>OKUO01000006.1_pt1 | contig 81556 bp, 66 predicted proteins | sample 1606481 | NCBI WGS metagenome assembly OKUO01 (sample SAMEA3882503, study PRJEB24775) | human gut metagenome | biome: human-associated habitat; feature: intestine environment; material: feces | place: Netherlands | collected 2009/2010
CACGAGGGTGCCTTCGGTCTGGTGAACGGCAAGGCAAAGCTCATGCGGGACGACTACTGCGACGGCTTTGGCGACTGCCTGCCCGGCTGCCCCACCGGTGCCATCACCTTTGAAGAGCGCGAGGCAGCCGCTTACGACGAGCAGGCCGTGCTGGAAAACAAGCAGAAAAAGGCGGCACAGGCCGCAAAACCGGCCTTCCACGGCTGCCCGGGCAGCGCCATGCGCCAGTTCCGCCGGGAGGAAAGCGCACCTGCTGCCCCCACCGCAGCACAGCCGTCGCAGCTGCGCCAGTGGCCCTGCCAGATCAAGCTGGTGCCGGTGAACGCCCCCTATTTTGACGGGGCAAAGCTCCTGATCGCAGCCGACTGCACCGCCTACGCCTACGCCAATGTGCACGAAGAGTTCATGAAGGGCAAGATCACCCTCATCGGCTGCCCCAAGCTGGATGCTGTGGACTACAGCGAAAAGCTGACCGAGATCTTCCGCAGCAACGACATCCGGAGCGTGACGGTGCTGCGCATGGAGGTGCCCTGCTGCGGCGGGCTGGAGCTGGCGGCGAAAGTTCGTGCCGTGGCAGGTGGTGACCATCTCCACCGATGGCCGCATCCTGGATCGATAAACGCATCAAAAAACGGCAGACGCTTTGCAAGGCGTCTGCCGTTTTTGCATATCAAGGAGGTTCAGGAGGCGCTCTGCGTGCCGGAAGCAGCGCCCTGCACGAACTGCACCACGCTCTCGACAGTCTGGCGCAGCTGCACCAGCGAAGCAATGTCGCTGTCCTGCATGCGGGAGGTGGGAGCGGTCAGAGTCGGAGCTGCCGGGGTCACGGTGCCGTTGAGCTCGGTGTGGATGCCGTGGGCCGGGATGTCCAGCAGGATGTGCACGGCGGGGGAGGCAGCCCGCAGCAGGCCGCTCTTTTCCACGCCCAGCGTCAAAACGGGGGAATCGGCGGCAGTGTCGTCGGTTTCCAGCCGGAAGTAGAGGTAGCCCTCCTTAGCGTTCTCCGGTTGCACCTTTTTGATTCTTTTCAGGTCCAGCTGGAAGTCGTTCATGGACTGCAGACTGGTGGCGGTATCATCCACGCCCAGCAGGCTGGCCAGCTGGGTCTGGGAGATGTAGCTGCCCATATTCCATTCCGGGATCAGCACACCGGCCAGCGGATAGTTGTCGGTGATGCTGCTGCGCAGGGTGCGCTTGACATCCTTGGAAGCCCGGTCGCTCATATCGGAGGCGCAGAGGGTAAGGCCATAGCGCACCGGCACAGTCAGCAGGCAGAGCAGCATCCCCTGCCAGAGGGCATTGCCGGTCAGGCTGCCCGCAAACACGCCGCCGATGAGGCGGGATACCGTCATCACCAGCACCACATTGCACAGCATCCCCAGCCACTGGAACAGCACGTTCAGCCCCACATAGCGCAGGGCCTTCCGATCGAAGGAAAGCAGTTTCTTGTTGATCACGAAGCGTTCTCCTTTTCAGATTCATCCGGGCCGAACAGGCGGTCATATTCGCCGGTAAAAGCCCGTTCGGGCAGGGCCGAAGTCAGGGCCAAAGCGGCATTATAGCGTTCCTCCTCGGTCATGTCGATGCGCACCATGCTGCGCTCATCGTCAAACAGGCTCTCGGCCAGCGCCTTGGCCAGCTCCGTCTTGCCGACACCCGTGGGGCCGAGGAACAGGAACGAGCCGATCGGGCGGTTCGGGTCGCTGATGCCGGCGCGCGAGCGCTGGATGGCCTCGCAGACCTTCTCCACGGCCTCGTCCTGACCGATCAGGCGGCGGTGCAGCACTTCGTCAAGGTGCAGCAGCTTCTCGCGCTCGCCCTCCATGAGCTTTGCCACCGGGATGCCGGTCCACTTGGCGACGATGCCGGCAATCTCCTCCTCGGTCACGGTGTCGTGCACGAGGGAGTTGTCGCTCTTGCGGCGCTCGGCCGCGGCCTCGGCTTCCTTGAGCTTCTTCTCGAGGTTCGGCAGGTCGGAGTACTGCAGGCGCGCGGCCTTTTCGTACTCATAATTGCGCTGGGCCTCTTCGATCTCGGCGTGCAGGTGGTCGATGTCCGCCTTGAGGGACTTGACCTCCTCGACGCTGTTCTTCTCGGCTTCCCAGCGCGCCTTCTGCTCGTTGAAGCGGTCCTTGAGCTCGGCAAGCTCCTGCGTGAGCTTTTCGAGCCGGTCGCGCGAGAGCTGGTCGTCCTCTTTCTTGAGGGCCATCTCCTCGATCTCCATCTGCATGATGCGGCGGCGCAGGTCGTCGAGTTCCGACGGCATGGAGTCGATCTCCGTGCGGATCATAGCGCAGGCCTCGTCGACGAGGTCAATGGCCTTGTCGGGCAGGAAGCGGTCGGTGATATAGCGGTTGGAGAGCGTGGCCGCGGCGACGAGCGCGTTGTCGTGGATGCGCACGCCGTGGTAGATCTCGTAGCGCTCTTTCAGGCCGCGGAGGATGGAGATGGTGTCCTCCACCGTCGGCTCATCGACCTGTACGGGCTGGAAGCGGCGCTCGAGCGCGGCGTCCTTTTCGATATACTTGCGGTATTCGTCGAGCGTCGTCGCGCCGATGCAGTGCAGCTCGCCGCGGGCGAGCATCGGCTTGAGCAGGTTGCCGGCGTCCATGCTGCCCTCGGTCTTGCCGGCGCCGACGATGGTGTGCAGCTCATCGATGAACAGCAGGATGCGGCCCTCGCTCTTGCGCACTTCCTCGAGCACGGCCTTGAGCCGTTCCTCGAATTCGCCGCGGTACTTTGCACCCGCGACCAGTGCGCCCATGTCGAGCGAGAAAATGGTCTTGTCCTTCAGGCCCTCGGGCACGTCGCCGCGCACGATGCGCTGCGCCAGCCCTTCGGCGATGGCCGTCTTGCCGACGCCCGGCTCGCCGATGAGCACGGGGTTGTTCTTCGTCTTGCGCGAGAGGATGCGGATGACGTTGCGAATCTCCTGATCGCGGCCGATGACCGGGTCCATCTTCCCTTCACGGGCGCGCTCAACGAGGTCGGTGCCGTACTTTTTCAGCGCGTCATAGGTATCCTCCGGGTTGTCGCTCGTGACGGGGCCGGTCTTGACCTTTTTCAGCTCCGCCGTAAAGCCCGCCTTCGTGATACCATGGGCGCTGAAGATGCGCTTGATGGCGGCGGTCTCATTGGCAAAGATGCCGAGCATCAGGTGCTCGACGGAGACGTAGGCGTCACCGCCGGACTTCGCCTCGCGCTCGGCGAAACTGAAGATCTTGCTCGTTTCCGGCGAGGCGTACACCTCGCCGCTGCCGCCGGAGACTTTCGGCAGCTGATTGATGGCGGTGTCGAGCTCGCTGAGCACGGCGTTGCAGTCCACGCCCATGCGGCCGAGCAGGGTGCCGATCAGGCCGCCGTCGGCATCGACGAGCGCATAGAGCAGGTGCTCCGGCGTGAGATACTGGTTGCCGTTCTCCTGCGCCATGCTCTGGGCGGTCTGGATGGTTTCAATTGTCTTTTGGGTGAATTTATCAGCGTTCATAGTCGGGTTGCTGCGTGCTCCGGCACGCAGTGCCTCCTTTCCTGGATGGTTGCGGAATTAAATGAGAATCGCCGCGCGCTGCTGCTCCGCGCAGTAGAGCGCCTCGATCTCAGGCGGGGTATACTTCCCGGCGAGGTAGGCCTTCATGAGCCGGTCGAACAGCTGCACATAGTCCGAGATCGCGCGGGCGATCTCCTCGCTCGTGTAGTCGTGGTCCGGCGGAAGCGATAGCGTGCGCACAAACTTGCCGTCGTACAGCGCGTAATCCGGTTCTACGCCGGACAGGTGCGCGTCCTCGATCTGCTTCCAGAGGCGGAAAAACTGCGTCATGCTCTGCAGCAGCTGCGCTGACTGAGTGCGGAAGATAACGGCCAGCTCGCCGAGCCCCTCCTGCTTGTCGCCGTAGAGCGCGACCTCGTACTTGACCGTCGGGCGGTACTTGTATTCAAGGCTGCTCTTGAGCGACATGCTCGTCGTGTGCGGTGCGAAAAACGGCACCAGGTCGCGCGCCGGCGCGACGAGCTGCTCGATCTCGTGGAAGATGTTCTCGATGCGGCGCTCCGGCGTCACGACCGAGGTGTAGTCGGCAAGGATCTGGTTGATGAGTGCCGAGCGGTTCGTGCCCATGCGGTGGGCCATGCGATCGATCTCGCGCACGACCTCCTCGTTGAGCATGAGGCTGTATAGGGTTTTCTTCATCGGTTGGTCACCGCTTTCTTTTTTCTTACATTGTGCATTGTACACCCGCCTTATAACTTTGTCAAGCATTTTTATATAAATTTATTTGCAAATTATATAATTTCTTTCGGACTCAAAAAAGTGCCCGGACACGAAACGTGTCCGGGCATGGCGCCTGCATTTTATTTCGCGTGGATGTTGATAAACTCCGTCCGGAGCTTGGAATAGAGGATCTTCTGACTGCTGTAGAGCCCGAAGTAGCCCGAGAGCATATAGGCAATGCCGCATGCGAGCGCGAAGTACACGAGCTGCCCCGCGCCGAAGAGCTCGATGCTCAGCACCATCGACGCGATCGGGCAGTTGACCGCGCCGCAGAACACGCACACGAGCCCGAGCGCCGCGGCAAATCCGGCCGGGATGCCGAGCAGCCCGCCAAGCACGCAGCCGAGCGTGGCGCCGATGAAAAACGTCGGCACGACCTCGCCGCCCTTGAACCCGCTGCCGATGGTGACGGCAGTGAACAGCAGCTTCCAGAAAAACGCGTCCGGCGCGGCCTGCCCGCCCTCGATGGCGCGGGTGATGACGTCCATGCCGGCGCCGTTGTAGTCCCCAGTGCCGACGAGCAGCGACAGCACGACCACGATCGCACCACCGGCGGCGATGCGCAGCCACGTGTTCGGGATGCGGCTGGCAAAGAGCCGCTCCGTGCCGTGCATGGTCACGCAAAAGAGGATGCTCATGAGCGAGCACACGGCGGCGAGCGCCGCCACGCGCAGCAGCAGCAGTTTCGGCACGGCCGTGAGCGCGAATGTAAACTGCGTCGGCGCGATGCCGAAGGCGTTCGAGATCGCCAGCGCCGTGAGCGACGCGACGATGCACGGCACGAGCGCGGAGTAATAAAACACGCCCACACTGATGACCTCGAGCGCGAAGATCGTCGCCGTCAGCGGTGTGCCGAACAGAGCCGAGAACACAGCGCTCATACCGCAGAGCGTGGCGATGCGCATGTCCTTTTCGTCGAGATGGAACAGCCGCCCGATGTAGCAGCCAAGGCTGCCGCCGATCTGCAGCGCGGCGCCCTCGCGCCCGGCGCTGCCGCCGAACAGGTGCGTGATGACGGTCGACAGGTAGATCGCCGGCACGAGCAGCAGCGGCACCTTGTCGCCGAAGTGGATGGCGTCGATAATGGCGTTGGTGTTCTTGTTTTCCATTTTGGTCAGGCGGTAGATGGCCGCGATGAGCAGGCCGCCCACGGGCAGCAGCCACAGCAGCCACGGGTGCGCGGCGCGGAATGCCGCCGCCCAGTTCACGCTCAGGTGAAAGGCCGAGCCGACCAGCCCGCCGATGCCACCGGTCACGCCCGCGATGATGAGCCACTTGAGAAACGTGCGCACAAACTGCCACATGGTGCGCGCTTCCCGCTCGGCCTCTTTTTTCATATCGTCCACGGTGATGGTGTCCTTTTTTATGCGTATTTGCGCCAAATTGGCGCATACGCAAGTACTATACAACAGAATTTGCAGAAATTCCACCGTCATACTTGATTTTTTTCGCGGGATTGGTTATAATCATCCGTGCGTTCGTGAAACGCGTCCATGGATAGGTATCGAAGTGGTCATAACGGCCCTGACTCGAAATTTCGGCAGAAGCTGGGAATTTCGTCCCCCTGATTCTCCTTGATATTCCTCAACACAGAAAATCTCAAAATCGAATATTTTTTGCCGTCTCTCCTGTTTTCTCTCCAACGAATTTTTGAGCAAATTTCTGGAAAGAAAACCGGACGAAAATAGACACGGAGAGTTGTCCGAGTGGTCGAAGGTGCAGCACTCGAAATGCTGTAGACCGAAAGGTCTCTAGGGTTCGAATCCCTAACTCTCCGCCACAAAAAGCCTGTAAACAAGCCCGTTTACAGGCTTTTTAATTTTTGCCTAAAGGGCAAAGCCCGCACGATTTTCGGTTTTCAGGGGAGAAAATCCGCTGTTCTCCCCGGCATTGATCGAACTCCAGCGGCTGCTGAAGTCGCCGCCCTCCGGCAGAGCAAGCCCTGTCTCCATCGCCTGCGCCGAATTGATCTTGGACTTGTAATCCAAGTGGGCGTAGATGTTCGCCGTGGTGGTAAAGTCGCTGTGCCCCAACCACTCCTGAATGTGTTTGAGGGGGACGCCGTTGGCCAGCAGCAAGCTGGCACAGCTGTGACGCAGATCGTGAAAGCGCATCCGGCGCAAACCGTGACTCTCCAGAAATTTCGGAAATGCGTTGGTCAGGTATTCCACCCGCATCCGCTCGCCCAACTCATCCACGAATACAAAGCCATCGTATTCATAGTTGTAGCAGTTGCCGCAGACCTGCTTGTTCAGCTCCTGCGCCTCTTTCACCTGCATAAAGTATTCCCGGAAGCTGCCGATGAGCGGCAGTGTGCGCAGGCTGGACTTGGTCTTGGCGGATTGCTGCTCAAACTCCTGATACTTGCCGTCGATGATCGTTGAGGTCACGGTGCGCTTTACGGAAATGGCGCCTTGCTCAAAGTCGATGGCATCCCATTTCAAGCCCACCACCTCGCCACGGCGAAGGCCGTAAAAGGCGGCCACCAGCACCGGCAGCTCCAGTTTAGTGCCCCGGAGAGCTTCAAACATCTTCTGCATCTCCTCCGCCGAGAGAAAGACCGGCTGAAAGCTGTTCTTTCTGGGCCGGTCCACTTTGTCCGCCACATTCCGGATCAGCATATCGGTCTTGACCGCATATTTCAGTGCCGAGTGAATGACGGCGTGATAGTGGATGACGGTGTTGGGCGTAACCCGCCTGAGCATTTCGGAATAAAACATCTGCAAGTGTCGGGCTTCCAGTTCACGCAGCGTCAGCTTCTTTTTGCGGAAATAAGGGACGATGGTGCTTTTCAGCAGTCCTTGATAGGCACCGTAGGTTGCGTGGGCCAGCCTTCCCTTGGCGATCTCCAGCCATTCCAGCAGATAGTCGGCGAACAGCATATCACTGCTCAGGTCGCCCACTTCTTTGGGCGGCTCAAATTCCGCTCGGAGCCTTGCCAGTTCTGACTCGGCTTTGCGCTTATTTCCCTTTTCGGAAAGCCCCAGCGAGATCCATTTCGTTTTTCGCTGCCCTCCGGCGTTTTTGTAGTTCAGCACGGCATAATACTTGCCGTTTTTCAAAGTCAAATGTCCTGCTACCATTTTGTTTTCCTCCTGTCTCTTTCTATTTGCAGAACAGAACTCCAAACCGACAGTATCAGTATACCATCGGTTTGGGGTTCTCTCTATTCTGCGAATTGTTTGATTGCAGCCGTATCGGTACGAATCAGCGGGCGTCCCGGTTCCGCTCTCTCTGCCGTTTCAGCAGTTCCAGACCCTTGATGATGTCCCGGCGCATCTGCTCCTCGGTGTAGCCGGAGGGAAAATACTTCCGCAGCTCCTCCCGCTTGAATTTCAGCTGCTCCTGCTGGTTGGGCTTTGTCTCCGCCAGCACGGCGTAGATCGTCTGGTCATCCAGTAAGCCCTCCTGCGCCAGCTTTTTCAGGCGGATGCTCTGGGCGTGGGACGGGGTGCAGTCGTTCAACTCCATTGCGTCCAGTACCGCCCGCTGCTGATACGAATCTAAGTAAGAAAGCTCCACCGCCGGGTTGAAGGCAATCTTGCCGTCGTCTACCATCGAAAGCAATTCGGGAATCAGGTAGGTCAGGCGGATATATCTTTTAATTTGATTACGGCTTTCGCCGGCATCGTCAGCTACTTTTTCTACACTGAGCAGCTTCTGCCCAACTTGGGCAGAAGTGACACCTTGATGCTTGATGGCATCTAGCTTCATCTTGTAGGCAAATGCCTTTTCGCTGGGCAGGATGATCTCCCGCTGCAAGTTGGCATCCACCATTGCAATCACCGCTTCATCGTCAGACAGCTCCCGGACGATGACGGGCATCGTCTCGACGCCCAGCACCTGACACGCCGCCAGTCGCCGGTGACCGGAGATCAGCTCGTAACCGCCGTCCGGCAGCGGCCTTGCCAGCGCCGGGGTGATGGCTCCCACCTTGCGGATGCTCTCGATCATCCGCTGCATCTCCTCGTTGTTCTGCACCTTGAAAGGGTGACCCTTGAACGGGTGCAGCTCGGCCAGTGGAATATTCCGCACCCGCTCCAGTTTGGCATCGTCCCGCTCCGCCTGCGTGGAGAACAGATCGTCCAGCATGGGTAAAGTAAAATCCGATTTTCTCATTGTGTTGTCCTCACTTTCATAGTTTTTTCTTTCGGGGTTTTAGGGCACGCCCTAACGAGTGTTTTTGCGCTCCGGCCCTGCCGGGAGTAAAAACGCACTGCTCGCTCAGATGACGCAGGCATCGCAAGCGGATACACTGTTTGGCTCCGACAGGAGTAAAAACAGTCTGCTCGCTTAGACTGCGCAGGCGTAATTCTCGCTTACTTTAATTCATTTAAAATTGCTTCCAGCCTGCTCAGAATTTCCTCTTTCTGAAGCTGTGGAAGCTCCGCTTTCAGGCCGTTCAGCATCCGAAACAGGCGGTAATCCCGCTCCGTGATGGCCGCTCTGACCTCTTTTCCAAGCCCCAGTCGCCGCAAGTATTCCGACAGCGACAGAGAACAGAACCGGGCATTTTCCAGCAGTTTCTGCTTCTCCTGCTTGGTCACACGGACATTGATCCCGTAGTTTTTGCTGCGCATTTGTTCACCCCTTTTCTTCGGTTTGTGACGGCAATGACGGTTGTGACGGAGATTTCCTTATATAGCGATCCCGGCGTCATTTGCGTCATCGCCGTCACGGCGCAGAAATTTGATGAGTCGGCTTTTGCCTGTGCGCTTGGTGCGGTACTCGATGCCCAGCGGCTCCAGCACCTCATAGGCGAACTGGCCGAGATACTTTGTGACCATATTGGGCGTGACCTCCTGCTCCTTCATTTCGGTCAGCAGCTCCGTGGCCGTGCCTACCCATTCGGTGCGGCACTCCATAAAGTCCACCACCCGAAACAGAAATTTCGGCAGCTCTGCCTTGTGAATATCCTCGCTGTTCTTGCGCTCCACCAGCTCCCAGACAAGGTCGTTAAACTGCAAGGTCAGTTCCTGATATTCCACATCCCGCCCGCTGACCAGCAGCGTAGCAGCGTTTCCACTGCGCTTACGGCGCAGGATGAAGTTGGTGTCCGCAGCGCCGATGATGCCGGTGGAGCCGCTGACATCGTTAAAGGGATCGTCGCTGTCTTGCAGCTTTCGCAGGTGATGCACCAGCAAAATGGCGATGTTGAAGCCGTCGGCAATGCGCTTGATGGAGGAAATGTCATCGTAATCGTTGCCGTACATTCCCGCTTTTCCGGCGCTGCCCTTGGAGTCCCGCACCTTTTGCAGCGTGTCAATGATGACCAGCTTGGTAGCGGAATGCTCGGTCAGAAAGTCCGTGATCTGCTCCTCCAGCCCGCCGCCGATCAGCCCGGAGGTCACGGCAAAATACAGGTTGTCCGGGGCGCTGTCGGTGAGGTTGTAGAGGCGGTCCTTGATGCGGCGCTGGGTGTCCTCAAGGCTCAGATAGAGCACATCGCATTGCAGCGTGGGCAAACCCCAAATAGAATTTCCCTGCGCCACTTGCAGCCCCAGCCACAGCATCAGCCAGCTTTTGCCGATTTTGCTGGCACCGCTGATGACATTGACGCCCTGCGAAATGAGTCCGTCCACGATGAACATCGTCTTGCTCATCGGCGTGGACAGCAAGGTCTCTGCGTCCACGGTTTTCAGTTTGTTGTCCATAGAATTCTCCTTTGTAGAATGTTAAAAGTGGATTTTGGCGGGGACGAATGGAAACGGCCACCCACCCCCGCCTTGCTATCCCAAAAGCCTTGGAAATCAAGGCTTTTCCGGTGCTTAATGTTCGACGCTGCGTCGCCGTCTGGCCGAGTCCGTCTTCTGCTTGCGCCGGATGGAGCGGCCGCATTCCGGGCAGTACTTCTGCCGGTTGCTGCCGGGAGCAAAGGGCTTTCCACATCGGTCGCAGAGCCGTGTGCGCTGCCGGTAAATATCGGCGCAGAGTACCTTGTCGGCGGGCAGAACCGCCCGCCGGAAGTACTTGCACAGCAGCGAATAGGAAATCGTCTGCACGCACACGCAGCCTTCGCCATCGTCCAACGGCAGACAGTTGCCACCGTCGTAGTTGGCGCACAGCCGCCGGATTAACCGGTTACAGCGTGCCCTTTGGGCGGGCGTCAGGCGCTTGATCTCATCCAACTTTCTTCACCTCCTTCTCCATCACATAGTTGATGACGCTGATTTTCGGGATCTTCAGCGTCGTGCCGATCTTCACGGCGTGGATGTACCCATAGTCGATCAGCTTGTAGGCCAGCTTGCGGCTGATGCCCAGCATCTCCCGAAGCTCTTTAACGGTCACAATGTCTGGGTATTCCGGGAACATCATCTGATAAAGCTCTCTGAGCTCATTTTTCTTCATAGGCTTGAACCTCCTTTGTCTGTTCTGAAACCGCATTTCTGCGACGGTTTTTGCTTGCTGCCGCTCATCCGCATCGTTCCTGCCCCGGAGTCTCACCACGGCGTATCGCTTCTTTGGTGCGCTCGTTCCTTTTTCGGGAAGTCGTGGCGGCACTTGCCGGAAGCATATCCTTCGGAGGCGGCGATTCATTTTTCAAGGTACACAGGGAGACAGTCCCCTCAATAGGTAGCCAGCGAGAAGGGCTGTTTTTTAACCCCCTCACTAATCAACTGGGAAAAATTTTTCGATTTGTACGAAGGAATTTTGAAAATTTCCTTTGAAAGCCTCTCTACTAACCAACTGGGAAATTTTTTTGGATTTGAACGAAAAAACTTTTGAGAATTTTTCTGCGAACCCTACTACTAATCAACTGGGAACTTTTCTGGCAAATAACAAATGGGTTTTAGAAAAAATTTTTAAGTGCCCCTCCTGCTAACCAATTGGGAAATTTTTTGAGATTTTGGCAAAGCAATATGAAAAAATTCCATCAATTTTTCAAAAGACCCTTCTACTTACTCTGAATAAGGGGTGCCGTTTGGCAGGGTGTTTTCGAGAAATTTCTCAATTTTTCTATCAAGACGCAAAAAGCCGCCCTCCCGATGATGGGAGGGCGACTGAATTCAATCTTCAGCATATAGAAAAGGCCAAGCGGGGGAAAATCCCCGCTTGGCCTTGGAATCTAAATGCTTTTCTGTTGAAAGTCTAATTAGCAACGAATGCTTTTATTTGATCTATTGCTCGAGGATACCCGCTATGAGCGGTTACATACTTTGCTTCACCAAATATGACGGTGTTTGTGGCATTATTTTGACTGTGAAAATCAAATCCCGGATTTCCCGAAATCTTCTTACCCAATAACTCCGCTAAAGGAATATCCAAATAATTAAGTTCCGAGACGATTGCTTCTCTTGCTAACTCGGATACCACATATTCGCCTGCATCTTTTGTTAGCTTATACTGATTTGCGAAGCAGCATTTTTGCGAGCAACAATATATGTCACAATTCCTGTTATAATGGCTGGAATACAAGCTATCGCAAGTGTTTTTAAGAATTCTACCATTTTAGCCCTCCTGCAAATCTCGATAGTAGTAATCCGGAATAATACTAATCTCAATCTTGTTTTTGAAAAGTGCCGTTTCCTGTGCTTCGTCGGGCAGGAGGTCGTGTCCCATATAGAGCCGACGGCATTTCGCAAAGCGGTCTTTATCGGCAATAAATGCGGCTAATTCATCCTCGGTCAGCACGATGGCAATTTCCTCGTTGCCCGTAAAATTGATGCCGTTTTCCAGCTCCACCAGCTCCCGGATATGGCGGAGCAGTTCATCGGCGTACTCGTAGTACATACGATCCGAAATAGGTACATAGTCAACTTTATAGTATTTCAGGCTGGCGGCATAGTCTTCTTTATCAATGACACGGCGGATGCGTTCGTAGGTCACATCCCGACAAATGCCGTTTTCGTTGTTGGTGCAGAGGATAAAGCGGCGGGTTCCACCATCCTCTGCGTTGAGATTCATAACAGCGTGACCTGTTGTACCAGAGCCTGCAAAGAAATCTAGAATAGTTGCAGTTTTACTGCACGACATTTTCACAATGTCCTTGATGAGTTGAGTTGGCTTAGGATGTGTAAACACTTTCGCAACTCCAAAAATATCTTTCAGCTCTTGCGTTGCATCTGCGTTCATCCCGTGGTTATCCCACCAAGATTCCACTTTGCGCTTTGAAAATTTTCGGTCTTTAGCAAACACCCGTTGCACTGGTCGGGCCATTCCACTTTTCCCAAAAATGATTCTTCCGTCGGCTATTCTCCGTTGTATCTCCTGCTCATTGAATACCCAGTATCTTCCGGCCGGAGGATAATAAACATCCCCGGTTTTAGGATTAGTAACAGGGAAATATGGCCCTTTATGATTTGCTGATAAGTCGGTAGTTGTCCACGGTCCACGTGGATCATTGTCAGGATTGCTATAGTTTTTTAGAATATCTTCTTCCGAAACTTCGAAGCCAAAGTCATAAATTTTGCCTATCTCTTTTGAATAGCACAATATGTAATCGTGTACAGGAGGAAGCCAGCCCATATTATTGCCATTTGTTTTCTTCTTCCATAGAATAGTGCCTACGTAATTGTTTGCACCAAAGACCTCATCACATAGTAGTTTTAGTTGCGAAAATTCATTATCATCTATGGATATAAAAATCGTCCCGTGAGCTGCAAGCAACTTTTTCGACAGCGAGAGCCGTTGTTTCATAAATGAGAGCCACTTGCTGTGGTTGAAACCATCAGTAGTGTCTACAAACGCATCATCATATACAAAGTCTTTTGCTCCCGTATTGTATGGCGGATCTATGTATATAAGATCAATTTTTCCCTTATGGGTCTTTTCAAGCAACTGCAATGAAGCAAGGTTGTCCCCCTCTATGAGGAAATTCATCTGCACACCGTGATCAATGAATAGGTCCGCATCCTCGGTCAGTACTGGCGTATGGGTATCCAGCACCTCATCGATTTCCTCCCGATGCTCCTCAAACACAAGGCCATACTTCTTACCGTTCACATCTTTTTCGAGTTCGGACAGGTAGGAGAGCAGGTTGCCCGTATTCTCATCCTGCGGTGCTGCGGCGATAAAGGCACGAATCTGCTTGATTTTGTCCAGCAGGTCGTCCCGCTTCTTTTTCGAAATATTGGTGCTCATTTTGCATCCTCCAATATGGTTTTGTTCATAATCTCTGCCCAAAGTGCCAGTTTGGCACTTTGGAACCGCCGTGCTGACACTTCGGAATTTCACCAAAGTATCAATTTGATACTTTGGAAACTGAAAGCTGATACTTTGAAATTCGTCAGCCTCATCCAACCGCCACTTCAACCTTTTTACCGCTGAAGGCCACGCCGTATTTATAAATCGTCCTGACCCCGGCGGACATCAGCTCGGTTTCGTATTTCTTGTCGTTGATCTGCTGCAAGGCTGTCTCGGACAGCTTTTTCAGCTTTTCATCGCTGCAATTTTTCTCCGCTTTCAGTTCGATCAGGATGCCCGGAAGCCCCTTTTGCGTGGGCTTCAGCTGAATGTCATAGCGCCCGTCGCCGGATTCCCGGTTGGAGGTCACGAAAGCGCCGCCCAGCAGGGCGCACAGTCCCAGCATAAAGCCGTGGTAGAAATTCTCCCCGGCAGTATCGAAGGAACTGACCGACTGGGTCAGCAGCGTCTGTATCTGCGCTTTCAGCCGTGCGTTATCGCCGGAGAAGATGGCCTCCTGAACGGAAATCGCCGTGGACGGCGGGATCAGATTCTCCAGCCGCTGCAAGATCTCCTTGTTATACACCAGAGAGATCTCCCGGTTGGGCAGGGAGACCTCGCACATAAAATCGCCGCTGAAGGAGGGCGTGGTTTTCAGTGCCTTCAGATAGCCGGTCACCAGCAGGAAGCTGTAAATGGTGGAGGGATTGCTCTTGATCTGCGGATAGATCACGCCAGTGTCGATGAAGGTGGTGAAGGTCTCGCCGTTGACCAGGGAGGTCAGACGGTTATAAATCTCCTCATCTGCTTGGGCAAGCACTTCCCCGATAATATCGTTGCTGCCGGTGGAGACCCAGAAGGGCCTCGGCTCGCACTCGTTGCTGAAGTAGTTGACCACCGACCACGGGTTGAAAATCTCCGTCTTGCCGAAGCGGTAGCCGTCGTACCATTGGCAAATCTCGTCATACTTATCGGCAGCGCCGTAGTATTCCGCCATCTCCATCACCTCGTCGGCAGTGAAACCGAAGTAGGCGCTGTATTTGTTGTCCAGCACGGAGTTGATGGACAGGTTGTTCATCCCGCTGAAGATGCTCTCCTTGGCCACCCGCAGAATGCCGGTAAGGAAGCCGAAGGACAGGTGCTGATTATCCTTGAACCCGCCGGAAAACAGGTTCCGCATAAACCGGATGACCTTGTCGTAATAGTCCTTCTGGTAGCCCTGCTGGATGGGTGTGTCGTACTCGTCGATGATGATAATGGGCGCAACGGCATAGTGCTTGTGCAGCATAGCGGAGAGATCCAGCAGTGCCGAAGCCAGCTCTACCTCGCTGACCTTGCCGTCTGCAAGCTTTTCATAGGTCTTTTTGCTGTACTCGTCGCACTTATCGCTGTTCAGCAGTTCTTTGTGCCGCCGGGTCTCCTTTGCGAAAATATCCCGGATGGCCGCAAAGGTCTCCTCCCAAGTATCAAACTTCACATCCTTGAAGGTCAGGAAGATCACAGGATACTTGCCCTGATAATCCCGGTACTTCTGGCCGCAGGCCCAGATCTTCTTATCCCGGAAGTAGACGGAGGTATCCTTGTCGCTCTTTTCAAAATAAGTGCGCAGCATATCCATATTCAGCGTCTTGCCGAAACGCCGGGGGCGGGTGAACAGCGTCACCATCGGACGCTCGTCGATAAAGTCCTTGATCATCATCGTCTTGTCGATGTAGTAGTATTCCGACGAGGCAAGGCAGTAGTTGGACACGCCGATGGGCAGGGGCAGCTTCGGCGCGCGCTCCGTCTTGCGGAAAGCGCCCGTCTTGAGCCGCTGATCCGCCGGCTTCTGCGTATCAGCGGGGATCAGCCAACGATTGCCCTGCTTTTTCGCACCGGCGATTCTCCCATTCTTGCAGAGCGTCGCAACTCTCCGCTCCGTTATATTCCAGCGCACTGCTGCCTCTCTTACCGAGATCATTTCAGCCATAGGGGATACCTCCACGCATAAAATCACAAGTACATTATACCCGGGCAAAAGAACAATGTCAACAAAGTTCGGAACAATGTCGTTTCAAAACAGCATTGTTCTTTTCTACACGCAAAACAAGCGGAGGTCATCGACCCCCGCTTGCTCGTTACCCATATACAATTTCCTGCATCACGATCTCGTTCGCTCGGTTTCGGATGCCGTTCATCTTCCGCACCCACGACTGCGGTTCGCTGGCCTTCAACCTCTCCGTCACGCCCTCGGAGTCTGCGTATTGTTCTACCAACCGAAGAAAGAGTCCCTGCGCCTGCTCCTCGATGTCTGCGAGGTGCCCGTCCAGCGTCCCGGTGGTCAGCAGGTTATAATACAGTACCCGGTGATGCTCCTTCAGATAGGCTCGCCGCCGCTGACCGTAAATGCCGATGGGGCGTTCCTCTTCGGGCGGTAAGCAAATATTGGGTAGGCAATAGTCGCCCTGCCTTGTGTAAGTGCCGCCCAGCTGCTCAAATAGCGATTTCATATGTGATCCTCCCATTCAAAATTTCCCCGGCAGGTCTGCAATGCAAAATGCACCCGCCTTTCGGTTACAGTCTACCAAAACCGAAAGGCAGGTGCGAGTGTGCGAATTCCAGAATCGCAAGGTCAGTACGATATTGTGACAGGTTATAGGCTTTAGGCCAAAATACGATGCACCTGTATTTTGGCCCGAACGGGGCAATTCCGTACATCTGCAACAGGCCCCCACCTTGTATCCACAAAAAATGCAGTGAACTTTTGCTGTGCGGGCACACTTTTTACAACGAACTTTGCAAATGCCCTTAAATCGTTGCAAAGATCACTTCCGCTTCATCTTCCTGCTGAACTCGTTCAGCGTCTGGATATGCCAGAGGCTTTTGCGGGTGATGGAGCGGAAAGTCAGGGAGCAGAAGAAATCCACAAGAAAGATTTTCGGGATGCAGAACTTCAGCCCCTTTTGAAAGGCTTTCAACGAACCCCGGCTGCACCAGTTGTGGACGGTGGTCAGGGTATAGCCGGTCAGGGCCACCACATCCTTTACCGTGACCACGTCCGGGTATTCGCGCAGCAGCTTTTCATAGTAGCCGTGCATCTGCCGGAGGGTGTCCTCGGGCAGCTCCTTAGAGAGCCTCGCCACATAGTGGGTGCCGTACCAGCCCTTCGGCGCAGAGTAGAGTTCAGGAAAAATCGCCCGCTCCTCCAAGTATGCTTTCACATCCTCTTTTCGGATTTTATAGCACCGGGTTTTCTTACCCGACCACTCGCAGGGCACCTTGCCGCTTTTGAGCAGGTGCAGCGCCGTGGACTTGCTGATGTGGCAGATTCGGAAAAATTGCTCCTTGTTCATCACTTCGGGAACGCTGTCCCAGTTAACGGGGAATACATCCATTTGTAACACCTCAAAAATAGATTTTCGTCGGTTGGAAGCTCTATCCTGCGGTGTATGGCCATCTCCCGGTTTTTCTCTCCTATCTTCCCGCATTTCTCTCCAAAATCGGGAAAAATGCCGATTTGAACCCACTTTTAAAAAAGCCCGTCCCGCAAGGCTTTCTGAGCGAAAAAGCCTGATTTCAAGCGGCTTTCGGCGGGTACGGGGCTTACAGAAACGGCCCCAAAACGGACATCCCCGTCACAGTTGCATAAAAGACTCGAAATCAGGTAGTCGCGCAAGCGGCTCGTGGGTTCGAATCCCACCCTATCCGCCACGATCACGCCAGCAGTCGGTTTTTCCGGCTGCTGGCGTTTCTTTTTGCGCGCTGTCGCTCACACTATTTTCTGCCGCTTTCCTTATAAATCCGCAATAATCATTGATAACCCAGTTTCGCTGTGGTACACTAAAATTGTATAATTATAGCTATCGGAAGCCGCCTGAAAGTGAGGACATTTTAATGGAACCGACCATCGAACGCTGGTACTCAATGAAAGAGATTTGCGAATACCTCGGCGTCAGCCGTGATACAGTACTCGCCTGGATAGAGAAAAGAAATATGCCTGCTGCGAAAATAGGCCGCCTTTGGAAATTTAAGATCAGCGAAGTAGACGCCTGGATGAAATCCGGCGTGGCGGCGGATAAGTAAGCATTTTGGAGTTGCACGATGGCACTGGAAAACAAATTGGGGTTGACAAGCTCCGCCGATCTTGCCCGTGAAGAAGAACGCCTCAGCAAGAAAAAGGCGGTAGAGCTGTTTGAAAACGGCATGCTTGACACCCTACCAGCGGGTAAATTCTCGACCTTACAGGCAATTCACAAATATCTGTTTGAAGATATTTATGACTTTGCCGGTAAGCTGCGCACGGTGAATCTGGCAAAGGGTAATTTCCGCTTTGCACCGCTGATCTATCTGGAGGCGGCACTGGCCAACATCGACAAGATGCCACAGTCCACCTTTGACGAGATCATCGAAAAATATGTGGAAATGAATATTGCCCACCCCTTTCGGGAGGGCAATGGGCGCAGCACCCGCATTTGGCTTGACCATATCCTGAAAACCGAAATTGGTAAGGTCGTGGACTGGAGCAAGGTGGATAAAGAGGATTATCTTCTTGCAATGGAGCGCAGCCCCATCAAGGATGTGGAGATCAAGGTACTACTGAAGGCGGCACTGACCGATGAGGTGGGCAGCCGTGAGGTGTATAGGAACGGCATCGACCAGAGCTACTATTACGAGAGCCTTTCGGCTTTCCGGGCGGGAGATTTGTAATGCCTAAAGTATCAGTTTTTGGCTTCCAAAGTATCAAATTGATACTTTGGCGAAATCCCAAAGTGCCAACACGGCGGTTCCAAAGTGCCAAATTGGCACTTTGGAATGCTTGTTGACGGAACGAGCCTATTGGATCTAATTGTTCCCGATTGCCAAGCAGCAAGAACTGATTTGAAATGTGGGAGAATCGTTGATCTGCTGCAAGGCCGTCTCGGACAGCTTTTTCAGCTTTTCGTCGCTGCAATTTTTCTCCGCTTTCAGCTCAATCAGGATGCCCGGAAGGCCCTTTTGCGTGGGCTTCAGCTGAATGTCATAGCGCCCGTCGCCCGATTCCCGGTTGGAGGTCACGAAAGCGCCGCCCAGCAGGGCGCACAGTCCCAGCATAAAGCCGTGGTAGAAGTTCTCCCCGGCGGTATCGAAGGAGCTGACCGACTGGGTCAGCAGCGTCTGAATCTGCGCTTTCAGCCGTGCGCTATCGCCGGAGAAGATGGCCTCCTGAACGGAGATCGCCGTGGACGGCGGGATCAGATTCTCTAACCTCTGCAAAATCTCCTTGTTATACACCAGAGGTCTTCGCCGCCTCGTCCGGGTCGTGGGCAAGCGGCGCGGTGAGCATGCTCGCCTTTGGCGCGGGCACGTGCGTCTTTATGCTGCTGTTCGGCCTGCTCGGGACGTTTCTCCCGAAGCGGTACAACAAATATCTGCTCAAGGGCAGCACGATCCTCATCGTCGCCCTCGGGCTGATCCTGATGACCAAAGGCATCCGGCTGCTTGCCTGACGGCAAGCACAAGCGGCGCGTCCGAAATCGGACGCGCCGCTTGATTTTTCAGATTTGCGGGGAGATCATTTTCCCGCCTCGGTCTCGCAGTACAGGCAGCGGTAGACGCGCCGCTCCCGATCCGTGAGCACGAACTCCTGCGGCAGCTCGCGCTCGGTCGAGGTGATGCAGCGCGGATTCTTGCACCGCAGCACGCCGCGGATGCGCTCGGGCAGCTTGAGCGTGCGCTTTTCCTGCAGCTCGCCGCCGCGGATGATGTTGACCGTGATGCTCGGATCGACGTAGCCGATCAGGTCCCAGTCGAGCTCCATCTCGCCGTCGATCTTGATGATGTCCTTGCGGCCGAGCTTGCCGCTGGTGACGTTTTTGAGGATGGCAACGGTGCAGGCGAGCTTGTCCAGACCGAGGATCTGGTAGAGCTCCATGGCCTTGCCGGCCGTGATGTGGTCGATGACGATCCCGTTTTGAATCGAATCAATAAGCATAACGTTTCTCCTCCCGTCAGTCGATGCCCAGCAGCTTGAGCATGAGCGCCATGCGGATATAGCGGCCGTTTTTCGCCTGCCTGAAGTAGCAGGCGCGCGGATCGTTGTCCACGGCGGCGGCGATCTCGTTGACGCGCGGCAGCGGGTGCAGGATGCTCATGTCGGGCTTGGCGGTCTCGAGCTTATCCGGCGTGAGGATATAGCTGTCGCGCAGGCGCAGGTAGTCCTCCTCGTTGAAAAAGCGCTCGCGCTGCACGCGGGTCATATACAGCACGTCCAGCTCCGGCATCACGGCCTCGAGCGACGTGGACTGCGTATAGGGAACGCCGGTCTTTTTGAGATACTCGTCCTTCACGTAGCGCGGGAGCTTGAGCTCCTCCGGGGAGATGAGCACGAAGCGGATGCCCGTGCAGCGGCTCATGGCGGCGACGAGCGAGTGCACCGTGCGGCCGAACTTCAGGTCGCCGCACAGGCCGATCGTCAGGTCGTCCAGCCGCCCCTTTTCGCGGTAGATGGTCATGAGGTCGGTCAGCGTCTGCGTGGGGTGGTTGTGTCCGCCGTCGCCCGCGTTGATGACCGGGACCTGCGCGTGCATGGAAGCGACCAGCGGCGCGCCCTCCTTGGGATGGCGCATGGCGATGATGTCGCTGTAGCAGCTGACGACGCGCACGGTGTCCGCGACGGTCTCGCCCTTGGAGGCGGACGAGCTCTCTGCCGAGGCGACGCTGAGCACCTTGCCGCCGAGCGAGAGCATCGCGCTCTCGAAGCTCAGGCGCGTGCGCGTGGACGGCTCGAAAAACAGCGTTGCGAGGATCTTCCCGTCGCACTTGTGGGCATATTGCTCGGGGTGCTCCATGATCGCGCAGGCGGTGTCGATGAGCTCCATGATCTCCTGCGGGGTCAGCTGCATAATGTCGATCAGATGCTTCATATCACGCCTGACTTTCTGCCTGGATCCAGCTCTCGTCGGAGGGGTTTTCGCGGAAGGCCAGCAACCGCGCGACGTCGGCCTCGGTGATGTAGCCCTCCTGTGCACCCGTGCGGGCGACGGTGTCCAGATCCGTGAGGCTCACGTTTCTGACCTGCGCTGCGGCGAGCTGCTCCACGCCCTTTTTCATGCCGTAGGTGAAGATGCTCACGACGCCGAGCACCTCCGCGCCGGCTTCACGCAGCGCGTCCACCGCGTCGAGCACGCTGCCGCCGGTGGAGATCAGATCCTCGACGACCACGACCTTCTGCCCCGGGACGAGCTTGCCCTCGATGCGGTTCTGGCGGCCGTGATCCTTGCTGCTCGAGCGGACATAGCCCATCGGCAGGCCGAGCAGATGCGCGGCGATGGCGGCGTGGGCGATGCCGGCCGTGGCCGTGCCCATGAGCACCTGCGCCTGCGGATACTCGCGCCTGACCGTCTCGGCGATGGCGCGCTCGACCAGATCGCGCGCCTCGGGCGCGGTCAGGATGAGGCGGTTGTCGCAGTAGATGGGGCTCTTGATGCCGCTGGCCCACGTGAACGGCTCCTGCGGGCGCAGGAACACCGCCTCGATCGAGAGCAGGCTGCGCGCAACTTCGTGTTTGATATCCATAGCAGTTCCTCCTGTTGAAAAAGTCTCTGATCCGGCGCTCAGCCGACGAACGCGGCCACGCACCGGCGATAGGCGGCGACGGGATCGTCCGCCTGCGTGATCGGGCGGCCGACGACGATGTAGTCCGAGCCGATCTCCCGGGCGCGCTCCGGCGTCGTGACGCGCTTCTGGTCGCCGCTCTCCCCGTCGGCAAAGCGCACGCCGGGCGTCACGGTCAGAAAGTCCGCGCCGCAGCGCGCATGGATGCTGCCCGCCTCCAGCGGGGAGCAGACCACGCCGTCAAGACCGGCATCGCGCGCATTGCGTGCATAGTGCAGCACGACCTCGTCGATCGGCGCGTGGATGAGCAGCTCCCGGTCCATGCGCTCCTGATCCGTGGAGGTCAGCTGCGTCACGGCGATGAGCAGCGGGCGCGTGCCGTCCGGCCGGGTCAGTCCCTCGAGCGCGGCGCTCATCATGGCCTTCGTGCCGGCAGCGTGGAGGTTGATGATATCCACATCCAGCGCCGAGAGCGCGGCCATCGCCTTTTTCACCGTGTTCGGGATGTCGTGCAGCTTGAGGTCGAGAAAGATCCTGTGGCCGCGCGCGCGGATCTGGCGCACGATGTCCGGCCCTTCGGCATAAAACAGCTCCATGCCGATCTTCACAAACGGCTTCTCGTCCTGAAAACGGTCGAGAAATGCGAGTGTCTTTTCCCGGTTGTCAAAATCCAGCGCAATGATAACGTCCTTACCCATGATGTGCTCCTCCTATGATGTCCCTGAGATTGTCGATGCCGAAGCGCGCCATCGCGTCCGGCAGAGTTTCAATGATGTGCTTGCAGGCATACGGCTCGACCAGGTTCGCCGCGCCCACGCCGACCGCTGTCGCGCCCGCGAGCATCAGCTCCAGAACGTCCTGCGCGTTCGTCACGCCGCCCATGCCCACGATGGGGATGCGCACAGCCTCGTACACCTGATAGACCATGCGCACAGCCAGCGGGAACATACCGGGGCCGGACATACCGCCGGTCTGGTTTGCCAGCAGCGGGCGGCGGCGCGCAAGGTCGATGCGCATACCCGGCAGGGTGTTGATGAGGCTCACGCCGTCCGCGCCCGCGTCCTCACAGGCCTTGGCAACGGCGGCAATGTCCGCCGCCGTCGGCGAGAGTTTGAGGATGATCGGCTTTTTCGTCACGGCGCGCACCGCGCGCGTCACCTCCGCTGCGGCCGACGGCTCCGCGCCGAAGGCAGCGCCGCCGCCGTGGACGTTCGGGCAGGAGATGTTGACCTCCAGCCAGCCGACCTGCGGCTGCGCGTCAAGCCTGGCGCAGACCTCGGCATATTCTTCCACGCTGAAGCCGCTCACATTCGCCATGACCGGCTTGTGAAACACCTTTTTCAGCTCCGGCAGCTCGTGCGCGATGACCGCGTCCACGCCAGGGTTCTGCAGCCCCACCGCGTTGAGCATTCCGCCGGCATACTCGGCGATGCGCGGCGTGGGGTTGCCGAAGCGCGGCGCGCGCGTCGTCCCCTTGAAGGAGAACGTGCCGAGCATATTGATGTCATACAGCTGCGCAAACTCCCGCCCGTAGCCAAACGTACCGCTGGCCGGGATGATGGGGTTTTCCAGCTCGATCCCGCAGAGCGTTACGGCTGTTGCGGCCATAGGATCTCCTCCTTTGTGAACACGGGCCCGTCCTTGCAGACGCGCTTGCTGCCGTGCGTCGTTTCGCAGGTGCAGCCCATGCACGCGCCGAAGCCGCAGCCCATGCGCGCCTCAAGGCTCAGCTGACCGTCGAGCGGCGTCGCGCTGCACAGCGCCTGCAGCATGGGCATCGGCCCACAGGCATACACATAGGTGCCGCCCTCGGGCAGCGCCTCGGTCACGAAGCCGCGCGCGCCCATGGTGCCGTCCTCGGTCACGACCGTGACGGGGATGCCGAGCGCTTCAAACGCATCGGCAAGCAGCACCTCTGCCGCCGTGCGAAAGCCGAGCACAGCCAGCGGGCTGCGCCCCTCGGCCACGAGCTGCTGCGCCAGACCATACAGCGGGGACGCGCCCACACCGCCGCCGACCAGCAGCGGCCGCGCACCGGCGGGTGCGGTGTCAAAGCCGTTGCCGAGACCGACCAGCAGGTCCAGCTCCGTGCCCGGCGCCAGCGTGCTCAGCTGCGCCGTGCCTGCGCCCGCCACTTTATAATACAGCGTCAGCGCGCCGTCACTCCAGCTGCACACCGACACGGGGCGGCGCAGAAAATATCCGGCGAGCCGGATGTCCGCAAACTGCCCCGGCGCGGTGATCGCGGCGGTGTCCCCCGTGAGCTGCAAACGGTAGGTGTCACGGGCGACGGGCGCGTTTTCCGCAATGGTGAAAACTCTCTGCTGCACGGCTTACTCCGCGTGGATCGTGGACACGGCCAGCGTCGTCTCCTCGAGCACGTCGAGCAGCACGCGCACCGTATCGAGCGAGGTAAAGACGGTCACGCCGTTTTCCACCGCGCAGCGCCGGATCGCGGCGCCGTCCTGCGCGTGGACGCTCGAATGGATGGAGCGGGTGTTGATGATGTAGCTGACGTAGCCGCTGCGGATGGAATCGAGGATCTCGTGGCTGCCGTCGCTGATCTTGCCGCGCACGCGCGTGCGGATGCCGAAGGACTTGAGGTAGGCAGCCGTGCCTGCGGTCGCCTCGATGTTAAAGCCCATCTCATAGAACCGGCGCACGAGCGGCAGGCCCTCCGGCTTGTCCTCATCGGCCAGCGTCACGAACACGGTGCCGTAGTTCTGCACGTTCATGCCGGAGGCCTGCAGCGCCTTGTACATGGCGCGCGAGAGCTTCTTGTCATAGCCGATGGCCTCGCCCGTGGACTTCATCTCCGGGGAGAGGTAGGCGTCCAGCCCGTGGAGCTTGGCGAAGGAGAACACCGGCGCCTTGACATAGCAGCGCTCTTTTTCCGGCGGATACAGGTCGAAGATGCCCTGCTCCTTGAGGCTCGTGCCGAGGATGACGTTCGTGGCGATGTCCGCGAGCTGATAGCCCGTGGCCTTCGACAAAAACGGCACCGTGCGCGACGAGCGGGGGTTGACCTCGATGATGTAGACATGGTCGCTCTTATCGACGATGAACTGGATGTTATACAGTCCGACGATGCCGATGCCCAGACCGAGCTTCTTGGCATAGGTCAGGATCGTGCCCTTGACCTTGTCGGAGATGGAAAACGGCGGGTAGACGCTGATGGAGTCGCCGGAGTGGACACCGGTGCGCTCGACCAGCTCCATGATGCCGGGCACGAACACGTCTCTGCCGTCGCAGATGGCGTCGACCTCGACCTCGCGGCCGGAGATGTACTTATCGACCAGCACGGGCTTGCCCTCGCCGGTGCGCACGGCATTTTGCAGGTAGTGGCGCAGCATCTCGTCGTCGGCCACGATCTCCATGGCGCGGCCGCCCAGCACGAACGACGGGCGCACCAGCACCGGATAGCCCACCGCGTGCGCCGCCTTGAGACCGTCGTCCAGATTCGTCACCGCCGCGCCCATCGGCTGCGGGATGTTCAGCTCGAGCAGCAGCTTTTCAAAGCAGTCGCGGTTTTCCGCGCGCTCGATCGCGGCGCAGTCCGTGCCGATGATCTGCACACCGCGCGTCATGAGCGGCTGCGCCAGATTGATGGCCGTCTGGCCGCCGAGGCTGGCAATCACCTGATTGGCCTGCTCCTCGTGCAGGATGTTCATGACGTCCTCGGGCGTGAGGGGCTCGAAATACAGCTTATCGGCGGTCGTGTAATCGGTGGAGACCGTCTCGGGGTTGTTGTTGATGATGATGGCCTCGTAGCCCGCGCGCCGGATGGTCTGCACCGCGTGGACGGTGGAGTAGTCAAACTCCACGCCCTGACCGATGCGGATCGGGCCTGCGCCGAGCACGACGACCTTCTGCTTGTCCGAGCGGCGCGCCTCGCTCTTTGCGCCGGGGGCATAGGTGGAGTAGAAATAGGGGATGTAAGCGCCGGTGTGGCTGGTGTCCACCATCTTGTAGGCGGGGTAGAGCCCCAGCTGCACGCGCTGGGCATACACATCCTCCTCGCGCACGCCCCAGAGCCGCGCGATGTAGGGGTCACAGAAGCCCATCTGCTTGGCCCGCTTGAGCGTCTCTCCGTCGCCCTTGTGCGCGCAGAGCGTCTGCTCCATGTCCACGATGCCGCGGATGGTCTCGAGGAAGTAGGGCGTGATCATCGTCAGCGCAGCAACCTCGTCCACGCTCGCGCCCAGACGCAGCAGCTGCGCGACGGCAAAGAGCCCGTCATCGCGGAACTGGTGCAGGTACTCGGTCAGCTCCGCCTTGGTCATGTTCTGGAACTTCGGCAGCCAGAGGTGCTGCGCGCCGATCTCCAGCGAGCGGACGGACTTGAGCAGGCACTCCTCGAGCGTGCTGCCGATGCCCATGACCTCGCCCGTGGCCTTCATCTGCGTGCCGAGCGTGTTGGCGGCGGTCGAGAACTTATCGAACGGGAAGCGCGGCAGCTTTGCGACCACGTAGTCCAGCGACGGCTCGAACGCGGCCGTCGTGTTGGCGACGGCGATCTCGTCGAGGTTCATGCCGACGGCGACCTTGGCCGTGACGCGCGCGATGGGATAGCCGCTGGCCTTGCTCGCCAGCGCCGACGAGCGGGAGACGCGGGGGTTGATCTCGATGAGGAAGTACTCCGAGGTCTTGGGGTTGAGCGCAAACTGCACGTTGCAGCCGCCCTGGATCTTCAGCGTACGGATGATCTTGATCGCGCTGTCGTTGAGCATCTTCATGTCATGGTCGCTGAGCGTCATGATCGGCGCGACGACGGCGGAGTCGCCGGTGTGCACGCCCACGGGGTCGATGTTCTCCATGCCGCAGATGGTGATGGCGTGGTCGGACGCATCGCGCATGACCTCAAACTCGATCTCCTTATAGCCCTTGACGCTCTTTTCGATCAGCACCTGATGGATGGGCGAGAGCTTGAACGCCTGCATACCCAGCTCGACGAGCTGCGCCTCGTCGTCGGCAAAGCCGCCGCCCGTGCCGCCGAGCGTGAACGCCGGGCGCAGCACGACCGGATAGCCGATGGCCGCGGCCGCGGCCTTGGCCTCCTCGAGGCCGTAGGTGATCTGCGACGGGATGACCGGCTCGCCGATGCTCTGGCAGAGCTCCTTGAACTGCTCGCGGTCCTCGGCGCGGCGGATGCTGTCGCTGTCCGTGCCGAGAAGCTCGACCTGACACTCCTTGAGCACGCCCTTCTGCTCGAGCTGCATCGCCAGATTCAGGCCGGTCTGGCCGCCGATGCCCGGGACGATCGCATCCGGACGCTCCTTGCGCAGGATACGCGCCACATACTCCAGCGTCAGCGGCTCCATGTACACCTTGTCCGCGACGGAGGTATCCGTCATGATCGTGGCGGGGTTGGAGTTGACGAGAATGACCTCGTACCCCTCCTCCTTGAGCGACAGGCACGCCTGCGTGCCGGCATAGTCAAACTCAGCGGCCTGACCGATGACGATTGGGCCGGAGCCGATGATCATAATTTTCTTCAGATCCGTTCTCTTGGGCATGTGATTTCCTCCTCAGTACGTAAAAAGTCCTGTATGTCATATATTTAATATGTAAATGAAGGGCGCTCAGTCCTGCGCGTCCTGCCAGACGACGGCGCCGCCGCAGACGTTGCGCACGCACCGCCCGTAGACCGTCTGTCCGGCGAAGGGCGTGCTTTTTCCCATGGAGCAAAACTGCGCCGGGTCGATGCGGTACTCCGTGTTCAGGTCCCAGACGGCATAATCGTCCGCGCACAGCGGGAAGCCGAAGCGCTTTCTGGGGTTGACCGCCATGAGCTCCACGAGCTTGTCGAGCGTCAGCACGCCGGTGCGCACAAGGTGGGTATAGAGCACGGGAAACGCTGTCTCAAGGCCGACGATGCCCATGGCGCTCCCGGCGAGGCCCCTGGCCTTTTCCTGCGCGCTGTGCGGGGCGTGGTCGGTCGCGATCATGTCCACCGTGCCATCGAGGATGCCCTCGATGAGCGCCTGCCGGTCGGCCTGCGTGCGCAGGGGCGGGTTCATCTTGAAACTGCCGTCCTCGCGCAGGTCGTCCTCGGTCAGCACGAGGTAGTGCGGTGCGGTCTCGCAGGTGACGTCCAGCCCCTGCGCCTTCGCCCGGCGGATGAGCGCCACACTCTCCTTGGTGGACACGTGGCACATATGATAGGCGCAGCCTGTCTCGCGCACCAGCTCGAGATCGCGCTCCAGCTGCCGCCACTCACTCTCGCTGCTGATGCCCTTGTGCCCGTGGGCGCGGGCATACGCGCCGTCGTGGATATAGCCGCCGTGCAGGAGGGTGTTGTTCTCGCAGTGCGCGGCGATGAGCTTGCCGAGGCTTGCCGCCTTGCGCATCGCGGCGCGCATCACGTCCGCATCCTGCACGCCGCTGCCGTCGTCGGAAAAGCCGGCAACATAGGGCGCGAGCTGCTCCATGTCCGCAAGCTCCCTGCCGCCGCGGTGCGCGGTGATCGCGCCGTAGGGCGTCACATCGATGACCGCATCCGTGCGGATGCGCTCCAGCTGGGGGGCAAGCGTCTGCAAACTGTCCGGCGCCGGATCCAGATTGGGCATGGCGCACACGCGGCTGTATCCGCCGTGCGCCGCAGCAAGTGTGCCGGACGAAATGGTCTCCTTATAAGAAAAACCCGGCTCACGAAGATGTACATGCACATCTACGAAACCAGGTAATACCACGAAAGAAGAAATATCAAGTTCGTCACCGGCAATGCTGCCGCTGCCAAGAAAAACAGAATCACGGTTGTCGGGAAAAAGATCCCACCCAAATGCCTGCATATTCTCTGCGGCCGCAACCATTTTTCCTCGCCTCATTTCTGCCGAATCGCAAATTTTTGATATGATATCACATAATCGCCCGGTCTGTCAACAAATCCGGCGGCTTTGCGCGCCGTCTTTTTGCACGAAAAATTCCGTCATTTTCCGTCCCGCGTTGACACGCATCTCTGCGCCAAGAACCGGATACAGACAGGCTCAGCGGCGCGCCCGTTTGCAGGACGAGATGTATTTTCTTCGCCGCACCGCCGTTGAGGCTGTCAAAAAGTAATACTTTTTGACAAAGGGGGGCTGCCTGACTGCAGCGCACGCGCTGTCCGCCAGAGGCGGCCGGCGCGCACGTTTGCAGGCCGAGAAGTATTTTCTTCGCCGCACATGTCGCCGAAGAAAATGATTGGACTTTCTTTGCGCCTGCGGGCGCAAACTCTACGAGGTTCTTGACAAGCTGTCGGCGGCGCGCCCGTCAGGGCGCGCCGCCGTGTGCTTCAGAGCAGTTTCAGGATCCCGTCGCCGTAGCCGGCGCAGGTCGCGCCGTCCGGCTGGCCGGTGATGACGGCCGGGCAGGCATCGAGCGCCGCCTCGAGCCGGTCGGCCGCGGCCGCGCGGCCGATGTGCCGCAGCAGCATAACCTCCGCGCGCAGGATGCTCTGGGGGTTGGCGTAGTCGCCCATGCCGCGCTCGATCATGCGCGGGGCCGAGCCGTGGATGGCCTCGAACATGGCGTAGCGGTCGCCGATGTTGGCGCTGCCCGCCGTGCCGACACCGCCCTGCAGCTGCGCGGCCTCATCGGTGATGATGTCGCCGTAGAGGTTCGGCAGCAGCAGCACCTGAAACTGTCCGCGCACCCGCTCGTTGACGAGGTTCGCCGCCATGATGTCGATGTAGTAATCATCAACGGTGATCTCGGGATAGTCGGCGGCGACCTCGTGGCAGAGGGCGGTGAATTTGCCGTCGGTCTTTTTGAGGATGTTCGCCTTCGTGACGACGGTCACGCGCGTCTTGCCGTTGCGCCGGGCATAGTCGAACGCCGCGCGGGCGATGCGGCGCGTGCCGGGATCGGTCGTGACCTTGAAGTCCACGGCCATGCCGGGCAGCTCCACGCCGCGGCTGCCGAGGGCGTACTCGCCCTCCGTGTTCTCGCGGAAGAACGTCCAGTCGATGCCCTGCTCGGGAATGGTCACAGGGCGGACGTTTGCGTAGAGGTCGAGCGCGCGGCGCAGCTTCACGTTCGCGCTCTCGAGTCCGCCGCCCATGGGCGTCGTGGTCGGGCCCTTGAGCAGCACGTCGCAGGCCATGATTTCGGCCAGCACATCGTCCGGCACCGCCTGGTTGCAGGCCAGCCGGTTTTCGATCGTGAGGCCGCGGATGCGCCGCAGGGCGATGCTGCCGCGCGCGATCTCGTCGGCGAGCAGCGCCTCGAGCACACGCACCGCCTGCTCCATGATAATGGGGCCGATGCCGTCCCCGTCCACGAGACCGATGGTCACGGTCGCCTTGTTCGTATAGTCCGCCCGCTCGGCGGTCATGCCCGCAACGCGGGCCTGCTGCTCTTCAAGTAAGGTGCGAAACGCCGCACAGGCGCGGTCAACATCGTTCATAGTGCATGCTCCTTTGTGTAGTTGAGCAGTCCGCCGGCGAGCAGGATAGCCTGCTGCCGCTCGGTGAGACTGCACACGACAGGGTAGGACTTGCCTGCCGTATCCGTGAGCATCAGTTCCCCTGCTGCCATTCCGGCGTGGATGCCGTCGATGCGCAGCTGTGCGCCCTGCTGCAGCGCGTCGTAATCTTCAGGATCCGCAAACGTCAGCGGCAGGATGCCGGCGTTGATGAGATTTGCCACGTGGATGCGCGCGAAGCTCTTGGCCACGACGCAGCGGATGCCGAGATACATCGGCACGAGCGCCGCGTGCTCGCGCGACGAGCCCTGCCCGTAGTTGCTGCCGCCGACGATGATGCCGTCCCCGGCCGCCTTGGCGCGCGCCGGGAAGCTCGGGTCGCAGACTGTGAAGCAGAACTCCGACAGTTTCGGGATGTTCGAGCGGTAGGGCAGGATCTTCGAGCCCGCGGGCATGATGTGGTCGGTCGTGATGTTGTCACCCACCTTGAGCACGAGCTCGGCCGTGAGCGTGTCGGCAAAAGGCTTGCTCTGCGGGAAGGGCCGGATGTTCGGCCCGCGCAGCACTTCCACCGTGTCGGCCTCGTCCGCCGGGGCGGGCGGCAGCACGGCGCTGTCGTCGATGCGGAAGCGCTCCGGCAGCGTGACGGCCGGCATGGGGCCGAGCGTCTGCGGATCGGTGATCGTGCCGGTGAGCGCAGCGGCGACGGCCGTCTCCGGGGACACGAGGTAGACCTGCGCGTCTTTCGTACCGCTGCGGCCGAGGAAGTTGCGGTTGAACGTGCGCAGGCTCACGCCGCCGGAGTTGGGTGAGAAGCCCATGCCGATGCACGGGCCGCAGGCGCACTCGAGCAGGCGCGCGCCGCTGGCGAGGATGTCCGTGAGCGCGCCGCAGTCAGAGAGCATGGTCAGCACCTGCTTCGATCCCGGCGAGATGGACAGGCTCACGCCCGGGGCGATGGTCCTGCCGCGGAGCAGCGCCGCGACCTTGAGCATATCGAACAGGGACGAATTCGTGCACGAACCGATGCAGACCTGATCGACCTTCGTGCCCGCGAGCGACGCCACAGGGACGACATTGTCCGGGCTGTGCGGGCAGGCGATCATGGGCTGCAGCGTGTTGAGGTCAATGTCGATAATGCGGTCATACTGCGCGTCCGGATCGCTCGCGAGAGGGACAAAGTCCGCCTCGCGCCCCTCGGCCGCGAGAAACGCGCGCGTCACGTCGTCCGACGGGAAGATGGACGTCGTCGCGCCGAGCTCGGTGCCCATGTTCGTGATCGTGGCGCGCTCGGGCACGGACAGCGCCGCGACGCCGGGGCCGCCCCACTCGATGATCGCACCGACGCCACCCTTGACCGACAGGATGCGCAGCAGCTCGAGGCTGATGTCCTTGGCCGTGACATAGGGCCGCAGCGCGCCGGTGAGGTTGACCTTGAACATCTTCGGCATGGTGATATAGTACGCGCCGCCGCCCATGGCGACCGCGACGTCCATGCCACCGGCGCCGAAGGCCAGCATGCCGATGCCGCCGCCGGTGGGCGTGTGGCTGTCGGAGCCGATGAGCGTCTTGCCCGGCTTGCCGAAGCGCTCGAGCTGCACCTGGTGGCAGATGCCGTTGCCCGGGCGGGAGAACCAGACGCCGTGCTTCTTGGCCACGGTCTGGAGATAGCGGTGGTCGTCCGCGTTTTCAAAGCCGGACTGCAGCGTGTTGTGGTCGACATAGGCCACGCTCAGCTCGGTCCTGACGCGCGGGATGCCCATCGTCTCAAACTCCAGATAGGCCATCGTGCCGGTGGCGTCCTGCGTGAGCGTCTGGTCGATGCGCAGGGCGATCTCGCTGCCGGGCGTCATGTCGCCGTGCAGCAGGTGGGCACGGATGATTTTCTGAGCAAGGGTCTCACCCATGGTTTTTCAGCCTCCCCATCATACTTTCTTTTGCGTGGATGGTGTGCTCGGTCGTGAGCTCGGCGGCACGGTCGGCGTCGCCGGCGGCGATGGCGTCGAAAATGGCGCGGTGCTCCTTCACGACCTGCGCCGTGCGCGAAGCGTCGGCAATGGACGCCTTGCGGTAGCGGCGGGTCTTGCGGTGCAGCGGGACGAGCGTGTCGCTGATGACGGCGTGGCCGCCCATGTCGCAGATGACGTCGTGGAACTGGTCGTCCATCTCGCGCAGGTGCTCAGCGTCGCGCTTTTCAAAGTAAAACTCCTGCAGGTCCATGATGTGGCGCAGGCGCGCGAGGCCCTCGGGCGAAGCGTTTTTCGCCGCGTAGTAGGACGCGAGCCCCTCGATCTTGCAGCGGATGTCCATGATGTCCACCAGATCCTCGGCCGTGATGCCGAGCACGACGGAGCCTTTGCCGGTGTCGGCGATGAGGTGCTCCTGCTCGAGGCGGCGCAGCGCCTCGCGGATGGGCGTGCGGCTGACGTTGAGCTGCTCGACGAGCCGGAGCTCCGTGAGCACCTCGCCGCGCGGGTACACGCCCTGAATGATATCGGATTCCAGCCGCTCAAACACTTGATCGGCCAGCGTAACGGTGCGGAAATCTTTCATGCGGCACCTCCTGTCAGGCCTGCGCGAAGCGGCCGGGGGCCAGCTCCGCGATCTTGGCGTTGAGTTCCTTTGCGGACAGGACGGTCTGGCGGCCGTCCTCGTATTCCGCGTCCACCCAGCCCTTGAGCGCGAGCACGAGCGGGTCGTGCTTGTCGATCTGCGCATCTCCGGTCAGGTGGTAGTTCTGGTTGATCCAGTAGGCGATGCCCGCGAGGCCGGACGTCTTGGCGACCTGCACGGACGCCGGGCGGTTGAGCAGCTTCTCGGTGTCGAAGATCGTGTAGATCTCGGCGTCCTTGAGCAGGCCATCGGCGTGGATGCCGGCGCGCGTGGCGTTGAAGTCGCGCCCGACGAACGGCGTCATCGGCGGGATGTTGTAGCCGATCTCGTGCTGGAAGTAGTCGGCGATCTCGGTGATGACGGTCGGGTCCATGCCGTCGAGCGAGCCGCGCAGCGACGCGTACTCGAATACCATCGCCTCGAGCGGGATGTTGCCCGTGCGCTCGCCGATGCCGAGCAGCGAGCAGTTGACCGCGCACGCACCGTAGAGCCACGCAGTCGAGGCATTGACGACCGCCTTGTAAAAATCGTTGTGCCCGTGCCATTCGAGGCACTCGCTCGGCACGTCGGAGTACTGCTGCAGGCCGTAGATGATACCGGCCACGCTGCGCGGCAGCGCCGCCTCCGTGTAGGGGATGCCGTAGCCCATGGTGTCGCACGCGCGGATCTTGACCGGGATGCCCGCCTGGCGCGAGAGCTTTTGCAGCTCGTTGACAAACGGCACCACGAAACCGTAAAAGTCGGCGCGCGTAATGTCCTCGAGGTGGCAGCGCGGGACGACCCCGGCCTCAAACGCGTCGGCCACGGTGGCGAGGTAATAGTCCATGGCCTGACGGCGCGTCATCTTCATCTTCTTGAAGATGTGGTAGTCGCTGCAGCTGACGAGGATACCCGTCTCGCGGATGCCGAGGTCGCGCACGAGGCGAAAATCCTCCTTCGTGGCGCGGATCCACGTCGTGATCTCCGGGAACTTCAGCCCCAGCTCCATGCACTTTTCGAGCGCCTCACGATCTTTCTTGCTGTAGATGAAAAACTCCGTCTGCCGGATGATGCCGTACGGCCCGCCGAGCCGCGACAGGTACTTGTAAATGTTCACGATCTGCTCGACCGTGTACGGCTCCACGGACTGCTGCCCGTCGCGCAGCGACGTGTCCGTGATCCAGATCTCCTCGGGCATGTTCATCGGCACGCGCCGGTGGTTGAACGGCACCTTCGGCACCATTCCCTGCGTGTAGATGTCGCGCTGGAGGTTCGGCTCCGCCACGTCCTGGAGCGAATATTTATACGCATTCTGCTCCAGCAAATTCGTCTTTCCGGATATTTCAAGCATGGCAGTGGGGCTCCTTTCTGTTGCTTTGTATTATTGTATACAATTATACACACAATCGTGCCGTTGTCAACGCACAAATGTTCACAATTTTCCGCTTGCTTTTCGGGCGGGTGCTGGTATAATACAAAATCGTTCAAAATTGAACTATTTTTCGGGAGGTGACCGCCGTGCTCACCGCATCGCAGGTCTATACGTACACGCGCCGCATCCTCGACGCTTACGCCGCCGTCATGCAGCCGCTGAGCGCGGAGCTGGACATGGCGCAAAACGCCGTGGACATTCTGCTCTTTCTGGCCAACAATCCGGGGCTGGACACCGCGCGCGACATCTGCACGTACCGGAAGCTCAAGCCGGGCATCGTGTCGTTCCACGTGGACAATCTCGTGCGCGAGGGCTACCTGCTGCGCACGCGCGACCCCGGCGACCGGCGCCGCTGCCGGCTCGTGTGCACGGACAAGGCGGCGCCGATCGTCGCGCGCGGCCAGGCGCTGCAGGAGCAGTTCGTCGCGCAGATGTCCGCGGGCCTCGCGCCCGACGCGCTCGAAACGTTCCAGCACTGTCTGACAGCGTTCGCGCAGAATCTTGACCGTATGGCCAACAGGGAGGAAAGTTAAATGCAGCAGGACAAAACATTTCTCGGCACGGAGCCCGTCGGTCAGCTCCTGCGCCGGCTCGCGATCCCGACGGTGATCGCGCAGCTGGTGAACATGCTCTACAACATCGTCGACCGCATCTACATCGGCCACATTCCGGAGGTCGGCAGTCTCGCGCTGACGGGCGTGGGCGTGTGCCTGCCGATCATTCTGATCGTGTCGGCCTTCGCGTGCTTCACGGCCTCTGGCGGCGCGCCGCGCGCGTCGATCTACATGGGGCGCGACGATATGGACAGCGCCGAAAAGACGCTCGGCGGCTGCTTCACGCTGCAGATCGGTATCTCCATTGTGCTCACGGCGGTGCTGCTCCTCTGGGGGCGCGAGGCGCTGCTCGCCTTCGGCGCGAGCGAGAACACCATTGACTACGCCGCCGACTATCTGCATATTTATGCGTTCGGCACGCTCTTTGTCGAGCTCACGCTGGGCATGAACGCGTTCATCACGGCGCAGGGCTTTGCCAAGGTGGGCATGTACACGGTGCTCATCGGCGCGGCGGCGAACATCATCCTCGACCCGATCTTCATCTTCGCGCTGGGCATGGGCGTGCGCGGCGCAGCACTGGCGACCGTGCTCTCACAGGGGCTCTCGTGCGCGTGGGTGCTGGTGTTCCTGTGCGGGAAGAAGGCGTTTTTGCGCCTGCGGCGGGAAAATCTTTTCGTCTCGCCCAAGCTCATCCTGCCGTGCGTGGCGCTCGGCCTCGCAACATTCACAATGCAGGCGAGCGAGAGCGTCATCTCCGTGTGCTTCAACGCCTCCCTGCTCAAGTACGGCGGCGACATCGCCGTCGGCGCCATGACGATCCTCACGAGCGTGATGCAGTTTGCCATGCTGCCGCTGCAGGGCATCGGTCAGGGCGCACAGCCGATCACGAGCTACAACTTCGGCGCAAAGAACACCGACCGCGTGCGCGAAACGTTCCGTCTGCTGCTGAAGGTGTGCCTGATCTACTCGGTCTCGCTCTGGGCGCTCATCGAGCTCTTCCCCGGCCTGTTCGCGCGCATCTTCACGCCGGACGCGGAGCTCATCGCCTTCACGGCGCGCGTGCTGCGCATCTACTGCGCGGGCCTGTTCCTGTTCGGCATCCAGATCGCCTGCCAGATGACGTTCGTGTCCATCGGCAGCGCGCTGTGCTCGATCATCGTGGCCGTGCTGCGCAAATTCGTGCTGCTGCTGCCGCTGATCTATCTGCTGCCGGCGCTGCTGTCCGACCGGACGACGGCCGTGTATCTGGCCGAGCCGGTCGCGGACGTCATTGCCGTCACGTGCACGGCCATCCTGTTTGCGACGCAGTTTCGCAAGGCGCTGCACAAGCTCGAAGCGAACGCCTGATCTGTTTTCCATCCCCCGGCGCGCGGCCCGGCCCGCGCGCCGGGGTTTTTGCTGAATGATTCAAAAATTTGAAACTTCCTTATCAAAAATACGAAAGCATTCCGCCGTTGACAACCGCCGCACCGGCGCGTACAATGACGCCAAATTCCCTTTGAGAGGAGCTGCAAGCCATGCGCAACACGTTTTTCAGCCGCAAAAACGACAGCACCGCGACCACGTGCGCGGCCGGCTTTGCATGCTCTGCGGCGAATACCGACAACAACAGCATCCTTCTGCTTACCATCGACACTGTACTTGCAGTGTCGATTTTTGCTATACTCAGCATTCTGGGCATCGCACCGCCAGCAGAACGAACCAAACCGGTATTTGCGGGATAAGCACGACTTGGTATACCAGGAGTCGGCCCCGACCGTTTTGGTCGGGGCCGATTTTTTGTTGTATAGAAAAACGGACAGAAAGGAAATCTGTTATGGAAAAGAAAAAAGTTGGATTCGCCAGCGGCATCGGCTTCATCCTCGCCGCCGCCGGCAGTGCCGTGGGCCTCGGCAACCTCTGGGGCTTCCCGTACAAGACATCGCAAAACGGCGGCGCGGCCTTCGTGCTCATTTACATCGCGTGCGTACTGCTCATCGGCTTTGTGACGATGCTCAGCGAGATCTATCTCGGCCGCCGCGCGCAGGCAAACCCCATGACCGCCTACAAGATGATCCACAAGAACCTCGGCTGGTGCGGACTCGTGGCGATCGTGATCCCCGCGTTTATCATCTGCTACTACTCCGTGCTCGGCGGCTGGACGACGAAGTACGCGCTCAACTCCTTCAGCGGCAACGCCGGCATCGTCGGCACGTTCTCCGTCAACACGGGCGAGGTCATCCTCTACACCGCCATCTTCCTCGTGCTGAGCATGGTGATCATCATGGGCGGCGTCAAGGACGGCATCGAGAAGGCGTCCAAGGTGCTCATGCCGGTGCTGTTTCTGATCCTCGTCGCCATCGCCGTCTACGCGCTGACGCTCGGCAGCGGCGTGCGTGAGGGTCTGAGCTTCTACCTCAAGCCCGATTTCTCCGGCATCACGTTCAAGTCCGTGCTCGTGGCCATGGGTCAGGCGTTTTACTCCCTGTCGCTCGGCATGGGCATCATGATCACCTACGGCTCGTACACCGGCAAGGAGGTCAACCTCGTGCGCTCCACCGCCATGATCTGCATCTTCGACACGCTCGTGGCGCTCATCGCGGGTCTGGCGATCTTCCCGTCGGTAGCGCACTTTGACCCCGCGCTGCTCGGCAGCAGCAAGGGCGTCGCGCTCATGTTCATCATCCTGCCGCAGGTGTTCGAGTCCATGGGCGGCGTGGGTCAGGTCGTGTCGTTCGCCTTTTTCGTCATGGTCGACATCGCCGCCATCACGTCCGTCGTGTCGCTGATCGAGGTCGTGACGCAGTTCGTCATCCAGAAATTCCACGCCCACCGCAAGCGCGCCGCGCTCATCGTCGCGGGTGTCTGCTTTCTCGTGTCGATCCCGATCGGCATCTCGCTCGGCCATGTCGCCATCCTCGAGGAATCCAGTCCCGCGCTGTTCGGGCTCGACTGGCTGACGTTCTTTGACGAGGTGACCAACACCGTACTCATGCCCGTGTGCGCGCTGTTTTCCTGCATCGTCGTCGGCTGGTTCATCACGCCCAAGCGCGCCGTGGCCGAGATCGAGGCCGAAGGCACACCCATGGCCGGCTGGCTCAAGAAGGTCTATGCCATCATGATCCGCTTCGTGACGCCGGCGCTCATCCTCATCGTCGAGATCGGCGGCCTGCAGTCCGAGATCGCCGCCGGAAACGTCGCCGTCGTCGTCTTTGCCTACGCGCTCGTGGCGCTGTGCGTGGCCGCGTATTTCCTCTTCTTCCGCAACACGGACACCGGCACGAACGCCGACGAGAAGCTCTCCGGCGATTACCCCGTGTGACACGCGCGATGCGCCCAATACCCCGGCATTGTTTTTGACATGCTGTACACCGGTGTGGTTTTTTGACCATACCGGTGTTTTTTGTATGACAAACTCGTTAAAAAACGAGCAGCTTTCAGTTGAAATACCGGCAAAAAACAGGTATAATAACAATGTCAGTCCATCTGACAAACATAGCAGACAGGAGGCACGCCCATGTCGATGCAAGAGGTGCGGGAACAGAATATCGCACTCGTAACGCAGTCGGCACTGGCGTGTTTTGTTGAAAACGGCATTGAAAAGACGACCATCCGCGACATCGCGCAGCACGCCGGTCTGACCGAGCGCTCGGTCTACCGGTACTTTGCGGGCAAGGATGAGCTCGTCATCGCGGCGGCCTACCTCTACTGGGACAGGGCCAAGGAACTGGCCGCGCAGTCGCTGGCAAAGCAGCGGCGCAGGGGCATGACCGGCATCGAGGAGATCCGCGTGCTGCTGCGCAGCTACGCGGGGCTGATCTTTACAGACCCCGCGGGCATCCGCTTCTCGCTGGATGCGGAGGTCGCGCTGTGCAACGCCGGCCGGCAGCACGCGGTCATCAACCGCCCGCCGGAGCGCTTTGAGGTCGCCCCCGGCCCGATCGCGGCGTCCATCCGCCGCGGCCTCGCCGACGGGACGGTCGACCCCAACGCCGATGTCAAGATGCTCTACTATAATGCCTACGATGCGATCCTCGGCGTCATCCAGCGTATGTCCGTCGGTGTGCCGAGTGTGCACGAGCTCGACGGGCACGTGCGCATCGACGCGCTGTGCGAGCAGTTCGCGCGCGCATTCGCGGCGCCGCCCAAGCAATAAGGGGACAGGGAACACCTTTTAAATACCACCCTACACTGAAGGAGGAAACGGCATGGCAAAAAGACCGAATATTCTCAAGCTGGCTACGAAGATCAGCCTTGAGAGCATGACGTACATGGGCATCACGTATGACGATCCCGAGTATAAGATCCTCGAGCCGATCATCGACGATGATATGTGTGCGATCATGATGCACGTGCGCCTGGAGACCAACCGCACGGTTGAGGAAGTGGCCAAGCGCGCAAGAAAGAGCGTGGAATTCACGCAGGAGCAGCTCGACAAGCTGTGCAAGACCGGCGCAGTCCGCTACCGCTATGTGGACGGCAAGCGCTGCTACTTCTACCCGATCTGGGTCCCGGGCATCATGGAGGGCATCCTTGCCAACCGTGAGCAGTGCGACAAGTACCCCGTGCTCGGCGAGAGCTTCGAGGCGTACACCCGCCGCCGTCCGGAAATGCTCGCGCCGATGCTCGACTCCGGCAAGACTGGTATGTTCTTCATGCGCGTCATGCCCGTCATGAGCGCCATCGAGAACGACTCGCACGCCGCCTCCTACGACGAAGTGCGCACCCTCATCGAGAACGCGACCGCCATCAGCGTCGGTCCGTGCTCCTGCCGCCGTGCCCGCCGTCTCATGGGCGAGGGCTGCGGCCACCTCGAAGAGGATATGTGCATGTACCTCAACGACAACGCCCTCTGCTTCTCCGAGCAGGGGTATCACCGCCTCGTGACCAAGGAAGAGGCATATGAGATCCTCCAGCGCGCCGAGGACAACGGTCTCGTGCACGAGATCAACCAGACCCCCGGCTTCGAGGACACGAACGCCATCTGCAACTGCTGCGGCTGCTCGTGCTTCGCGCTGCGCATCGCGGAGCTGTTCCGCACGCCGCGCGCCATCCGCTCGAACTACATCGCCCGCGTGGACAAGGAAAAGTGCGTCGCCTGCGGTCAGTGCGTCGAAAACTGCCAGACCAACGCGCTCAAGCTCGGCCAGAAGCGCTGCGCGACCGATCCGCACATCTCCGATACCTACGATACCGACGCCAGCGTGCCGTTCCACCGCTCGAGCTACAACCCCGAGTACCGCACGAACCGCTCCGACGTCATGCCCAGCGGCACCGCCCCCTGCAAGGCCGAGTGCCCGGCGCACATCCCGGTTCAGGGCTACATCAAGCTCGCGTCCCTCGGCCGCTACACCGAGGCACTGGAGCTCATCAAGAAAGAAAACCCGTTCCCGGCCGTCTGCGGCCGCATCTGCAACAAGCGTTGTGAGGACGCCTGCACCCGCGGCAGCATCGACGATCCGATCGCCATCGATGACATCAAGAAGTTCATCGCCGAGAAGGATCTCGAGGCCAGCACCCGCTTCGTGCCGAAGATGCTCAACCAGATCGGCCGTCCGTACACGGAGAAGATCGCCGTCATCGGCGCCGGCCCTGCCGGTATGAGCTGCGCGTACTACCTCGCCGTCAAGGGCTACCCCGTGACCGTGTTCGAGAAGGAGTCCGTGCCCGGCGGTATGCTCACGCTCGGCATCCCGAGCTTCCGCCTCGAGAAGGACGTTGTCAACGCGGAGATCGACGTGCTCAAGGAGCTCGGCGTGGAGTTCCGCTTCGGCGTTGAGGTCGGCAAGAACATGACGCTCGACGCGCTGCGCGCGGACGGCTACAAGGCGATCTACCTCGCCGTCGGCGCCTCCAAGGGCACGCCGGCCGGCTGCCCGGGCGACGATCTGAAGGGTGTGTTCACCGGTGTCGAGTTCCTGCGCGCCGTGAACCTCGGCAAGCGCCCGGCCATCGGCAAGCAGGTCGCCGTCATCGGCGGCGGCAATGTCGCCATCGACGTCGCGCGCGCCGCCGTGCGCCGCGGTGCAGACGTGACGCTGCTCTACCGCCGCAGCCGCGAGGAGATGCCCGCAGCGGATGAAGAAGTCGCCGAGGCCGAGGCCGAGGGCGTCAAGTTCCGCTTCCTGAGCGCCCCGGTCGAGATCCTGGGCGAAAAGGACAAGGTCACGGCCATCAAGGTCGAGACCATGGCCCTCGGCGAGCCCGACGAGAAGGGCCGCCGCAAGCCCGTCGGCACGGGCGAGTTCGAGACGCTTGCCGTCTCCGCCGTCATCTCGGCCATCGGCCAGCAGATCGACCTGTGCGGCATCGATGCCGGCTCGAAGCTCCAGCTTGGCAAGCGCGGCACCGTGCTGGTTGACCCCGCAACGTATCAGACCGCCGAGCCCGACGTGTTCGCGGGCGGCGATCTTGTGACCGGCCCGAAGTTTGCCATCGACGCCATCGCCGCCGGCAAAGAGGCCGCCGTGTCCATCCACCGCTTCGTGCACCCCGGCCAGAGCCAGCTCATCGGCCGTGACCACCGCGACTACAAGTCGCTCGATCCCGCGACCGTGGCCGTGCCGATCGAGAGCTTTGACAACACCCCGCGCCAGCACGCACATGACGGCTCCGCGGAGGAGGCCAAAAAGACCTTCCACGATCTGCGCGGTGTGTTCACCGAGGAGCAGATGAAAAAGGAGACCGAGCGCTGCCTCGGCTGCGGCGCGGTCGTCCTCAACGAGGACCAGTGCATCGGCTGCGGCATCTGCACCACCAAGTGCAAGTTCGACGCCATCCGCCTCGAGAAGGTCAACGACACGCACGGCCGTGAATACTTCCGCACCCTGCTGACCGTGGCCGGCAACACCCCCGCCGCCATCGGCCGCCTCGTGCGCAAGACGCGCGGCAGATAAGGAGCAGCGCCATGCATGAGATCGGTGTGGTGCGCGCCATGGTCAAGACCGTCACCGACTACGCGGCAGCCAATCAGATCGACGAAATCTCCGAGATCGTGGCCGACTGCGGCGAGCTCTCGCTCGTCATTCCGGAGTACGTGGAGGAGCTCTATCCCCCCGTCGTGAAGGGCACGCCGCTGGAAAATACGAAGCTCATCGTCAACATCGTGCCCGGCATGGCCGAGTGCGAGGATTGCGACGAGATCTTCAATGTCATCGAGTGCAACGGTTATTGTCCGAACTGCAACAGCTTCAACAAAACGGTGCTGTCCGGTAAGGACTTTACCATCCGGGAGATTCATGTCCCGGAGGAAACGTAACCCAGGGTCCGGAGAGACCTAAAATATAGAAGGAGCGTATTACATGAACGAAAAGTACAACGCATTGTTCACCCCCTGGAAGATCGGCAATGTGGAGATCAAAAACCGCATTGTGCAGTGCTCCATGGGCGGCACGTCCCTGTTCGGCTGGATGGAGCCGAACCACTTTGACAAGGAAGCAGCCTACTTCCTGCTCAACCGCGCACAGGATGGCGTGGGCCTGATCCTGCCCGGCATGCAGTGCATCCGCGACCCGCTGGGCATCCCCGGCCGCAAGTGGCTGTACCAGAACGACCAGATGTTCAAGCAGCTCAAAGAGTACATGGTCGAGTTCCATAAGACGGGCGCAAAGCTGTTCATCCAGCTCGCCGCCGGCATGGGCCGCTCCATGGCCATCAACGGCTGGATGACGAAGCTGGCCAAGAACAACGTCCTCAACAAGATCGCCAGCCCCATCGTGGACGTGCAGTATATCTGCGCCTCCGCGTCCGAGGTGCCGAACCGCTGGAAGGAGGACGTCATGTCCCGCCCGCTGACGGTCAAGGAGATCGAGGACATGGTCTACGCCTTCGGCCAGACCGCCAAGAAGCTGCGCGCCGCTGGCATCGACGGTGTGGAGATCCACGCCGTGCACGAGGGCTACCTGCTTGATCAGTTCACCATGGCCAACTGGAACCACCGCACCGACAAATACGGCGGCTCGTTCGAGAACCGCTTCCGCTTCCCGGTCGAGATCGTGCAGGAGATCAAGCGTCAGGCCGGCGCCGACTTCCCGGTGTCGCTGCGCTACTCCGTCGTGTCCAAGACCAAGGCGTGGGGCAAGGGTGCCATGCCATACGAGACCGACTTCGTCGAGTTCGGCCGCGACATGGCCGAATCCGAGAAGGCCGTCAAGTACCTCGAGGACGCGGGCTACGATATGTTCAACTGCGACAACGGCACCTACGACGCCTGGTACTGGGCACATCCGCCGCAGTACATGCCCGATAACTGCAACCTCGAGTATGTCGAGCACATCAAGAAATTCACGAGCCGCCCGGTCGTCTGCGCCGGCCGCATGGACCCCGTGAAGGCCGCCGAAGAGATCGCCGCCGGCCGTCTCGACGCCGTGGCCATCGCACGCCAGAACCTCGTCGACCATGAGTGGATCCACAAGATCCTCAGCGGCCACGAGGATGAGATCAAGCCCTGCATCCGCTGCCACAACGGCTGCTTCAACATGTCGAAGTTCAAAGGCACCGCGAACCTCCAGAGCATGGACGACTCCCTGCACCTGGCCCGCTGCGCCCTGAACCCGACGACCATGCAGCACAACAAGTACAAGATCGTTCCGACCCGCCATCCGAAGAAGGTCGCCATCATCGGCGGCGGCATCGGCGGCATGGAGTGCGCGCTCGTGCTCAAGCAGCGCGGCCACACCCCGGTCATCTTTGAAAAGACCGGCGAGCTCGGCGGTCTGTTCCTCACCGCGTCCGCGATGAGCTTCAAGGAGAACGACAAAGAGCTCATCCGCTGGTACCTCAACGAGGTCGCCAAGGAAGGCATCGACGTGCGCCTGAACACCGAGGTCACGGACGTGAACACCCTGCGCGGCTTTGACGAGATCATCGTCGCCAGCGGCTCCATCCCGCGCACCATGCCGTCCATCCCCGGCTTTGAGAAGACGCTCACGTTCACCGAGCTGCTCAAGGACAAGAAGGAAGTCGGCGACAAGGTCCTGTTCATCGGCGGCGGCCAGTCCTCCTGTGAGGCGGCGTATGACCTTGTCCTTCAGGGCAAGCACCCCATCATCGTCGAGTACGCAAACGACCTGGTTGCGGCACAGGCCACCTGCCTTGCCAACACCTCCTTCCTGCGCGACGCGATGGAGTACCACAAGGTCCCGACTTATCTCGAGTCCACCGTCACCGAGATCACGGACACCGGCTGCACCGTCAAGAACGTCAAGACCGGCGAGAGCACCTTCGTCGCGTGCGACAACGTGGTCAACGGCGTCGGCTTCATCCCGACTCCGGTCGGCGGCAAGGACAACAAGCAGGTCCACCGCGTGGGCGACTGCGTTGCCATCGGCAACCTGCGCACCGTCATCTGGCGCGCGTGGGATGTCTGCATGAAGATCTGATCCCGTAAACAAGAATCCCTCCGGCTATGCGGTTGCCGGAGGGATTTTTTCATGGTATGACGCTGCAAAGCGCCCCCGGAGCGAATGTTCCGGGGGCGCCGCCTCTTTTATTTGTCTTTTTGTTTCCGCCGCGTCCGGCTCACTCACCCTGCGCGCGCAGCCAGCCGCTGGCCACGCCGGGGAAGTTTGTGATGATGCCCTCGCAGCCCCAGCGGTGCAGCTGCTCCAGACCGGCCATGTCGTTGACGGTCCAGACGTTCATCTTCACGCCGTGCTCCTTGCAGTCGCGCACGTTTTCGTCCGTGAGGATCTCGATCGGCGGGTGGTAGCAGGCAAAGCCCGCCTGCTGGCAGTAGTAGCCGGGGAAGCCGCCGATGCTGTCCTCGAGCACGAGCGCGCCGACTTCGACCGCGTTGCCGCTGATCTCGAGGATGCGGCGCAGCGAAATGTGGTTGAACGACGAGAACATGACCTTCTTCTCCAGGCCGTAGCGCTCGATGGTGGCCCAGATCTTGCGCTCGATGTCGTGGTAGTAGATCTTGTCGGTCTTGATCTCGATGTTGTGCCCGACGGTTTCGCCGGACGCCCACTCGCAGTATTCGTCGAACGACGGGATGCGCTCGGGGGCGTATTTGCCCGCGAAGCGTGCAGCGGCGTTGACCTGCTGCAGCTCGGCGAACGAGTGATCGCAGATGCGGCCGGTGCCGTCGGTCGTGCGGTCGAGCCGCTCGTCATGGATGACGACGAGGCGCCCGTCACGCGTTTCATGCACGTCCATCTCGATCGCGTCGCAGCCGACCTTGACCGCCTCGCGGAACGAGAGCATCGTGTTTTCCGGATAAGCACCGCTGTAGCCGCGGTGTGCCATAACTTTCATGCAATTGTCTCCCTTAATAAATGAGATTCGGTATCAGCATCGAGATGCCCGGAATGTACGTCAGCAGCAGCAGCGCAATGAGCAGCGCGATGATAAACGGCACACATTCCTTGATAAACTCCTGCATCTTGCAGCCCGTGATGGACACGCAGGTGAACATCATCGAGCCGAATGGCGGGGTCAGACCGCCGATCATGATATTGACGTTGCAGACGATGCCGAAGTGCACCAGATCGATCCCGGCGGCCTTCACGATCGGCACCATGAGCGGGGCGAGGATAATGAGCGCCGCGCCGCCCTCGAGGAACATGCCGACGATGAGCAGCACAATGTTCATGACCAGCAGCACGAGGAACTTGTTGCTGGCAAAGCTCGTCACGGCGTTGAGCAGCATGGTCGGGATGTTCTCCCAGTTGAGGTAGTAGCCGAACACGGTCGCCGACACGATGATGAGCATGACGGTGGCGGTGCCGGAGATGGTCTCGCGCAGGATGGGGATGAAGTGCTCCTTTTTCAGGCCCTTGTAGACGAACTTGCCCACGATCAGGCAGTAGAGCACGCCCACACCGCCGGCTTCCGTCGGCGTGAAGATGCCGAAGCGCATGCCCATGATGATGCCCAGCGGGAAAAACAGCGCCCAGAAGGACTTGAGCGCCTGCCGGCCGATCTCGCCGAGCGTCGCACGGCGGGGACGGGACGGCGCGTAGCCGCGCTTTTTGGAGATGATCGCCACGGCGATCATCAGCGTCACAGCCATAAGCAGGCCGGGGATGTAGCCGGCAGCAAAGAGCTGACCGACGGATGCGCCGGCGATCAGACCGTAGACGATGAGGTTGATCCCGGGCGGGATGATGGGCGTGACGCACGAGGACGCCGCCGTGATCGCGGCGGAAAAGCCCTTGCCGTAGCCGCGCTTTTCCATCTCGGGCACGAGCAGCTTGCACTCCATGGCGGCGTCGGCGTTGGCCGAGCCGGAGCAGCCGCCCATGAGCATGCTCAGCAGGACGTTGATCTGCGCAAGGCCGCCGGGCAGATGCCCGGTGAGCGCGTCGGCAAAGTCCATGAGCCGCGCGCTGATGCCGCCGTAGTTCATGATCGAGCCGCACATGATGAAAAACGGGATCGCGAGGAACGGGAACGACTGCGTGGACGTGATGAATTTCTGCATCAGCAGGCACGGCACGGTCGTCGTGTCAATGAAGCCGAAGTAGGTCAGTGCCGCGGCAAAGAGCGCGTAGGCGATCGGGATGCCCGTGAAATACAGCACGAGCGCGATGATGATCGGCAGGATGGAGAGGAACGTGCTCATGCGTCCACCTCCCCGCCGTGGCTGCCGCTGCGCCTGAGGTCTTTGACGAAAAAGACGAGTGAATAGATCGTCATCAGGCCGAAGCCGATGATCAGCGCCGTGCTGACCGCGGAGGACGGCAGCTTTGTGATCGGCATGCGCTTGATCCAGGACGACTGGATAAACTGCACGCTGAGCACCGTGATGTAGCCGTTGATGATCACGAGCAGGGCGTTGGTGATCAGATGCACGACCCTGCGCGCGCCGGCCGGCAGCCGCTCCACGAGCAGATCGACGCCGACGTGCTGGTGCTTGCGGTAGGCATAGGCCGCGCCGATGAACACCGAGTACACGAAGCAGGAGGTGGCGATCTCCTCGCTCCAGATGATGATATAGTTAAACAGTTTTCGCGTAATCACGTTGACGATGACGAGCAGGATCGTTACGATCATCATCGCGCCCGCGATGACCCCGTCAAAATTTTTCAGTGCATTTTTCAAATTTGCTTTCCTCTGCTTTCTGTGGCTTTGCTCAGCAATGCCGGGTGTCCGGCAGCATGTGCGGGACACCCGGCACAAAAAGCCGGTATGGGGCTTCCGGCCGTCCGTCAGCGCGCAGCGCTCACTTGTTGGCCTGGCGGTACTCGGCGAGGATGGCCTGCGCCTGCTCGTAGAAGGTGGGCGTCACGCCGTCTTCCTTGACCATGCGATCAAACTCCGGCTGCACGGCAGCGCGGAACGCATCGACGTCGACCTCGTTGAACGAGCAGCCCTGCTCCTTCTCGAGCTTGGCCTTCGTCTCGGCAAAGGAGGCGTTGGTGAAGTCGGTCAGTTCCTTAGCGCCCTTGGTGAACTCTTCCTGGATGATGGTGCGGTACTCTTCCGGGATGCTGTTCCAGACCTTGGAGCTGATGTAGGCGCCGCAGGTGCCGACAAGGTGGTTGGTCAGGGACATATTCTTGCACACCTCGGCGCTGCCGTTGGTGGAGTAAGCGTTCATGTTGCCTTCCAGACCGTCAATGACGCCCTGCTGCACGGCAGAGATCGTCTCGGAGAACGGCATGCCGGTGGGCGTGGCGCCCATGGCCGTGAGGCAGTTGATGTACATGGAGCTGTTGGGCACGCGGATCTTCATGCCCTTGAGGTCAGCGGGGGTCTTGATGACCTTGTTGGTCTGCATGCAGCGCATGCCGACGTTGAAGTCGAGCGCGAGCACATGGATGCCGTAGTTATCTTCGAGCTTCTGGCACATACCCTTTACCAGATCGGACTGGCAGACGTAGGAGTACTCGTCGATGCTGTTGTACATCATGGGGCCGATGAGTGCTTCAAAGTCGATGTCGTAGTCGGCGAGGTAGGAGGGGTCTTCGCAGGCGATCCAGTCGGCGCCGTTGACGACCTGCTCGATGTTGTCCTTATAGACGGCGAGCTGGCTGGAGTCGTAGCACTGGATCTCGATCGCGCCGTTGGTGCGCTCTTTGATGCGCTGGGCGACCTGCTGCATCTCGATCGTGAGCTGCTCGGTCGGAGCGAACACGTGGCTGAGTTTGAGGACGAGGTGATAATCCCCGTTGTTGTTGGCAGCGGCCTTATCGCCGTTGCTGCCGCAGGCACACAGTGCGAACACCATGACCAGCGCAAGAAGCATAGCAACAAATTTCTTCAAGGTAGTTCCTTTCTGCTTAAAAAGCGTTGAATTTTTCTCCGTCATTTTAACGGCCCTCTGTGAAAAATGGTAGCATTTTTGTGCGATGCCGTCAACATGAACGGAAATTTTCCTTGCCATTTTTCTGTTTTCGCTATATACTCCTCTTGGAAATTGGTGAAACTGCAAAGGCAAAAGCGCGATTTTTCACCGAAAAATGCTTAATTTTTCAACACAAAGGTCTCCCTTCTCGTGTTGTCACCGGAGGTGCCTATGAGCAGCAAACCCACCCTGCGCGACATTGCAGAGGCGACCGGCGTTTCGACCGCGAGCGTCTCCATGATTCTCAACGGGAAATCGCTGGAGCGCTTTTCCTCTCAGCGCGTGGCGAGCGTTCTGGCTGAGGCCGAGCGCATCGGCTACCGCACGCCGTCCGCCCGCTGCTCCGGCAAGCAGATTGCCGTCCTCTCGCCGTCGGTCTCCAACCCCTACCACACCAAGATGATCACCGGCATCGACGCGGCAGCGCACGCCGCCGGCTACCAGACCGCGATCTATAACACCTACTGGAACCCCCGCACGGAGAGCCATCTGCTCGACACGCTCGACTTCTCGCGCGTGGCCGGCATCATCTTCGCCATGACGCCGACGCAGCCGGCCAAGGTGCGCGAGCTGAGCCGCCGCGTGCCCGTCGTCGCCGTCGGCGACCGCGTCACGGACTGCGGCATCGACACCGTGGACGTCGATAACTTCGGCGCAGCGCAGCTCGTGGCCAAGCACCTCATCGGCCTCGGCCACAAGCGCATCGCCTACCTGTCCACGGCGCTCAACGAGCACCACATCTCCCGCATGCGCCGCGCACAGGGCCTGCAGGAGGCCTACCGCATGTGGTGTCCGGAGGGCAGCGTGACCATCTGCTCACACGTCAACTCGCTCGAGGCAGAGATCTCCACGCCCGACCTGGAGTACCGCTCGGGCATGGAGCTGGCCTATAAATGTCTGCGCAACGACAAGATCACCGGCATCGTCGCCATCAATGACATGGTGGCCTACGGCGTGCTCGACGCGCTCGTGCGCGAGGGCTACCGCGTGCCGGAGGATTTCAGTCTCTGCGGCTTTGATAACGTCACGAGCTCGGGCTATCAGCGCATCCAGCTCACGAGCGTGGACAACAACACCTTCAGCCACGGCAAGAGCGCCTTCAACCTGCTGCTCGAGCGCATTGAGGGCGGGCCGAACGATCGGGAGGATCAGCCGATCAACCGCGTGGAATATCGCAGCCGCCTGATCGTGCGCGGCAGCACCGGCAAGCCGCGCAGCGGCGGCCTGTGAACAACTCAGAAAGGAACCGCATCCATGGCGTCCGTACTCTCCTACCTGCGTGAACTGAATATCGTCACGATGATGCTGCGCATCCTCCTCGCCGTGCTCTGCGGCGGGCTGATCGGGCTTGAGCGCGAGCGCAAAAACCGCCCCGCCGGCTTTCGCACCTATATGCTCACGGCGCTCGGCGCGACGCTCACCGTGCTGCTGAGCCTGCAGCTCGACCAGATGCTCCACGGACCGTGGCGCGCGCTCGCCGAGAGCATCGGCGCGACGCAGGACGTGTCGCGCTTCGGCGCCGAGGCCGCAAAGGGCATCGGCTTTCTCGGCGCGGGCACGATCATCATCACCGCCCGCCAGCAGGTCAAGGGCCTGACCACCGCCGCCGGGCTCTGGGCGAGCACGTGTCTCGGCCTTGCCATCGGCGCGGGGTTTTATGCCTGCGCGTTCATCAGCATGCTCTTCATGATCGCGTGTATGTACGCGCTGCCGCCGCTCGAGCGGCGCATGACCCGCCGCGCACACCACATGAACATCAGCCTCGAGATCGAGAGCATGGAAAAGCTCGGCACCGTCGTCGGGCACCTGCGCGCGCAGGGTGTGCGCATTTTTGACTTCGAGGTCAACCGCAGCGGTTCGGCCGCGCTGCCGAACTTCCTGTGCCAGTTCAGCGCCGTGCTGCCCGACCGGCGCGACCACCCCGAGCTGCTGGCAGAGCTGTCGGCGCTCGACGGCGTGATCCTCATCGAAGAGATCTGAGAAAGGAGGCTGTGCCATGCTGCATTGTTTTGACCCCATCCGCACCCTGAGCTTCTGGGCCATTCTCGTCCGGCTGACGCTGGCCGTCGTCTGCGGCGGCGTGATCGGCGCCGAGCGCGAGACGAAGCGCCGCCCCGCGGGCTTCCGCACGCACATCCTCATCTGCCTCGGTGCTGCCATCACCACGCTCACGAGCCAGTACCTGCTGCTCTCCCTGCATTTGTTTACCGACGTCGCGCGTCTCGGCGCACAGGTCATCTCCGGCATCGGCTTCATCGGCGCAGGCACGATCATCGTCACGCGCGACAAGCGCGTCAAGGGCCTGACCACGGCCGCCGGGCTCTGGGCCGCAGCCATCATCGGCCTCACCTGCGGCGCGGGCTATGTCGAGTGCGCAGTCTTTGCCACGCTCGTCGTGCTCGTGGTCGAGCTGGTGCTCATCCGGCTGGAGTTCAAGCTCACGAGCAAGAGCACCGATCTCACGCTCTACATCGAGTATGCGCACGCCGTGTGCATGGAGTCCGTGCTCGCCCTACTGCGTGAGCGCCGCGTCCAGATCGAAAATCTCGAGATCAGCCGCATCGCGGACACCGACGCGCCCGACGCGCCGCACCACTACTGCGCGCTCATCCCCATCCACAGTCGCGCCCCGCTCCGGCCCGGCGACCTGCGCAACGATCTGACCGCGCTGCCAGACATTCTGACCGTCGAGGAAATGTGAAGCGAATATACAGCAAGGGCGGACGCCGCATGGCGTCCGCCCTTGCTGTATCTTCAATATCCACTGCTGACCACGTGCCAGCCGCTGCCGCGCCGCTCGAGCACGAAGGGCCAGTCGGTATAGGTCTCGCCGGCGGTCAGGCCGCTGCGCCGCCCCGGGTCGCGCGCATACACGCTCGCGAGCAGCACGATCGTGCCGCCGTCGTCCCCTGCGCCCGCGCCGGCCAGCCAGCACGTCTGGTACGCCTCGTTGTACGCCAGGCGCACCATGGCGCAGCCACTGTGTCCGCGGTGAAACGCGCGCATGGCCGCGTCCATCGCGCCGCGGATATCTTCGTCCGAAAACCGCTCCGACGTGCCGACGACGATCTCCACGCCCGACGTGTCGCCCCGCTGCGCGCAGCTGGTCAGGCCCGTGAGCAGCAGCGCCATGAGCAGCAGCACCGCGATGTTTCTCTTTCGCATCGTCTCGCCTCCCGCCTCAGCGCAGCGTACCGAGGTAGCCCTCCAGGATCAGGCTCGCCGCCACGGCGTCGACCGTCTGGCGGTGCTTTTTCTCCTTGCGGCCGTTGGCATGCAGGATGCCGTGCGCCTCGATGGAGCTGCGCCGCTCGTCCCAGAGCACGACCTCGAGCCCCGTCGCATCGGTGAGCCGCTGCGCAACCATGCGGCTCTTTTCCGCGCGCGGTCCCTCGGTGCCGTCCATATTTTTCGGCAGGCCGAGCACGATGCGCTCCACGCCCTCGGTGCGCACGACGTCCGCGATCGCATCGACCGCCCGGTCGAGGTTCCACTCCGTGAGCGTCCATGCCCGGCCGCACAGCGTGGCCGAGGCGTCCGAGAGCGCGAGCCCGATGCGCGCGTCGCCGTAATCAATGCCCAGAATTCTCATCGTTCTCCCTCCGCAGATACGTGCGGATCGCGCCCGCCATGTACAGCGAGCCGACCGCACAGATGACTTCCTCCGGCGCCGCGTGTGCCAGCGCCAGCTCTGCCGCCTGCGCGGGGTCCGCGCAGACCGTAACCGGTTTTCCGAATCGTTTCAAATATTCCCCCAGCTCCGCCGCCGGCAGCGCGCGGGGCGAGCGCGGCGTCGCGGCGATGTACGCCGCCGCCTGCCCATCGAGCGCGGCGAACATGGCGGGGTAGTCCTTGTCCGCCAGCACACCCACGAGCAGCGTGATGCGCCGGCCGGGAAAATAGCGTGCGAGATTGTCCGCGACCGTCTGCGCGCACTGCGGGTTGTGCCCGCCGTCGAGCACGAACCACGGCGCGCGCCGCAGCAGCTCAAACCGCGCCGGCCAGCGCACCTGCGCCAGCCCCGCGTGCACGGCCGCGTCCGGGATGCGCCAGCCGCGCGCGCGCAGCGCCGCCACCGTCTCGAGCGCGACGGCCGCGTTGCGCAGCTGGTGCGCCCCCAGCAGCGGCAGCGCATATTCCGCGCCCCGGTAGGTGAAGGTCTGCCCGTCCACGCTGTCGGTCAGCGGCACGATGGCGGACACGTCCACCTCCGTGAGCGGGATGCCCCGCTGCGCACAGATCTCGCGCAGGACGCTGCGCACCTCCGGCGCCTGCGGATAGCTGACGGCGCACGTGCCGGGCTTGAGGATGCCCGCCTTCTCGCGCGCGATCTGCGCGAGCGTGCCGCCGAGGATCTCCGTGTGGTCGAGGCCGATGTTCGTGATGACGGCGCACGCCGGCGCGGCGATGACGTTCGTCGCGTCGAGCCGGCCGCCGAGACCGACCTCCAGCACCACAACATCGCACCCCCGCCGCCGGAACCACAGCATGGCCGCCGCCGTCACGAGCTCGAACTCCGTCGGCGGGTCGTCCATGGCAGCAATGCACGGCTGCAGCGTCTGGCACACGGCGGCAAATTCCGCGTCCGGTACCGGTGCGCCGTTGACCTGCATGCGCTCAGCGAAGCGCTCTAGATACGGCGACGTGAACAGCCCCGTCGTGTACCCTGCCGCGCGCAGGATCGATGCGAGCATCGCCGCCGTGCTGCCCTTGCCGTTCGTGCCCGCGATGTGCACGAATTGCAGTCCGTCCTGCGGGTCACCCAGGCGGTGCAGCAGCTCGCGCACGCGAGAGAGCCCCGGGCGCGAGCCGCGCCACTCCACGCCATGAATCAGCTCCATGGCCTGCTCGATCGTCATATCGCTGCACCTCCCGCGTCAACTTTCATCAAGATGCTGCGATTATACCACGTTCCGTCCCGCGCGGCAACCGCGGTACTTGCGTTTTTCCCGTGCAGGGAGTAAACTGAAAAACAGACGTTTTTTACTCGATTGCTCTATTTTCATTTTTTCTGATTTTGATTCTCCGGAAGTGGTGTAAATATGGAGAATTTTGTGATTTCCGTGAATGCGATCCTGCCGATGTTCCTCGTGATGGCGCTCGGCTACGGTGCACGCTGTCTCGGCTGGATCCACCGGGAGGAGATCTCGAACATCAACAAGGTCGCCTTTCGCATTTTTCTGCCCTGTCTGCTTTATTATAATGTATATTGCTCGGACCTGTCCGGCTCGTTTGATCCGCTGCTGATCGCCTATGCTGTCGGCGGTGTGCTGCTGTCGTTCGCGCTGGCGCTCGGCTATACGCTGCTCATGGAAAAGCTGCCGGAGCGCCGCGGCGTGATGATCCAGGGCATGTTCCGCAGCAACTACGTCATCATGGGCATCCCCGTGGCGACGGCGCTGCTCGGCGCCGACCAGCTCGGTACGATCTCAATCATGATTGCGATCGTCGTGCCGATTTTCAATATGCTGGCCATCATCGTGCTCGAGGTATTCCGCGGGCAGAGGCCGAAGCCGCTGCACGTCCTTGGCCAGATTGTGAAAAACCCGCTCGTGATCGCGTCCGCGCTCGGCATCCTGACGCTGGCTGCCGGCATCCGTCTGCCGCACATTCTCGAGCAGACCATCCAGAACGTCAGCGCCATCGCATCGCCGCTGCAGCTGTTTCTGCTCGGCGCGTTCTTCCAATTCTCCGGCATCCGGCGCTACGTGCGCGAGCTCACGGCTGTCGTGGCGGCAAAGCTCATCGTGTTTCCGGCGCTGTTTCTCGGACTCGGTGCGCTGCTCGGCTTCCGGGACGCGGCGTTCGTGTCGCTGCTGGGTGTGTTCGCCTCGCCGACCGCCGTCAACTCCTTCACCATGGCGCAGCAGATGGGCGGCGACGCGGAGCTTGCGGGCGACATCGTCGTCGTGACCTCGGCCGTGAGCATGCTGACCATGTTCCTATGGGTGTTTCTGTTCAAATCTCTTGGCATGTTCTGAGCGCCGGGGGCTTCCCAAACCAGGCAAACCGGCGTATAATACTGTATTCGGATAACGAAACCACAAAGAGGGCAAAACCATGAATTTTCGAATGATCGGGCAGGTCGTCGGCCGCGTATTGTGCATCGAGGCCGCGCTGATGCTCCTGCCGATGATTGCAGCCTTGGTCTATGATGAATCTCCGGTCCCGTTTCTGATCACGATTGCCGTCACCGGCGGCATCGGGCTGGTCATGTGGCGCGTGCGCGCCAAATCCGGCGGTATGACCGCACGCGACGGTTTTCTGATCGTCGGCCTGTCGTGGATCGCCATGTCGCTGTTCGGCGCCCTGCTGTTCGTGCTCACCGGTGACATTCCGAACTACATCGACGCCCTGTTCGAGACGATCTCGGGCCTGACCACAACCGGTGCCAGCGTCGTCACATCGCCGGAGAGCATGACGCGCGGCGGTATGTTCTGGCGGCTGTTCACGCACTGTATCGGCGGCATGGGCATTCTCGTGTTCGTGCTGGCTGTGCTGCCCATGAGCGGCAACCGGTCGATGCACATCATGCGCGCCGAGGTCCCCGGCCCGACGGTCGGCAAGCTCGTGCCGCGCATCCGCAAGACTGCCTCCATCCTCTACCTGCTGTACATCGCGCTCACGCTCGTGGAGATGGTTCTGCTCATCGCCGGCGGCATGAGCTTTTACGATGCGCTGCTGCACGCGTTCGCCACCGCCGGTACCGGCGGCCTGTCCACGCGCGCGCTGAGCATCGGCTACTACAACAGCGCCTATATCGACATCGTCGTGGGCGTGTTCATGATACTCTTCGGCGTCAACTTCAGCCTGTATTACCTCATTCTGCTCGGCAACATCCGCACCGCCCTGCGCAACGAGGAGCTGCGCTGGTTCCTCGGTGTGATCGCCTTCGCCGTCCTCACGATCGCATTCGACATCCGCAATCTCTACGGCGGCGTCGGCCATGCGCTGCGCTATTCGTTCTTCCAGGTCACATCGATCATCTCTACGACCGGCTTTGCCACCGCGGACTTCAATCTCTGGCCGGAATACTCCAAGTTCCTGCTCGTGCTGCTGATGTTTGTCGGCGGCTGCGCCGGCAGCACCGCCGGCGGCCTGAAAGTCTCGCGCGTGATGCTGCTGTTCAAGTCCTGCACGATCGAGGTCAAGAAGATGCTGCGCCCCCGCTGCATTGAAGAGGTCCGGCTCGATGGTAAGCCGGTCGACAGTCAGACCGTCTACAACGCCCTGACGTATTTCACGTTCTACATCATCATCCTGCTCATTGCGGGGCTGATCGTGTCGCTCGACGGGCTGGACTTCACGACGAATTTCACCGCCGCACTCTCGTGCCTGTCCAACGTCGGTCCGGGGCTCTCCCTTGTCGGACCGACCGGAAGCTTTGCCATCTTCTCGCCGCTGAGCAAGATCGTGCTCATGATCTGCATGCTGCTCGGCCGTCTGGAGATCTTCCCGCTGCTGCTGCTGTTCGTGCCGTTTACGTGGCGCTGGAAATGAGCGCTGCCCGCGCCGGAATGCACATTGACCACAAGCAAAAATCCACACCGCCCCGCAAGTCTTATAACTTGCGGGGCGGTTTTTCAACGCCTTTCCCTGCCGGGTGCGCGGCGTGCCGACCCGCACCCTGAGCCTTCTCCTTGAGGAGAAGGCTTAAAAAATGCGCAGCAAATCTTATCTCTGCAGCTCATTCCATCCGAGGCGGGCCTAGCCCCCTCGGGCTCCCCTGCGGCTCTGTCACATAACTCCGCTGCCACTGACTCACTACAAAACAGCGACAATCCCGCAGGCCGAAGCCTGCGGGGTTGCCTCCGCGTATCCGCGGTCCATTCCATCCGAGGCGGGCCTTGCCCCCTCGGGCTCCCCTGCGGTTCTGTCACATAACTCCGCTGCCACTGACTCACTACAAAACAGCGACAACCCCGCAGGCCGAAGCCTGCGGGGTTGCCTCTCTATGACGCCGCAAACGCGGCGGTCCATATTTCTTAATCGGGACGCTGGAGAGTTGCGCCTTGGTCAGATCACTCCGACAGCTCTGCCTTCTTCTCGGCAGACAGCTTCTTGATCTTCGGAATGCCCCAGATGAACGCCGGGAGCACAACAACGATCAATGCATAGTAGCCGTCATAGCCGTAGATCTTGGAGATGATGGTCGACAGGCCGAGCAGGGAAACTGCATAGCACAGGCCGATGACGATCAGGCCGACGATCACGCTGCGCGCAGCCTTGCTCTTGATGGCCTTCGGGAAGCAGTGACCCTCGAAGCGCTGGATCATGGAGTAGACCAGCGTGACGGACGTGGACACGAACGCGCAGAACAGCAGGATGGTGTACACGACGAACAGCCAGGTGTAGCCGCTGCCCATGAGGGTGACAACGCTCTGGTTGGGGAGCTTCATGACATCGCCGATATGGCGGGCTGCAATGCTGGCAACCGTATCAACACCGGTGCTCTTGATGGCGCAGAGGATCGGGTACCAGCGCAGCAGCATGGCACCGGAAGCGGCGAGCGCGCCGCCGTTCATGAGCCAGCCAAGGATGCTGGCGCGCTTGACGCCCTTGTGAGTCAGCTCGGTGGAAGCGGCGATCATGGCCGGGACGGACACGCACTGGAAAGCAGCGTACACGAACACGCCGCGCCAGACGCCCTCGAGGCCCTTCTGGGAGGTGACGTCAGCGATGGCCGGGATGGAAGCATAGGCCGCGTTCTCAGTGGCCAGCTCCTGGGCAACCGCGTCGATCGGAACGACAAAGCCCATGATGACCAGGATCGCGGTGACGATCAGGATCGCGGTGGAAAGAACGGTAGAAGCCTTGATGATCAGGTCAACGCCGAAGATCGACAGAAGGATCAGCAGGGCGATGATGACGAGGTTGCAGATGATATCGGGCAGGTCGATCAGGCTCTTGACGATGCCGCCGGCGCCGTCAACGCAGGAAGCGACCGCCGCGAGGATGATGATGATGTAGAAGACCTCAAAGAAGATCTCCATCCACGGCTTCGGATACAGGGCGCGATAGGTGTCCTTGTAGTTGTCGAAACCGCTGAGCTTGGCAAACTTCATCATGATGTACATGACAACGGCCAGAATGCCCATGGCCAGCAGCGGGAAGATTGCCGCGGTCCAGCCATACTGGACGAAGTAGTTCACGACCTGGTTGCCGGTCGCGAAGCCGGCGCCCACGTGGGTGCCGAACCAGACAGACGCCACGGTAAAGGCGGCTGCCCAGCTGCTCTTGAGCTTTTTGTTATCCATTTTTTACCTCTCTCTTTTTTTGCTCTTTTTTTCTCTCTTTTATTTCAATCCTGCCTCGTGCTCTCCTACCAACCGAGACAGGGCTCGAAATCCACACCCATGCGTTAATTTATGAACAAGTCGTTAACAACTTGGGATAGTAAATTTATAATTCTCTCACACGCAAAAGTCAATAACAGCCTCTTCCAATCCCCAATTTTTTTCAGTCATTTTCTGAAAATTGTCGAGTTGCACAAAATCCTGCATGTATTTTTATGCACTCTGATTCTGGCGTTTTTGTAATCTTTTGCGTGATTTTAGCACTCTGACAGAAAGAAAACAGTTGCGGCGTCTACACTTTCGTGCTATCATAGCAACGCTGGGAGGTCGAATTTCTTGTTGGATTTTTGTCAAGCGAGTTTGGCAATTTTTTGACTTGAAGCGTCGGCCGCAGCGAACGCGATTGATGAATTTTTAACCATCATTTTTGCGTACACATCCACGACCCCGTGTCGATTTCGGAGGGAGCGCGCACGTTATGAAGTTCGTAACATTTGAAAAAGACGGCCGCAGCGCCGTTGGTCTGCTCAACGCGGCCGGCACCGCCGTGTATCCCGTGCCGGGCTGCGCGGACATGCAGGCGCTCATCGGCATCTGGCCGGTGCTGGACACTGCCGCCGTGCTGCGCGGTGAGGCCCTGCCGCTCGAGCGCGTGCGGCTGCTCGCGCCCATCCCCCGCCCGGTGCAGGACGTGATCTGCCTGGGCATCAATTATTTTGACCACGCCAAGGAGAGCGAATCCGTCGCCGGCAAGGGCGTCAAGGCACCGGATACGTTCCCAATCTATTTTTCCAAGCGCGTGGACGAAGCCGTCGCCCCCGGCGGCGACATTCTCAGCCACAATGATCTCGTCGCCGACCTCGACTATGAGGCAGAGCTGGCCGTCATCATCGGCAAGGCGGCGTACAACGTCACCGAAGCGGACGCACTGGACTATGTGTTCGGTTACACTATTTTAAATGACGTGAGCGCACGCACGATCCAGAACCAGCACAAGCAGTGGTACCGCGGCAAGAGCCTTGACGGTTTCACGCCGATGGGCCCGTGGATCGTCACGCCGGAGGAATTCGACGTGCGCAAATCCCGGAAGATCCAGAGCCGCATCAACGGCGAGCTCCGGCAGGACAGCACGACCGACCGCATGATCTTTCACGTGCCGTACGTGATTGCCGAGCTCAGCCAGGGCATGACGCTCCGGCCCGGCACGATCATCTCCATGGGCACGCCCGCCGGCGTGGGTATGGGCTTTGACCCGCCGAAGTGGCTGCACCCGGGCGACGTGGTCGCATGCAGCATCGAGGGCATCGGCACCCTCACCAACACCGTTCGGTAATCCGCCGTCAGGCATCCGCCTGCAGCGGCCGAAGATATCGCAAACAGATTCAGAAAAGGAGAGAAAAAGTTATGAAATTTGCAATGTATGGTTCCGGCGCAGCCGGCAGTGTCTTCGCTTCTTACCTGCGTAAGGGCGGTGCGGACATCATCCTCATCGACCGCTACGAGGCCCACATGAAGAAGGTTGCAGAGGAAGGCATGCACTTCACCATCCATCAGGAGGAAGATGGCGGCTACAAGGATTACGACTACCAGCTCAAGGGCTTCCGCACCTACACCACCGCTGCTGACGCGGCCGCTGCGGAGGGCAAGGTCGACGTCATCATCTACATGACCAAGGCGACCCAGCTCGAGCAGGCCATCCAGGACTCCATGCCCGTCGTCGGCGACACGACCGTCGCCGTCTCCCTCATCAACGGCCTCGGCAACGATGACAACCTCTTCAAGGTCTTCCCGAAAGAGCGCTGCATCATCGGCTCCGGCGTGCTGGGCACGGCTCTGCCCGAACCCGCACACTGCGTGTCCACCCCGGCCGGCGGCGTGCAGATGAACTTCGGCGGTGCGGTCCGCTCGGAGCTCACCGACGCAGCCTGCACCGAGATGCTCAAGTGCTACCGTGACGGCGGCTGCGACGCTTACTGGCGCGACGGCGAGCCGGGCACCGACAACAACATCTACAAGTTCATCTGGAAAAAGGTCTGCGTGAACGCCACCGTCAACACCGTGTGCGCGGTCCTGCGTCTGAAGATCGGCGAGGTCGAGGCGGATCCGTTCGGCCAGTGGCTGTTCCACAGCGTCATCCGCGAGACCTGCGCAGTCGCGACCGCTAAGGGTGTGCCGATGGACGCCGATGAGTTCATCGCCCATGATCACAAGGACATCGTCACCAACATCGCGGACTACTATCCGTCCATGTGCCAGGACATGCTCTTCAACCACCGCCAGACCGAGATCGACGTGCTCAACGGCAAGATCGCTGAGTACGGCGAGCAGCTGGGCATCGACACCCCGGTGTGCAAGGTCCTGTCCCAGGTCGTGCGCTGCATCCAGGGCAACTACGACAAGCAGTACCTGAAGTAATTTCCCACCCCGGATTTTCTCTGCCGGCCGGCCAACAACCGGCCGGCAGTCTGCTAAGGAGGCAAACGCATGAAAATTGCAATGATCGGCTCCGGCGCTGCCGGCAGCGTGTTCGCCGCCTATCTGCGCAAGGGCGGCGCCGAGCTCTGGCTCGTCGATAAGTACAAAGCGCACATGGACAAGATCGCGGCCGACGGGCTGGTCTTCCGCACGCCGGAGGGCGAGGAGGTGCTCACGGGCTTCCACACGAGCGCCACCGCGCACGACATCGGCACCATGGACATGGTCATCCTCATGGTCAAGGCCACGCAGACCGCGGACGTCATGGCCGACACCATGCCCTGCATCGGGCCGGAGACGGTCGTCGTCTCGCTGCAGAACGGCCTCGGCAACGACGAGGTGCTCGCCCAGTTCGTGGAGACCGACCGCATTCTCTACGGCAGCGGCCTGATTGGAACGGAGCTGGCCGGCCCCGGCGTGTGCGTGAGCAAGCCGGAAAAAGGCATCCAGATGCACTTCGGCGCCGTGCACAACAACCCGAAGGCCGACGCCGCCGGCAAGGCGCTCGAGGCGTGCTTCCGGGCGGGCGGCTGCAATGCGAGCTTTGACGAGGACGTGCGTCCGTACATCTGGAAGAAAGTCATTGCCAACAGCGGCTACAACGGCGTAAGCGCCGTCATGCGCCTGAAGGTGAAGGAGACGTTCGCCGACCCCTACGGCCACGACATCGTCATGCACGTCTGGAAAGAGGGCTGCGCTGTCGCGCAGGCGCTCGGCATCGGCGACCTCTGGCCGCTCATGGAAAAGGAGGAGCCAAACATCGTCGCAAACCTCGGCAACTACTATCCCTCCATGGCGCAGGACGCCGTGCTGCACCAGCGCCAGACGGAGATCTCCGTGCTCAACGGTGCCATCGCGCGCTACGGCGAGCGGCTGGGCGTGCCCACCCCGTTCAACACCGTCATCACGAAGGTCATCTCCTGCATCCAGAACAACTACGACAAGCAGTATCTGGGCTGAGGCGGCCGCGTAAAGGCCGGCATGCAGCCAAACAAACTTTATAAAAAGCAGATCCCCTCCGTGTGCAGGAAAGCACACGGATGGGATCTTTGCATATTCAGGAGACGGTCGGAAATCACGCGAGACTCAAGATGTGCCGGATCTCCTCAATGTCTCCGGCAAAATAAATGCCCTCCTGCCGCTCCTCGGACGACAGTCCCTTTTCGATCATATGCCCCAGAAGCGCCTGCAGCGCATTGTAGTAACCGTTCAGGTTGTAGAGAATGCACGGCGCGTCCAGCTGCTTCAGAGACACCTTCGACATGACCTCCGTGATCTCCTCGAGCGTTCCCGTGCCGCCGGGGAAGGCGATAAAGGCATCGCCGAGCTCGATCATTTTGCGTTTGCGCTCCGTCATGTCCTCGGTCACGATCAGCCTGGTCAGGCCGTCGTGCTGGAATTCGTTTTCGATGAAGCACCGCGGCTCGACGCCGGTCACTTCACCGCCGGAGAGCAAAACGCTGTCCGCGATCGCACCCATCAGTCCGGATCTGGAGCCGCCGTAGACCAGCGCGTTTCCGCTGCTGCCGATCCAGGTCCCCAGCTCTTCGACCGCTTTGCGCAGACCGGGGTCGTTTCCTTCATTTGCGCCAAGATAAACGGTAATATTCATACACAATCCCTCCGATCACGCTTCGGCCGGTACAAAAACGGCAGTCAGACTCTTCGCCTGACTGCCGGCAGGTACACACCCACCCGTAGTATAATATACTGCTGCGGATCGCTTGTCAACGGCTCTTGCTCCCGCAAAGTCGTCCGCCCGTCCCGTCCGCGCTGCCAATACCGATTTTCAGTCGTTCCCGCTTGGCTTTTTGTGCGCGCCGCCGAACAGATACCGCGCGGCCGGATAGAGCAGCGAAACGACCGCCAGGATCCACGCGCCCGGATCTGCGAAGCACAGCGCAATGTACGCGCCCACGGAGGCCGACGCGTCGATCGCCCCGCCGTTGACGAGCCTCGGCAGGAAGGCGCAGATCAAAACACGCGCGATCAGCTCGGCGCAGCCGGCGACCAGCGCAAACTCCGCATGACCCACGCCCTGCACGCCGGAGCGAAAGACGAACAGGACCATCAGCGCAAAATACATGGACAGATCCACATACAGATACAGGTTGCCGTAGCGGATCGTGGCCGCCGTGATCTTATCCGCGCTCATAAACAGATACTGATATGCGCCCCGGACCGTCAGGAGCATACCGATGCCGCCGAGGATCAGATACATAGCGAGCCCGATCAGCAGACTCTTGCCCGTTCCGCGCCGGATCCTGTCCTGCCTGCCCGCGCCCAGATTCTGCGCGTTGAAGCTGACGATCGCGGTGCTGAGCGCATTCATCGGGCACATCAGGAAGTTGTTGAGCTTGTTGGCCGCGCCGAATCCGTTCTGGGCGGGGTTTCCGGCCGCCATGATGCCGTCTTGCCCGATGTCAAACCCGACCAGCGCGCGCTGCATCACGATGATGCCGATCGCCAGCACCGAAAACGGAAGTCCCATCGGCAGACCCTGACCCAGGTGCTGCGCATATACGCAGACCTCCGCGTGAAAATCCTGTCCGGAAAGATGGAGCTCCGGATATTTTCTAAAGGCATACAGCAGGCACATGACCGCGCTCACCGCCTGCGCCAGCACGGTGGCAGCCGCCGCGCCGATGACCCCGAACCGGACACGCTGGCCGATTCCTGCAACGCGGCCAGCCTGCCGCGCGCGGGAACCTGACGCCGGAGACCGCCGCAGTCCAGGAGGCGCCGCAAAGCGCGGCACATCAACCGCAAAGCGCGGCTCCCCAACCGCACCCTCGCCGTCCGGAATCACACCTCACTGGCCACGCAAAACGATCTCATTCTGCGGCCGAAAATCACATCGGCCGCGCAAAAACACCCCCTGTGCCGTGCACAGGGGGTGTTCGCTATGGTTTGGTTTTCCGTCAGCGCTGCGCGCTTAGCGGTTGGGATACTTCTGGGCCAGCTCGGCCTCGAGCGCATCCCAGTCACGCTGCTGCGTGATCTTCGTCCACGTCTCGGGCGACGTGTTGTTCACGCGCTCGTAATCGTGGCTGTTGGTGGCTTCCTGCACGGGCTCATAGTACCAGGCATCGGGGTTGCTGTTGTCCGGCCAGGTGACCATGTCGGGGAGAAAGTGATCCTTGTCCGGCGTGCGGAACAGGACGTTGTTGATGATCTCCATGACCTCGGCGCGGGTGATCTCCGCATTCGGGCGGAACGTGCCGTCCGGCAAGCCGTTGACCAGGCCAAGGGCCGCCGCGCGGTTGATGTACTCGCGCGCCCAGCTGTCGGAGATATCGGAGAACGCGTCGCCCTCAACCTCCGGCGCGTGGAAGAACAGCGCCGCGATCGTGGCGAACTCCGCGCGGGTGATGTGCTCCTGCGGGCCGAATCTGCCGTCCGGGAAGCCGGCGAGGATGCCGGCGTTCGTCAGCGTGGCGACCTGATTGCTGTACCAGCTGTTGGCCTCCACATCCGGGTACGGATACGTGGTGCACCAGACCTGTTCGCGCGCGTCGTCCTGCAGCAGACGGTAGAAGATCGTGGCGACCTCTGCACGCGTGATGTTGTCGTTCGGGCCGACGTTGCCGTTCGGGTAGCCGACGATGTACGCATCGTGCTTCTCACGCTCCAGCGGCGGAGGCGGCACTTCGTTGTCCTCGACGGAGAACACGAACGCGATGTGCGCAGCCGCTTCCTGGAACGCATTGCCCATGGCGGGGTCGACCTCGATGGTCACGTCCAGATCGACCGGGTCAGTCTTGGGGCTGACCTCGGCAATGAAGACGTTGCTCTTGAGGCCCTTGCTCGCGTCGAGCTGGCTGAAGAGCTTCGCGGTCTTGTTGGACGCGAGCACGACGCCGTTTTTCGACACGGTCATGCTGATGTGATCAAGCACATCGTTGTACGTGATGGCGGAGCCTTCCTTGGCGGAGGCGTCGCCGTCGATCTCCGCGCGCAGATAGATCTTTGCGCCCTGCGCGCCGTTTTTGCTGTCGGCCTGCACGCGGATGGTCTGCGTGAGGCTGTCGCCGGGCATGCAGTCGGAGAAGTTCGGGAACAGGTTCGTGTCTGAGCCCTTGCCGGTGTGGGTGAAGGTGAAGTGTGCGTTGGTGCCGTCCGAGCCGTCATAGTACGTGACGGTGGGGATGTTCGCCTCGCCCGTCGCCCAGATGCCCAGTCCGGCGGCCAGCGCGGCCACCAGCACGAGGGCGACGATCATGGTAAGCTTTTTGTGTTTCATACCGTTGCCCTCCTTATGGTGTCGTGGTGTCTTTCAGTGTTAAGCAGCTGTCCGGGCCGACTTTGACCGCCGTCCATGCGCCTTCCACAGCCGTGCTCGGTGCGGCCTGAATGCTCTCGGCCAGCACCGTCACCTCGAGGTGATAGCCCTCGGGCTTGCCCGTCGGCTCAGTAATGTGCTTGTCCTTCTGCAGCAGGTTATCGGTCGTCATATTCGGTCCGACCGGCGTCTTGTAGTAGTAAATGCCGTCCTGCTCGAACCAGTTGGTAGTATCGTAGCGGACTGTGATGTTCACCGGCTCGGCGGAGACATTGCCGCTCTTATCCACCCAGTTCATGACCAGCTTGACGCGGACATAGGACGTGGCCGTGCCCTCGTTCGTGACGAAGACGCCCGTTTTCTCGTTGCCGCTATCCTCAACATCAACGTGTGTGCCGGACTCGGCAGCCTTGAACGTGTTCGTCACTGCGTTGGTGTGCGCGACCAGCAGGGCAACCGTGGTGCCGACTGCCAGCGCGAAGATCAGGCACAGGGAGAGGATGAGCGCGGCTTTTCTCCCGCCTGAACCGTTAAAGATACGTTTCATGTGTCATCCCTCCTGTTCATTTCTCATGTGCAGTGCCGCCGGCCCATGTGTTGATGGCCTTGGCAAGGCTCGTGAGCCAGTTGGTGCCGTTATTTTTGTTTTCGAAGGTCACGGTCGCGGCGCCGTCATGGATGCTGTCGGACTTGAGCTCCTGCGTGGCACTGCCGCCTACCGGCGTGTACTTCCACGACCAGTTCGTGTCCTCGGTGATGGTGTAATCGCCAACCGGGAGGTTCTTGATCACCTGCTTGTTCGTGCCGGTGATCACGACCTGCATATCCACATTATTATTCTTGCCTCGGACGCGGAACACGAAGGTCTGGTTCTGGTCGATGTTCTTACCAGTCTTCTCGATCGTCAGGTTGAACACATCGCGCTCAAACTTGGCATAGTAGGTTTTTGCTCCGTAGCCGTCCCGGTCGCCGTATTTCACGCTCTGCTGCGGCGTAAGCTTGCTGCCAGTGCCGACCCAAGTTTGGTTAACAGCCTTCGTGCAAGCGGCATCTTCAAACCAGCCGACGAACTTGTAGCCGGCATTCGGCGTAGGCGTGGAGCCCTCCGCCGTACCGGTTAGGACTTTGAGCTGAGTTTCCTGATAGTTATTCAGCGTGCCGGAATCAGTCGGCCCAACGACCTGATATTTGATGTCGACCGTCTGCTCGGTGTAGTAGAAGATCTTGACGTTCTTGTTGGGCTTGTCAGCCGGATCCTCAATGGCGATGTTGATCGCCTGATTTTCCGCGCTCACCAGCGTATAGCCGGGAATGGTCTCCGCCTTCTGCGTCACCTGTGCCTGATAACGGGCTTTGCCGGTAACGGGGTCCCGAAGCACCGTATTCGTTCCCTGCTCAAGGAACTGGAACTCATAGGGATACTTAATACGGTCGTAATACAGATTCAGCACAAGGCCGCTTGCCGTCAGCCTGCCGCTGGCTTGGCTGTCTCCTGCGTTGTACCGGAAGCCCGGAATGGTCAGCGGGGTCTCCGTATAGGTATTGCCAATCACGCCGTTCAGGTTCGTGGAGGACTGATACTCGGTATATCCACCGCCCGCGACATTCTGCGTCCAGTGGATGACCTGCACCGGGGCATGAATCTCGTCCTTCACATACCAGAAGGTGATCACGTTCTGGGCATCATCCGCACTCAGCACCAGACGCTTCTGGTATGCGTCGGGTGCGTAGCCAGAAATCTGCTTGAATGTCTCCGTCACGACGGCATCTCGCGTCTTCACGGTTTTCGGATTTGCAAGCTGTGTTTCTGTGCCCTTCTCCAGATACTTGACGGTGTACTCCACTTCGGCTTTCGGCACATAGACAAAGGTGTATTCGTTCTTCGCGGGATTGTCAATGTCCATGGTGATGGAGTGGCTGGACGTCGTCGGGAAGTAGCCGGACTGATAGCCTTCCTTGAGCTGTGTGCCGGTCTTGGCCTCAAAGGTCTTGGTAGTCAAGGCCAACGCGCTGCCCTTGGTGTCATCCGCGATATAAGTAAGCGTGCCATCCTCATTCCGCACGGCATACTTGATCGTGTACTCCACCAGCGTGTTCGAGCTCCACTTGGCGTAGAGGTTGAGATCCTTTGTCACCGGCATGGAGAAGTCAAACGCGTGCTCCGTGCCGTCAGCGTCCTTGTAGAACCAGCCGACGAAGGTATATTCGCCTTTGCTTGGATTCGCCGGCGGATTCTCAACCGTCTTGCCGTGGGAAACCGTCCATGTTCCCAGTTCCGAGCCGACATTGTTCAAATCGTTCTCCGTCTGATAGGTCTTGACCGTGTGGGTAACGGGCACCCACTTGGCATAGAGCGTCACATCGGAAGCGGGCATTGTCGCCGTAGCCCAGTTGACCTCAGAACCGGCATAGCAGCCAGCGGTCGTGTACCAACCGTCGAACTTATATGCGTTCTTTTCCAGATTGGAAGGATATTCCGGCTCAAAATAGTAGCCACTCAGCGGTGCTTCGTACTGCACGCTGCCGCCCTCACCGGCTACATCCGCATTGTAGTTGTAGAACTTCAATTTGTAGCTGTTGCGGGTGTAGTAGAGGTAGTTATCTCTATGCATAGGCACGCTACCGTCCTTGGGGAGGGTCGGGTTGGAATCGCCCTGCGTGAAGCCGGTAATGGGATGAAATTCCTCTTTGTACGTTAAATTAGTATTGGTGCTGTAATCAAGATCAATCACCTTATATTGCGTGTAATTCTTTCCATTGTAGGTGGTATCTCCTGAAGTTCCGTTTAACGTTTCAACATAGTAATAAATTTTCGCGCCGGATTCGGTGTCATACTTCTCAAACGTGATGTTCTCGCCGGGCATAGTATCAATGCTTCCAAGATATGTTTGCCGATCGAGCTTGCCATAGGTTTCTGTGCCATCCGGCACAATCCACCAAATGGTCTCATCTCCGTCCTTAATGGGGAAATTCTTGTGGATGTCTGCCTGATACTTTGCGGTGATGGTTTTAATCTCCTTATAACAGCTATCATCGTGTGTGTGGGTTATTAACCACCATTTATTGCAGTCAAGTTCTCTGAACTTGAGCGTATACGTATTTCTCGTATAATACACATTCAGCACGGTGGAGCCGTCACCGGCAACAGTGACAGTCTCGGCCTCGCTTGCGTTATAGGTGAAATGCTTAGTGTCTTTGTTTTCGCTTGTAAAGTTTTGGTCTTTGTAATCATTACTGCTGACCGAAGTACCGGGTTCAACATCCGAAATCGTCTTGTCTGCAACATAGCTGTAGCCGTCGTCATTCGCGTTTTCATACCAGTAGACGACGGTGTAGCTGGTCTTGCCGGCGTTCCATGTTGCCTTGTGGGTGGTGTTCTCAGCAGGCATGGTCGCCGGAAGTGTCGGTTCCCATTTGTCGAACGAGTAGCCCGGCTTGGTGGGCGTGCCGACATTGATCGGTGCGTCGTAGCGGGCGTAGATGGGTTCGACGCCGTAGCCGCCGTCGAGGTCGAAGTTCATGAGGTAGTAGTAGCGGTCGTAGTAAATTTCGACCACCGTGCTGCCATCGGCCGCGATTTTGGTCGAGGTATCATAGAGCAGGGAGTAGAAACCTTCATAGGTAGTTGCAAGGTTTGCGCCAACCGGACTCTCTGTGTAGCCGTTCTTTGTCTCCGTATCCGCAAGCGTGTAGTTATCATCATCGACGTTCTGCTGGTAGTGCTTGACGGTGAACTCCACCTCAGCAGGCTTATAGGTGACAGTGTACTTCGTTGGCTCGGAAGAATTTACATGCACAACCGGCTGATCCGGCGCATAGCCAACGACCGTGGGGCTGGTAACGTCCTGCTTGTAGGTAGTGCCGTCGGCAACCGTGGCGCTCCAGGGGTTCGCCGCTTGCTTGCCATCTGCAAACTTATACTCGATGATGATCGTGTACGTGCCATATGCATCGTTCGCGGCCGCGGCGGCTTTGGCCGGGCTGCGGAGCACCGGGGCGGCTGCAGCGTCAGCGGAGGCGGGCGTGTCCACAGCGGTGGCGGCTGTGACCTCGACCGTGACAGCATCGCTGAACGTGGCCTCGCCGGTCTCGGCGCTGGTCAGTCTGCAGCGGATCTGAACCGTGTTTTTCTCGCTCAGGGCGCTGGCCACCATGGGGTAGCTCAGCTCGAGCGTCTGCGTGTCCGAGCCGAGGATGTTGGCCCAGACGTTCTTCGCCGCCCGGATCTGCCACTGATAGGCATCGTTCTCGGCGGCGGACTGTGCCTGTGCCGTCAGGCTGATCTTCTGGTTCACCGGGAGGTCAACACGCTTGACGGCCTCGCCGCTGCTGTCGCAAACGGTCAGGCTGTTCGTCACGCCGGCGCCGAGGAACAGGCACATGCTCAGGAGCATGGCTGCGCAGAGGACGAGCGAGAGAATACGTTTTTTCATGTTTTCGTCCTCCTTTCTCAGGCTGTCGGGATCGGATCGATCTGCGTGCTCGAAGTGCTCGCCTCGACCGTTCCGACGTGCTTCCACACGTCAGTGGGGCCGTACTTGTCCAGGTTCGCCGTCTGGACGGCCTCGGCCGTGACGTAGATATGCACCGTGGTGTTCTGATATTCATTGCCCATGTCCTTGCTGAACGTGACGTGGTTGAAGAGCTTCGACGTGGCGGCCTTCGGATCGACCGTACCATTATAATAATAGTATCCGTCCGCGCCGGGGATCCAGTCGGTGTCGTTCAGGTCGAGCGTGAGCAGGCTCCTGTCCGTGAGCGGGACAAGCTCGCCATTCGCGGCGACCACCTCAGGCGTGATCTTCACGCGGGTGTAAAACGCGCCGGAGCCGACGTTCTCCACATAAACCACTTTGTCCACGACGCTGCCGGGCACGGCGCTCACCGTCGTAAACGGTTGGCCGGTGCCGTCCTCGTCGTGCAGTGCAAGCTTGACGGAGCCCATCGTGATGACGTTATCCGCCCGGCCGACGGCCGAGAAATACGCCCACGTGCCGACCGCAAGCAGCGCCACCACCAGGACGAGCACCGCCGCGATGGTCCACTTCTTCTTCATGCACAAACCACCTTTCTCCTCAAAGGAATGTCCAAAAAAAGTGCTGAAACTCTCCGCGCCCGGGAGGGCGCGCGCAGGAAATTTTGTGGGATCTCCATTTCTGTCTGCGCGCGGACGGCGGCAGCTCCGCCGCCCGCGCCCGGACGGAACCGGGGATAAAGGGCCGAAAGGGGCCGGGGAAGCTTTGGCCCGGCCGGCGTCTGCGCCGGACGGAGGCCAGCCCCTTTCGGGCCCGTAGGCTCCGAGTGGGGCGGCGCGCCGCGCCGCCCCATCGGGGTTGCCGGGGAATTACTTGTCAAACGCGGCAAAGGCAGCGTCCCAAGTGGTGAAGCCGTCCGCCTGAATGGCTTCTGCAACAACATTGATGTTGAAGTTGAAGCTGTCCACAACGGTCTCACCAGGGATGGTGACCTGCGTAAAGACAGGCGTTGCAGCATTCGGGGCAAGCTTGTCCGCATACTTCATGACGAAAGTAAACGTGCCGTCTTCGCCCATGATGACATTGCCGGTGTAGCTCCAGCCAGCACCGAGCTTGAAGACCTTCGCCAGCTTCTCGCCGGTCGCGTCATTCGCGGCTTCGATCAGGCCAAGCTGATTGAGCTGCTCCATGTTCGCCTTGACAACGATCTTTGCGCGAATCCATGCGTCGTTCGAGCCGACGTTGGTCACGGTCGGGTCCTTGTCCACGATCAGGCCGGGGTAGACGTTGTAGGTGTTCTCCGTCACACGGCCGCTGCCGGTCGGAGCGTTCGGATTCGCGTTCGTCTCATCGAGCGTGATCGCGACGTTGCCCATGGTGAAGGTGTTGTCCGCGGTCTTCGTATCGGTGAAGTACGCGAGGGTGCCGCCCACGACGAGCGCCGCGACGAGCATGACTGCGATGGCAGCCACAAGAATCGTTTTCTTCTTCATATGTAGCGTTCTCCTTTTCTGTTTTTCCGCACAGTCCTCTGCGCGTCAGTTACATAGGGAAATCGCGAGGGAAATTACTTAGCTGCCGCCTGATAAGCAGCGTACGGGGTCAGGCCGGCAGCCTGGCAAGCGTAAGCCTGGAAGGTCAAGGTGCAATCCGCATCGGCAAGAGTGATAGAGTCGGCATCCGCAACCGTAACGACCTTATCCTTAAGAACGTTCGCGGTAACAGCTCCAGTCAGAATTGCAGCGTTCGTCTTATCAGTCGTGTAAACATAAACGCCCGCCACGTCCTTACCATCAGCATCCTTCAGCTGCTTCCAAGCAGCGTCATCAATACTGTAGCCGAAAATATCCTTGTTGAAGTGAGCGCCTTCCGTAACCTTTACAAACAGGTAGTACGGGCCATTCGCCGCGGTGACTTCCACGGTCGGGTCCTTCGGCAGGTTCACGCCCGGCATGACGGTGTAGGAGTTCGCGGTCGTAGGTTTCGTTGTGTCGAGCGTATAAGTGCCATCTTTATTCTGGTTCGCTTTGTGCTCGTACAGCTCGAGGGCGCTCTGATCAACAGCGCCGCCAGCAACGAACGTGTTCTTGACCTCACCAGTCTGTGCCGTCAGGTACGCATACGTCGCGCCAACCGCCAGCGCCACGACGAGCACGAGCGCGATGGCGATCGTCAGAGTTTTCTTCTTCATGTAATGTTTTCCTCCCTTAAATTTTGTTCAAAGCTTCCCATGTCCAGCAGCACCGTGCCGGGCGCTGCCAGCAATCACTAAATTAATGCACGAACAGGCAAAATATTGCACGGAACCTTTATTTTTTCATATTTTCGCCGGAATTTTTGGCATCCGGGGCATCGCCAGGCTTGTCCGCCTGTGCACGGCGGGCAGCGTCGCGCGCGTCCGCCTCCGACGCTTTGCGCAGCACATCCGGCAGGAACGTCAGGATGATGAGCACGAGCGCGAGCGCGATGGCCAGATACATGCCGGGCGGGTTCGAGACCCAGTGCGAGACATAGCCCAGGTACGGGATGGTGAACACCGGGCGGCCGATGAGGTTCTTGAAATAGACGGGTGCGCCGTCGGGCGCATCGTTTGCGTCTCCCTTCGTATAAAAGTGCTGATTTTCCGCATCAATGGAGACGACGCGGTGCGTGACGACATCGAGATCCTCATTGACCACGAACGTGATCGGATCGCCGACCTGCACGTCCTCGGGCGCGCAGGGCTTGACATAGATGAGTGAGCCGGTGTGATAAGTCGGTTCCATGCTGCCGGACAGGACGCACATCGGCCGGAGGCCGACCAGCCGGACCCCCACCAGAAGCAGCGCCAGAACGACAACCAGGATCACCAGCACGGTGGTGACAGCGTTCCACACCTTCTGAACTCTCTTTGACATCTGTGACCTTCCTTTCCGCTCCGCTGCATTCCCCCCCCTTCGCGGAGACACCGGTCCGTGCCCGGAAACCGGAACGATCATAGCACACGACAGACGCAAAACGCGTCGAAACCGCGCGCGAAAGATTCACGCAGTTTCCCAAAGTATACCACATTCTCCACAAATGTGGAAGGAGAATTGTTCACAATTTCCCAGGCGTGATTTTGGCAATAACAGACAAGAGGCTGCAAAATATGCCGAAAAACGTGCAAATTCTGCTGCGCCGCGGAGCGCTTGTTTTTGGTAATTTCTATTGTACTTTGCGGGCGCGGATGCGTCAAGGGGAAAAGGCCGGATGCATCCGGTCTTTTACATTCATTCAATTCGAGACGGGCGGGCCCCCTCGAGCGCCCCTGCCGAGGCGCCACATTCTTACCTTTTCTTAAATATGACACATGGCGACTTGTTTTTGCGTGAAAAACATGATAGGATAAGGCGATTATGGACATTTATCGGAAAGGAGCTGGCAAGCATGGAAACCAACGTGCTCGACTGGCTGGAAACCACCGCCGCAGCCTGTCCGGACAAGCCCGCTTTTCTCGATGAGGACAGCGCGGTGACGTTTGCCGACGTGCGGCGCGAGGCGCGCATCATCGGCACGGCGGCGGCAAAGTTCCGCGCCGGGCAGAAAAAACCCATCGCCGTCATGAGCGGGCGCAACGCGCACACGCCGGCGGTGTTTCTCGGCGCGGTGTACGCCGGGTGCTGCTACGCCCCGATGGACGGGACGATGCCCGTACACCGGCTCAACTCTATTTTAAATACGCTCGACACCGACCTGATGATCGTGCAGCGCGCGTTTTACGACAAGGCGAAGACGCTGGACTTTTCCGGCACGATCCTCATCGCGGAGGAGCTGCTCGATGGCAGCGAGGACGCGGCGCTGCTCGCAGACTGCCGCGCGCGGGCCAGAGAGCTCGACCCGCTGTACATCATCTTCACCTCCGGCTCGACCGGTACGCCCAAGGGCGTGATCACGGCGCAGCACTCGCTCATGTGCTACATCGAGGACTACGCCGGCGTGATGGGCATCGCGCGCGAGGACATCCTCGGCAACCAGTCGCCGCTGGACTACATCGCCGCCGTGCGCGACATCTATCTGCCGCTGCGCTTCGGCGCGACGACGGCCATCATCCCGAAGGAACTTTTCATGTCGCCGGAGCGTCTGTTCGAATACATGAACGACAAGGGTGTCACGGCCGTGGGCTGGAGCGTCTCGGCGCTGACGGTGCCGGCCGCGCTCGGCGCGTTCGAGTGCAGCGTGCCGCAGCACCTGCGCAAGGTGTGCTTCTCCGGCTCGGTGATGCCGTGCAGCTGCCTGCGCCAGTGGCAGCTCGCGCTGCCGGAGGCGCGGTTCGTCAACCAGTACGGCCCGACGGAGGCGACCGCCTCGTGCACGTATTACGTCGTGCCCGGTCTGGTGGAGGACACCGACGTGCTGCCGATCGGCAAGCCGTACCCGCACTACGAGGTGTTTCTGCTCTCGGAGCGCAATGAGGCCGTGCCCGACGGCGAGATCGGCGAGATCTGCGTCAAGGGGCCCATCCTCGCGCTGGGCTACTACAACAGCCGCGAGAAAACGGCCGAGAGCTTCCTGCAAAACCCGCTCAACCACGCATACGACGAGCGCATCTATAAGACCGGCGACCTCGGGCACTTCGCGCCCAACGGCAACCTCATGTTCCACGGCCGCAAGGACCGGCAGGTCAAGCACCTCGGCCACCGCGTGGAGCTCGGGGAGATCGACCTCGCCGCAGCGAAGGTGCCCGGCGTGGAAGACTGCTGCGCGCTCTATGACCAGGCGCACGAGCAGATCTGGCTGTTTTACACCGGCGAGGGCGTGACCAAGCGCGACATCGCCGTCGCCCTGCGCGCCGACCTGCCGGGCTTTATGGTGCCGCGCAAGATCGAGCAGCTGGAGGCCATGCCCCGGCTCGACAACGGCAAGACGAACATGCGCGCGCTGGCCGAGCGCATCACCGCCGCGGCCAAACACTGATTTTGCTTACTTTACTTATTTCAGGAGGTATATCATTATGGAACAGGAACTGATGGACATTCTGACCGATCTGCGCCCCGACGTGGATTTTGAGACCGAGACCGCCCTCATCGACGACCACATTCTCGAGTCGTTCGACATCGTGTCGCTCGTCGCGGCGCTCAACGACGCGTTCGACATCGAGATCGGCGCCAAGGACCTCGTGCCGGAGAACTTCAACTCCGCCAAGCGTCTGCTGGCCATGGTGCAGCGCCTGCAGGACGAGGACTGATGGACAAGACTGCACTCCGGACGGCGGCCGCGAAATACGGCACGCCGCTGTATCTGTTTGATCTGGAGGCCTTCACGGCGCGCGCTCAAAGGGTGCGCGCCGCGTTCGGCTCTGATGTAAATCTGTGCTACTCCATGAAGGCCAACCCCTTCGTGCTGCGCGGCCTGCCGGACGTGTTCCGCTGGGTGGAGGTGTGCTCCCCCGGCGAGCTGACGATCTGCGAAAGGCTCGGCATCCCGCCGGAGCGCATCCTGTACTCCGGTGTGAACAAGGGCGCGGACGATGTCGCGCGCGCCGTCGCGCTGGGGGCAGACCTGCTCACGGCCGAGAGTACGCTGCACTTTGACCTCATCTGCGCCGCCGCGGCCGCGCAGGGAAAGCACGTCCGCGTGCTGCCGCGCCTGACCGCCGGCAGCCAGTTCGGCATGGACCCCGACGCGCTGGCGGAGCTCGTCGCCCGGCGCGCGGAGTTCCCGAACGTGACGATCGTGGGCATCCATTACTTTTCCGGCACGCAAAAGCGCAAGGACACCGTGATCGCAAAGGAGCTCGCGCATCTGGACGAGTACCTCACGATGCTGCACGAGCAATACGGCTTCACGGCGCAGCACGTGGAATACGGCCCCGGGCTGAACGCCGAGTGCTTCCGTGAGGACGCCGAGGCGCGCGACTGCGCGCTGCTCGACGCGGCGGCGGCGCACATCCGCGCCTTCGGCGAAAAGTACCCGCTCACGATCGAGATGGGCCGCTTTTTCGCAGCGCCGTGCGGGACGTTCCTCACCGGCGTGGCGGATGCCAAGTGCAACCTCGGCGTGAACTACGCCGTGTGCGACGGCGGCATGCACCAGGTCAAGTATGACGGCCAGCTCATGGGCATGCAGGTCCCGCCGCTGACGCTCCTGCGCGAGAGCGCGGACGCCGCCGGGCCGTGGATGCTCTGCGGCAGCCTGTGCACAACGGCGGACGTGCTGGTGCGCGAGGCGCAGCTGCCGCCCCTGTGCGTGGGCGACGTGATCGCCCTCGGCCGCTGCGGCGCGTACTCCGTGACGGAGGGCGTGTCCGTGTTCCTGTCGCGTGACATGCCGCGCGTGGCGCTGTACCGCGACGGGGCCTTCACGCTCGTGCGCGACCGGTTCGCGACCGACGTGCTCAACACCTGCCAGACGCTGGAGGACGGAAAATGACTCTGACATCGCTGTCGTTTTATCTGCTGGTGCTCGCGCTGCTGGTGCTGTACTACCTGGTACCGAAGCGGTTCCAGTGGGTGGTGCTGCTCATCGGCAGCTACGCGTTTTACGCGTTCGTGTGCCTGCGGTACATGGGCTTTATCGTCATCACGACGCTCACGACCTACTTCGGCGCCCGCGGCATGGACGCCATGACCGCGCGCATGGAGCAGACCGTCGCCGCGCACAAGCAGGACTGGGAGCGCGAGGAACGCAAGGCGTATAAAAAGCGCTGCAAGTCCCGCCGCAAGGCGCTCATGATCGGCATTCTGGTGTTCAACTTCGGCATCCTTGCCGTGCTGAAATACTATAACTTCTTTGCCGAGTCCATGGAGGCGCTCTTCGCGTCCATAGGGCTGACGGTCTCGCTCGGCCACATCGGACTGCTGCTGCCGCTGGGCATCTCGTTTTACACGTTCCAGTCCATGGGATATGTGCTGGACGTCTATCGCGAGAAGGTCCCCGCCGAGCGCAACGTCGGCAAGCTCGCGCTGTTCGTGTCCTTCTTCCCGCAGATCATTCAGGGCCCGATCGGCGTGTACGACCAGCTGGCGCACCAGCTCTATGACGAGCACAAGTATAACTTTGACAACATCCGCTACGGCGCGGAGCTGATCCTGTGGGGCTTTTTCAAGAAGCTCGTCATCGCCGACCGCGCCGTGGGCATGATCCACACCGTCGCCGGGGCGTACACCGACTACGCCGGCACCTACGTGCTGCTGGCCGCGCTCGTGTACGCGCTGCAGCTGTATGCCGACTTCTCCGGCGGCATCGACATTTCGCGCGGCGTGGCGCAGATGTTCGGCATCACCATGGGCGAAAACTTCCGCCGGCCGTACTTCTCGCGCACGCTCACCGAGTACTGGCACCGCTGGCATATCTCGCTGGGCGACTGGCTGCGCAACTACCTGTTTTACCCGCTGTCGATCTCGAAAGCATTCCTCAACTGGGGCCGCCACGCCAAACAGCACCTCGGCAACCACATCGGCAAGGTCCTGCCGACGGCCGTGGCCTCGCTCATCACGTTCCTCGTCATCGGCATCTGGCACGGCGCGAGCTGGAAATACGTCGCCTTCGGCTTCTGGAACGGCATGGTCATCCTCGTGTCCACGCTGCTGCAGCCGGTGTCGGACAAGGTCGTCGCCGGATTGCACATCGAGCGCAAGAGCGCGTGGTATCAGGTGTTTTCCATGCTGCGCACGTTCGTGGTCGTGCTCATCGGCTATTACTTTGACATTGCCGACGGCTTCCGCGCCGCCATGGGCATGATGGCCAAATCCGTGACCGACCTGCACCTGTCGCAGCTGCGGCCGAGTGCCGTGCTCGAGGCTCTGCCGCTGACGAAGTATGACTGGGCCGTGCTGCTGTTCGGCACGATCGTGATCTTCGTCGCCTCCGTCATTCAGGAGCGCTCGCAGCGCACCATCCGCGAGATCCTCGACGAGAAGCGCCTCGCCCTGCGCTGGGTCGTGCTGCTCGGCGGCATTTTCGCCGTCGTGCTCATGGGCGTTTACGGCCCGGGCGTGCAGGCGTCCGAGTTCGTGTACATGCAGTTTTAAGCCATGGGAAGCGGACGCATCTCCAGGACCCGCACGGCGCTGCGCGCGGTCATTTTCGTGCTCATCGCCGTGCTGGGCATCGGGCTCATTTCGCCGGCCTTCGTTGTGAACAACGAGTGGGACATGCGCCACGTGCACGGCTTCTTCCTCGAGCCGGAGGGCAGCCTCGACGTGGTGCTCATCGGTGCGAGCCAGCTCTACACGGGCTACAGCGCCCCGCTCGCGTGGCGGGACTATGGCTTTACAAGCTATCCGCTGGCCGTGTCGAACATCCCCGCCCGGCTCTACGGCTCCCTGCTCACGGAGGCGGTGAACCGCCAGCACCCGAAGCTCATCGTCGTGGATATCGACGGCTTCCTCACGGACGAGGACCCCGAAAAGCTCGAGGCCAACCTCCGCAAGTGGCTCGACAATATGCCCTGGTCGCGCAATAAGATCGAGACCATCCGCACCTGCGTGCCTGCGGAGCTGCAGACCTCGTTTTACTTCAACATCGCAAAATACCATGCCAACTGGTACCAGCCGGACACGTGGCTGCCGGTGCAGCAGCGTCTGCGCGCGATGGACAAGACCGGCTACTCGCTCACGAAGAGCTTTGAGGCCATCGGCCAGTCGCTCACGGACGCCGATCAGCCGGACACCCGGCCGCTGACGCTCAGCGGCGCGAACGCGCAGTACCTGCGCGATTTCTGCGCGCAGGCGCGCTCACTCGGCGCAAACGTGCTCTTTCTGCGCATGCCGCACCGCACGCAGACGACCGACCCGAACGTGTTCGCCGACGTAGCGGCTGTGGTCGGCGACTATGGCTATGAGCTGCTCGACCTGCACGACGCGTTCGACACGATCGGGCTCGACCGCTGCGCCGATTTCATGGACTCCGACCACCTCAACGCCATCGGCATGGAGACGTTCACCGCCTGGTTCGGGCAATATCTCTCGGAACACTATGACCTGACGACTGCGCACAGCGAGACCGTCACCGCCGAGTGGCAGCGCTGCGCCGATTTTATGGCGCAGATCCTGCCCACCTGCCAGCAGCAGGCGGCGGACAACACCAAACAGACCCTCAACGAGTTTTCGGCGGCGTTTGACGCCTACCGCTGACCCGATAATTCGACCGTGCCGCCCCGGCACAGAAAGCGCAAAGCCTATGCAGCAACGTTCCAAGCCTCAAAAACGCGCCCTGCGTGCCGTCATCTTTCTGCTCATTGTCGTGCTGCTCTACAGCGCCGCAGCCAATGTGCTGAGCGTGAACAATACGTGGGATATGCGCCATATCCGCGGCTTTTATCTGGAACCGCAGGATTCGCTCGACGTCGTCATGCTCGGCGCGAGCGAGCTCTACACCGGCTTCAGCTCTCCGCTGGCGTGGCAGCAGTATGGCTTTACGAGCTATCCGCTGGCCGTGTCGAGCATGCCGTCATGTCTGTATGACTCCATGCTCACCGAAACCATGCGCCGGCAAACGCCAAAGGTCGTCGTCGTGGAGATCAACGGCTTTTTGTACGACTTCAATCAGGACGAAACGGACACCGGCCTGCACAAATGGCTCGACAACATCCCGATGTCGCGCAACAAGGCACAGACGATCGCAAACTGCGTGCCGAAAGACCAGCAGTCATCCTATTTTTTCCGCATGGAAAAGTACCATGACACCTGGATCGAGCCGGACGTCTGGGGCGGGGCTGCCAAAGATCAGCTGACCATGCGCCGGACCGGCTATTCGCTGACCAAGTCCTTTGAGGTCATCCCGAAAGTGGAGACCGGCGAGCGTCAGGTCAAATCTCTGGAGCTGAGCGCGGAAAATGAGCAGACGCTGCGCGATTTCTGCGAGCGGGCCAAACAGCTCGGGGTGGAGAATGTGCTCTTCGTGCGCTTTCCGCACCGCACGGTGCTCAGCGACCCCTCTGTCCTTTCGCAGCTTGCGGACATTGTGCGCGAATATGGCTACGGCTTTCTCAACTGCGACGAGCAGATGGACAGCATCGGTCTGGAGCTGGACGGCGACTTCTGCGACAACGAACACATGAACGTATTCGGCATGGAGAAGTTCACCGCCTGGTTCGGGCAGTATCTCTCCGAGCAATACGACCTGACTGCCGCGCACAGCGACAAGGTGACCGCCGAATGGGCGCGCTGCGCGGAATTTGTGGCGCACATGCTGCCCATCTGTGAACAGAAAACACCGGGCGACGGCGGAAACTACAACGAATTTTCACCGGAATTTTCGGTCTACCGCTGACCCTGTATCTTCGAGGACGTTATGAAACAAAACCGTTCCAAAACCAAAACCGTCGTGCGCGTCATCGCGTTTCTGCTCGTGGCGGCGCTGCTCTACGGCGCGCTCTCGCGCCTGCTGGCCGTGAACGACGCCACCGAGCAGCAGTATGTCCACAGCTTTTACCTCGAGCCGAAAAATTCGCTCGATGTCATGATCCTCGGCGCGAGCGAGACGTTCACGGACTACTGCGCGCCGCTGGCGTGGCAGCACGCAGGCTTTACGAGCTATCCGCTGGCCGTGTCGGCCGCACAGGGGACCATGTACCCCTCCATGCTGCGTGAGGCCGCCAAGCGGCAGGACCCCGGTGTCTACGTCGTGGAGGTCAACGGCTTTTTGTACACCGCAGAAGAGCGCGACGAGTTTTCGCACGCCGCGCTGCGCAAATGGATCGACACAATCCCGCTGTCGGCCAACAAGCTCGACACCATCCGCACGTGCATCCCAGCCGAGAAGCGCTCGACGTACTACTTCCCGCTGCTCAAATACCACACGTTCTGGAAGTGCGCCGGCGACATCCGCCGCTCGCTCTCCCTGCAGCAGCAGGCCCGCAGCGTGGGCTACTCGTACACCAAGCCGTTTCTGTCCATCTCCATGTTCCTCACGGAAACGGATGAGATCCCCGTGCGCCAGCAGGAGCTCGACGCGTTCAACGAGCAGTCGCTGCGCACGTTCTGCGAGACAGCAAAGAAGCTTGGCATTCAAAACGTACTCTTTGCCCGCTTCCCGCACCGCACCGTCATTGAAAACTATGACGCCGTGTTTGCAAAGCTTGAATCCGTCGTGCAGGAGTACGGCTACGACTTCGTGAATTTCGACACGCAGATAGACGCCATCGGCCTCGACCTGCTGAGCGACTTCGCCAACGCCGAGCACCTGAACGTCTTCGGCGCGGAGAAGTTCACGCCCTACCTCGCCGACTATCTCGCGGCGCACTACGACCTGAACACCGCGCACAGCGACAAGGTGACGGATGAGTGGGCGCGCTGCGCCGCCTTCACGCAGCAGATGCTGCCCGTGTGCGAGGACAATACCCGGCGCTACACCTCCGAGCGGCTCGATGAGTTCTCGCCCGTGTTCGCTGCCGACCGCTGAACATAAAAGAAGCCCGATCCCCGGAGCGCTGCTCCGGGGATCGGGCTTTCCTGTTCTGTTTACCGGCCGGTGCTGCCAAAGCCGCCCGCGCCGCGGTCAGTTTCGTCGAGCGTGTCGGCGTCCGAAAATTCCGCCGCGAGAAACGGCAGGATCACGAGCTGGGCGATGCGGTCGCCGGGGGCGACGGTGCGCGGCGCGTCCGTATCGTTGTGCAGCGCGACGGTGCACTCGCCGCGGTAGTCGGCATCGATCACTCCGACGCAGTTGGCCGGGCGCAGCCCCTGCCTGGATGCCAGCCCGCTGCGCGCGAACACGCCGCCGAAATACCCTGCCGGGATGGCGAGGGCGAGCCCCGTGCCGATCATGGCCGTCGCGTGCGGCGCGATGGTGACGCTCTGCCCGTCCGCCGGGCAGGCATAGAGATCGTAGCCGGCGGCGTCCGCACTGCCGCGGCGGGGCGTCACGGCGCCGGGGCGCAGTTTCTGAATCTTTACTTCCATCCGTTCATGCCCTCCCAGAGTACGATGCGGCCCGCCGCGCGGGTCCGGTCCATGTCAATGATGCGCTGGTTTTCCGAGCCGCGAAAGCGCAGACTGATGTTGCGCTGCGCGTCCACATAGCGTCCGTCAACAAGGATGTCGATGAGCGAGAGCATCTCGTCCGTGACCTCGCAGCGCGGGTGCGCGCCGTCAACGGTGAGCTCCTTGTCGAGCGTGAAGCCCGAATACGCCCAGATGTCCTTTTCCGGGAACCGTGCGCGCACCCGGCGCAGAAACGGCACGAGCGCACGCTGGTTTTCCGGCTCGAACGGATCGCCGCCGAGCAGCGTCAGGCCGCGGATGAAGGGCTTTTCCAGCTCGGCAAAAATCACCTGCTCTGCCGCCGCGTCAAAGGGCTTGCCGTAGTGAAAATCCCACGTCTGCGGCTGAAAGCAGTTGTAGCAGTGGTTCGTGCAGCCGGAGACGAACAGCGTCACGCGCACGCCGACGCCGTTGGCAATGTCGCAGGTTTTGATCTCCCCATAATACATAATAGCAATTCCTCGCAGACAGCGGGCGCGCCATATGGACACGCCCGCCGGTTATTTTTGATTTCGCGTGTTACAGATGCAGCACGCGCTCCTTGATCTCCTGCGTGCGGCCCTGGTTCCAGAACTGGGTGCCGATATAGCCGCAGGTACGGCGGGCGACGTTCATCTTGTCCTGATCGGTGTTGCCGCACTTCGGGCAGCGCCAGATGAGCTTGCCGCCCTCCTCGACGATGTCGATCTCACCGTCCCAGCCGCAGACCTGGCAGTAGTCGCTCTTGGTGTTGAGCTCGGCGTACATAATGTTGTCATAGATAAACTTCATGACCTCGAGCACGGCCGGGATGTTGTTCTGCATGTTCGGCACTTCGACGTAGCTGATCGCGCCGCCGGGCGACAGCGCCTGGAACTTTGACTCGAAGGCCAGCTTGCTGAACGCATCGATATTCTCCGTCACGTGGATGTGGTAGCTGTTGGTGATGTAGCCCTTGTCCGTGACGCCGGGAATGATGCCGAAGCGCTTTTGCAGACACTTGGCAAACTTGTACGTCGTGGACTCCAGCGGCGTGCCGTAAAGGCTGAAGTCGATGTTGTGCATCTGCTTCCACTGCTTGCAGGCGTCGTTCATATGCTGCATCACCTCGAGCGCGAACGGCGTGGCCGAGGGGTCGGTGTGAGACTTGCCGGTCATGTACTTGACGCACTCATACAGTCCCGCGTAGCCGAGAGAGATGGTCGAGTAGCCGCCGTAGAGGAGCTTGTCGATCGGCTCGCCCTTTTTCAGGCGGGCCAGCGCACCGTACTGCCACAGGATGGGCGCGGCGTCCGAGAGCGTGCCCTTGAGCCGTTCGTGGCGGCACATGAGCGCGCGGTGGCAGAGCTCCAGCCGCTCGTCAAAGATCTTCCAGAACTTCTCCATATTGCCGCCGGAGGACAGCGCCACATCCGGCAGGTTGATCGTCACGACGCCCTGATTGAAGCGGCCGTAATACTTGTGCTTGCCGGGAACATAGTTGCCGGCATTCGCGATGTTGCCGACGCCCGCGTCGGTGAAGCGGTCGGGCGTGAGGAAGCTGCGGCAGCCCATACAGGGATACACGTCGCCCTTGAGCTCGAGCATCTTCTTTTCGCTGATGTAATCGGGCACCATGCGGCGCGCCGTGCATTTTGCGGCGAGCTTGGTGAGATAATAGTAGGGCGAATCTTCGTGGATGTTGTCCTCCTCGAGCGTGTAGATGAGCTTGGGGAAGGCGGGCGTGACCCACACGCCCTGCTCGTTTTTGACGCCCTGATAGCGCTGCTCGAGCATTTCCTCGATGATGACGGCAAGGTCGCGCTTTTCCTGCTCGCTTCTCGCCTCGTTGAGGTACATGAAAACGGTGATGAACGGTGCCTGACCGTTCGTGGTCAGAAGCGTCACGAC
>OKUO01000031.1_pt1 | contig 47175 bp, 52 predicted proteins | sample 1606481 | NCBI WGS metagenome assembly OKUO01 (sample SAMEA3882503, study PRJEB24775) | human gut metagenome | biome: human-associated habitat; feature: intestine environment; material: feces | place: Netherlands | collected 2009/2010
AATCCGGAAAATAGAGCAGGGCTAACTCCTGCTTGGTGTAACTTCGTAAATCCATAGACTTTATTATAATGTTGAATGTTGAATTTTGAACACGAATCTCTCGAATCTCACGAATCTTTCGTTCTCAAGCAACTTATTCGTTTAATTCGTGCAATTCGTGTTCCGAAAAAACAATAAGCAATTCGTGTTCAGAAAAACCAATAAGTAATTCACATGCAGAGAATATCTATTAGGGTTATGCTCCATAAGTATGATACTTAGCGGTCGTAACCAAGATACTTAATCCTCCATGGTATCGTTAGGATCGATGAAGGAATCATTGTTGATTTCGCAACCTTCCTTCTCGATCACAGCCCAGCCGTTGCCGTTCTTCTTGTGAATCTTCTTGAATCCAAGACGCTTCATCACGTTACCGATGTTCTGGTTGTTCAGGTTCTGGCGAAGGGCAGGGTTCACACCTATCCTCTCCAGTATCTCAGCACTGTAGCGGAACTTGATAAACTGTAGCGGCGTATCTGGCTCCGGTACCCGGTAGAAACGGAGTATCTGCTCCTCGGCATAGTTGGCTACCATGAAGAGGCGGTTGTGGCAGCGCATCAGTTCGATGTCATCCCTCGTCAACCAGTATGTCCACTCCAGGGGCTCGCCCTTAGGATGGCTCATCACCTCCTGACCCAGTGCTACTGCCTCGGCAAACACGTGGTCGTAGTCTATCGGGTGGTCTATCGGACTCTCGATGCTCTTTACCAGCCAAGGACAGTAGCGGCGATTCTCCTCGTCGGTGATGAACTGCTGGTTGTTGGTAGTGCCGCAGAGCAATCCGCGGTGGGGCATCTCCGAACGGTACTTGTCGTAAGGTCGGCGGATGGAGAATGTCACCTTGGTCATGTTGCTCTTGAAGGCGCTCAGGTTCTTGCCGAATACCATCTCAAACTCGTCAAGACAGAGCAGAGCCTTGCTGCTGAAAGCCTCCATGAAGTCCTTGTCTGTGTAGGCTCCCGTCGAGTCGTTGAGGAAGTACTGGCGCAACTGTGGGGGCAACAGCATCTGGAAGAACGTGGTCTTGAAGATGCCGCCCTTGCCCACGAATATGAGTATCATCTGGTTCACCACCTTCAGCGTTACCCACGCCACCACCATCGCCACCAGCCACTTCTTGAAGAAATAGCGGAAGAGGCTCTGTGTATGTTCGTTGTCGGGCAGGTTCTCTACAGTCTTGTAAGCCCAATGAATGGGCGCAAAGGTAATGAGAATTTTCAAAGTGCCAAAGAATATAATAAGGGAGTTATATGGAAAAGAATAGTCAAACAAAATCAGTCTTCACGATCAGCGGTAGGCATAGGTTCGTGGCTTGCGTCATTCTTGTGATCCTTGTGTCTTGTGCAACATTTGCTTATCTTTCCTGTTGTTATAAGCAGGCGCAAAATGATATTGTGGCTTTGCAACGGAAGGATGCTTGGGTGTTTGAGCAGGTCTTAAACAGCAGTAAGAATGTGAAGTGTAAGAGTTCTGAGAATATCGACCAGCTTCAAGCTTTGCTTGATAAGCATCAAGAGCGTCAAGAGGCTCTTTTGCATTTGGAATACAATAAGCTACAGGCGGATATAAGTTATTGGATGAGGCAAAATAGACTACTGAGACTATAACCACTCAGTGTCAAATTATGATGGCGCAACAAAAGGGGCATGGGGTGAGACCACCATCACCTGTTCCTCCTATTGCGCCTCAAACGGATGACGTACATTCTAATGAAATGGGAGGAGTAAGAGATGATAGCTGATGTTAGAAGAGCTGTTGCCGTAGCTTCTTATGTAATGGTGACAAACAGAGTGGCTTCAAGTGTGTTTGACTTTACCAATGGTGGTTATCATCCGATGAGTGTTTCGCATACTGGCAATTTCTTGTCAGTATATGATTACCAGAGGAGTAATTATCTCTCAGGTTATCTCCCTAACCTCTTTGATTACTCTACTGCCTCTTATGTAAACATGATGATGTCTGGCAATACCATCAATGGCTTCGACTATCATACCGCCACATATTTCTCTGTTACGGTAAATGCCGGTAATGTAACCATCTTCGATTACCAGATGGCGCAGTATTATATGTATTCGGTGAATTGAAATGTCTATCTGCAAGCGACGGCACTGTTGAAACAGTTTGAGAAAAACGAAATTAAGCTCTCTGCTAAGTTGCAATAAGCCTTGACATATATGACCAAGCATTGGGAAGAGCTGATGGCATATACGAAGATAGGCAGCGTCTTGATAGAGAGCAACTGTTGTGAACGCGCAGTCCGCCCATTTACAAATCTCCGAAAGAACTTCGGTGGATTTAGCTGTGAGCAGGGTGCCAGAGTTACAGCGACCTTCCTTGCTTTCTTTGAAACCTGCAAGCTGATGCACTTTTAGTTAAACCTGTTTGAAAATCAGAAAAGCCCAATTTCTTAAAATACCCTGTATCCCCAGTAAACACTGGGGATGGAGTTGTATTGTCATAGGGGTTGGATGCTTACAATTGATGTGTTTGGTACTGGAAGTCTATGCTTAATTTAATATAAAAATATTCGTATATTTCGGTAACCTAAAAAAAAAAGCTTATCTTTGCAGGAATTTATTGATAAGATAATTATGGTAGCAGGAAAAAGAAAAAAGATAATATTGGCGATATTGGAGAAAATAGGAAGAGGTGTTACTGCTAAATGTATGCAAAAATACCTTTTCCTATTTTCTCGTAGTCAAATGGATGAACGAATCTATGATTTCGTTCCATATCGTTATGGATGTTTTTCTTTTCAAGCTAACCAAGACTTGGTTTCTTTGGAGAAAAATGGCTATATTGCAATTAATGAAGTTGATAAATCTGATAAAGAATATACTCTGTTGCATCAGTATCATGCTTTTCAAGATTTAGATATGTTTGAGAGACAAATAATTGAAGAAATTTGCCAGTTGTATGGAAAAATGTCACAAAGCGAACTGATTGCTTATACATATCGAAAGTGGCCTTATACTGCTATTAATAGTGTTATAAAGCAACATATATTAAGCTTGGATGAATTAGAAGTAGTAAATAAACAAAAAGCGAAACTGATTCAAACTGAGCCAATGCTATTTACGATTGGTTATGAAGGGTTTTCTTTGGAAAAATTTCTTAATCGATTGATTCGTCTAAATGTTCACACGCTAGTTGATGTGCGTAAAAATGCGTTTAGTATGAAATATGGCTTTTCGAAAGGTATTCTTGAAAAGGCTTGTAATGGAGTTAATATTAAGTATGTCCATATTTCGGAACTTGGTATAGAGTCTTCAAAAAGACAAACCTTGGTGAGTCAAAATGATTATGATGAGTTGTTTGATGAGTATGAGTGTACAACATTGCGTAAAAATTGGAATTATCTCTTGCAATTACATGATATAGTTGAATCTGATAATCGTGTGTGTCTCATGTGTTTTGAAAAAGACCCGAGACAATGTCATCGTACAAGAGTTGCTAAAGCGCTCATGTCTTTACCACAGCATAAGTACAAATTAAATGAAATCTTTTTATGATTACGCGTGTCTTAGTTACTGTTATGACGTACCCAACTCTGTCTAAAAATCATTTTGAGACAGTGTGTACTGCTGGATTTCGAGAAGATGGGAGCTGGATAAGAATATATCCAGTTCCACATAGACTATTGTATCTTCAAGATATGCCTAAATATAAGAAGTGGCAATGGATAGAAGTAGATTTAGAAAAGAATCCTAATGATAATAGACCGGAGAGTTATCATATAAAAAATATCGACACTCTTAGAATTCTAGAAAAACTTGATGGTGTTAAAATTGATTGGGATAACCGTTATCGTTGGATTACAAAAAACAAGATAGTCTATGATGATATGACAGACTTATTGAAAAAAACAAAGAATAATTTGGTATCATTAGCCGTTTTGAGACCTACTGAATTCGTTGATTTTACTTATGAAGAAGTTGATATGACTGGATATAATGAGATGTTGGCTAAATATCAAAAGAGATATGATGCTGAACGAAGACAATTATCGTTGTTTGAAGATAAGATGTCTATTAACGATTCTTTTGTTTTTGCGAAGAAAATACCATTTCGTTTTAAGTATGTGTTTAAGACAAGAGATGGTAAGGAAAGGCGTATGATGATTGAAGATTGGGAAATAGGTATGTTATTTTTGAATAGTTATAAGAATTCTAAGGGCAATACGCAAGAGGAAAAATACAAAGAGACTATACGTAAGGTTAGGGATAAATATTGGGGATTTGTACAGAAAGAAGAAGTTCTTCTTTTGATAGGAACTCAGTATAAGTGGCATAATTTAAATGCACCTAATCCTTATGTTATCATTGGGGTTTTTCATTGCCCCAAGAATCGTCAATTGAGTTTGTTTTAGGGTATATTATTGCTTGTTTTACTATTAATGTAAACGCTGTGTCGGTTATTGTGTATCTTCTGCAGAATAATATAGATATTCTGCAACGAGGAGTTCTAGCGGTTATGTAAACCACCAATACAGTGTAAGTCTTAATATTACTTGTGTCATAATTGTAATTCATAAATATGTAGTGTATAGGTAAAGCTTTTATTGACAACTTGTTCACTTTTAAGTGAATATTTAGTATGAATTAACTTGTTTAGTAAATCAATGATACAATTCTATCCAAAATACAAACAATTCAAGGCTTTGGTGGATGCCAAGGACTATGAGAATGCAGTGAGAAGTGGGCTGGACTACCTGCGCTTCGTGGCTGATGAATACATCCGCTTGGAGGTGTATGCCTACCAAGAGTACGATGGCGATGACTTCCTTACTTATGAAGTAGAGAAAGAGTTGGCGCAGGTGCTGAGAGATGAAGCGACTCCTCAGGAATCTGTTGCTATGGCACAGAAAGAGATGGCGGTGATTGAGAAGATGGAGGCTTACGTTGATTGCTGTCTTTGCTTCTTCGACCATATCCATGAGGCTATTAACTTCCGATTGGCGGATGCTGATACTTATCTCGCTGATCTTGACAAGCAGATTAAGCATCATACTTACGAGTATAAGAGATTGGTGGATGATGAGTATTTTGACCAGTTGAGCTCTGTGTTCCGATTTGAGGAGCTGGGTAAGTTGCTTATCAAGAAGATTGAGTATCTGAGGAGTCATGGAAGAGAGAATGAAGTGGATAATATCATGGAGGAATACAAATTCGTGCCTGATGTCTGTTCCTTCAAGATTAATGAATTGCTTGAAAGGGGCTTGGAAGATGAGGCTGTGAAGGAGATAGACAAAACGATTGCTGCGTATGGCGATGATGGATATAATGTCACGGAGACTTGGCATCTGCAAAAGGTGGCAATCTTGGAGAAACGAAATGATAAGGCTGGTCTTATTGAGGAATACCGCAGGTTGTTCCGTCAGCATCTGGTGGATAAGAGGACTTACTTCGAGAAGTTGAAGGAGTTGGTTGCCAAGGAGAAGTGGGATGAGTTTGTGGTGAAGCTCTTCGGAGACATTCCGCATATTACGGATGATGATTGCATTCTGGTTTGTGATATGATAGTGGAGGAAAAGAAATTCTCGTGCTTGATGAAAATATTGATGGATAATGTGATGTCATTCAGTAGGGTGCAACTATTTAAGAAGTATGCTCCTTATATGAGTGAGGAGGATCAAGCGACTTATACCAATCATGTAATCGAAGAATTACGGATGCATCTAAGTTACGCCAAGTCGAAGAGCTATGGCTATATAGTGGATGACATCAAGGGTATGTATACTTGTTGTGAGGTTTCCAAGAAACTCATCTTGGATTTTGTGGAAGAAATAGAATATAACTACGGCAATCGACCTGCTTTAATGAGATTGCTGAGGAGTTGATGCCCTCTAAAATCATCCTGTTCTTCCTTACCCTTAAGGAAGGCTCCACCTTTCTCTCCAAGCCTCTCTTCCCTCAGGGACGAGAGAATGTAACCGCCCTCCGGTGCTCGGAACCGCTTCGCTATAAGGTTGTCGGACCATCAAAGGTCTACGCCAGGTTTTGCGGGCTGGGACCGCATGGGGGAAGGTGGTTATAGTTTATATCCAGGTAATTCGCTGATAACTTGCAGATTTCTTGTGGTTTTCTTGGCGGTTTCGAGAAAAAAGCGTATTTTTGCGGCAGAATGTTGAACTAGAATAAATAGGAGGAAGAATATATGGATACAACAAAGTTAACAAGGGAAGAGGCTCTACGCCGTTGGAATGCTTCTAAGGAAAACAAACGTAAAATGGTGGAGAAGCTTGAAAACTTGGTTCGCAAAAGCTGTCTAGAACGTACTGGTAAAGAACCTGTAGGAGTAGAAGTATGGTAGTAGAAAAGATGTCTCTGGCTGCAATTAATGCCAATTCGCCCTATGAGGTAAAAGTGGCTCTAGCTGGTGATACATTGTGTTTCATCACAGATTATGATGCGGAAATCTTCGTAACATTCGAAAGGGATGATATACTTCATAATGGTTTAGTTTATCAATTTGGTATCTCTAATCCGAAGGGAGTGAAGTCTCCTCGTGATCCTAAGGTGCGAGAGACTATTCTTGCCATAGTGGAGGAATTCTTTGCAAAGAACAATGCTGCATTTCTTTATATCTGTGATACAAGTGGTGGCATGCAGAAGATGCGTAATCGCTTATTCAAATACTGGTTTGGCATCTACGGGGAAAGAAAGGAGTATGTTTTCCTGCCACAAACGATTACAGACGAGGAGGGTAATGATAACTATGCTGCACTAATCATTCGTAAAGATAATCCTCAATTCGCTGATTTGGTAAGCGAGTTCATGGCTACCGTGAATTTACTAAATACTAAGCCGGAAGATTATGATGAATAGGTTTATATAAATGCTGAGGAAATAAAAAAGCCTGAAAACAGAACTAAGGAAATGATTGAACGTTGCTGTGGTTCTTGGGTTGGAGAACAGTCGGCAGAAGATATTATAGAGAATATCAACGAGAGTAAAATTTCAAAGTCAGAACCCGTCAAGTTTGGATGATATGAATTACTTGTTGGATACCAATATTTGTGTATATTTTATGAGAGGTAAGCGAAGCATACTCCTTTGCTGTGGATTGCAAACCCGCAGAGCATCAATAGGTTAGGACATTTTTAACGCCGTATTTCAAATCCAGCGGGACGCCTAGCGGACTACTGCCTGAGGAAGTTTTCCGGCTGGACGCCTAGCGGATTTTAACACATTAAGTATTAACCTTTGTATCCGAATTCTTAAATATCAGAATCCTTTACCCTTAAAACAATACAAAATATATTTTTTTCAAAAAAATGATAGGTGTAACTACTTGTAATATAGTGGGTACGCTGTTATTGTGATATACAGTGTTTTAGAATACGGTTATCAGCATAGCCCAATCAATGGGCTATGCTGATGAGTTTACTACCTAGAGCTGTTTCTATACGAGCAATGGTTTGAGTCGTGAAGTTATGTCTGCCTGTTAGCCATTTCGAGATTTCAGAGTCTCGCTTGTTGAGTAAGCGGGCGAAATCCTTTTGGGTGAGTCCCTTGGCTTTCAGAATTTCACTAATGCGCTCGGCAATACCGAAAGACAAATCGAACTCTGCCTTTTGTTCGGCAGGTATCGCAGCGAGGCAATCACGGAATAATTTGTTCTGTATCATAATGCTTAAATTTCAAAGGTTGCACTTTCTATGTCTGTTATCATATTCTTTTCAATGGTAATGATACCATTCTCAATGTAGCAAAAATAATACTTTTATTGATAACCTGTTCACTTTTAAGTGAATAATTAAGAATAATTATCATAAATATACATTATGGAACTCAACAACACCCAATACAAATCCTTCCTCTGGCATCTCGACTTTGAGCCATTCACCTGGCACACCTTCTACGGTGAGCAATGCCCGCCATTCGTTACCGAAGAGAATAAGGAGGCATGGCGACGCTATCTGACAAAAGTCATCAAGAAGCATCTGAAGAAAGAGGTGATGAATACACCTGAGTTCAGGGATATTGAACTCCAGATAAGGGAAGAAAAGCTGTTGCGCATAAAATGGGACGAGCAGAGAAAACGGTCCATGGAAAAGCAACGGTATCGCGCCAAGATGGAGCGACCGAGAATCAACTATATTCCCAAAGGGCTGAGTGTGGACTATGAAGAGGAATACTCCAAATATCTGATGCAGGAAGTAAGCTTTGAGCCAAGAGACAATGATGACTTCACGGCTCTGCTGCGTCTGCTGGAACGATGGCATAAGAAATCCATTCCGCAGATATTGGGGAAGAACAGACCTGATGCAGCGTATGCCATCGCCATGGCACTGTGCAAGCATATACCACTGCTCATCAACCGTGATGACATACAAGAACTGGTAGGCGAATACAAAAGACGTATCGGAAAACTGATATTTGACAGCTATCAAGCCCTGGTGGGAGCTGTCAAGATATGGAACCACGAGGAGAAACGCCAGGAGGTATGCCGCTATATCAAAGAGACAGCAGGACAATACCCCAATCATCGAGGCATGAAGAAGAAGTTGATGGACTTGATGCCTGAGACACCATTCGAGGGAGAGCCGATGGCTGTGACTCGTGAACCAAACGACATGGAGAAATCACTCCTGTAAATTATCAACTACAACAATAATGAAACAGAAACAATGAGAGAAGCACCAATAATTTTACCAGTGTTCACAACCAGTGTGCCTTTGGACTTTCCGTCTGAAGGCACGTTTGCGTTCAATAAGAAAACCCATAAGCAGTTGGAGGTGACGGTGAGAATCAACGAGCACCAGTACTTCAACATGAACTTCCTGAACCATGATGGATATATCATGGCATGCTGCAGATGGGCGCATGTGTTGGACTTTGCAGAGAATGGTTATGACCGCTACGAGCATATCATCAAAAAACATTTCCGGAAGAAATATCCTGTCATCAGCAGTCTGTATGGACAGCATACCGATACGGCTGAGGACATCCACATCTCCCCCATCGGCTTTGAAGGTAATCCCAAGGAATGGTATATCTCCATGCGCATCTATGGTGAGAAGTTCGATGACCTGCTGCATGGCAATCTGCTGATGAACGTGGCATTTGCCTCTGCCGTGGGTAATCTGTGCATGGCAAGCGTGGATGTGTTCAAGGAAATCATGAAGAGCGATGCCAAGCAGCCGAAGATATTGCTGAAGGAGTTGACTGGTATCGATGAGATAGACAAGAACTTTGACTTCGGCAATTATCTGGATGCCAGGAATCCTGAGACAGGCGAGATTATATCGACCGCAAGAGAAGACAGTAAGGCTTCGGGAGTGGAGTTGCCTGAGGAAATAGATATGCCACAGAATATGGAGATGTACCCAGTTAGTACCTATTTATTTTTCTTCACGAAAACGCTGAAAGACATGGACTTTGTCATATTCAGTAATGCTTTGTATTTTGAAATCTATGGCATGATGAGAAAGTTGAAGGAATATGGTTTCTTTACTGACGAAAAGTTGGAAGAACTGGAGAAAACCGTTTCTATTTTGGGTGACAAGGTGATAGCAGGAGAAGATGCCGGTACTGAACGACTGCAGATTACATCAACTGTATATCTGATAACGAAGAAGATGCGTACACCATTGTTGGAAGAGAAATACCATGTCAAGGAGACAGAAGAAGGTAAGTTTGCCATGGAACTGGATGGGTATATCAAGAAACTGATATGGAGAAAATGGGACACCACCTATCTGGAAGAGCGAATGAAACAAGAGGATGAAGTCACGGCAAAGGTGGAGGCAGACCAAGCTCTTGTCAAGAAAAAGAGTGCAGAATGGAAAGCCATCATGGAAGGAATGTCGTTCAATGCCTTTCTGTTGTTCCACAAAAAGATGAATGAACTGATGAAGACCAAGAAGGCAACACTCGTCAAGTATGGTTTCCTGGCATCGGAGATGCTGGATAACCATAAACGCTATTGGGCATGTTCCTACTATTGGCACAACAAGGAATATGATGAACAGGAATATATAAGGTACAGAAAACAGACTGAAATCATCGTAAGCATCTTCTATGAAGGTATTCTGAGAGGAACACAGTATGGCAATCATCCAAGAACAAAATATGCCTTGAAGATTCATAGTATTATCGAGGAATTGATGAATAAAGACTGGAGTAAAGTTAACGAGACACTTAAATTAAATAATGAAGGAAATCAAGCTATTTGATTACCAAGAGGATATGAAGGAACGGATTGAGAAGGCGTTGCGCCTTCATCGGTCCGTAATGGCACAAATGCCAACTGGAACAGGTAAGACATACCTGTTAACTGCAGTCATAGACTCTTTCGTGAGCAACAATCCCAAGGAGAAAGTATGGATTGTTGCCCATAGAAGAGAGCTTGTTTCGCAGATAGACGAAACAGTAAGAAAGTTCCATTCCTATTCCGCATCAAACACCTCTTCCCTATTGTCATCCGTCAAGGCGATGTCAATTCAGTGGCTGATGAGACACTATGACGAGATAGAGGAAGAACCTGGAATGATAGTGATTGACGAGGCGCACCATGCGCTTGCCAAGACCTATAAAGAGATGTGGGAGAGATTCCCGAAAGCCAAGTTCCTGGGACTGACGGCTACACCTTGTCGATTGAACGGTAAAGGATTCACAGACCTGTTTGACGTGTTGGTGCAGTCGTGGGGTGTTCCTGAGTTTATCAGCAAGGGAAGACTGGCGACATACGATTTCGTGAGTATCAAGTCGGATGGAGTGACGCAACGGCTCATCGACTCCTTGCAGAAGCGAGGAGCAGATGGTGACTACCAGAACAAGGAAATGGATATGTTGCTGAATAAGAAACCGAGTATCGAAAGGCTCTATCAGAGTTTGGAGGAATTTGGTAAAGACAGAAAGGGCATCGTGTATGCTATCAATATCAGTCATGCTAATGCTATTGCCGAGTTCTACAGAGAACACGGCATAGCAGCTGTTGCCATTGATAGTAAAACTCCTGCGAGTGAGCGTAGAATGCTTATTGAAAGGTTCAAATCTTCTTCCTTATCTTTTTCGAAAACCCACCCGTCCTCCCTTACCCTTAAGGGAGGCTCCACCGCTTTCCCCAAGCCCCTTTCCCCTCATGGGACAGGGGATGTAACCGCCCTCCGGTGCTCGGAACCGCTACGCTCTAAGGATGGCGGACCATCAAAGGTCTCGCCAGATTGTGCGGGATGGGACCGCCTTGCTGCTACTTGCTTGCGGCCTGCTGATAGACTTGCTGATGAATTTGCTCCTATCCAAGTACTTGTGAATGTGGACATCTTCTCGGAGGGATTTGACTGTCCGGATGTGGAGTTTGTACAGTTGGCTCGACCTACATTGTCGCTTGCCAAGTATCTGCAGATGGTGGGACGAGGACTGCGAGTTGCTAAGGGGAAGAAAAACTGCGTGATTATAGATAACGTGGGACTGTATCGGGTGTTTGGATTGCCTTCGCAAGTATGGAACTGGAATGCGATGTTCGAAGGGAAGCTGAAAGTCGGCAAGAAAAAGGAGACTCCGAAGGAAAGAGAGTTTTTCCTGATGAACGAGGTGCAAGACGATATTCAGATTCATCCAGACTCGGAAATGATGATGGTGATGAGCCATGAAGAATTGCTCAAAACGCTACAGTATCGTGAGTTTGTGGATAGCAAAGGGGAGTTTGCCATCATCAAGCTGCCTGATGGAAAGATGACGGTAGTAAACCGACAAGGAGAACAAGTACTGGAGCCAGGCGATTACTATGACATGAAACTACTGAACGGAAACATCCTGTTCTATCGACCTCGCAGAAAGGCGAAATGCTATTATGACCTGTTGGCAAAAGCTGTCATCGACGATGGCACTAACGTAGCAGAAGCACCCCAGATTGTCAACATAAAAGGATGGGAGTTTATAGAATATAACGACATCTTCATGTCTCGAACCCAAGAAGATTTTTCTCTGCCCTATCGTCCTTCACAATATGATTTTCTGAATTATGGGTATTATATGATATACAGATCTAAATCTTCTGCTTCCGGTTGTCAAGTATGGTACCATTATGAGGGTGGTGAAGGGAAGATGCGCATGAGCAATGAAGAGAGCAGGAATGTGTGTTTCCTGCGTAATGATTACAAACATGTGTATTGGTTATGTGCTGTCCTATATGGTGATTGTATCGTTGTTATGGACAGCAAGCAGGACTACTACCTGGTGGATTCAAATTTAAAGAAGACATATATTGGGTGCAATCAGCCAAAGAACAAAGAGGAGGATTTACAACATGTAATGCCACGCCTTGGCAAGAAATACTATAAAGAGGCGATGTTGCAAAAGAAGGAAATGGAAGCAAGCGAGATGCTTCTTTTGCATGAGAAGTCAGAGGCAGGACATGTGGAATTGTATCAAGCAGGAAAAAAATGGGGTGTGAAGGTAGATGGTAAAGTTATCGTGCCACCCCTCTACCACTGTATAGCGCAACCTGTCGGAGCCTATTGCGCCTTTGAAGAGATTCCTAGACATTGGGGCGTTATGACATTGAAAGGAAAAGTGATTGTTGATGCCAAATATGAGAAGGTGGAGATTCGTGTCAATGGAATCGCCGTAGTAACAGGTATCACGGGTAAAACACAGACAATCAATCTTTTAAAGGTAAAAGAGTAAAAGGACAAAAAGGCTTTTTACTTTTTGAAATGACAATGAAGAAGATAAAGCTTTTTGATTATCAGGAGGACATGGTGAAGAGAGTGCAGGAGGCATTCAAGCATCATGATGCTGTCATGGTCCAAATGCCAACAGGTACGGGAAAAACGTATCTGCTTGCCGCCCTCGTCGGTTTGTTCCTGAAAGAGGAAGTGTGGGTGGTAGCCCATCGGCGTGAACTCGTTTCACAAATCAAGGACACCTTGGAAAGATTCTTCGCTTCCCTAAAAACCACCTCCATCAAAGTGACATCAATACAATGGTTGTCGAGACATTATGGAGAGATGGAAGAGAAGCCGGGGTTGATAGTGATAGACGAGGCACATCATGCTTTGGCAGAGACTTACGCAGAGGTAATGAATGCCTATCCGAAGGCGAAGAAGTTGGGACTGACGGCTACACCATACCGCTTGAACGGTAAAGGATTCACGGACTTATTTGACACCTTGCTGTGCTCATGGAGCATGGAGAAGTTTATTGCCGAAGGGCGGTTGAGCCTTTATGACTACTACTCCATCAAGCCTGATAGTGCAGCACAGCTGCTGATAGACTCATTGCAGAAACGAGGTGCTGATGGTGACTATCAGCAGAAGGAACTGAACGAGGTAATGGATGTGAAGCCATCACTCGAAAGACTATGCCTTACCATCAAGGAGTATGTGCCTGGAAAGAAAGGTATCGTATATGCTATCAGTATTCAACATGCAGAGCATATTGCGGAGTTCTATAGGGAGAATGGCATCAAGGCTGTGGCAATTTCGAGCAAGACACCGCTTGCAGAACGGCAAGAGCTTATTGAAAGATTTAAATCTTCCTCGCTCTCCTCTTCCCTAAATTCCGCTTCTGATGATATAGAAGTGTTGGTGAGTGTGGATTTGTTCTCGGAGGGCTTCGATTGTCCTGATGTGGAATTCATCCAATTGGCGAGACCTACACTGTCATTGGCTAAGTATATGCAGATGGTGGGACGTGGACTGCGAGTGGCTGAAGGGAAGGAATACTGCGTGATACTGGACAATGTGGGACTATATAAGCGGTTTGGATTGCCATCTGTGGATAGAGATTGGCAGAGCATGTTTGAAGGACGTACGTCTCTGGAAGACATGCTGCAAGAGGCGTGTATGCATGTCAATAGTCACAACTGCAGGATGGATGTGCTGATGGATGGTGATGAGGAGATGATGAAAATCATCAACCATGAGCGTCAGCAGCAGATAATCATGGACACCTATGGCTATCAGATTGCAGAAAACGAAAAAGGTCTGAAGGGCATCAAGGATAAGGATGGCAAGATGATATTGGAATGCCAATACAAGAAGATAGAAGTGACCAACGATGGCTTTGCCTATTGCTATATAAGAAAGAAAGTGGGTCGGAAAGAATGGATAGACTTGCAGAACAGGTTGTGGTTTGCCAATAAGCCCCAAAGTGTGAAGCTGATGGGCATCGACTTCAGTACAGAGGATGGCAAAAAGCTGTACCCTCGCATCCTATCGAAGTATATTGATGAAAAGACCTATCTGACGGTAAAGACCTTGGAACTGCAAGTTGGAACAGGACTGAGTTGGAAGCATAGGTTTATTCCTTGGGACGAACCGAATAAGGTGTATCTGTATAAAGAAGGAGAAGGCAACTCACGACTGTATGTTGATGAGAACGAACAATATTATGTGCAGAAGAACATCGGCAGTCAATTGGAGAAAGTGGATTCTCGTGAGGAGTTGGCAGAGTTTGCCCAAAGAGACAAAGAAGAAAGGAAGGAGAGCTTAGAAAAGCTTAAGAATTCATATAAACATTATGAATATTATCCTGTCGATAATCTCTATCCTATCAAGAAATATCTTGGAACGGCGAAAGACAAGATAACAATAGAAAAAGACGGCATTTGGCATGTAGAGGATGCACAGGTTAATGAAAGCTATTGGGTTGACCCAATCACACACAGGAAACATTATACAAGACCTGTCCTGTTCAAACGTGGCTATCTGAACATCTTAAGGGAAGGCGACTGGTGCTATGTGAGAAACATCCCTGGACTTAGGAATAGACCATTAAGACAATGGGAAATTGTGGCAGATGCCAACATCTGTGTCATCAATAATAAGTATCTGATAGAGAAAAGTGAGACGGACCAATGGTACAAGATATGCAGGAGAACAGATGACTTCACTTACTTTTCTGTTCTGGCATGCTTTTATGAAAGTGAATACATCAAGGATGATACGGAGATTCAAATTACTCAATTTGATGGCGAGGGCTTGAAAATGACCCAAGAAGGTTTTCCTTATACACCACTTGTGATAAGAACACGTAAAAGAAGTAGGTGGTTGTGACAAAAACAGACCGATGTGAACAAGAGTTCATGTCGGTCTGTTTTTTGTTTATGTATGTTTCTTCGTAGAAGGATAGAACAGATGGTCTTTGTCCAAGAATACAGGATAGAATACAGATTCTATGATGTAACCTGCAAGCCTTGGCTTTTGACCGCCGATTTTCCGAATCGTCCCCCAAGATACTTTGCCCTTGATATGCGGTGGAATTTTGAAGTGGCTGTTTTCAGGGAAATCACCATATACCTTCAAAAGTCCCTGCTGTACAGCTTCTTGTCTTGTAAAAGAGCATACTTCTACAAATCGCCTTACAAGTTTATCAAGCATTTTCTCTTCTTGCCATTTTTCAAGAGTCTGTCCTGGAGGGCATTGGTTGAAATCGAAATCCTTGAAGTTAAAAGATAACTTGGGCTGTTCATCTTTCACCTTACGCTCATCCCTTACATTGGCAGTACGGCTTTCGGAAGCAGCAGTGCTTTTGAACTTATTCTCAAACTTACTCTTCTTTTTTGCTGCCATACTCCATGATGAATTTATCAATGTTGCCGAAATAAGGAATAGCACCATAGCGTCCTAGCAGATAATCCTTAGAGAAAGACGCATCGTTACGGACGCTATTAGCCTGATTGATTTTGTATTCCACTAGAGAGTACAAATCAGATGCACCCTCAGAAGATTTCTCAGCGAACCATATCTGATCACGACGAAGCAAATCCTTACGCAAGAGGTTTGTATCGTGAGTTGTTATAATCAACTGCGCCCCCAAGGTATTCATCACACTATAGAATAGTTTGAGCAATTCTACAGACAGCTGTGTATGAAGACTTGCTCCAAACTCGTCAATCACAAGCACACCACCATTTTGGATGGTGTCGAAGAATGGACCAAGAAGAGCAAACAGTTTGGTTGTACCCAAGGACTCAAATTTGAAATTCAACTGCTCCTTACCAATTACCGCCCCATTATCATACATATCATGGGTTGAAAGAATTTCCAACTCATGTTGCTCTATCCGTTGGTTGGAATCTGTCGGGAAATGGATGCCCAAACGAGACAATATTTCAAAAGGAGTATCTTGCGTGTCAACTTCCTTGACGTTCTCTTTAACGTTCATATCCTTGATGCAATTATCCACTATGCCAATCATGTTGAGGATCTGCTCACGAATCAAAGGATTGTGTATAAAAGTCCTTGCAGTATAAGCCAAGGTGTTATCGTCTAAACCTGAAAGAATATTGAAACGCTTACGAAACCATTCTTTTACCTTCATTGCCACTTCCACATTGAATTGAGCTGCCGTGGAAAGGTATAGGGCATTACTTCTGGTTTTTGTGTCAACTCCTCTTGCACCCTTTACCACTTTTGAGTTGACCTTGATATTTTGTCCTTCACGCTTAAAACAATAGCTCTCTTTTGTACTTCCTTCAAGTAACACGAAGAGCCATTCGGTCAGCACTTTGTTCTGACTGACCTCAAATCCATATCTGTATCTTTCTCCATTGCAGATGAATATCATTTGCATAGAAATAGGCTCTTTTGTGCTTTCCACATCAAAACGATAGTGAAGAAGAGAGAGACGCTTGACGATGCTCTCATCGACAAATGACCGTAGCACCATAGACTTGAAAATGTCCATGGCTGCAATTACAGAACTTTTACCCGAACCATTTGCACCATAGATGGCGGCAGACCTTAAATAACGCTTGCCGTTATCCATGATAGAAACATTCGAGTAACCATCATTGCTCTCGCACTCCTTGACAGTAGTACTAGCAACCATACTAAGCGAAACCTCATCTCTGTATGACATAAAGTTTCTTATCGTAAATTCTATCAGCATTTGTTCATACGTTCTTGTTTGTTACGGATGCAAAAATACAAACAAATCTCCATATAACCATAAAAATTGAGATTATTTCACAAAAATCACCATAATATGTATAAGAAAACTACTTTTAGTGACTTTTGATGTAACAAAAAAGAATTTTGGGATCGAAAATAATTCCTTTATGTTTGGTCACAATATGCAGATGCTCGCCTGTTGCACGTCCTGTGGAGCCTGACTTACCAATAATGGTGCCAGCAAAAACAGGAGTTCCTGGGGCGATATGAACTTTAGATAAATGACAATAGCTGATGGTGAAGTCGGCATGACGAAGGATGATGTAATTGCCAGAGCGAGCATCGTAGCCAACCTTCTCCACTTTACCATCCATCATTGAATACACATACTCGTTATGCGCTTGAAGGTCTATACCATGGTGCATAGACTTTCTACCATTGATAGGGTCACGGCGATAGCCATAAGGACTGGTGACCTTGATAGATTTCAGTGGATAAGTGATGCTTGGATAGCCGCTTATCCACTGTTTTTGTTTGTTATCCACAGAGTCTGTTTTCTGCAGAGGTAGATTCTGCATTATAGAATCCACTGATGAGTTTGCAGAAAATGGATGCTTCTCCTCCACTTTCCTGATTTTGTAACGGCATGCGTTGTTGCTGACGGTATTGAACTGCGCCTTTGCGCTTGATACCGACAGACAACAAACCATCCCTAATGCCATTATTTTTCCAAACATGATGCAAAGTTAGGGAAAGAAATCTAGAATACTATAAGAGATAGTGAAAGTATAACATAAAATAAGATTAAAGTATGATTGAGAGTATGAAATAACGCTGTAATCATAATAAAACGGAAAAGATTGGGCAGTAGAGTACTGTCCTTCTTACATTCGTGAGCGAAGACTTAACTTTGCATAAGACAAGCTGCACTCGGCAATAAGAAAGTAAACTTTCATTGCGCTCGTTTGCATTGTCTTTGCAAAGTATTATTCAAAATATGAATCAGAATATGAAAAGAAACTCATTTGAAGAAAGCGAAGTGCCGTATCAGACACTTGCAAAGTATGGATTGACCCATGAGATGATAGAAGACCTGCCGATGCATGCCTTGGAGGACATCAGCAATGGTCGTCCATCACCTGTGTTGCCTGTGAGCATGGAGGTAAACGAAGGATATAGTATCAAGAGCAGAACCCGATTTGCCCTGGTGAGAATGGCAGATGGAAATGTGGATGTGATGTTCTATCCTGTGTTGAAATATGCCCCACTGGACAATTTTGCCAAGGAACAGCAAGAACTGCTGAAACAAGGCAAGGCTGTAGTGGCAGATGTGGATATGCCAGATGGTGCACATATCAAGGCATTCGTGCAGATAGACAGAGAGACCAACCAGGTGATGGCTGTGCCGACACCAGTGATAGGCAGAAACCTACAGGTGTTGTCTGATGAGCTGAGCTTAGGAGGTGCCGAATTGAAAACCATCCAAAATGGCGAGACTCTGACCTTTGCGATAGATGAAGAACCAGTAACCATGGGTATCGACTTGAAAAGCGATACGGGCATCCGATTCGCCAATGGCGATGGCGAGCAGTGGCGCAAGGAAGGCAAACGAGAGTGGGATAAATATACCTTCGGTATCTATGGCTGTTGGGTAATGGATGATGACGGTAATCTTGACTATGTTCCAGAGGAGGAATATACCGAGGAACTGTGGAATGAGCAGAAGAAGGCTGCCGACCGTCATTCGTCTGCTGTCGCAAGAAAGTAAAATATCAAACTTAGGGAAGAAATGAAAAAAGGACCATATTATACAGAAGACATTCTCGTGGAGAAGATGCAGAATGGTGAATACGGTTGGCTCGACTACGTGAACCATTTCAGTGAGGACTGGCAGAACGAGTATGAGGAATACTGCAAGAAACACGCCATGTGTATCGGCAACGAGAGTGCGGAGCAGTTTGTGAAATACAAGGACGAACTGTTGGAGCAAGGAATGGAAAAAGAGAACGCTTAATACAATCATATTATGGCGATAAGAAAGAACTTAAATCCACGGCAGATGGACCTGCAGCCGGAGATGCGTGACATTTTGATGCGCAATGGCATGCAAGCCCATATCATAGCCAATGGCGATGGTTATCAACTGGCGGTGCAGGGACACGACTCCCCACTGCTGACCTATAACCTCACTGAGAAACAGATGTTGGCATTGACCGATTGGGGAACCAACTCTGCCAACAAGAAGGCATACAATGTCTTTACCAGTATTATAGGCAAAGACTTCTATATGCCGAGAAACTTTGTCCATGCAAGAAATGCCAATGGAAGAGTGGCGATGGGACTGCATGGATATAGGATTGGTGCAGGAGAGTACGGCAGATTGGGATGGAGTCCAGAGTTTTTGGGTTGGACACCGAGAATGCAGGATGGCTATCATCTACGCAGAGTCGGAGGACAGATGTTCTATGCCGGAGCACCGATGGTAGCGGAAAGACCAGACAGAAGGCTGAAACCTGGTGAGCTAACCTCTGGAGGCTATGGCTTTTACTATAAGGGACAGCAACAGGTAGCACCACAAGCAGACGTATTACAAAACCTGCAAGCCGTGGTGACACCTGTAGAGACACGTCCAAGAAGCAAAGAGCCAGCCAAGCCCTATAAGGAGCTGATCAGTTCGCCAGTATATTTCTCCAACGAGAAATGGCAGGAATGCCTGTCTTCGCACGGTATCATCATCGATGAGAAGGCCAAGACACTTACCATCCAATCAGAAGGAACCAACAGTAATATGGTGTATGACTTGAACGATGAAGAATTGAAGGCTTTGACCAACAATTCCGTCAAGCAAGTATCTGTAGCCAAACGACTGGAGATAATAAATAATGTCATCAAGGATGATTTCGCAGACAAGATAACCATGGATATGCTCAACAGCAAAGAGCGCATCCATATCGGTTTGCGTCCAGAGGTGCAGCAGGAGTTGGATAGCAGGATGCAGATGCAGTCAACAGTTGAACCTCTGCAAGTACAGCAAGAGCCAGTGAAAAACAAAGTAGGTGTTGTGGATGGTCAGGACTTGGATGAGAGTAAGGGATGGTTTCGTGAAGGAAAGCACGGCAGAGAGGTAAGTGTTGGTGAGATACGAGTGGAACCAGCGGAGCAGGAAGGCAAATATCGCATGACCGCCATCATCAACGGAGAGCGAGTAAGTCATGAGATAACGCAAAAGCAGTATGACAAGTTCATGGCAGTGGATGACTACCACCGCATGAAACTCTTTTCCAAGATTTTCGGTGAAGTCGATATGAAAGACCGTACCGGTCTGGGTACCAAGATAGGAGCTGCATTATTAGCAGGATTGGGCGTTGCTGCAGAAGTGGGAAGTGAACTGCATCGACCACATGGAAGTCCTGTGGTGATAGTAGATCATCATCATGTAGCAGTGCCGCCTCGTCCCTATTTCAAACCTGGAGTAGATACACCGATGGATGTGGCAGCAAGGAACTTTGAGGCAGCCATGAATCAAGAGATATTGCATCCACACATGGGTAAAGGACTATAACGGAATACGCTTATGACAAACAACGAACTGACATATAATGATTTCTTGCAGCGACTGAACATACAGGAGTTGTTGGTAGACGCAGGCTATCAGTTGAATAAACGAGATGGCTTGCGCTATCCATCGTATGTAAGATTTGACAGTCAAGGGAAGCGAGTGAGAGGCGACAAGTTTATTGTCACAGGCAATGGCAAGTGCTGTTTTCAGCCACCAGAACAGAAAAATTATAATGTGATAGGCTTTATCAAAGAGCATCCGACGCTTTTTGACGACTATAAGCCAGGGATGTCATTGGACAGACTGGTGAACATGGTGTGCAATAGGCTCTTGAACAATCCCATTGACGTGCGCGAGAGCAGAGTGGTGGAGCCCAAGCGTGATGCCAAGCCCTTTAATCTCTCGGACTATGACATATTACGTTTCAATCCAAGGGAAAAGGACACCCAACGGAAGCATTATCCCTATTTCAAGGAACGAGGCATCAATATGAGTACACAGTTCGCCTTTCACAAACAATTCTTCTTGGCGACCAGGCATCGGACAGACGGACTGAGTTTTGCCAATCTCGCCTTTCCCCTTTCGCTACCATCCAAGCCAGACAGCATCGTTGGATTGGAAGAACGTGGCAGACCCAGGCGAGAAGACGGTAAGGCATACAAGGGAAAAGCAGAAGGAAGCAACAGCAGTGAAGGACTATGGATAGCCAACCTGACAGGTAAACCATTGAAGGATGCCACCAACATCCTATGGTTTGAGAGTGCCTACGATGCTATGGCAGAGTACCAAATCAACCCAGTGAAAAGCGTGTATGTCTCGACAGGCGGCACACCCACTAAGGGACAGATAAAGGGAATGTTGGAAGAAACCCGACAAGCAAGCCATTATTTGGGCTTTGACAAAGACGAGGCAGGACGTGGCTTTGTGAAGAACTTCAAGACTATCGCAAAGGAAATGGGATTTGCAGACTGTATGGTGCAAACCTACCATCCCTTAGGACAATACAAGGATTGGAACGATGCCTTGCTTGGGAAAAAAGACCAACGTCTGATAGACCAAGGAGAGATAGACTTCGACTATATCAAGTTTGTCAAGGAGCAAGAAGCAGAAAAATTGCAAGAGCAAGCGAAACAAGAAGAACGTACATCGGGCTATAGAAGATAAAGCCAGGTACCATTATCAAAAAAGAGAAATATGCAGCAGACCTATCGGTATAGAAATATCATCATCAAACCACATTGGATGCAGTTCGTCATTAACGAGCTGCACCTGTTTGTGCTTATCTGTGTAGGCTTCGTATATGCTGGTATTGATGATGCCATTCTCTCCACGTTGGTGATTGGCCTCTCGCTTTTGCTTTCCCTATGCTTGGCATATCGGCTAGCCTATATGTGCAGAATGCGATATGTCATTGGCTATGAACAACTGGTATATGAGCATGGCGTGTTCCATCGAGAGGTGGACTATCAGGAACTGTATCGTGTGGTGGATTTCAATGAGAGTCAGACATTCATGCAGCAACTGTTTCATCTGAAAACCGTGAGCATATACTCCGGAGACAGGACAACGCCTAGGCTTGACATCATCGGCGTACCAATGAAAGAAGAACTGGTGACAGCCATCAGAGAGCGAGTAGAAACCAACAAACGCAGGAGGAGCATCTATGAGATTACGAACAGGTAAGATATGGCTGATAGCCATTATTGGTATGACATCCATATCGGAAGTCAAGGCACAAGTGGCATCCAACCCATTGGAATGGATGGCATTGGCAGAAGGCAACGAACAGATAAACGGTGAGATAGAGAAGGAAATCAAAGGACAGAATAAAACCGCATTGTTGCAGAATGCAATAGCTGCCGAGTTCGACCAGATACACAAATGGGAGAAGAAGTACAACAGCTACTTAAAATCCGTGAACGGCTATGCCTCGTCGCTGAAAGCCTGTACCCATCTGTATGATGACGGAGTGAGGATTTTCATCACTCTCGCCAAGTTGAAGACCGCCATCAAGAACAATCCGCAAGGCATCGTGGCAAGTATAAGTATGAACAACCTGTATGTTGAGACCGCAACGGAATTGGTATCGGTGTTTAATCTACTGAACGATGCTGTGGCAAAAGGAGGAACAGAGAATATGCTGACAGGAGCAGACCGTTCAAAGACCTTGTGGGCTTTGAATGATAAGTTATCGGCATTTCAGAAAAAGCTCAGCAAACTGTATCTGAGCATCCGCTATTACACCATGAGTGATGTGTGGAACAATGTCACGGCAGGAATGATAGATAGAAGTAATGGGGAGATTGCCACCCAAGCATTGGGACGTTGGCGAAGAGCGGCCAAAGTAAGTACACCACAATAATATAAAAGCATTCGAGTATGAAAACAGTTATTATTTGCTTAGCAATGATGCTTTTGTCCTTTGGCAAGGTGCAAGCCCAGAACGACCCGGTGTTGACAGGAATGATATACGCCTATACGGACAAGGCAGAGAAAGAACTGAAGAACCAGGAGAAGGTGATGCTGATGCAGACCACCGGACACATCTGGATGAAAGAGGAAGTGGAAGGAACCACTAACCTGCAACGAGAGTTCAATAACTACTTGAACTCGTTCCGCTCCATTGTGGTATATGCAGCACAGGTGTATGGTTTTTACCATGAGATAGACAGGTTGGTGGATAACTTGGGAGGATTTACCAGGCAATTGGATAAACATCCGAGCAATGCCATTGCCGTAGCACTCTCTGCCAAGCGCAACAAAATCTATCGGGAACTGATCATGGGAAGTGTAGAGATTGTCAATGACATCAGGCAAGTCTGTCTGTCAGACAATAAAATGACAGAGAAGGAACGAGTGGAGATAGTATTCGGCATCCGTCCCAAGTTAAAAGTGATGAACAAAAAGCTGCAACGGTTGACAAAAGCCGTGAAATACACCTCAATGACAGACATCTGGGCAGAGATAGAAGAAGGAAGTCATGACAAGGCAGACAAGAAAACCATCGTAAAGGATTGCATGAACCGATGGAAGCGGAATGGTAGAATCAAATAACAACAAAAAGATACGACTATGAGTATATGGGCAAAAATAGCAAAGTATGGTGGTAGCACCCTGAAAGGCATAGGAAGCTATGCCAAGCAAGGGTTGAAATCTGCAGGAAACGCTACCGTACATCCAACACAAGCACTGAGAAGCACTGGAAGTGCGATAAAGACAGCAGCCGTGGGCAGTGCTGCAGGATATGTAGCATGGGAAAACCTTGTCAATGACAAAAGTATGGTGGAGATAGCCAGTAATGCAGTTGTCGGCAAAGAAACCACAACGAAAATCTCAGAAGCTGTGGAAGATGTAAAGGGATTGAAGGACAAAGCAGGAGAAGCCGTAGATGCCGTAAATGGAGCCATGGGTGACATCAACAGCAAATGGAGCGGCATGAGCAACTTTTTTCGTGGCATCTTTGGCGGTAACGGACTGGAGATGTTTGGTAACTTCTTCAAGAACTTAGGGAAAGGCAACGTGTCGGGACTGAGCCTTGCAGGACTGGTGACAGCAGCATTCCTTACCTTCGGACGTTTTGGTTGGCTCGGCAAGATAGCAGGAGCCATGCTAGGCATGATGCTCATCGGCAACAATTCCAACATCAAGAACATTGTGAGCGGTGAAGGTGGTCATGGGAGAAGAGAAAATGAAACAGAAGACGTGGCACGTACAAGTGGCATGAAACGATAAAGAGACAACGATATGAGATATACAGAAGAAATGATGCTGCAATCGAAAAGCGGCTATTGTATGCCCTTTGAGGAGCGAGGAAAGGATGTAGAGTTGGCACTTGGCTATGGGAATCAGAAGCATCCTGTAACTGGAGAGCCATTCTTCCATCACGGACTGGACTTCGAGGCAAATCACTATCTGCTGTCAGCCTTGGCAAGCGGAACGGTAGCAGGCATTGGCAACGATGCGATGCACGGCATCTACCAAGTTATACGCTACGACAAGTATGAAGTGACCTACGCCCATCTTGCCAATGTGTTTGTGAATTTCGGGCAGATGGTGAAAGCAGGACATATCGTGGCATTGAGCGGTGACAGACTGCATTTCGAGGTAAAGTTTGACGGCAAGGAAATCAATCCTATTGATTTTCTGACCATGCTATATGGCAATGTGAAGGCAATGGAACAGACCGGTAAGACTGGTTTTCCTGAGTTTGAGACCTACGACATGAATATAGCCACACAATATGATAAAGACCAGAAAGAGATAGAAGAACTGATGCTGCGCTTTATACCATCGTATATGGAAGACCTGTATCGAGGGATGTATGTGACACCGCAACATACCGAGCAGTCGCTGAGGAATATTTTTTCGCTATCAGCAGCGAAACACTATTTCTATGAAGCTATGCCATCCATCAGTAATCCGTTGGGTATAGGACAGAGAGCCATGCCATTGGCTTGCAAGGTGCAGAACCTGCTGATAGCGGACTTTCTGAACTATCTGGCATTGCGGCATGGCATCTATCTGTCCACATTGAGCGAAGTTCTAAAAAAAAACTCCATAACGAAGCCATAAGGACAAGTGGCATCATCGACCCACTTGCTGATTTGGACATCGATGTACAGAGCTTTGACATTCCCAGGTTGGTAAGCGTCTATCCAGACCGTGCAGGAGTGAGATGGTGGACAAAGGCATGGTTCAATAACAGGGAGGAAGGAGAATGCTCCGTGGAGATAGAGTTGCAGCAAGCCATTCTCTTCATCCATGACAGGATAGAGAAAGATGCTTGGCTGGAAGAATACTTTCCTAAGCAAATGGAAGTGTATCATCAAGCCATTGAGCAAACAAGAGAACAGATATTAGGTCAACTTAACGTAACGTTATAATGAATACGATCAATAACCCTATACGGTTTGCGGAACTGGAATATTGCCTGCAAAGCTATTTTGATGGTAAGTTAGTACCCATGATGAAGCAGGTGCAAGACACCCTGGCAAACAAGCAGGTAGATGAAAAAGGCAGATACCAGAGTAGTTTGGCCGGAATCTTCGCTTCTGTCAATCCCTATGCCGACAACACCGACTATGTATTGAAGCATACAGGCAAATGGAATAGCAAGACCACGGAGGACTATCTGGCGATGTGTAACCAGAAGATATGGAAAGACAAGGTCATCGTGAAGGACTTGGCTACGATTGCTGGCGAATGGCGCAATGCCGTGGTGAAAGAAATCGGCAGAAGCAAGTATGATGCCCTGTCGAAAGCCTGTGGTGAGGATTTGGCATACGCCTACATAGCGCAAAGGATGGAAAATCTGATGATTGGCAAATTAGTTAAGGACAATACACCCAAGTCAACGATGGACTACATCCTGAGAAAGGCTGCCCAGGACAGTATCTGGGGAATGCAAGAAGAACTGATGAAGTCCCCATTGACAGCAGAGATAGAAGCACGTGGCGAAAGGGCATACAAGCCAAGCAAGACGGAGAAGTTTGCAGGAAAGGCTACCGCCTCGGTAGTAGATGCCGTGACCATGGGCGGTATTGGCAGTTGGAAGTCGTTGGCAACCTTTGTTGGAAGCGACATGGCATTGGGATATGCATTAGATACCAAGAAAGGAAATACAGAACACCGTAAGGAGCAAGCCATGGAACAGAGCATCAGCAAGGGCGTGTTCGGGCAGAGCGGCAATGCCTTTGCCAGTTTTCGCTCACAAGCCAAGAAAGTGAATGCGACAGACAATGGTTATCTGAAAAGTATCAATAGCAAGCTCAACAATAAGATACACATTCCACAAAAAGCAATAACACGTATGGCATGGACAGACAATAGCTATAAGTTCCCTTTTCTACAAGAACAAGAGAAGCGGAACAATCCGAAATACAAAGATGTGCCGCTCATTGTGGCACCAGGAAAGGAAGATGCCTATCTGAAAGATAAGGCCAAGAATGAAGCTGCCAAGATTGCAGAAGCAGAGCGTATCATCAAAGAAAAAAAAGAGGCAGAGACCATACAAGAAGATGCAGAACAGCAACAATCGGAAGAGACGCAGCAGGAACAGCCAGAGCGTGACAACAGCAATGGATGGGACGGACTATTGAAGAATTTCGGACTGGACGGATTCAGCGACATCGGTAATAATCTCGGTTATGTGATAGCCATGCTGCCCGACATCCTCGTGGGTATGTTCACAGGCAAGACACAATCATTGGGGCTGAAAGACAATATGATGCCTATAGCAGCTGTTTTAGCAGGAATGTTTGTGAAGAATCCATTGTTGAAGATGACACTCATCGGCATGGGTGGAGCCAACCTGTTGAACAAAGCAGGACATGAGGCATTGGTAAACAAGCAAGAAGGCAATGCTGCATTAGGCAGTAATACAAATGCAGTACGATACAAGTCCTATCCAGACGAGCCGTTGAATACACGCATCACCAATCCTGTGCTGCAAGGAAACTGCTTAGTGGCAACCATTGACAAAGTACCATACACCATTCAACTGCCAGAGCATGTTGTTGGAGCATACCAGGCAGGAGCATTGCCCCTCAACACCCTTGCCAACAGCATTCTTGCCAAGAGTGACCAGATGAGACAGGTTGCAGGACGCAGCTATGGCGAGCATGAAGTGAGAAACGAGGCGATGGAAAATGCTGAGCAGCGAGAAGTAATTCAAAGATCAAGATAAGGTAAAACGTAAAACAATCATACGATGAAAGAGAAAAGTGCGCAAGAGAAGAATGCGGCGGAGCGTCAGGTGTCACTGATTACCGATGCCCTGTCGAAAGCAGCCGGGAACAATGGAGTCTGGCTGAATGAAGAAGGAAAGCAATATCCACGTTTCTATCCCAAGGGAGCGGCAGTGAGTCCGTTCAATGCCATGGTGTTGGGATTAAACTCAGACAAGAACGGATATGCCACCAATCTGTACACGCTGTTCAGCGAAGCCAAGAAACGAGACGAGGCGGTGATGGCACATGAAAGAGGCGTACCCTTCAACTGGTATGCATGGAATAAGTATGTGAACCGTCATAATCCGGAAGACATCATTGACAGAAAGGACTACCAGGAATTGTCGGCAACCGATCAGACACAGTACAAGGGAATCCATAATCGGGAGATACGAGTACTGTTTAACATCGACCAGACCATGCTGCCATTGAAAGACAAGGAAAAGTATGAAGAGGTGGTGAAGGCGAATGTAGGTGCCAATGAAGATAAAGCCTTGCGCAGTCAGGTGAAAGACTTCATCCAGAAGATGAAAGACAACCTGATGGCCGTGCGTAAGGACGGAAGCGGAGTGGCGCATTATGACACAGAAAAAGATGCTGTGTATATGCCAAAGCAAGAGAACTTTGAGCAATATAGCGATTATGTGCAGGAGATGTTGCGTCAAGTGGTGACAGCAACAGGACACCAGCAGCGACTAGCAAGAGAAGGCATGGTGATGAAGAATGGCATCGCACCATCTGAGGATGCCGTGAAGCAAGAGAAACTGGTGGTGGAATTGGCTTCGGGCATCAAGATGATGGAAATGGGAATGACGGCAAAGATTTCAAAGGAAAATATCGGCCTGGTGGACTACTGGAACCGTGAACTGAAGGAAAATCCATGTCTAATAGATGCCATTGAGAGTGATGTGAACAATGCACTGGACGTTATCCGCAAGGCAGAACGTGGCGAGAAAGTGGAGTATTCATCATCGAAGAACGAGCAGCAGACCAACGAAATGCAATCGCAGACACCCAAGCATTATTTTGTGGCAGACGAGATAGCCAAGCAGCCAGACAGTGAGCAGAAATTTGTGGTGATTGTTAGGGATAAGGAAAATAAAACAGCTGATGTTGTGTTGCCAGCAGGAGCATCATTGGATGTGAACAATGAGGTGTCGGGCATGAGTAAACAGCGCATCGAACATGCCTTGCAGAAAGAAGGGTTGGAAACAGTGAAGTTCTACAATCCTGATGGGGCATTAGGTTATCGACATGATGACAGCTATTTTGCAGGAAAGGACATCACGGTGGCAAGGTTGAAAAACTGGAAGTTGGAAGATATATCAAAGATTGACGTGTCGGATGCTGTAGAGCAGAGTAAGCAAGTGGGCTTCGACCGCATTCAGATGGTGCAAGACGACAACAAGCGTTGGGCGATGTACATCAAGCCAGAAGGACAAAAGCCTTTTTCCATCTATCCAGACAAGGCTGACCTGAACCGCTTCTTCACAACATTGAAGCAAGCGCAGGACACAATGGACAGTCTGAGAGTGGAATTGGCACAGAAATACTATGCTATGGCAGCGGTAAAGCCAGATTTGAAGATAGACCTGTTCGGCAGCGGACAGCATAATGAAATGGACTTGAATCGCATACAGAAAGTGAATGTGTTCAAGGCGAAGAATGATGTCATCCTATGTGCAGCGACCATCGAAGGCGAAGAGAAACTGACGCCTCGTGTAGTATCTCCAGGGCAATGGCAACGAATGTGGATTGCCGAGGACAAAAACGAGTATAAGAAACATCTTGCTGCTACTTTGTTTGCAGACATCCTGCAGAAAGGACAGGCACAGGAGCAGACTGCATCAGAAAAGCAAGGAGAGGAAACCGAGGTGAAGCAAGAAATGCAAGTCTCCACCGATAAGCATGAGGAAGAGCATCGAGAATATCATGAGAAAGAGAACAAGCAAGCTTCCTCTGAGGAAAAGAAAGATATTAGGGAAGAGAAGGATGCGACTGTTCAAAGAGATAATAACGCTACTGTGGAAAAGAAGGAAGAAACAATGGGTAAGCAGAAGGAAGAGACCAAGGACTCTCCCATCATGAAGCAATGGAAGGAGTTGAAAGCCAAGCATCCAGATGCTTTGTTGCTGTTTCGTGTAGGTGATTTTTATGAGATGTATGAACAGGATGCCAAGCGAGGAGCGGAAGTATTGGGGATTACATTGACAAAGAGAAACACCCAAGCTGGTCCCTACATGGCAGGATTTCCTTATCACGCCTTGGACACCTATCTCCCTAAGCTTATCCGAGCAGGAGAACGAGTAGCTATCTGTGACCAGTTGGAGGCACCCAAGCAGAAGCAAGAGGAGCAAAATACTGAGGAACAGCAGCGTTCTGGCGGTATGAAACGATAATAATGAGGAGATAAAGACATGAGCAAGAATCAGCAATACGCAGAGAAATATGCTGCCGAGGCGATGGAGCAGATGAAACGATATGGTATTCCAGCCTCCGTCACCTTGGCGCAAGGCATATTAGAAAGCAGTAACGGACAAAGCGAGTTGTCGCAATTGGGCAACAATCACTTTGGAATGAAAGCATCGGGCAGTTGGTTGAAGAATGGTGGTGACTATCTGGTATATACCGATGACAAGCCCAACGAGAAGTTCTGCAAGTATGCCACAGTGGGTGACTCGTATGAGCATCATTCTAAGATATTGAAGAACAGCAGTAGATACAGTCAATGCTTCAAGCTATCTCCAGATGACTATAAGGGATGGACAAAAGGCATTGAGCGTGGCGGTTATGCGACCAATGGAGGATATGCAGCAAGTCTGCAAAAAATCATAGAGGCAAATGGGCTGCAGAAGTATGACCAGCAGGTGATGAAGGAGATGAGGACTGAGGGGAAGCAGTTCGGGGTGGAGCAAAATTCAAGGAGTTCTACATCGGCTTCGGTATCATCAGAAGACACTAAGAGTGTTGGAAGAGCATCGATTTCATCTCCAGACAAGCAAGCGGCATCGCAAAAGGGCAATGGACAGTATTCATTTCCGGTGAAAAGAGACGATTTCCTGTTTATTACCTCGCCATTCGGTATGCGTCAAGACCCGATGGACAAAAGCAAGCAGCAGATGCACAAGGGAATAGACATCAGAGCCCGAAAGGATGATGTGCTGGCAACCGAGAACGGTGGCAAGGTGGTGGCTGTGAACCATAGCACCAACACAGGAGGTGGCAAGTCGGTGACAGTGGAATATGCAAGAACGGACGGAAGCAAGGTGCAAACCACCTATATGCATCTGGCAAGCATTGCTGTAAAGGCAGGTGATGAGGTGAAAGCCGGGCAGAAATTAGGCGTGTCTGGCAATACCGGCACACGCACTACTGGCGAGCATCTGCATTTCGGAGTGAAGAACATATCGGCAGATGGCAAAGTAAGAGACGTGGATCCAGCATCATATTTGGCAGATATTGCACAAAAAGGTAATCTGAAGCAGCAGGCATTGTACAATGGCCACGACCTGTTGGCAAAGTATAGAGACAACAATTCGGAAGTAGATACAAGTCTGTCGCCTGATGATTGGATGAAGAAGCTGTTGTCATCAGAAGATGCAAGTACAGGACTGTCGAACGCAGACCCCATCATGAGAATGGTAACGACGATGTATGGCAGTCTGCTTGCCCTCGCTGTACAGATAGATAACAAGAGCGAAGAAGAACAGAAAGTGCAAATCTCAGAGGCTGTGAGCAAGAGACAGGTGGACTTGAAACCATTGTTGCCGACCATGAAAGAATGCGTGCTGAGTGTTGGAGAAAATGGAAAGGCCGTGTTGCAAGCAGATAACGGCACAACCAAGGTGACGAGAGAACTGACCAATGCAGAGTTTAGCAGATTATCGCAGGTGTTGAGTGACACCAATCTGAGCAATGAAGCAAAAAAAATGCGCATAGCAGGAATGGTAAGTACCATCGTATTGACGCAACAGGCATCGCAAAACTATGAGCAGGTGATGGAACAGCAGGAAGGTCAGAGCCAATCAATACAAAGAAAATAATAACATGAAGGAAAGAATGAAAAGATGGTGTGCGGTGGCAGTTCTACTGTTGATGGGGTTGTCGCTGTTTACGGCGGTGGCATACGGAGTCTATCTGTTGGGCGGTGTATATGCTGCTGTCGGATATATCGGGTTCAATGTCATGGTGGGCATCTGGTTGTTTCGAGAAATCACCAGAGCACCCATGATGGACGATTGATATGCAATCAGGGAAAGAAAAGCGGTGAAGGGATTGATTGTAATTGGAAATACTTGGAAATTCCACATCTTGGTCGATTGAAAACGAATTAAAAAGTATTTGAGTTATGATTAAATGTAACGTAAGTGTGTGCGGAACCGTCAGCAAGGCTGCTGTGGTTCGCAAAGGAAAGGACGGAATGCCGTTTACTACATATTCCGTAGATGTGGTGATACCAGCCAAGAAAGGTATCAACAAGACGGTGATGGTAAGCTGCATCATGGATGGAGATTGTGCCGAAGCTATCGTTGTGGGCAATCGCATCGATGTGAAAGGTGTGCTTACCTTCAAGAAGAAAGACGACAACCTGTATTTCAACTTGAAAGGAATCGAAGTGAGCCAGTCTGCTGCAGAAAACAAGGATGGCATCGTTGGAGATATGGAGTTCAAGGGCAAAGTCGGCAAGAACATTGACATGAAGAAGGACAAAAATGGAAAGACTTTCCTGATGTTTTCGGCTTTCAGTGCAGAGAAGATTGGTGAAGAATTTGCATTTACATGGGTACGCTTCGTCCGCTTTGTGGAAGAAAAGGAAGAATGGCTGCAGCCGAAGGCCACCATCGAGGCAAAGGGCGAGTTGGAAATCTCGTTGTATAACGAAAGACTCAACCTGGGCTGCAAGGTGGCAGAGTTGAGCCAGTGGGAAAAGAAACCATATCAACCAAATAATTAGCGACTATGGCATATTACAATAAGAGTCCACAGAATAATGGCGATGGAAAGAATGCTGAGGACAGAGCCTTGGACACCTTCGCAAACATGATGATAGAGAAGATCGAGTCGTTGGGAAGCAAGGACGGATGGCAAAAGCCTTGGTTTACAGAGGGTACGTTGAGCTGGCCGAAGAACCTGTCTGGCAGGGAATATAACGGCATGAATGCCTTGCTGCTCACCATGCTGTGTGAGAAGAAAGGCTATGAGCTACCAGTGTTTTGCACCTTCAACCGTGCAGTAGGTTTGAACTATCAGACCGACAAACAAGGAAACAAGAAGCAGATGACGGATGCTAATGGTGAGCCGTTGCCTAAGGTCTGCATCAACAAGGGAGAGAAGAGCTTTCCCGTGATGCTGACTAGTTTCACCATTGTACACAAGGAGACAAAAGAAAAGATACCCTATGACGACTACAAGCGAATGAGTGCTGAGGAGCAGAAGGAGTATAATGTCTATCCGAAGTTGAATGTTTACCAGGTGTTCAATGTGGCGCAGACCAATTTGAAGGAGGCAAGACCCGAACTGTATGCCAAGCTGGAAGCCGAGAACAAACCAGAAAAGGCATTGGTGCAGGAAGGTGACATGTACTCGTTTCCTGCCGTAGATAAGATGTTCAAGGAACAGAGGTGGATTTGTCCTATCAACATCGAACACCAGGACAATGCATTCTATTCCATTTCTCGCAATGAGATAACCATTCCTGAGAAGGCACAGTTTAAAGACGGTGAGTCGTGGTATGGAACGGCATTCCATGAGATGGTACACTCAACAGGAGCGGAAAATCAGTTGAACCGTCTCAAACCGCAATCGGGCTTCGGCTCAGATGAATATGCAAGGGAGGAACTGGTGGCAGAGTTGGGCAGTGCGCTGGTATGCCAGAAATACGGTATGACCAAGAATCTGAAGGAAGACAGTGCCGCCTATCTGAAATCATGGCTTGGCAGTCTGAAAGAGTCGCCAAGTTTCATCAAGACCACCTTGATGGATGTGAAAAAGGCAACGTCTATTCTCTCACAGAGAATAGATGAAGTGGCGTTGGAAATGAAGGAGCAGCAGAGTGAGAATGTTGCTGCCTCGGTTTCGGAAAAAGATACAGAAGAAAAGGACATGGAGCATGCTGTATCATCAGGAAGCGATGAAAAGATAGAAGAGGAAAAGGTTGCAAGGTCTGCATTTCGAAGATAGCCGAACCGGCAAACAAAAAATCCAGGATGCGCACATTATTGTGTAGGCATCTTGGATTTTTCATTTTAGGAGTTTTATTCTTCCTCGTCATCATCTTCATCAGGTGATAGCCATTTCTGCCAATCTTCCTCATCGATGGTAAGGTCGTTCATCTCCCAATCGTATGCGATTTCGGGCATCGGCTCACGAGAATAAGGAAAATGTATGGTGTAGCCTATTAGTCCATATGACGCATGAAGTGGAGTGACGCAAAGGTCTCTGCCGAAATAACTTCGGGTGGTAAGGTATTTGCGCCAATTGAAATGCTCACGGAGAATGTTTTGGCATAGGCGGTGGAGATATTGTTCTATTGTCATAGTGCATATTTTTTAGTCAGCCGTAAACATGGAGTCTACGGCTGATGTTCTATTTATATTTCCTCTCTATCATACATTTTAGACAAGAACGACTGCAGTTTCTCGTCTGGGATATTCTCAATAGGGCAAGGCGTGAAGGTCATATCCTGCATGATTGGTATTTTAGGGAGATTGGGTGCAACCTCTAAATTAACACTTTCCATTTCCTTGATGGACGCATATCCATATTCTGTTTCGGCAAAGCCAACGACAATAGTAAACAATGTGTAGTCATCGCCTTCGGGCTGTCCCTCCAATACATACCAGCGGAGATTGCCAAGGAAGAATACGCATTGGCAAATAGCATCCTTCTTCTTGCCGTCCTGTGAATAAAGCGGATATTGCTTCAACTGCTCTGCCAACTGAGGTGTAATCAATCTACTTGTCATAGCTATATCTATTTATTTGGTGAATACTCTGGTGAAGAAGGGTAATAGAGCTGCTGCTCACGCAAGGCTTCAATGGCAGCATGTGCCAAGGTGCAAGCCCATTCATTGCGAGGGTCATAATAGCCCTTCTGATAGTTTACAGCCAACTGCTCCATGAAAGCCATCATCACCTTGAACTTCTCGTTCACAAGAAAACGGTGGTCATTGGCGAACTCGGCGCCCAACTTAGACGCAGACCCCATTTTGCCATTTACGAAGCGTGAAAACTCGGTGGCAAACTCTTTGTCTCTTTCGTTAATCATATCATCCATATCTGTAAATATTAAATTGTGAAACTTCTTTTTCTTCCCTATTATAGAAGCCTTTACGACTTCATCAAAGGAATTGATTTTACGTGCAATAAAGAGTTCGGGCATGGAGACAGACAAGACAAGGAATTGGGTGATTATTTCATTGGAATACCCCAATCTCTGATTGGTGGAAGGCTGCTAAGGAAATAATCTTCCAATAGCAAGGCGATACTTGACGGTCTGGTGGGCTGAACTAAATTTGCACCGGAAAAACAAGGGAAGATGAAGGGTATGGGATGGATTATAGCATGAAAATGGTTAAAGAAACATATAAAAGTCAAGTTTATTGCGTAAAAAACAAGACTTTTATTAACTTTGCACTCGAAAAAAGGAGATAAACATGGTTATAGCAAGACTGATAAAGGAAAAATTGTCATCGACTCCTGCTGGGGTTGTGTTGACAACAAGAGACTTTGGGGTGGAGATGCGGTATCAGCCGGCACTCGCCAAAGCTCTCAACCGTCTTGTGCTCCAAGGCGAGCTGCAAAAGATAGCAAAGGGGAAATACTATATTCCGAAGAAGACCATTTTTGGAAATCTGAAACCTGCAGATTCAGAACTTGTAAAAGACTTTCTGGAGCAAAATGGCAAGATTGTGGGTTACATTACAGGAACTGCCGCATTTGCAGCTATGGGTCTGACAACACAGATAAGCTCATCCCTCCTTGTCGGCACAAATAAATATCGGAGACCCATCACAAGGAATGGCGTGAAAATATCTTTTTTGTTACAAGAGAACGCCATAACATCAAGCAATATTCCACTACTTAGAATATTGGATGCTCTGCGCCTTATAAAGGACATTCCTGCCACTTCACCAGATGAATGTGTGACGAATATTTGCAAAGCGATCAATGCTCTTTCAATGGAACAGAAGCGAGAATTGGCGGAGCTATCCTTGGCATACACACCTTATGTAAGAGCTTTGCTTGGTGCCATCTACGAGAACATGGAACTGGAAACGGAAACCATCAGCAAAACATTGAATGGAGTGACCAGTTACAAGTTACCAATCTCCGACAAAGTATTGTCAAACAAAAGAAACTGGAACATCATATGAGATTACATGAAAACTGGGAGTTATTCTCTGACGCATTGCAAGCAGCATCGCAACCTGTAGAAGATGGAGGACTCGGCATCAAGAGCATCTTCATCGAGAAAGACTATTGGATTTGTCGCTCGTTGTCTTTGATGGCTGCGAACGACAAGGATAACCGTGCCATTTTCAAAGGAGGAACAAGTCTTACAAAAGCATATGGTATCGGTAGTAGATTCTCAGAAGACATAGATATTGCTATCTCTGAGGCATGGACGCTCAGCGGCAACCAATTGAAGATGCTGATCAAGAGAACTGCCAAAAGCATGACGGAAGGTCTGCAGGAAATGGATATGCCTGGTTTTACCAGCAAAGGTTCTCACTATCACAAGGCATACTATTCTTATCCAAGAGCTATTGATACATTACAAGTCGGTGCTATCAAGGCTGGACAGTTGCTTGTCGAAATTAACTCCTTTGCCAATCCATATCCTTTCCAAAAATGCAGATTGCAAAGCTTCTTGACCGAGTTCTTGCAAAAGACAGGCAACGAGAACTTGATAGAGGAATATGATATGCAACCTTTCGAGGTGAATGTTCTCGACAGGCGCAGAACATTGACAGAGAAATTGGTGTCATTAATTCGCTATTCCTTAGCCGACAACTACATGCCGGAATTGACAGCCAAGATACGCCATTTCTATGATTTGCATTTCCTCTTGAATGATGCTGAGACACAAGACTATCTGAAAAGTTACGCTTTCAAATCGGACTTCAGTAACTTGTTTGCACAAGACCAACAGAGATTCGACAAGCCCGAAGGATGGCAAAACAAAGACATCATGGATTCTCCAATCATCAGTGACCTACATAATGTATGGTCAGCGTTAAGCAACGTCTATACAAAAGAACTTCCTGACCTTGCCTACAAAGATATACCGACTATTGAGAGTATCGAAAATAGCATGGAGCAGTTGATTTCATATTTGACAAAATAAACGGTCATGACAAAGATGCATAAAGGACATTACTGTAAGATTTGTGGTGAATACAAGTCGAACGAGTCATATTCGGGGAAAGGTCATGCCCAACACATCTGTAAGGAGTGCATGGGTGAGATGAAGAAAGGCAACAAGAAGATTTTGGACTTGCCTTTCGGGGATGATGAATTTGAAATTGTTGACGCAGATGAATATATCGCTTCCGTTTTATATGGCAACAACGAAGAACGAGAAACCAAGACTTTCAAGAAACTCAGCCGTGAGCAGAAAATGGTGTTGAAAGCGATAGTGCAAGATGAAGTTACGTTCTATTGGCAAGCCCATCGACAGATACCAGTAAACGACAAACTAAAACAACTCAGAAGTTCTGTCAATACTGTTGTATATGAGCAGTTGGACTTTGCCATAAAGGATGACACGATGTTCAAAGCTTATATACAAGAGCAAGTCATCACTGTCATAAACAAGATATTGCGACAGGAGAAAGAACAAAACAACCAATAGCAGAAAGAGTCCATTCATCACGAACGGACTCTTTCTTATGATAATCGTTGTTTTACAGATTATCGTTTACCGTATAAATGCTATTTAAAAAACAAACAATCTCACAGCAGTATGACGATTGGCAGCAACTGGCGAATATTTGTCAATGCCACCCTTGCTTTTTGAAACAATCATAGACTTGTCAACACCTCTTAGGATAAGTTGCTGAGTAATAAACTCCGCTCTCGACTTGCTAAGTGGATTATTGATTTCATCCGTTCCTGTTGCACTGTCGGCTGCACCAACAACAGAAATTTTGAGATGATAACCTTTGGCAATACGAGCAAGTTCCTCCAAATTCGCCATTTGAGAAGTATCAACCAACTGAGAGGTTCCTATCTTGAAGAAAAACAGCACAGGTGAACCGATGCACTTGTTTCCATCTGTCATTTCTGAAATGTATTTGTTCCATACAACAGAATCAGAAGCGGAGAATTTATACTCAACAGAACGTCCATTTGCTTTCGGTTTTCCTTTACCATTCCAATCCTTGTGAGCCAATCTTGCACGGAGCGAGTTCAAACCACTATAGTCATTCTTCGGATAACTGCGATACTCCATACTGTCCGCACAATATGCCAGGCGGTCAATATAGGTATTCAGTAAGCCCTCAATCTCCAAAATTTTTCTCATTTCAGTGATGGCATGAGTATCCTCTGCATGAGCTTTGTTCAACTTCTGGTTGCAAGCCAACAAGTCATTAACATAATCTGCCAGCCATTTGTTTTGGTTGATGTAAGGAGCAGCATCCACGACCTTCTTCCAACCGACCTTGCCGATATTGAAAGTCAGTCCGGCAGATAAGGTGAACAAATTGTCACCGAATTTATTGGATGAGCCTTTGCTATCAAAGTCACGGAACATGGTGGCTCCACCCAATTCCATATTGACAGACAAGCGTCTCGTCAATTGGTATTGAGCCATCATACCATAGTTGATTACAAACGGACTCTTACAGTTGTCTTCATTATGGATAATTCCGCAACCTACATATGGAATGACTCCCCATCTTTGCGTGGTGGCATGGTTTGTGGCAAAACTGCTGCTCATATTCCAAAGAAAATCAGCATGCACCATCTTATAGTCACGGACACTCATGCTGGCATCCTTGAATTGAAAGCCTTGAAAACTCAACCGCCCTCCTATTTCTGGTGTGAACCACTTTCCTGCCTCTATTGCCAGGGCAGGTTTCATTCTGTCGAACAAGTTCCCTGCACCAAATGGCTTTCCAACAAAAGTAGATGTGCCACCCGACACACCAACGAACCAGTTGGAAGACCAAGCAGAAGGGGCTGCCACCTCTTTGAGGTATGTCGGTTCAATCTGTCGGAGCATATCCTCATTCATGACAGATGAAACCAACCCATTCGTGCCATCATCTGTTGTCTTCGCATTGCCCTGTACTTGTCCGCACAGGCACAATGCCATCATAAATATTGCTTTTCTAATCATAAACTTCAATTTATCAATTATTCTTTCTTTTAACGTTTTCTACTCTTTCCCCCTTTAGGTCGCATCATTCTGTTTGCCATAGCAATGCACCGGTGCGCCCATCGCCTGTCATCCTCGTCATCATTGCGTCCCCATTTCATATCGTTGGTGCCACCGCCTCCTCCACCTTGCCCTTCGGCAAAAGTCGTGGCTTGGTCGATATAACCAAGATATAGCAATGTGGCACAATGCAGAATTTCCGCTGTACGCTCAGCAATGGACTCCAATGGCGAACCATCAAATGCAACCTTGACTTCAGGTGGCAACGATGCCATCTTGGAGCGATAATCAGTGACCATGCTTTCCAACATGGCCGTCTTGATGAGTGTGCCAGCACCAGACTGAGCCTCATGGGAGAACAACATGGCATCCTGTCGAAGCATCTCTGTCCGCTCCTTTATAAACTCCATATCCTTGTTCAACTCATCTAACTGCTGATCAGCAACAGCGAGTTTGTCTTTCTTGTCTGCCAGTTTCTCGTCAACAGATGCCAACTCAGTCTGTAACTTCTCCAACTTCTGCGACAATATTATACTATCACCCTCCTTGTTGACAATTTGCACCTTCAGCTTGTCTATCTCCAAAATCTTCTGTCGTTTCTCCTCTTCCAGATGTTCCACCATAGAGGACAGGCCTTTCACACGACGTACAGCCAATGCGATTTCCACCCGCAGGTCGCTTAAAGCCTTGTTTAGTTTGTCCAGTTCCTCCTCCTTGGAAGAACACTCTTCCGAAAGATGCTTACGGTATTCCTCCGTAGGTCGATGCCGCTGTCGAGTCTCTGTCTGACTCGTTCCACGCACCAGTCCCCAAGGTTCATTGACCACCGCCAACTCATCATGAAGCTGTGATGTACGCTGACTATACTCCCTATTATTGGCTCCTGCAAAGATTTCCTTGAAGGCAAACTTGCCGTCCTTGATTGGCAATAGAACACAATGAATGTGTGGTGAAGTCTCATCCAGATGTACATAGAAGGCAACAATGTTCTCCTCACCATACTTACCTGCGACAAAATTATAAATGTCCGTCGCCCATTGCTCAATCTCAGGCATACGCTTAACTGCATAATTTTCCTTGTTGTCGCCAGACTTAAATACTACCTCTTGATCACCGAAGGCAAGTTCTCGCATCTTCCATTGTGAACCGCTGAAAATGAAATCCGCTACAGTTCTGAAGCGTGGCTCTGCCAACCCCTCATTCTTGTCCTCGATACCACGAGCAGCCAAATTCTCAGCCATCAACTGTGGAATAGACTTACTCTTGTCAATAGGTGCTATCTTGCCTCCCTTAGAAATTTGGAAGTTCAGATGCTGTCTGCCAAGGTCATAGTTGCCTTTTGCAATGGCCACCTGCCAAGCCCTGTCGCTCCAGTTTCGTTGGTATTCACGGCTGAGAGCGACGGCGCATCCCTTACGTCCCCTGACGTTCAAAACCTGCTTTGCTATTCTTTCCATATCTCTGATATGCTTATATGTGTCAGTAAAAACAGTGTCCCAGCTTGCTGTCTTGGCGGACACTCTCCCAAAGACTTTTAGGTCGTAGGGGTAATGAGTTACCACACTCCCTAAATTCGTGAACAGCGGGCAAGCCCGATGTGCTAAAAAAGGCAAGCCACGACGAGTGCGCTATGCCAGTGCCGAACCGTGAAGTCATACAAAGAGAATGTCCGTAAGGCAGCTACAAAAGAACAAAATGAACTCTACTTATGGTTGTCCGCTTTGGCGTTTATAACTGGCTTGGCAGCTGTCTCAACTGTTGAGGTTGGACAGCAAACCTTATAAGCGGAACACAGGGATTGGAAAAGGCTCAAGTCTTCAGCAGTTTTTAACTTGATTGAAGCGGCCTTTCCATAACCGGTAATGTCGGGCAGTTCCTTTATAAGAAGGAGCAACTGAAGCCAGTCTCGATTGAGGACATGAGCGAAGAAGTTAAAGATTGCGTTACGCAACTGGTGTTTGCTATGTTCTTCCTCACCTATGAGTGAGATGCTATCCACGAGTCTGCCAATTGTAGAAGTGGCAATATCATCAGATTGAAGTTGCTTGTCTGATGATATCGAAGTTGCATCTTTCCCTTGCGATAATGCAACAGCACCCTTTACCATCTGTCCACATACTATGGCTGTCTCTTCTGTGGTGGAACTGCCATTGAGCCAACTGTCTATTGTGAAACGGATGATAGGCTCCAACAAGCAGTCCTGTACAATGGGAACATTTCCATCCTCCATGCCATACATTGTGATGATGGTGTACTTTGTATCAAACTCCTTGCAGTGTATCAGCCCATGTTCCGTTAATTTTTCGAGGAACTGACGCACGGTGGCACGATGCCAATGCCAGTCCTCCGCAAGTTGGGTTTTGGTTGTGATAAACTGAAAATCTTTCAATTCGTCTGCCACTTCCTTGCTTACGGCTTTCGGCATGTAGTGTTCACATGCCTTGTCCAGCAGATAACAGAATGCCTCATGCTTGGAATACCGCTCGTTATGTCGGTCTTGGAGAGATGCTAAAAAGCCGACAGAAAGGTTTACCTTTATGTTCTCTTTTGGTATATGTTTCATTGAAAATGTTTTTTGATGTTGTGAAATATTGATTCTCATATCAGGACTGAGTGTTGTGGAAAGTACCAGTACCAAGTGGCGTATTCCAAGAATGACTAAAAGTAGAAGTTTACGATGTCCTCAGGACATTGAGCCAAGTGTCTGCCACTGTCTGGGCATTGAGCCTTGAAGATGATCCTAGAGGACGGATAGTAGATGGATGCCACTATGAGAAAGCCAACTATCACACCCAGTGTGTATAGATGAGGTGTGAATATAAACACCAGCGAAGCTGTAAAAGTGAAGGTACATAATTTCTTGTCATCATGCAGTCTATGCAGCAGTTTGTCCGCATAAGAAAACTTGAACAGCAGCAAAGCCAACAGTGCCATTACATGAGCACCTATCTTGTTTGGCTGCACTTGGTATGCCATGAAACATAACACAAGTATTGCCATCAGTAACAGTAGCGTATACAGCTTTCGAAAATAATGCGAAAACACCATACGGAGATAAAAGCTCTGCATCATACGACAGTTCTTCTTGTAACACATCGTAGATGCCACGAGAAGAAGTATAGGGAAGAAAAGAAAGATAATCTTAAATATCATAGTTTGAATTTTAATGTAAAACGTTAATAACCTTCGAATAGTTCCAAATGTATGATACCATAGGTAACATCCTCAAAGAGCAGTTCGACATCTTTCATTGTCAGGGTATTTGATGCAAGGCGTTTTCTGAAACCTGCATCTTTTCCCATGAGAGTCTTGGCACTTTGTTCTATCTCAAGCAAAGGAATGTGCCACTTTTGACCACGTATGTAATCATTATTGGAATGACAGGCCCGAAGGGTAATACACCGACAGCAAACAGTCTGTACCATGCCATGCCGTGAGACAGCGGTGTCTCTCCACAGGAAAGAACTTTCTATGTCAATCCAAGTATGGTATTTGTGGATGATGTCCAGGATACCTTGAATCTGCACGTCACTCATAGATGGAACGTAATATCACATGAAGCACAGTAGCATGTCCGCCTTGTCACGCTTGTACTTGAAGAAACCAGTTCTAGCTTGCAATTCCAATTCATGGCACAAGTCACCATACATGAACTCCAAGGACTCATAGATGGTAACAATTATGGAATGAACATTTCCATTGGCATCCGTACTGGCATTCATTTTGTACATACGCCCGAAATTAGGGTTGGAGAAGGCACAACAGAACTGTCCGAACTCCGTATGCACAGAAGTCACCTTATGATAAAGGATAATCAGTTCCATCTGGTCTTCCAAAAGGTTCATCACCTCTTCGAGGGAATAAGACTTTTCCAACTTGAAGTCAAGCAGGACATATCCGTCTTCATAGACTGGCTGTTCCATGCGCTCCTGATTGATAAGCTCCGGCAACTGCAATGGTGCAAGTGCCAGGAAGTCGTTGAGAAATTTATGCAACATAACTATTGTGTTTATAATGAAGAAATGTATAGCTTGATGAACATATCTGGTAAACCGTCTGTCATATTCTTGTCCATCTGCAAAGAACGGCTAAGACTGGCGATTGTGCCTGACGCATCTATTGTCAGTTGCACCAATTCCTTTCGCTGATTCTCTGAAAGCATCGCTATTCCGAAGTCATCAATGGACAGGAATGGTTGCAGTATCATCCAAAAATAGGCAGTCCGTTGTTCAGCGGAAGTAACCTTTCCACTCTTAATATCAGCAATGCAAGTCTGCGCATTGGCGATAATTCTTCGGCTGGTTCTGGCCGCCATATATGCCACAGCATCCCTTGTCGGTAAGTTTCCTTTCCTTGAAGATTGGGCTATCATCTTGCACACATCTTCCGTTCCACTTGTTATATGCGAAACCGACACGTCGCTCATCTCGTGCAGATGAGATAGAAATGTTCTGAACAGTCTGTCTTCCGTTTTCAAGAAGGCAAGAAACTGTGATTGGTTGGTTATGCCTTCCTTCTTCACCTTTTCAAGGAAGAAATGATAGGTGGTCAAGATCCTTGTCTTATCACCTTTATATTCCGGTAAAGAATCGAGGCTTTCAAAGAATCTTGATGCAACTATTGACAAACTATCCGTTTCTTTCATACCCTTGTAAGGTGTAGCTTTTATCTTCAATAGAAGCACGTCCTTGAATGTTCTTCGCTTGGCTGTTGCTATGCGCATAAACTCGTCACGGATGGAGTCATGGACATTGGAAAAGTCTTCCATCGGAAACGAATGTGCCTTTTTGATGGTGTCTCGCATCAGGCAAGCAGAAACCGAGTCTTCCAAAATACGCCACTTGGATATTTTGTCGGCTAGGTGTTCCATAGACAAGTCCTGGTTGGATTTCATGCTTGACAGGAACTCCTTTTGCGCATCTAATGCCTCTTTTGTATTATGAAAAGACAGATTACTACCATCTTTTGTACATGATGCCAGCAACAGTATGGCAAGTATGATGGCAGACAAAATGGATAAACGTCTTCCATCTTTAAAGTATGATGTATAATGATTTGAAGTACAAAATTGTTTGTACTTCACTCCCACTCGGCATTTTGCCGCTGATATAATAACTTTTATACTTTTCATTTCGGACTTTGTTTGAAATTTACGGTGCGAAATTACAACTATTTATCGAGTATTCATTAATACCAAATCAAACTTTATAATTTATTCTAATTCATACTTTAGAGTATGATATAAAATGATAAAATATCCAAGAAAATACAGTCCTCAAATCTTTAATTAACTATAATATTTTTCAGAGTATGATTATACTTTAATGAATTATAAGTATCTTTGCCATCAAATTTAGAAATCAGTGAACAATAGTTATGGCAAAAGTAGGTTACATATACAGTTCAGGGCAGCATGACACATTCGCCACAGACAAGACATGGATGGAAGAGTATGGTTGCTGCCGTATTATAGAAGAGGATGAGGGTCAGGAAAAGACGCGTCCAGAATGGAAGCAACTCATGGACTGTCTAGAACGAGGTGACGAACTGGTCATTTCGAAGTTTAGCAACGCCTTGCGTGGAGTTCGTGAGTTGGCGATGTTCCTGGAGTTCTGTAGGGTAAAGGTGATAAGAATCATATCCATACAGGACAGAATAGATTCCAGGGGAGAGTTGTTTCCAAACACCTCTATAGCTGATGTGCTGTTCGGATCATTGCCAGAAGAGGTTATTACATTACGCAAATCCGCCACTCATGTAGAACGCATTAAGTCGGGCATCAAGCCTCAGAAAAACCAGACACCAAAGAAAGGCATTGACCGTGAGAAGAACATCGTCAACATGTATAACAATAACTATTCCATTGACGACATATGGAAGGTAAGTGGTTTCAAGAGCCGAAGCTCAGTCTTCCGCATACTCAACAAGTATGGGGTTAAGTTGAATCGTGGAAAATTCTGCGGTCCGCTCGGTAAAAGAAAGCAAACCGATGAGGGTAAAAAAGAAAATGATTAAACAAAGATAGCTATGTCAAAGTCTACAATAAAGAAACTCCTTCAGTCAATGACAAAGGAGGATATAATAGAAATGATGCTGGAACTGTATTCTGCTCGAAAGGAAGCTAAGGAATACTTAGAGTTCTATGCGAGTCCTAACGAAAAAGGAAAGTTAGAAGAATACAAGAGTATTATCTGTGAGGAGTTTTATCCTAAAAAACGGAGAGAACCACAGACACGCTTTTCCGTTTGCAGAAAAGCCGTGGCAGACTTCAAGAAACTCAAACCTTCTGCCGATGCACTTGCAGAGCTGATGGTTTCCTACATGGAATGGGCAACCCAGTTCACCTATGACTATGGAGATATGTGGGAACAGTATTACGACTCTGTTGAAAGCAATTTCGATAAGACCATTAAGTTCATTGTCACTAATGGATTGTGGGAAAAGTATTCTCAAAGACTTCAACAGTGCGTGGAATGGTCGGACGGATGTGGTTATGGCTTTGCAGATGCCATGGCCGACTTGTATGAGGATGGCAATGCTATGTATCAAGACCTTGCAGGGAAATAATCCCACAACTCAGATGAGTGATGTAGAAATAAAGAAGATGTTCGGCAAATGAATTGGGCACATATTATAATGAGATTATACACAACAACAATCATAACATAGAGTCATCCTGTATGCAAACTTCTTCAGATTATACAATAAATCAAGTAATAGTCCGTTAAAATATAAAGATAATAAGAAAAGCAGTTGTCATGGTGCTTAAATGACAACCGCTTTTTATAGGACTCTTTATCGTGCTGCAACACGATGTGAGAAATGTTCGTGCAATAAAAGCCAATGGTTATTTTCCATTGTCATTTCGATTGTATCTTGGACGTTGACCACCATGCTGGCTCGTGTAGCGTTGGATATTTGCCTCTTCCCAACTACCAGCTGCGTCACGAGTAGTAACATTGCCAATCTTCTCCATAGAAGTGAAGTTCATACCTTCATTGCGATGTTCCTGCTCGCGGCGTTCAAGGTCATTAGTAATGCCATAATATACAATCTCATTTCCGTCTTTAACACGGTATTTGAAAGTATCTCTATTAGACATATTCTTTCCTTAAAAAGTTAAACATGTGAACTAACACTTATCTTCTGTTTTTCATGGGGGAAGCATCTAAAGAAGCCCCTGTCACGTTATACCGATAATATCGTAGGTTCGTGATTGCCTAAAGCACCAAAATAGGCATATACAAATGCTGTGCCAATGGAATTTACATTTTGTTTCACATATTTAACGACAATTTGTCTTTCATTTTCTGTCTCTTTGGCAGTTATCAAGACCTGTCTAAGAAAAACAAACTATTTATGGCAAATAAACAATTGCACTCAACTGAGTCCGCAAGTTCTATATAGGGGAACCGACAATCAGCATACTGCAAATTGCGCTTGCAGTATGGCTTGCCTACAATTGTCTTACTGAATAGGTACACAAGTCCCTTTCCACAAAGCATTGACATTTGTGTACAAAAAGGTACACAAGATGTTTTTGACCTTGTGGAATAATACTATTGGCAGATAAGGCAAACGGCTCTTATTTGTCTCTTCTAAAATCGTTTCGTTTGTCTCCGTGAAAAAGGCTTCTGAGCAATACACCCAAAGCCTTGAACACGAAAAATACTACGAATACTGATACAATGTCGTTCATACGCTTCTGTTTATATTTAAGTCTTGTACAGATTGATGATGTCCATGCCCATCGTCTTGGCTTTTCGGCAAGTATAGAACGTGCCACCCTTTGGGGTTCCATCGAAGAATGCTATCAGACCACTTGAATGTGACAGCATATAGTCATTGCGTCTGAGCAGACACCCTTTGAAATAATACCTACATAACAATATGCTATCGTCAGCTTTGGCAAGGATGCTCTTATATCGGTCTTGCTCTCTTGTACTCCACCTCTCGCTTTGTCCTTCAAAGGGTATGACGGCAATGAGTTTAAGCTTGGGCAGTTCCGCTTTCAAAGAAATAACCTCTTCTGCAGCCAACATATCGAATCCAAGAGCCATACCACAAAAGAAATTGGTAAAGCCCATAGCATAAAGTAGCCTAATCTTGCCCCTCAGTTTCTTTCTAATCTCGTCCTTGCAGTTTTCTGCAATTGTACGATGTCCCGAAAAAGCCACAGAATTGGCTTTAATGTACTCTGTCTTTTCCATATCATTTTGTATATTTATAATGTGTACGTCCCAAGAATAGACCTCCCAATACGTTGCCTCCAAATATTTCCAATTGATTGGCAAAGATGGCATAGCTTGTGCCGGTCGTTACCACATCATCGAAAACATAGATGTCCTTTCCCTTAAAGTAAGCTTCATCAAACTCTATTACTTGTGTCTTGCTGATACTTTTCTCCTTGTCATGGCGGTGCTCGTGTATCGCCAATCGGTCACCCGAAACAGAAATGTGCGGATAGCCGTTGATGATGCCGCAAAGTTCGCTCACACGATTACAGAAAGCCTTGTAGCGGCTCTCATTTTTGGCTTGAGTGCTGGCAGGGACACATACAAACGAGGGCACTGAAAAAGTCCCTTCATGGGTTATGTTAGTTTAACATTCGATCTTTG
>OKUO01000055.1_pt1 | contig 40674 bp, 18 predicted proteins | sample 1606481 | NCBI WGS metagenome assembly OKUO01 (sample SAMEA3882503, study PRJEB24775) | human gut metagenome | biome: human-associated habitat; feature: intestine environment; material: feces | place: Netherlands | collected 2009/2010
CATGGACGGCCATGATCCAAAGTGCGTAACTTTTCGGGCACTACCCGTAGTGCTTCGATGTTGCCGGTGATAGGTAACGATTTTGCGGCCACCCGTATCGCCACTGATGCGTTGGACACTCTTGCTTCCGACGTTTTGCCAAGCCTTACCGATGCGGCAAATACCATGCAGAAAGCGGGTCTTGCCAATGCGGATGGCAATCTGAATGTCAAAACGTTGACTGAAGTATCGTCGAAAATCAGCAAAAGCAACGATACTCTACAGCGTCAGGTCACTGCGCTGAATGAAGCTCCTGAACCGCATATCGCCCAGGTTCGTGACGCATTGACCAGCGGCAAAGCCACATTGGATAGCGCTGCATCCCAGATCAATGGTGTTGCCAGCACACTTGACAGTTTGGCGGCATTGTTCGGTCATGAGGGTACCCGCAATTATCTGATTCTCTCGCAAACCAATGCGGAAACGCAGGCTGCTGGCGGCGTGGTGGGATCCGTCGGTACGCTGACAGTCAATAACGGCACTATTTCCATGGGACAGTTCTATTCCGACTCCAAGTTCGACCTGACGGCTCCGGTGACCAGCACGGATGAAGTGGACAAGCTCTATGCCATCTCACGGCTTGGGGTTTCCTATGGTGGTGACATTCGCTTGGCCTCCGCGACGCCGAACTTCCCGGCCGCGGCTCAGTATGCCAAAGAAGTGTGGGCGAGGCAGTCGTTTGGCTCGAACAATATCGACGGCGTACTGTCGTTCGATACAGTCGCGCTACAGTCTTTGCTCGGTGTGACCGGGCCTATCACGTTGAGTTCGGGAAAAGTGACGCTTACTGCACAGAACACTGCTCAGTATCTGTCGAATCAGGTGTACATCGATATCACTGATCAGAATGCTCAGGACGCATTCTTTGAGGAAAGCGCTCAGCGGATCATCAATGGCATGCTTTCCGGGCTGAACGCGCATAAGGCGCTATCGCTTGTTGCTACTATGCCAAAGCTCACTGAGAACCGACACGTATACATGTGGTCCTTCGATAAGTCCGATCAGAAAGTCCTGAAGAAAGCAGGCGTGGTTGGCGAGCCGGGCACCGATGCGCAGAATCCGGTCACCGGCGTATACGTCAACGAAATGGGCTGGACCAAAACTGACTGGTACATGAAGAAGTCTGCCACGGTGAGCAAGACTGCCGATAACAAAGACGGCTCTTCCACATATCACGTTACCTACACCACGACCAACACCATGACGGCTGATCAATCCACGAAACTTCCCGCCTATATTACCGGAACATTCCCGTTGGGCATGATGAGTGACTTGGTGAAGCAGTCGGGAGCGTCAGACGAGGAGAAAGCGGCGATTCATGCGGCGATGGAGAGCCTGAGCAAGCCTGGCGTTGTGGGGCATTCGATTGCCATTGCCAAACCGGTAGGTGGCAGCGTGTCCAATATCACCGTCACCAGTGATTCCAAGGACCAGATTCCCGCGCTGCAGAGTGACTTTATGAAGATCAAAGCCGGCAGTACCACGTATTATGCGAATATCGCATGTCTGTTGTCTCCCGGTGCGACGTTCACCGTCGAATACGATGTGAAAACGGCACCCCACGCTGCGCAACTTCAGCTGGATCAGACACCCACCAACAATCTCGCCGCGCAAGTGACGTATACGGATTCCGGGCGTTAGCGTTTAATCAGTGAGGCCGGTGACATGCGCATTCGCATGTCACCGGCCTCACTGATACAAGTCTAAGCTAATGCTCCTCAGTGACCGCCCTGCAATTAGGGTTTCACTTTCGCGAGGCTTGACGTTTCCTCGTTCACGCTCCGCCCTTGAATCCCAGCTGGCGCCAGGCTTCGTAGATGGCGATGGAGGCGCAGTTGGTGAGATTCAGGCTACGCAGCGACGGCCGCATCGGCAGACGCACCTGCTCGGCCACATGCGGGCCGGCCATGATGTCCATCGGATCGGGGATATTGCCCGGTTCCGGACCGAACAGCAGGATGTCGGTCGGCTTGTATTCGATGTCGGTGTACAGCTTGGTGGCGTGCGCGGTGAAGGCGATGATGCGCGAATCCGGCATCGATTCCACCAGATCCTCGAAATTCGGGTGCAGCACCACATGCGCCATGTCATGGTAGTCGAGCCCCGCACGGCGCAGCTTGGTATCCCGCAGATTGAAACCCAAAGGTTCCACCAGGTGCAGAATCGTTCCCGTCACGGCGCACAGGCGGATCGCGGAACCCGTGTTGCCCGGAATACGCGGGGAGTAGTAGCACAGGTGCGGGGTGGAGGTCTCCGCCTTCGCCGCGTCCTTCGCGCTCAGCATCGCGTCCACCACGGAAATCGGATTGCCGTGCGCGTCGGTCACCAGTTCGTCCGGGCCGTAATTGGACTTGCGGTACCCGTATTCGAACATCTTCTCGACCTTGGCTTCGGCCGCCTGCGTCTCGGCGTCGCGCGTTGCGCCCTGCGCGTTATCGGTATGTTCTTCGTTCGTCATAAATGCTAAGAATAGGAACGATGAACGACACGAACACCACATACGACACCGCCGTACGTGACGCCGACTTTGACGACTTTGCCGATTCCGCCACCGCCGTCACCTCCGATGCTTCCGATGCTGACGAAATCGCAACGACGCTCGCGCAATGGTGGCAGACCAACGCGCGCGACCTGCCATGGCGATTCGGCCGCACCACACCGTGGGGCGTGCTCGTTTCCGAAGTGATGAGCCAGCAGACGCAGATGGGCCGCGTCGTGCCGTATTGGACCGCATGGATGGACCGATGGCCGGACGCAGCCGCGCTCGCCGACGCCCCGAAATCCGACGTGATCACCGCATGGGGGCGGCTTGGCTATCCGCGGCGCGCCCTGCGATTGCAGGAATGCGCGCACGTCATCGCATACGATTACGCCGACGAGCTGCCGCATACGTACGACGAATTGCTTGCTCTGCCCGGCATCGGTGATTACACGGCAAGCGCGGTGCTGTCGTTCGCTTTCGGCGAACGTATCGCGGTGGTCGACACGAACATCCGCCGTGTGCTGTCACGTGCGTTCGTCGGCGTCGAATCGCTCGGCGGCAGCGCAAGTCCCGCGGAACGCGCGCTGGCGAAACGGCTGCTGCCGGACGATGATTCCGCGAAATGCCGTCGTTTCGATCGCCCGTCCGTCGTGTGGAACCAGGCCGTCATGGAACTCGGCGCGACGGTGTGCACTGCGAAATCGCCATTATGCGAAGCCTGTCCGATCGCCGGAAAATGCGCGTTCCTACGCAACGGAAGACCGGGATTGGGGCAGCGGCGTACGCGACCACGCCAACGATTCCAAGGTACGGACCGGCAGGTGCGCGGGCTGGTGCTGAACGCGCTGCGCGGCCTGCCGGATGGCGAGACGGTGCTTGATCGCAAGAGCGTCGAACGGCTGTGGAAAGACCACGTGCAGCTGGACAAATGCATCGCGTCGCTTGACGAGGACGGTCTGATCGAAATCCTGCCCGGGGGAGGGGTGCGGCTACCGGTGTAACGTACACGGCATGCGTGGTGCGTGCGGCCGCGGTGCCGCACGGAGGATGACACGCTAGACTGGGAGCCATGGCTTACAAGACCTCCCCGCGGACCGGTAAGAAACGTACGAAACAACAGCAGGCGATGTATCGCCGCCGCCGCATCGTTTTCGGTATCGCGACGGTGCTGGTGCTGAGCTTCATCGTATTCTGCCTGTATTCGCTGACGCAGGGCGTCGTCGCTGTCAACCGCGAAATCCACCATGCCGATGTTTACGCGATCTCCCGCAAGGAGGTGCCGTCGCCGATCCAACAGCAGAAAAGCAGCGTCCCCGATTGCGACGCATCCAACGTCGCGCTGTCGCTTACTCCGGCCGCATCGAGCTTCGGTGTGGGCGGCACGATGGACTTCACCGCTTCCGTGAAATACAACGGTTCCGGCAAGGCTGGCTGTCTGATCGACGTGTCCCAGGCGGGCATGGTGCTGACGATCAAGTCGGGCAAGGACGTGGTCTGGAAATCGAACGTATGCCCCGTGGACACGGATTACCGGCTGATAGCCAAGGGCGACGAGGTCAAGCAGACGATCACTTGGCCGGGCGTGCGTTCCGGCAGCGAATGCGCCGACGCGGCGGACCTGCCGAACGTGGACCGTGGCGTGTATTCGGCCCAACTGTCGGTCGAAGGACATGCGAAAACCAAGTCGGAACCGGTCGGTATCACGGTTGAGTGAAAATCTACAGGTTATGCTATTCTTATGACTTTGCGTAGATGCGTGTCATATAGCGGGCACGCTGACAAGGAAGAAGCGCCCGCGTATTAGGCATATGGTGGCCAATGAGAGCGCTTCCGGGGAAACATATCGATACGATTAGCGAGCGATAAGGAACGTCCATTGGCTGAGGCTACGACGAACACCACCACCATCATCGCACGCGCCGACCAGCATGATATTGATCTGCACAAGGCGTCGGACCGTGTGAATTTCGGCTCCATCCGCGAGCCCATTGATGTACCCTACCTGTTGGGTGTACAGACTGACAGCTTTGATTGGCTCATCGGCAACGAGCGCTGGCAGAAGCGAGTCCAGGAGGATCTGGAGAACGGCACCAACACCGTGCCGCACACCTCCGGTCTTGATGAGGTCTTCCAGGAGATCTCCCCGATCGAGAACTTCGCTCAGACCATGAGCCTGACCTTCTCCGATCCGTACTTCGAAGAGCCACGCCACACCGTGCAGGAGTGCAAGGAGAAGGATTACACCTACTCCGCGCCGCTGTACGTGAACGCCGAATTCGAAAACGGCGACACCGGCGAAATCAAGTCCCAGACCGTGTTCATGGGCGATTTCCCGCTGCAGACCCCGCACGGCACCTTCATCATCGGCGGTACCGAGCGAGTGATCGTGTCCCAGCTCGTGCGTTCCCCGGGCGTGTACTTTGACCGTTCCCAGGACCGTACTTCCGATAAGGAAGTCTTCGGCGCGAAGATCATCCCGAGCCGTGGCGCATGGCTCGAGTTCGAGATCGACAAGCGCGACGTCCTCGGCGTGCGTGTGGACCGCAAGCGCAAGCAGTCCGCCATCGTGTTCCTCATGGCCATCGGCATGACCAAGGATGAGATCGCCGACGCTTTCAAGGACTACCCGCTGGTCATGGACGCGCTCGTCAAGGAGACCGTGCAGACCCAGGACGAGGCCCTGACCGACCTGTACCGCAAGATCCGTCCGGCCGACACCCCGACCCCGGAAGCCGGCAAGAACCTGCTGGACTCCTTCTACTTCAACACCAAGCGTTACGATCTGGCCCGCGTCGGCCGTTACAAGATCAACCGCAAGCTTGGTCTGGAAAAGGACGTCAACGACCGCAGCCTGTCCCGCGAAGACATCATCGCCACCATCAAGTACCTGGTCACCCTGCATGCGGGCGATACCAAGTTCCCGGGCAAGCGCGACGGCCAGGACGTTGACCTGCGCGTGGACGTCGACGATATCGACCACTTCGGCAACCGTCGTATCCGCCAGGTCGGCGAGCTGATCCAGAACCAGCTGCGCACCGGCCTGAGCCGTATGGAGCGTGTGGTCCGCGAACGTATGACCACCCAGGATCCCGAGGCCATCACCCCGCAGTCCCTGATCAACATCCGTCCGGTGAACGCCACCATCAAGGAGTTCTTCGGAACCTCCCAGCTGTCCCAGTTCATGGACCAGAACAACCCGCTGGCTGGCGTGACCAACAAGCGTCGTCTGTCCGCTCTGGGCCCCGGTGGCCTGTCCCGCGACCGCGCCTCCATGGAAGTGCGCGACGTGCACCCGTCCCACTTCGGCCGTATGTGCCCGATCGAGTCTCCTGAAGGCCCGAACATCGGTCTGATCGGCTCCCTGGCAACCTTCGGACGCATCAACCCGTTCGGTTTCATCGAGACCCCGTACCGCAAGGTCGTCAACGGCCACGTCACCGACGAAGTCGAGTACATGACCGCAGACCGCGATGCCGAGCACGTCATCGCCCAGGCCAACCAGGAGCTCGACGAGAACGGCAACTTCGTCAAGAAGCAGGCCCTTGCCCGAGTCGGCGAAGAGGAAGCGGTCGATGTGCCGGTCAGCTCCGTCGATTACATGGACGTCTCCCCGCGTCAGATGGTTTCCGTCGGCGCCTCCCTGATTCCGTTCCTGGAGCACGATGAGGGCCACCGAGCGCTGATGGGCACCAACATGCAGCGTCAGGCCGTGCCGCTGATCGAATCCGAGCGTCCGCTCGTGGGCACCGGCGCCGAATGGCGCGCCGCCGTCGATTCCGGCGACGTCATCCTGGCCGAGAAGCCGGGCGTGGTGACCTACGTGTCCGCCGACATCATCCGTACCATGAACGACGATGGCACCACCAGCTCTTACAAGCTGGCCAAGTTCCAGCGCTCCAACCAGACCACCTGCTACAACCAGGTCCCGCTCATCCACGACGGCGAACGCGTGGAAGCCGGCACCGTGCTGGCCGATGGTCCGGCAACCCAGAAGGGCGAGATGGCACTGGGCAAGAACCTGCTCATCGCCTTCATGCCGTGGAACGGCTACAACTACGAGGATGCTGTGATCATCTCCCAGCGCCTCGTGCAGGACGACACCCTGAGCTCCATCCACATCGAGGAGTACGAGATCGACGCCCGCGAAACCAAGCTGGGTGCCGAAGAGATCACCCGCGACCTGCCGAACGTCGGCGAGGACGCGGTGGCCAACCTCGACGAGCGTGGCATCATCCGCATCGGCGCCGAAGTCGAAGCCGGCGACATTCTGGTCGGCAAGGTCACCCCGAAGGGCGAGACCGAGCTGACTCCGGAAGAGCGTCTGCTGCGCGCCATCTTCGGTGAGAAGAGCCGCGAGGTGCGTGACACCTCGCTGCGCGTGCCTCACGGCGAGACCGGCACCGTCATCGCGGTCAAGGAAATCACCCGCGAAGACGCCGAGGAAGACGGCGACGAACTGCCGAACGGCGTGAACCAGATGATTCGCGTCTACATCGCACAGCACCGTAAGATCACCCAGGGCGACAAGCTCTCCGGCCGTCACGGCAACAAGGGCGTCATCTCCCGCATCCTGCCGGAAGAGGACATGCCGTTCCTCGCCGACGGTACTCCGGTCGACATCATGCTGAACCCGCTGGGCGTGCCTTCTCGAATGAACCTTGGCCAGGTGCTGGAACTGCACCTCGGCTGGATCGCGCACGCCGGCTGGGACATCTCCCTCGACCCGGATGCCGAGGCCGCTTGGAAGAAGTACGTGCCGCAGGGCGCCGAAAAGGGCGCTCCGGGCACTCCGGTGGCCACCCCGGTGTTCGACGGCGTCCGTCCGGAAACCATCAAGGGCCTGCTCAGCTGCACCCTTCCGGACCGCGACGGCAACAAGCTCGTCGGCCCCGACGGCAAGGCGACCCTGTTCGACGGCCGTACCGGCGAACCGTTCCCGAAGCCGATCTCCGTGGGCTACATGTACATGCTGAAGCTGCACCACCTGGTCGACGACAAGATCCACGCCCGCTCCACCGGCCCGTACTCCATGATCACCCAGCAGCCGCTGGGCGGCAAGGCTCAGTTCGGTGGCCAGCGCTTCGGCGAGATGGAAGTGTGGGCCCTCGAGGCCTACGGTGCCGCCTACACGCTGCACGAAATGATGACCACCAAGTCCGATGACGTCGACGGCCGCGTGCGCGTCTACGGCGCCATCGTGAAGGGCGAGAACCTGCCGCCGGCAGGCATCCCGGAGTCCTTCAAGGTGCTGCTTAAGGAAATGCAGTCCCTGTCCCTGAATGTCGAAGTGCTCAACGCCGAAGGCGTGGCCATCGACATGAAGGACGAGGATGACGATCCGTCCACTTCCTCCGATGACCTCGGCTTCAACATCGGTGCGCGTCCTGACGCCGCCGCCAAGGAAGACCAGGTTGCCGAGGAGCCCGAATTCCAGTGATTGAAAGGATTGGCCGCGCTGCAGCACAGCGTGCAGCGCGGCCAATCCCCGAACAACGTGATAAGCATTAAGAATCGATAGACAGGACAATAGAGTGCTGGACGTCAACGAATTTGACAAACTGAGGATCGGACTGGCCACCGCCGACGACATCCGTAACTGGAGCTACGGCGAGGTCAAGAAGCCGGAGACCATCAACTACCGTACCCTGAAGCCGGAGAAAGACGGCCTGTTCGGCGAGCAGATCTTCGGACCTACCCGCGACTGGGAATGCGCCTGCGGCAAGTACAAGCGCGTGCGCTTCAAGGGCATCGTCTGCGAACGCTGCGGCGTGGAAGTCACCAAGAGCCGTGTGCGTCGTGAGCGCATGGGCCACATCGAGCTCGCCGCTCCGGTGACCCACATCTGGTTCTTCAAGGGTGTGCCGTCCCGACTGGGCTACCTGCTGGACATCGCGCCGAAGGACCTCGAGAAGGTCATCTACTTCGCGGCCTACATGGTCACCAAGGTGGACGAAGAGCAGCGTCATCAGGACCTGCCGGACCTGCAGCAGGAGTTCGACAACGAGATCGCCAACCTCGAGAAGCGCCGCAACGCCGAAATCGAGGAGCGCGCCAAGAAGGTCGAAGCCGATTTGGCCGAGCTCGAAGCCGAAGGCGAAGCCAAGGGCTCCGCACGCGCCAAGCTGCGCAACAGCGCCGAGCGTGAAATGGCCGCCATCCGTACCCGCTACGACGAGCAGATCCAGCGTCTGAGCGCCGTGTTCGACCGCTTCAAGACCCTGAAGCCGGGAGACATGGAAGGCGACGTCGACCTGTGGCGTGAGATGGAAGACCGCTACGGCGATTACTTCGAAGGCTGCATGGGCGCCGAAGCCATCAAGAAGCGTCTGCAGGACTTCGACCTCGAGGCAGCCTCCAAGCAGCTGCGCGAAGAGATCGACACGGGCACCGGCCAGCGCAAGGCCCGCGCCCTGAAGCGTCTGAAGGTCGTCAACGCGTTCCTGACCACCGGCAACAAGCCGGAGGCCATGGTGCTCGACGTGATCCCGGTCATCCCGCCGGACCTGCGCCCGATGGTGCAGCTCGACGGTGGCCGTTTCGCCACCTCCGACCTCAACGACCTCTACCGTCGTGTGATCAACCGTAACAACCGTCTGAAGCGCCTCATCGAGCTCGGCGCCCCGGAGATCATGCTCAACAACGAGAAGCGCATGCTCCAGGAAGCCGTCGACTCCCTGTTCGACAACGGCCGTCGTGGCCGTCCGGTCACCGGCGCTTCGAACCGTCCGCTCAAGTCCCTGAGCGACATGCTCAAGGGCAAGCAGGGCCGTTTCCGTCAGAACCTGCTCGGTAAGCGTGTGGATTACTCTGGCCGTTCCGTGATCGTGGTCGGCCCGTCCCTGCGCATGCACCAGTGCGGTCTGCCGAAGCCGATGGCCCTCGAGCTGTTCAAGCCGTTCGTCATCAAGCGCCTCGTGGACCAGGGCTTCGCGCAGAACATGAAGAGCGCCAAGCGCCTCGTGGACCGCGCCGACTCCGAAGTGTGGGGCGTGCTCGAAGAGGTCATCTCCGAGCATCCGGTGCTCCTGAACCGTGCACCTACGCTGCACCGTCTGGGCATCCAGGCATTCGAGCCGATCCTGGTGGAAGGCAAGGCCATCCACCTGCCGCCGCTTGCCTGCGCCGCATTCAACGCCGACTTCGATGGCGATCAGATGGCAGTCCACCTGCCGCTGTCCGCCGAAGCCCAGGCTGAGGCCCGTTCCCTGATGATGGCTTCCGACAACATCCTGAAGCCGGCAGACGGCCACACCGTGACCATGCCGAGCCAGGACATGATCCTCGGTCTGTACTACCTGACCACCGTCATCGACGGCGCCAAGGGCCAGGGCCGCGTGTTCTCCTCGCTGGAAGAGGCCGAAATGGCGCTCGACAAGCACGAGATCGACATGCAGGCCAAGGTGCTCATCCGCCTTCCGCAGGACTTCGTGCTGCCGAAGGACTGGGAGCCGGGCGAGGTCAAGGTCGTCGATCCGGAACCGGGCAGCCCGGACGTGGTCAAGGAGGAGCGTTTCCATGACGGCTCCGTCCTGTTCGCCACCTCCTACGGCCGTATCCTGTTCAACGGCACCTTGCCGGTCGACTACCCGTTCGTCAACGAGCAGGCGCCGAAGAAGCGTCTGAGCAAGATCGTCGACGACATCGCGACCCGTTACTCCACCGCTCAGGTGGCCGTGACGCTGGACGCCCTGAAGGATCTGGGCTTCACCCGCGCACCGTGGTCCGGCGTGTCCTTCGCGTTCTCCGACGTTATCCAGCCGCCGGAACTGGACGAGTACATCGAAAAGTACGAAGGCGAAGCCGACAAGGTTAACGAGAACTACGAAATCGGTATGCTCACCGAAGAGGAGCGTCGTCAGGAACTGGTCGACCTGTGGACCAAGTGCACCAGCGAGGTCTCCGAGGCGGTTGAGGAACACTTCGATTCCAAGAACAACCTGGCCATCATCGTGCAGTCCGGTGCACGAGGAAACATGATGCAGATCAACCAGATCGCAGGTATGCGAGGCCTGGTGGCAAACCCGAAGGGCGAGATCATTCCTCGACCGGTCAAGTCCAACTACCGTAAGGGCCTGTCCGTGCTGGAATACTTCATCTCCCAGCACGGCGCGCGTAAGGGTCTGGCCGATACCGCACTGCGTACCGCAGAGTCTGGCTACCTGACCCGTCGTCTGGTGGACGTCTCCCAGGACGTGATCGTGCGCGAGGAGGACTGCGGCACCAAGCGCGGCCTGACCATGAAGGTCGGCGAACGCGATGCCGAAGGCAACCTGCACCTGGTCAAGGCCGCCGACGGTGGCCCGTACTCCCGTCTGCTCGCGGCCGACGTCATCGACCCGGCCGACGGCGAGACCGTGCTGTACAAGGCCGGCGACGCCCTGTCCATGGACGTGCTCAACGATCTCGTTGCCCACGGCGTGGAAGAGGTCAAGGCCCGTTCCGTGCTGACCTGCGAATCCAAGCGTGGCGTGTGCGCCAAGTGCTACGGCTGGTCCCTGGCCACCAACAAGCTGGTGGACGTCGGCGAGGCCGTCGGCATCGTGGCAGCACAGTCCATCGGTGAGCCTGGTACCCAGCTGACGCTGCGTTCCTTCCACTCCGGCGGCGTCGCTTCCGCTTCCGATATCACCCAGGGTCTTCCGCGTGTCACCGAGCTTTTCGAAGCCCGTACCCCGAAGGGCGAGGCTCCGATCGCGGAGTTCGCCGGCGTGGTCAAGGTGGAAGACACCGAGCGCGGCCGTCAGGTCACCCTGAAGCCGGACGACGACTCCGTCGAGCCGATCGTCTACCCGGTGACCCGTCGTGCGCCGATGCTGGTCAAGGACGGCGACCATGTCGAAGCCGGCACCCAGCTCATCGAAGGCTCCGTCGACCCGAAGAAGATCCTGCGCATCCTCGGCCCGCGCGCCGCACAGGTGAACATCGTGGAGGAAGTGCACACCGTGTACCGCTCCCAGGGCGTGGATATCCACGACAAGCACATCGAGGTCATCGTGCACCAGATGCTGCGTCGCATCACCGTGATCGACTCCGGCGACACCGACCTGCTGCCGGGCGAACTCGTGGACAAGGCACGCTTCAAGGCCGCCAACATGGAAGCCGTGAAGAACGGTGGCAAGCCGGCCGCCGGCCGTCCGGAGCTGATGGGCATCACCAAGGCTTCGCTGGCCACCGATTCCTGGCTGTCCGCGGCCTCCTTCCAGGAGACCACCCGCGTGCTCACCGAAGCCGCCCTGAACCAGAAGGTCGATGACCTGAAGGGCCTCAAGGAGAACGTCATCATCGGTAAGCTCATCCCGGCAGGTACCGGCCTCGCCCGTTACCGCAATGCCACGGTGGAGCCCGACAAGGCCATCCGCGACACCATCTACCCGAACTTCGGTTTGGGCGGCGAAGGCACCGACAGCTCCTTCGGCGACACCGACCTGTCCGATGTGGACTTCTCCAACATCGACTTCGGCGACCTGAAGCTGGGCGATGACTTCAACCCGGATGACTTCCTGGACGACAACGGCGGCCAGACCGATCTGGGCGATACCCTGTGAGATTCCCCTCACGATAGTCGACAGACGAATCATCTGACATAGCGAAAGGCGGAACCGACCAATACCGGTCGGTTCCGCCTTTCGCTATATCTATATGTCGTGGGATTGCGAGGTTGTGGATTAATCGCGGGGGAGGGTTTCGCAGTCGTCTTTTGACGTTACTTGATCTTCTCCGAAAGCGTGGTTTCCAGATCCTTCAACGAACCGCTGAGATCGGCCTCCTTCGCGGCCTTTTGCAAATCGGACTGATCCAGGGTCGGCGAATCGATGTCGGACATCTTCGCATGAAGATCCTGAAGCTTTTCGTAATCGGCGGACCCATACTCGATATCGTTGAGATTCAGATCGGCCATCTGATCCACAATGTCCTTCTTCTTGCTGACGCTTTCCTGCATATCCGCGCCATACTCGGCATAGGACTTGATGGGAACCTTGGCCAGATCGCCGGCGTCGGCGGCACAGCTTTCGAGCGCCTTGGAAAGATCGCGATAGTACGAAGACATGTCGGCGGAGTCGAATTTCGGCAGCTTCGTGCAGGTATGCGTCATCTTCATGAGCGCGGGCATGGTCTGGGCCAGATCGTTCATGTACCTCTCGTATTTCGCACGGTCCCGCTCGAACGTCTCGTACTTCTCCTTGACGTCCTTGTCTTTCTTCACGGCCTTCATGGCAGCCAGCTTGTCGCTGTCCTGCTTGAAGGTCTTCAACTTCTTCTTGCCCTCGTCATAAGCGGAGGATGAATCGTTGTCCGTTGCGCTCGCCGCCGAGCTGAATTCCTCATTGATGGCTGTATAGCTGCTTTCCAACGCCTGCGTTTGGACCAGCGCTTCCTCGTAATCGGAACGGCTGACGCGATTCGTAAGGAAGAACACCGCTGCCAGCGCGATGACGACGACTGCGGCCACCGCGCCGATGATAATGGCGACCGGCGGCTTATTTTTGGCCGCGGCGCCGGCTTGCTGGGAAGGAAAGTTGCCGGGCATTGGCGGTTGCGGCTGACCGTATTGTTGCGATTGGGCATATTGTGGCATCGCAGGCTGTGGAACCGCCGGTTGAGACGCGGTAGGCTGGGGCATGGCGGGCTGACCGTACGGCATCGGCCGCGGCTGACCATACTGCGGCATCGGCGGCTGAGGCTGTCCATAAGGTTGCGGTTGTCCGTATTGCTGCGGCTGGCCGTACGGCATGGGTTGCGGCTGTCCGTATTGAGGCCCGCCCGGCTGTGGCTGACTGTAGTTTGGCGCCTGCGGCTGCGGAGGCTGGTTATACTGCGGTTGCCCATTCTGCGGTTGACCATACGGAGGAGTGTTCGCCATGTGAAAAGTCCTTCTTATCCTTTTTCCTTTTTTGAATGTCGAATCCGTGAACACGGAGGGAAACATCGACGTGTCCGTCTCTTTTGACGAGTTACAGCATAATATTTTGAGATGGAATATGCGAGCATCGTATTGCAGAATGAGTATCGTCAGACGGCATGGACGTCACCTTCCTACAATGGGAATATGAGTTTTCTACCTTACCCGCCGCCGCCCGAACCAGGGTGGTATGACGATGACGTCACGGTGATGGCGCAACCCACAGCCGAACCCGTCGACAATGCCGCCGATTCCTTGGAAACACGCGAACGGCTCGCCGCACAGAACGAATCGGACGACCACGATATGCAGGATGTTTCCGTTGCGAAGGGCGACGCTGCCGTTTCGGACGAGGACGATATCGACTGGGACGGCACCGTGCTTTCCGAAGCCTTCACCATGAAGCAGCCGAAGCACACGTACGTGCTGGACAACGAGCAGACCGGACAGCAGGTGATCGTGGATATGGGCGTGCTCCTTGGCCGCAAGCCTTCGGCCGAAGTGCCCGCCGGCGCCAAATCGGTCAAGCTGGAGGATCCGACGCGCACAATCTCACGCAACCATGCGGCGATCAGCTTCGACCAGGATGGCACGCTGTGGATAGAGGATTACGGTTCGCTCAACGGCACGTACATCATCCAAGACGATGTCGAAACCAAAGTGGAACACAAGCCGATGCAGCTGGAGGCGCCATGCACGGTGCGTATCGGCGACCAGTTCTTCCAATTCCGCAAACAGTGAGGACGTTTGTCAGTGAAGACACGATTACGCTGACGGACTGCGTTGACGATTTGTGTTGACAGCGTCGGCGCGGACGGTTAGCGGTAAGACGATAAGGGGTTGTCACGGAGATTCCCGCGACAACCCCTTATGTTTCAAATGGTCTGATAATCGGCGTTAGCTCACTGCTGGCGCAGACGAATGGCCGCGTTGATGGCCGAATCGTTCAACTGGCCAAGCCAGGCAAGCAATTCCGGATAGATGTACGGATTGCGCGCAAGACACGGACGAAGCTCCGGCGCTTCGCTGGCGATACGGGCCATCAACATCTGATCGGTGGTGGTCATGGCCAGTTCCGCGGTGAACCCCGCGTCTGCCGGCGATTCCTGGGCCGCGGCATACTGCTGTTCGGCATACTGCTGTTCCGGTTCGTTCTGCGGCTGGCTCGATGAATAATCGGCCACTTCGGACAAATCGGCGGGATTCATGTATGGGTCGACATACTCGGTCGAAGCCTCGTTAGACGCCGCATAGGCAGCGTCCTGACCGTATTGCTGGTTCACCGGCTGTTCCGGCTGATACTGCTGCTTCTGCTGGAACTGTTCCGCCACTGCCGGCTGATACTGCTGTTCCGGCTGGACCTGTTCGGCAACCGGTTCGGCCATTGGCTGGGCCGTCGGTTCGGCAATCGGCTGCGGCTGCACGCCATTTTGCGGAACCGGCCAGCCCATCGCCACCAGCTGCTGGCGGGCGCGCTCATCGCCGAATTCGGCGACCCAACGCTTCAGACCCGGGTACGCTCGCGGATTGGCAACGACATTCGCACCGAATTCCGGATTCTCGTACGCGATTTTCGCCAGGAACACGGGATCGGCGTTCGGATCCTGCACGGCCGCCACCGCGGCATCGAAATCGACCATCATGATCTCCTTGTCTCGTGGTCTGTAACCATCTTATTGAATGACTCGTAACGTTTGCAACGTACCGTCCAGCGCATCGTCGATATCCTCGTCATCGCCGATTTTGCTGACGTTCCAATCCTCGTCGCACGGCATATCGGAACGCATGTCCACCACGATGACGGTGATGTTGTCGCGGCCGCCGGCGTTCAGCGCGGCGCGTACCAGCATGTCCGCGGCCATCTGCGGGTCGGCGTACGCCGCCGCGATCTCGGCAAGCTGCTCACGGCCGATCTGCGCATGCAGCCCATCGGAACAGATGATGAACCGTCCGTCCGCACGCGCGGCGTACCAGTCAGGCTGGATGCCGGCAGGCGCGCCGACACATTGCGTGATGATGTTGCGCGGAATGCAACGGCTCGCCTCATCGGGCAGCATCTGCCCCGAATCGATGGCGTTCTGCCGTTCCGAATGGTCGCGGGTGATGCACGTCAGCGAATCCGCCAGCCACGCGCCATTGCCGTCGGCGCGCATATGGTACGTGCGGGAATCGCCCACATTGACGATGTAACACCGTTCGTCGGAACATATCGCGTCATCGCCGACACGCGTCGGCAGCAGCACGCCGCTGATGGTAGTGCCCGCAACGCCGCCGAGCTGCTCACCCAGACGGAGCACCTCCTGCTGGGCAAGGATCAGCGTTTCGTCAATCGCGTCAAGATCGCGCGTCGGCAGTTCGGCCAAACGCGCGAACCGTTCCGCAACATCGGAACTGGCCTGCTTGCCGCCCTTGCCGCCACCCATGCCGTCGCACACCACATACACGCCGTTGCCTGCGCAGGCGCTGTCCTGGTTGTCTTTCCTACGCAAGCCGATATTGCTGTTCAGACCGACCTCAATATGTTTGACGTTCATGAGTCCCGCCCTTTCACACCGATTTTCCGCAAGCGGATTTTCCGGAAGTGGAACACGTCCGCAAGCGATAGTTTCGCCCGCCACCTGCGGAACGTCGGCAGCGAGCCGAGCATGAACTTTCGTTCTTCGGCGATGTCATGCCAGTAGCGTTCCGCATGCTCCTGCGTGACATCGCCTCCGGAGAAGGCCGCGTAATCAGCCTCCCTGCCCAGCTCGAGCAGTGTATCGGCTTCGAAGCCCATCTGTTCGGCGATGGCCTGCGCCTGCTCGTTTCTGGTGCCTTGGACGTCAAGGCCGCTTTGCCGGGCAAGCGCCGCGACCGCCTGCCATCCGGCAGCGACGCGTTGCGATGCGCTGCCATGCCTGCGAGCCCGAGCCAGGGCGATCGCCTTGATGGCGAGCAGCAGGCCGCAGACGATGAGCACCGTCCACAGAGGGCTGCCGTAGATGGCGACTTTTCTGACGATTCTGCCGAAACGCTGCCAGAACAGGCTCGTCGGCGTCTCGTCGGCCATGCTGCCGCCAAGCGACGTTTTGCCCTTGGCTTGGTTGTCGTCACGCAGCGGATCGGTAAGCGGCACCGGAGGCTGACGCACCAAGGTCTGCGGATTGGGCGGAGTGAGATTCTGGTTCTCGTCGGGAACCTTCGTTTCCTTCGGTGTCGGGTAGAACGCCACCCATCCGTAACCGTCCAGCTTGATCTCCACCCAAGCGGTCACATCGTTGCCGGTGAATTTCGTGGTGGTGGTTTTGCCATGCTTCTCGGTGCGGCTGTCACTGATCTCGCCCTCGTCGTTCTTCGGCAGGAAGCCCAGCACCACGCGGCTCGGCAAGCCGAGACTGCGGGCCATAAGCGCCATCGCGGAAGCGTATTGCTCGCTGTCTCCAACCATCGCACTGCCGGCGAGCAGCTGGTCGATACGATAGTTGCCGTGACCGGCTCTGGATGGGTAATCGCCATTCAAACCATGGGAGAACCAGCCGGATTCCCTGAGCTTGTCGGCAAGAGACTGCGCGGCCTCGCCGCCCTTGGACTGGCCGCCCGCAATCGCGGTGGCCAGCTTATCCACGCAATCGGGCACATCCTCCGCCTTGGGCTGGCTGATGGAGGAAGCATTCGCCTTGGCGATCTCCTTATCCGTCGGCGTCCGTGGAATGACGCCGGTTTCCGTATAGGACAATCCCGGAGAGGTGCGCGAAGGGTAGATCGCCGACATGGTGTCGGTGTTGTAGTAGAACGAATCGGCGTCCGACGATGTGGCGAACTTCACGCTGGAAGCCGCGCCGGCCATCGGCAGCCAATAGTCGCTCAAACCGTCATCGACCGTGAATTTCGCGGTGAACCGCTTGCCGGTGGCGTTGTTTGTGATGGAATCGCCCACACGATGGTAGTTGGAGGAATCCGAAGCCATGGTGGAATCGGACAGGTTCCACACATTGCCGTCGAAACGGTCCATAACCGCCAAACGCACCGTGGAACCGGCCGGCAGATCGTCGACGGTCAGCAGCACATCGTCCTTATGGTTCTTGATATACGAACGCATGCCGCTCAACGGGCTGGTGTAATCGTACGGGCTCAGCGGCGGATCATAATGGTCGCGCAGAATGGTGCGGTTTTGCCCGACCACCAAGCATCCGCCGATCGCCACAGCCGAAGCCAGCAGCACGATGACTACGGAACTGAGCCAACGGCCCAATTCCAACAGTTTCCAACGCGCGCTGACCCAAACCACCAGCACGACCGCCATAATCGTGCCGATCGCCATACGGTAGAAGCCGCTCGACGTGCCAAGCAGCGCGCAGATCGCAAGATTCGCCACGACGGGAACGACCGCGACCATCGTAAGCCGGCCATCCTCCGCAACCGCGAAGATACCGGCCAGCAGCGCGGCCCACAGGCAGATCGTCCACACGGCGAGCAGCGAGCCGTCGCCGGTGCCGGTCGGCGGGTCGATGGCCAGCAGGTATTTGAACGAGCCGAGCATCCGCATCCACCCTTGCGTCAACGTGCGCAATGTGGGAATGACATGGGCGATGGTGGTGCCATTCAGGAAGATGACCGGGCCGACCACCAGCTGCGCACACGCCATGAACAGCATCTGCCACCACAGGCGCAACGCGGGAACGAGACCGGCAAGCGCCACGAGCGAGCCGATGATGGTGGCGGGGATTGCGGCGCTCGTCCAAGACAGGGCGGAGCCGTATACGTCGATGAGGTTGCTGGCTGCGGCGATGGTCAGCAGGGCGGCGACCGTGAGGCTTGCGTATTGCGCGGCGTGCGGCTGGTTGGTGTTGGGCATGGCTGGGGACTTGCCGCTGCGGGACATCCAGATGACGGAGTGGGTGGAGTTCGCCCATGAGCCGGTGCCTGTGCCGGTCGCCATGCCAGTGTTGGTGTTGGCGGAGTTGGTGCCTGTGCCGGTGAGGTTGCCGGTGAAATTGCCGGTGTTGGTGAATGTGGTGCTCATGCCAGCACCCCCATGATCATGGGGAGGTCGTTGAGGTCTCCCACGGTTGCCAAGGTGAAGTCGGAGTAGCGTTTGATGGCGCGCGGTTGGCCGGTTGCGGCTTGAAGCACCACGCAGGTTGCGGAGCGGGGGAGTGCGAGGACCATGTGTTTGATGTCGTCGATGGTTTTGAGCCTGCCGACGGTGAAGAAGTAGAAGGATGCGTCGGGGGCATGTTCGAGAGTGGTTTGCGCGAGGTTGGGATTGTCGTCGATGTCAGGGTCGATGCCGCTGCAGCCATCGAGAAATTCCGTGGCGTTGCGCGGAATGGCGTGCGTGGAACCGGCATGCGCGGTGACTGGCCGGTTCTGCTGCAGGCATTGCACGCCGATGGAGGCGTGGACGGATACGGCCAGTTCGAATTCCTGGGAATCGATGTAATCATCCGGGTTCACGCTGATGGTCAGAGCGGTGTCGGTACGGCGGGTGGCTTCGTATTGGCGGATCATAAGCGATCCGGTTTTCGCGGAGCTGAGCCAATGCACGTTGCGCACGTCATCGCCGGGCTCGTATTCGCGCAGGCCGTAGAAGTCGAGGTCGTCGTCGACGATTTCGCCGCTTGGCTGGCCTTCCAGATCGCGTGGAATGCCGGCGTTCAGGGTGCTGAGCAGCACGGTCTGCGGGTGGATGAACACGTTGATCTGGTCCACGAGTTTCTTTTCGTGGCGGATCAGACCGAACGGGTCGCCTTTGCGGATGGATAGCGGGCCGATGGGCAGCACCGCGCGGCTGACGGCGGTGAATTCCACAGTCGTCTGGCGTGACTGTCCTGCGGCGAGCATGGGAATGGCGAACCGTTCGTGGTTGTCTCCGATGGGCAGGTCGCCGCGCGCCGACGTGGTGGGGGTGCGGCCCGGATTGTCCACGCAGACGTCGACTTTCACCGTGTCTGACACCGTGACGCGTCTGCTGGACACGTCGATGGTGGCTTGGAACGAGGTGTTGCCAAGGGAAAGCATGACCGCCGCGGCCAGCATGACCGCGAACACCACCGCCATGGCCAGCAGCTCATGCCACCCCAGCAGGACGAACGCCACCAGCGAGGCGACGGCGAGCGCCGCCACCGCCCAGCCAAGCGGCGACACGTATGAGGTGGCCAGTCGCTTGATGCGATGTTTGAGGCGGCGTAGGGATCGTTGGATGGTCCGTCTGCGCTGCACTGTGTGCGAATGCCGCATTCCTTGACCTTTCGGATTGTGTGGTGCGTATGCCGGGGTGGATTGTGTTTCAGGCGTTGGCGCCCAGGGTTGGGGCCGGCACGTCTTCGAGGATCTGGCCGATCATCTGTTCGGGGGTGTTTCCGGCGAAGGTGGCTTCGGCGGTGAGGGTGATGCGGTGCGCGAGCACGGGTACGGCGAGGTTTTTGACGTCGTCGGGCACTACGTAGCCGCGGTTGTCGGAGGCGGCCCATACGCGCGCGCAGCGGGTCAAGGCGAGCGCGCCTCGCATGGAGGAGCCGACTTGGATGCGTTCGTTGTGGCGGGTGGCTTCCACCAGTCGCACGATGTATTCGAGGATCGCGTCGTCGAGATGCACGGTTTCGCTGATGTTGCGCATGCGCAGCACGTCTTCGCCGGTGAGCACCGGATGCACGGTGGCGGCGCGGTCGGTGACGTTGACCTGTTTCAGGATGTTGACGCTCACGTCGTGGCTTGGATAGCCGATGGTGGTTTTGATGAGGAAACGGTCCATCTGCGCTTCCGGCAGCTTGTAGGTGCCGAGCTGTTCGATCGGGTTCTGGGTGGCGATGACCATGAACGGCTGCGGCACCGGGTGGGTGACGCCGTCGACGGTGACCTTCTGCTCTTCCATGACTTCGAGCAGTGCGGACTGTGTTTTCGGTGAGGCGCGGTTGATTTCGTCGGCGAGCACGATGGACGCGAAGATCGGGCCTTCGCGGTATTCGAATTCGCCGCGCTTCTGGTCGTAGTAGGTGACGCCGACCACGTCGGACGGCAGCAGGTCCGGGGTGAACTGGATACGTTTGAACGACATGTCGATGGAGTTGGCAAGGCCTCGCGCCAGCTGGGTTTTGCCGGTGCCCGGGTTGTCTTCGAGCAGGATGTGCCCGCCGACCACCATGGCTGTGGCGCATTGGCGGATGGGTGCTTCCTTGCCGACCACGACCTGGGAGACGTTGTCTACGAGCTTGGCGAACTTCTCATGGAATTCGGTGATGTCTTTGCTGGGTGCGGTCATCATGGACGTGTCGACGACCGGCTGGGATTGTTTGACGGGCTGTACAGGCTGGCTGGGCTGGACGGGTTGGGTTGGCTGGACGGGCTGCTGCGCGGGCATTGCGACTGCCGGATTGGCGGCCGGTTGGCGAAGGTTCTGCGGCATCGGCTGACGGAACCGCGGCTGGTTCGGCGTTGCCGGGGCGGACTGTTGCGGCAACGCCGGTTGGGTGGTGCCGTGCGCGCTCAGCAGCGTGCCCTCCGGATCCTCATCGGCTTGCGGCTGCTCCGGCAGATTCGGCGTGTGGAACGCCGGCTGCTGCTGGCCGGGTTGGCTGGGAACGCTTGGATTATGGCCGATGGAACCCAGCTGGGTGGCGTCATCGAAATCGTTGCTCATGGGTTGCTCCTTGCTTGTTGTGTTGCTCGTGTGGATGGTTCGTTGTGTTTGCGATTGCTGTGATCGTCCGTTTCACCATCTGGCGTAGTAGGCCAGGCCGCGGATCCAAGGCTTGGATGCGCCGTCGACGGTGGACAGGGCGACGGAGGATGCCACAGGCCGGTCATTCCGCGTGGCCGCTTCGCCTTCCGTGGACGCGTCAGAATCCGATGGTTCCGACGGTTTTGATGGTTCTGAAGGTTCCGACGGTTCGGGTTTCGGCGTGGGAGTCTTGTACCTGTCATGGTCCAGCAGTGTGCCGCCATTGTCCTCGTTGTTGAGCGCGGTGTCGGTGCCCACCACCTTCGCCTTCCACGCGTAATCGGCTCCGGTCGGCAGCACGTCCTTGACGTTCAGTTTGTCGGAGCCCAATGCCCAGGCGACGTCATAGGATTTGCCGTCCGCGGTGAAGGTGATCACGGTTTTGCCGGGCTGGCCGTACATGTTCACCGATCCGCCGCTGACCTTGATGATGTTCGGATCATTGGCGTCCCACGTCAGCATCGGCGCGTTGACGGCGGCCTTCACCTTGCGGACGTATGCCGGATCGGCCCTGCCGGACTTGGAGGTGCTTGCCGCGCCATTGAAATGCTGCGTGACGGAACCCGAGGAACAGGACTGCCATTCCTTGAGCGGGAAATCGTGCGATCGTTCGGAAGCGCCGGCATGGTAGGAGCCGAGTCCGTCCGCGCTCACCGTGAACCCGTCGGCGTGGCCGTTCTCCTTCCAACTGACTACGCACACGTCGTCATGCCCCTTGACGCTGACCGATTCGGGCGCCTTCACCGCGTATTTCGGTGTGAAACGCACGGTCGAATCGTCGCTGGTCGTTTTCTCCTTGCCGACCACCGCCGCCTTGATGGTGTATTCCCTGGTGTTGAGATCATGATCCGGAATCTTGAAATCGTAGGATCCGGAACATCCGTCGATGCTTGCGCTGACATCTCCGGAAATCTCGACGGCCTTGCATCCCGCGTTGCGGGTGTTGCCCACGGATTCGACGGTGACGGTTCCCGTGGTGTCGTCGTTCGTCACGGAGATCTTCGGCGCATCGGGCTTGCCCCACGGCTTGACCGCGTCGGACGCCTTGGACGGTTGGCTCCAATTCACCTTGTTGTGGGCGCGTACCGTAGCCGTGTACGAGTCGCCGTCGGAAATCGCGTTGTTATCGAAAACAAAATCGATTCCGGTGGAATTTGTCGTCTGCTTGGACGGTGCGTTCCTGCCGGACAAAGTCACCTCGTAATTGTTCACCGACGAGAAATTGCCGTCCGGAGCCTTCCACGTGACGCTCACCGTGTTGCCCTTCACACTGGCCGTCACATCCGTCGGCGCATCAGGCAGCTTGTCCGGCGTGCCCTCGACGGCGTTGGAATCCTTGGACCAGCCGACCTCGTTCCTGGCCTGCACCTTGAACGAGTAGGTCTTGCCGTTCTTCAACCCGTCGATGAGACAGGAGGTTTTCTGCCCGCACGAGCGCTCGCCGGACGCGTCTCCGCCCCACATCACCTTGTATTCGGTGATCGGGCTGCCGTTGGCCGAACCGGCCGTCCAGCTCAGATTCACGGCGCCATCCTGCGGGTCGCCGGACACCGCGGAAAGCAGCGGCGCATCAGGCTTGTCCATCACCGAAACGCTGATGGTGCCGGTCACCTCACGTTCCTTTGTTTTGGTGGCGTCGCGCACGGTGACGACCACCTTGTTGGTGTTCGCGCCGATGTCGGAAGCCGCCCTGATGGACACCACGCCGTTGGACGGGCAATCCACCGTCAGCTTCGACGCGCCATCGGACGTGCATCCGGTCACCGTCAGCGGAGTGTCGGGGAACGGATTGTACGCGTCGGACAGCAGATTCACCTGCTCGCTGGAACCGGCCTTGATTTTCACGGTCTTCTCGGTGACACGGGCGAGCGGCCTGTTGGACGCGGTGACGCGCACGGTCATACCGGCGCTCACCGTACCCTTCGCATATTTGATCGAGACGGGCACGCTCACTGTGGTGTCCGGCGTGGCCGTCTTGTCCGCGGACACGGTCAACGTGCCGGAGGGAGACACTCTGGCATCCACACTGCCGGAATTCACGCCGCCGGAATACGAGTACTGCTTCTCATCCTCGTACAGGCCCGACGCCGAATGGGTCAGCGCCGTCAGATCGATGGTAGTGGCCTTCTCGCCGGCCACCACATCGACGGTGGAGGATGAGAACGTCGGCGGCGGAACCTCACGTCCGATCACCGTGATCGGAAGCGTGAGCACCGCCGAATTGACGATCTTCACCTTGTCGTTCTTGTCTCGCTTGCCGTCCACCGCGGTGAAGGTGATGGACGCGGGACCCGCGTAATCCTTCGGCGCGGTGAACCTCAACGTCTGGTCGTTGACGTACAGGTCGCCGTCCGCGGCCTTCGTGGCGCTCACCGAATCGGCGCCGTCCACATACGCGGTCTTGCCCGCGCCCACACGCACGTAGTCGGCGATGTTGATGGTGATGGTCTCACGCGCATTGACCTTCAACGCCGGCGCCTTCGGACGTAGAACCGGCGGAAACACGCCATATGCGGGCACTTGGATGAACGCGGTGGACGTGATGCCGTACGTCGTGTTCGTGACGGTGTACGGCACCGCGCGCGCCTCGTCGGTCAGATCAACGGTGATGATGGTGGAATCCTTGCCGCCCTTGACATGCGCATGGTCGGTCGCGGAAGGATCCACGCCCACCTGAAGCTCGTCGGCGGTGCCGGACGGATTGGCGATCCACTGCGAAACGTCCACGTCCACGGATTTCTTGTCGATCGTGGCGGCGGCCGGAACACGGTAATCGTACGCGGTCGGCGGGTCGATGGCGGCGTTCTCGTCGACATTCACCGTCAACGTCGCCGAATCGGACAGGCCAGCCTTGTCCTTGACGGTGTAGACCACGTAATACGTGCCCGCCTGCTTCGGCGTGGTGAACGACAGCATGTTGTCAACGACCTGAATGCCGCCGATGCCTTGCGATTCCACGTCCTTGGCCACGGTCAGATCAGTATTGTCCCCGGAAATGTCGTTCTGCGCCACCGGCACGGTGGCCGCGGTGTTCGGACGCAGCGTGATCTCGTCGTCGCGCGCGTACACACCCGAATCGGCTCCGGATTTGAACACGCCCACACGCACCTGCGCGGTGGCCCTCTGACCGGTCCAATCCTCCACGGCGTAGGAGAACGTGTCCGTTCCGGACGAATCGGCATACGCCTCATACACCAGATACGTGGCGCCCACCTCGCTGATACGGCCCAGTTTCGGCGCTTTGTTGCCCAAGCCGAGCAGCTGCACGTCATCGCCGTCAGCGTCGATGCCGGTGAGCGTGATCGGAATCTGCACCTTCTGCCCGGCCGCCACCTGCGCCTCGACGTCGGACGGTGTCGGAGCCGCCTTGTTGGACGCGTCCTTCTGATGCACGTTGATGGTGATGGTGGCCGAGGCCGCGTTGCCGAGATTGTCCTTCACCGTGTAGGTGACGGGGAAGGAGCCGGTTTGTCTGGTGGCCTGATAGCGCACGGTGTCGCCGGACACGAACACCAGACCCTTGAACGTGTTCTTGTCATACTGCAAGTCGTTCTGCAGGCTCACCGTGGTGCCGTCGGAATACGTGACATGGTCGAGCACGTCCACGGACACGATGCCTTCGGTGCGCACCTGTGTGGTGATGTTCTCGGCCTTCGGCACGGAATTCGACGTGGTCAGCGCCGGCGGCTGCAGGACGATGACGCCGGTCGACGATCCGGCCGCGTTGGCCACGGTGTAGGAGATCCGCACCGGCTCGGTAGGCACCTGACGCGCGGTGATATAGACGCGCTTGTTGCTCACCACACCGGTTTTGATGCCGCTTTGCGCGTCCGCGGTGACGCTGGTCACCGACAGCACGCCGCCCATCGGGTCGACGTCGTTGGCAAGCGGCTCCACGATCGCGGTATTGTCCGCGCCTAGCAGCGCCACATCGTTCGCCGCGATCGGCTTGGCGGCGTCTCCGGCCACCGCCTGCACCTCCACACGAGCCAGACCGGTCGACGGAATGGAACCCTGCGTGATGGTGTACGGCACATAGTAGGTGCCGGGATTGGAGGCGGTGAACGTGATCGACATGTCGGTGGCGTTCATGGTGGTGGCCGCGCCGGACGGCGTCTCCACCGCGGTCAATTCGGCCGGTTCGACGGACGTGCCGTGCACGTACGGTTTGAGCGCGATGGTAGTGCGGGTGTCGGGCGTGGTCTGTTTGACCACGGGGTCGATGACCGCGCCCAGCGTGTTCGCCGGCTTCACGGAGAAGTAGATCATGCCGATGCCGGTCTGCTGGCCGTCGGACACCGTGACCTCGATGCCCGCCCTGCCGGACGACATCGAACCGGCGTTGAAGACCAATTGTCCGTCGGCTCGCGTGGACACCGTCACCTGATCGGTGTTCTGCGGCGATGCCGACACCAAGGTCAGCGGATCGCCGTCGGGGTCGGAGAAGCTGCCCAACGCGTTCGCGGTGTACGAAGCACCCTGCTCCACGTCGATTTCCGGCGGAGTGTCGCTCTGCAGCGGCGCATGGTCGTCGCCGCCGGCCAGCGTGAGCGACACGGTGGCGCTGGACGTCTGCCCGCGCCCGTCGGAAATCTCATAGCTGAAGGACACGTTGCCCGCGGCGGCACCGGAGGCGTCGAGCTGCAGATACCGGCCGTCATAGACGGGGGAGACGGTGATGTTCGCGCCATCCGGAGCGCTCACCGACGTGATGCGCAGCACGGAACAGTCGGTCTGCTCGTCGTTGCGCAACACGTCGAGAATCTGCTGCGATCCCACGCGCGCGCCGAACGAATCGTCCACGGCCTTGATCTGCCCCGACTGCGCCGAACAGTTCTTGCTGAAATTATGCTGGTTGTTGGCGCTGTCGTTGTTCTGCTGCTGTTGCTTCGACTGCTTGGTCTCCACCTTGTTCCACTGGATTTTGATGACCTTGGTGGACTCCTGCGGATTCCACACATTGCCGTTGACCACGTCGTTGAGCACCACCAGACGATGGTTGGTGCGGAACACGAGCTGCGAGGTGGGATTGACATCTTCCAACGAGGAAAACTGTGCGTCCTTGTCGTTCGCCGCGCACACCCTGATGTAATTGTTGGCCTTCTGCGCCCACGCGGCGAACACGCAGCCATTGGTGGACACCGGCTGCGCGGCATCGCCCTTGCCGGCATTCGGCAGCTGCGTGACCTTTTTACTACCCAAATCGACCATGGCGATGCCCCGCGGCGTGGAAACCGCCACCCAGCCAGTCTGCCTGCCATCCGTGGACGGCGCCTGCAACGTCGCCTGACCCTGCAGGCCGATATCCGCGCTGCCCTTCGGCCAGAACACCTTGCCGGCACCGGCTACGACCGGCGTCTTGCCGACCACGGTGAACGATTCGACATTCGTGGCGCCCTTGATCGTCGCATCCTTGCCGGGTGTTCCCTGAGGTCCGTCGACACTGAGCACCGCGCCGTCGGACGTGCGGTAGCCGTAGACGACACCGTCATGCGTCACCGCGATACGGCCACCCGACCCCAGCTTCATCTTCGGCGAATCGGTGGTCGGATTCATGGATTTCACATCATCGGCGGACCCGACCCACACATTGCCCGTCTTGACGTTGATGAACGCCGCGGTGTTGCCTCCGACGACGGTCCGCATATCCGATTTGATGGTGGTGTTGCCGCTTTCGCTGACGGTGGAGGCCTCGATGTTGCTGGCCTTCGTACCTTCGGAGATCACGGTGGAGCCATCATGCTGGGCCACGTCGAACCGGGCCGCAGTGGAGGCGACGCCCGCGTCGGCGTCCCGGTTGCGCACGTTGAAACGGGCGGCCTTGCGGTCCTTGAGCGAAGTGACCCACACGGTGCCATCGTCGAGCTGCACGTGACGTTGCGTCACCGAACTGACGATGACGGCTCCGGCGACGATGCCCAGCAACAGCAGCAGCATGACGATCGGCGTGATCCACCGGCGACTGCCGGAAGGCAGCAGCTTGCGCAGCATCGACCCGAATCGCAACTGCCGTTCGTACGATTGCGCCGACTGGTTCTCGGCGTTCCTATGCTTGCTCATCGACTGGCTCTTCCCTGATTGTGCCCAAACTTTGCTTGACCGCGCATCCAACCGCATGCGCCTACCTGTTTGCCCGCATGCATGCCGGGCTGTATTGGTTCGTATCGGTTCATGTCACCCGCATCCGGCCGCAAACTCACGGCTTGGCCGCGCACGCGATCATGGGATTCTCGGACATCTGCCGGTCCGCGCGAACCAGACTCACCTGCACGCACGTCTGCGCGCCGTCGGCCGGATCGATTTCGATACGCGTCGACTCCGTGGTGGTGCCCTGCGCGTTCGGGTCGGTTCCCGAATCGCCGACCAGCGACCACGCGTACGAATCGCCATCCTTCGGAGAAGGATTGACCCACGTGAACCGCACTTTGCCGTCGGCGGTGTATTCGCCCGTAAGATCCTGCACGCTCGGCACACTGCCCGACGTGATCGCCGAATCGGGATCGTCCTCGGCATGGTTCTGGGCGCCATGGTTCTGCACCTGCACCTTGCTGTTGTCGGAAGCCGCATCCATATTCGGCATGACGACGGTGACGAACGCCAACGCCATCACGACCACGGCGGCCGCCGCAGCAACCGTGACGGCCAACGGCTTCGCCCACCGGGCATGCTGTTTCGCAACCGGGGCGGACTGGTCGAATGTGGAAGTCTGCGCGTACATGTTCTGCGGATAATCCGGCACACCCTCGACGGTGGTCTGCACGGCACGGCCATACAAGGCCTGTTGCACGCGCTGCATGTCGCGCGCGAACTCCAACGCGGAATAGTAACGATCCTCGGGCGTACGGCTCAAGGCCTTACGCAACACCCGTTCCACTTCGGCCGGCACGTCGGGACGGTTGAGCTTGGGCAGCGGATTGTTGAGAATGACGGACTTGAGCCGTTCGGCCCGCACCTGCCGTTGGGAATCGCCCAGCACATCGGCGTAGAAATACTCGTACGGCGATTGGCCGATCAGCATGGCGAACAGCGTGGCGCCAAGCGAATAGATATCGGACGATTCATTGCCGCCACCGCCTTGGGCAAGCACCTCCGGCGCGGCCCACGCGATGGTGAAGCCGACACCCGGACGCCCATAGACGGTCCCGGCGATGCCGAAATCGGCGAGCATGGGCATATTGTGCGCGTTGATGAGAATATTGCTGGGCTTGATGTCTCGATGGATGATGCCTTTGCGATGCGCGGTGAACAGCGCGCTCGCCAGATCGATACCGACGGTGAGCATCTGGTCGGCGGTGAGACGGCCATGCTCGAGGAACGTCTTGTAATTGCCGCCCGGAGCGTATTCGAACACGGTGTAGCCGCGCCCGTTGACGGTCACGCCGTTCTCATAGACGGAAAGAATGTAGGGGTGTGTGGAGATCTGCCCCATGAAATTCGCTTCGGAACGGAAGCGGACCGCGGCACGTGGGTCGAGCGTGTTCTTGCTGATTTTGATGGCCACCTGACGGGCCGGGGAAAGCTGCTGGTACAGGTACACGTCGGCTTCGGAACCGGAGCCCAGCCGTTTGATCAGTGTGTAGCCGGGAATCTGAGGGGGAATGCTCCTTGAGGCTTCCATGCTTCCTCTTTCTTGTAGTTCCTGCCCGGTTCCGTGCGTTGCGTCTATGCTTCGACCGTACTCGTCGTCATGGGCAGGCCGTCTGTTCGCTGTTGAACCTTCCCGGGCTGCGCCGCTAGTCAATCTTATTGGTGGCGGTGTCCGAAAAACTTTGTAGAGGGTATCGATGTCCATATATAAAGATGGCGGTGTCCACGATGACGTTTTCAGGACGGCTTCGGACGATGATATGCGATTCGTGGCCGGACCGTTCGGCTAAGCTGGGGAGACATGATGGATGTGGACGATCTCGATGACGCGACATTGGTTGCGGGGGCACCCCGCAGCGGCAAGACCCGGTTCGCGCTGGACATGCTGGTCGCCGCGATGAAGCGGCATGGCGACGCGTACGCCGTGATGACGGTCTCCGGCAGACAGGTGGCCGACCGGCTCGGCGACACCGTGATCCGCGAACTGTCCGCGATCTCGCAGGCACGCCCCGTCACCACCCTGCCAGCCGTCGCGTTCCGCATCATGACCGCCGTGCGATCGCATGCCGGACAACCCCTGCCGAAACTGCTCAACGGGGCCGAACAGGACGTGGTCATCCGCCGTGTGCTCGCCAGGCATGCCGAACATGCCGAGCACGGCGACGAATGCTCCACCTGCGCGCTATTGCGCACCTACTTCGTGGTCGCCGACTGGTCGGGCATGGTGGTGGACGACGCCACCGACGCCTTCGCCAACCAGCTGCGCGACATGCTTGCCCGCATGAACGAGATCGGCGCGAAACCGGAACTCGAAGACGCGCTGATTTCCCGCGCTGCCGACGAGCACGGCGCGCTTGACGAACGGCGCGAACGACTGCGCGTGCAATGGCGGCTCGCCTTCGCGCTGCGCGCCGAATACAACCAGGCCATCAACGAGGCATATCCGGACCAATACCGTCTCGACGCCTCGCAGCTCATGATCGACGCCGCGGCCGCCGTGAACGAAGCCAAAACGTCCGACCTGCCGAAACTCGTCATCGTCGACGATTTCCAGGACGCCACACTCGCCGGCTTCGACTTTCTCACCGCATTGCGCAACCGTGGCGTGCGACTGTTGCTCGTCGGCAACCCCGACGAGGCGGTGCAGACGTTCCGCGGATCGTACCCTGAATATTTGTTCAACATGGCGCAATCGCGATTGGGCGCGCGACTGGTACGGCTGGAACCGTCCCATATGGCCGAAGGCACGGACCTGGCTGCGGTGACGAGCCGCGTGAGCCTGACCATCGCCAGCACGGAATCGACCGACGACGCGCTGGCGAACCGCCCCGGCAAAATGCCGGCCATCGCCATACCGGAGACGCACGACGGCAGTCTTGAAGCCGCGATGTACCGTTCCACCGTCGAAGAACTCGACGACGTGGTGTGGAAAATCAAAACCGAACATCTCGAACACGGCCGCGACTGGAACGACATGGCCGTGATCGCCCACGACAACGCCACCGTGCGCACGTTCGGCGAACGGCTACGCGCCGACGGCGTGCCCGTACGCTATTCGAGCGTGACCCGCCCCCTCAAGGACGAACCGTTCGTGCAGGGCCTGTTCTCCATGATCGAACTGGCCGAACTGAAACGGCAAGGCATCGCCACCTCGTCCATGAACCTCGACACGGCCGGCGCATACGTGCGCTCACGCGTCGCATCAATCATGAACTCGCCGCTGATCACCACCCCCGGCGAACGTCCGGCTCGGCTGTGCGTGGTCGAATCGGCGATGAACGCGCTCGGCTCGCTGGCCACGGTTTTGCATGACGATACAGCCGATCCGACCACGTCCGACACGTCCGGACGCGCGCTGCTGCCACAGCTGATCGACGATTGGAACGATTACGTCGAAACCTTCCACACCGCACGCGTGGCGGCATCGGCGTCGGACACGGAAAACGCTGCCGACATGGGCCTGCCGGCAATCGACACCGACGACCGGCTGATGACGGGAGAGCGTGCCGCTGAGGACGCGGACGAACCATCCTTCGGCATGAACGCGCTGTACATCCTGCTATTGGAAGGCGACACTGACCGCGTGCTCGACGCGATCGCCTCCGTACTGGGCCGCAAAGACCCCCAAGCGCAAGCCTTCGCACGCCTGTGGAAAACGCTTGACGATACCCTGCGGTCGGAGGCACGCCTGACATCCCACGAACCGCAATACATGCTCGACTGTGCATGGCAGGCGTTCGGCAAAGCCGAAATCTGGCAGAAAACGGCGTTGCGCAACAACGCCGAAGGCCGCGCGGCCAACGACCGGCTCGACACCGCGATGCGCCTGTTCAGCTACGCGTCCGGCGGCGAATCGAACGGCGTGACGGCAGCGCACACCATCGACGCGTTCATCGAACAGGTCCGCGCGCTCGCCATCGAAGCCGACTCCCTGGCGCACACCGCGCCGATCGATCAGGCCGTGACGCTCACCACGCCCGCCGGAGCTGCCGGAAAACATTGGAAACTAGTATTCATGCCTGCGTTCCAACAAGGCCAATGGCCGAACCTCTCACCGCGCAACACCCTGTTTGGCGGGGAGGAGCTCGCCGACATCATGCTGCATGGACGACTGTCCGACGACATCGTCACTTCCGCAGGCCGCGAAAACGCGCAGCTCGCCGCGGTGCTCGCCTCCGAACAGAAAAGCCTCCTTGTGGCGCTCACCCGCGCCGATGAGCGCGTGACGGTAAGCGCGGTCCTCAACGAAGACCATGTGCCGTCCGACTTCCTCTACGGCTACCTGCCGGAATGGTTCGACCGCGACCGGGATGCCGATGCGGAAACACGCGTGTACACGGCGGTCGGCGAGGCCGGCGAATACGCGGGACTGGAGGCCGACCCGCGTGGCCTGGTCGCCGCCGCGCGAAGCGTGCTGGCCCATGCGCCGGCCGATTCCCCCCAAGCGCGCGATGCCGCGCAAGCCTTGGCGTTGTTGGCATCGCATGGCATCGCCGCCGCGAATCCCGACAATTGGGCGTTCCTTACGGAACATGCGGGAGCCGACGATATGACGGGAATCGACGGCAAGATGGAATCTGACGGAAAAACGGAGCATGCCGACAAGGCGAAGCTTATCGAACAACCGGAATCCATCGAAAAAACGGACGGCCAATCCGACGTGGTCACCCTTTCTCCATCCGCCGTGGACAGTTTGTGGGCGTGCCCGGTGTGCTGGATGCTGGAGAACCGTTTCGCCGGCCCACGCATGGGCAGCGCGGCCACCAGCTTCGGCTCGCTCATCCACGCCGTCGCGCAACAGGCCACCGAAGCCGGCCTCGACCTGCCCCAAAACCACACCGCGGTAAGCGACGAGGACAACATCGACGAAATCGCCCAATGGATGATCAGCCGATACAAGACCCTACGTGGCGACCTCAACGCCATCGACGACCCCGAGGAACGGTACAAGGCGCTCGGCAAGGACGCGAAGGCGTCGGTCGCATTGCGCAACATCGCCACATATTTCGTCAAGTCGAACCGTACGGGATACCCGTCGAACAACACCGAAAACATCACCGTGGGAACATTGGACCATGCCGAAGCGGAACGGCAGTTCGCCGCGCAATTCGACTTCGACGACATCCTCGACGCCTACAACGCCATCGACGGCAACGCTCCGATCTCCCGCGACGAACTCATCGCCATCATGGGCGCGCTCGTCGACGGCTGGCCGGAAACCGGCATGAGCGACCGGCTCACCGTACGCCTGTCGGGCAGAATCGACCGTCTTGAACACCGCCGTACCGCAGACGGCCGCGAACAGGTACGGCTGATTGACTACAAAACCGGCAAAGTGCCGAATGGACGCTCCCTGTTCAGCGACCTGCAGCTCGTCTGCTACCAGCTGGGCCTCGCATTCCCGGAACACGGCGGAAAACGCGGCGCGCAGGCGATCGCAACCATGCCGGACATCACCCAAAGCGCCCTGTTCCACGTCATGGAATACGCGGCACCCGCGCCACGCAAAGGGCAAGGCGACGAAGCGTACCACCAGCAGGCGCTGTTCGCCGGCGGAAGCATCAACGCGGGCGATTTCATACCCCGCAAATACGTGCCCAAAATGGCCAGCGTCTTCACCAGCGGCCTCGACGACGTCGAACGGCCGGCGCAGGTCAGCGAAGAACATTGGAAGCAACTTCTGGAATCGCGGTCGAAGATGACGGTATGGTCGCTGACCATGATCTCCCGCGTCTTCTATGCGGCCGCGGCGAGCCGGGCCACCCGCATCACCGCGCGTCCGACCGTGGAACACGTCGGATACTGCAGAACGTACGGCAGTGGGGTCTGCCCGGCCTGCCAAGGCGAGCAGAACACCGTATTCGAAAGGACCGTGGCATGAACGGGAGCAACGGTATGAACGGAAGCATGTCAACGAACGGGGCCACAGCAAAGGGCGATGCGATGGGCACTGCGCCGGCCGCCACGCCGAAATTCACCGACAGTCCGGAACAGGCCGCCGTCATCCAAGCCCCCTCATACGAGGACGTGGTCGTGGTGGCGGGCGCCGGCTCCGGCAAAACCTACACCATGACCCGCCGCATCATCACCCTCATCGACCAAGGCATCAGTCCCGAGAAGATTCTGGGCCTGACCTTCACACGCAAAGCCGCCTCCGAACTGCTTTCGCGCGTTTCCGCTGCCGTGACGCGCAACCAGGCCGGACGTGGTACGCGCGTCGCCTTCCTCAAACCGGAAGTCTCCACCTATGACGCGTTCTTCCAAACCATCGTGCGCCAATACGGCCTGCTCGTCGGCTTCGACCAAAACACGCAGCCATTGAGCGAAGCCGGAGCGCTGCAGCTCATCCACACCGTGCTCGACAAGCACATGGACCAGCTCATGGCCTTCGACCAAGGCGGCGACGAACTCGGCAAATTCTCCACCATCGCCGGCAACGTGTTCACCCTATCCAACGCCATCGCAGGAGCCATGATCGGCAGCGACTGCACCAGCTTCGACGAAGCCGTGGAACGCGTGCGCGCATGGGATAAGGCGTTCGTGGCGCAAGTGGCCAAAGCGCTTGAAGACGAGGACGTTCCCGATGACGAGCCGAAAGTGGGCAAGGCTCCGAAACAGAAGAAAAAGGAATCCGACACCGCCTTCGAAGCGCGCAAACGCGAATACCGCGCCCAATGCCACCAACTGTGCGTCCACAACACCGCGAAGTTGGCCGGCACGGCCCGCAAACGCGACCTGCTACTCGACCTCGTGGCCGACTACCACGCCGAAAAACGCGCCCTCAACATGGCCGAATTCAGCGACTTCACCATCGCCGCATTCCAACTCGTCACCCGATTCCCCTCCATCGGAGCCACCTACCGCAAACGCTACACGCACGTGCTGCTTGACGAATACCAAGACACCTCCACCACGCAGGCGGCCCTCCTGACCGCACTGTTCCACGCCGATTCCACCCATCGCAGCGCGGTGAACGCCGTCGGCGACCCCTTCCAATCGATCTACGCATGGCGAGGAGCCAGCCCAGGCGCATTCCGCATGCTGCAACACGACTTCGGCCACGACGCCACCGACAAGCCCTACACGCTGACCGTCACCCGACGTAACTCGCGCATGGTGCTCGAAGCGGCCAACAATCTGACGAAACCATTGCGCCTGCCCGCCAGACGTCGCGGCAGCTCGCTTATGCGCGAAGTGGACGTGCCCCCGCTCGCCAACATCGACAATGCCCCCGAAGGTACGCTCGGCGTGCTCGGCTACGCCACATTCGGCCAGGAAATCGACGCCATCGTACGCTTCGCCAAACAAGCGATCGCACTGCACACGCCAACCGAAAACGAGCTCGCCGACGGAGCCAAAGACAACCGTCCGCACGTGGCGCTCCTGTTCCGCTCCAAAACGCAGATGCCAGCCTACGAGGACGCACTGGAACAAGCCGGCCTCACCACACTCGTCGTCGGCCAGGCCGCACTCCTGGAACGTCCCGAAATCAAAGACATCCTCGCCCTGCTGCACGTCGTATGCGACCACACCGACAGCGCCGCGCTCATGCGGCTGCTCGCCACACCACGATTCGGCCTGTCCGCCGACGATCTGCAGGCGCTCGCCGGCATCGCCGAACGGCTCAACACCGCGCAACGCTACCGCGCGCTCGTGTCGGCCGGCATCGTGGAGGCGGATGCGAATCCGTCCGACGCCGACATCCGCGCCACCGTGCGCGCCTACCGCGACCAAGTGCCCAACGCCGTCTTCCTGATCGACGTGCTGCTGCGCGGCGATCTGCGGCACCTCGTCGACGGCGTATTGAGCCGTACGGGAGCCGCGAGCGTCATCCACGCCGGTCGCGTCATCCAACAGGTGCAGCGCACGGCCGGCCATCCGTTGCCGGAAGTGGTACGCACGGCCATCACCGCGCTCGGACTGGACATCGACCTGCTGCTCGCCGAACGGATGCGGCATCCGGATGCCGGCAATCGTGTCACATCGCATGCCGCTTCGTCACTCGACGCGATGCTGTCTCTGGTGGACACCTACTTGCAGGAAATCGCCGCGCAGGGCACGCCAAGCCTGCGCGCGTTCATCTCGTGGGTGGATTCGCTGCGTGACGCGTCCGACGACAACGCAACCGCACCAGATACCCCCGTCGATGTGGTGCTCATGACCGTGCACCAGTCGAAAGGCCTGGAATGGGACGCCGTGGCCGTGGTCGGCATGCGCGACGGCACCTTCCCGTCCAGTCAAGGCGACCACCTGAGCGTCAAAACGGACGAAGACCATCCGGGCGGTCGGCGCGACGGCGTATGGGAGCCGCCGGAATACTTCGAAAAAGCCCACACTTGGCTGGAAGACCCGTCCGCGGTGCCGGTTCCGGTGCGCGCCGACGCGGATATCCTGCCACGATTCCCGCACGACGCGCCCATCGGGGGCAATCCCGTGGAATCGCTCGACGGATTGGACGATGCGGAAGTGATCGACGACGAGGTGTTCGGCACCTTGCGAACCATGGCCGTCGACGATATGGAAGGAATGGATCCGGCAAGCCTGTACCTGACGCAACAGGAGGAATACGGCCGCCGACTGCACGCCGACGAACGCCGTCTCGCCTACGTGGCGTTGACGCGCGCCCGCTACGAGGCGCTGCTCGTATACAGCGGATGCAACGAGACGAGCCGCGACTCCCGCCTGGCGGAGGGAAAGAAAAGCGCCGCGCCGTCGAATTTCTGGCTGGAGACGCGCGATTCGATGAACGGAATCGTCACCGCGGTACGCGAACCGGACAACCTGTCCGACGATGTGGACGGCTCCCCGCACACGCTGGGACTTGACCTGCCCGACGGCTATTTCGTAGGCGAACACGCCCGCGATTTCGAGAATGCCGTGGTGGGCGATGCGTGGAACACGCCGCTCGAACCGGTCTCGGACGACCATACTTTGCCTTGGCCGTGCGATCTGAGCGCCGATGTCGCCGACAAGCTGCGTGCCGCGGCCGAACAGGTACGTGCCGTCGAATCCGACGAACCGAATATCGCTGAATCCACGGGAACGCAGGGCGACGTTGCCGATGAATCCGCCACGCCATCGCCGGAAACCGGAAACTCACTGCTGCGTCTCGCCAAACTGCTCGTCGCCGACGAACATCTCATGCCGGAACCGGACGCGGCTGACGCAGGCGAATCGCAGGACGCCTTCGACGAGGCCGTGCGTGCCAAAGGCGAACGTATCCTTGCTGCCGGCCGCCAAAACGTCACCTCGCTGCAAGCGCGCGCCGGTTCCATGGGCGAGCGTGACTCCCGCGCCTACTGGCGTGGTCTGGTCCGTCCGATTCCGCACGTCGCCTCGCCGGCGGCACAGCTCGGCACGCGGTTCCACGCATGGGCTGAGCGTTTCATCATGGCGGATGCGGACGTCGACGGCATCGGCGGTACGGAAGGTGCTGCCGGTATGGCCGCGCAGTCGCGTGCGGAACTGATCGCATTGATAGGTGATACGCAAGTCGACGCGGACAACGGCGGCGTGCAATCGCAGAACGCACCATCGCAGGACGCCCAATTGCGAGACGAACGGAAACTGGCCGCTTGGCAGCGTCGTCTCGTCGCCTCGCCGTGGGCAAAACGACGTCCAGCATGGGCGGAACGCCAGCTCGTCGTCGACATGCCCCAGCTTGGCACCATCGTCAACGGCAAACTCGACGCGGTGTTCTTCGGCGGTCTCGACGAAACGGACGAGACGAAACGCTACACCGTGGTCGATTGGAAAACCGGCGTAAAACCACGCAAACCGGACGAAATCAAGGAGAAGCTCGCACAGCTCGACCTGTACCGTCTGCTGCTCGCGGCGATGGAAGGGGTGCCGTTGGATGCAATCGACGCCTGTCTCTACTATGTGAGTGAGCCTCACGAGGCCGATCGGGAGCTTGACGCCCTCGACAAAACAGAAGAAGAGATCCTTGCCGAGTTGAGCTACGGAATTCCGCAGCAATCCGACAACGACTAGTGCCGGTGCGCAATGGCTCCTTGACCGAAGAAAGCGGGGGAGTGGCGCTTTCCGGCCTGCCTGCGGGAGAAACCGCTATGCAGGCAGCGTTGTGGAGGAACGCCGCTACCCTCGTGCAGCATGTGTGGGCGGGCGCACATGCCGGACGCAACGACAGTTAAGGAGTGTTTGATATGGCTGCGAACAGCGCAATCGCAATCCCGAACGCCGGCATGGGTGCCGGAACAAACAACGCATCGGCAATCGTCTTCCGTCCCATCGTCTGGGGCGATCTGGACGCGGTGGTCGACCTGTTCGACCGTACCTGGCCGCAGGATGTGGACAAGGTCGGCGCGGACATGTCGCGGCTGATCTCCCGATATTTCGTGCTGCACTACCTGTTGCCGACCACGTTCGCCAACGGCGCGTTCGCCGCCGACGGCACACTCGCGGGCGTCACGTTCATCCGCGTCGCCGGCGAGGCGCCGCAGCTCAACGAAATCGAAGTCGGCGAGGAAATGAAGGCCTTGGAACGCCGCATCGACGCCGATCCGGAGGCCGCCAAGCATATGGCGGCGCTGAAATCCGGCTTCTCGGTGGAACTCGATCTGGAACGCGAAGGGCGCGCCAACGAAACCACCATGGGCGAGCTGGAACTGTTCATCGTCAATCCCGACGTGCGCGGCCACGGTGTGGGCGGGCAGCTTTGGAGACGCATGCAGGAGCATTTCGCCGCATGGGACGTGCCCGCATTCTACCTGCACACCGATTCCGACTGCGACGTGAGCTTCTACGACCACAAGGGGTTGGACTGCATCGCGCACCGCACGGCAAGCGAGACGGTCGCCCGGCTCGGCGGCAGCGCCGACGGCGAAGTGCCGCCACTGTTCGACGACATGTTCATCTACCGGGGAAAGGTGACGGCGTGACGGGCGCGAAACCGCAATCGCAATCGCACGAACCGCACGAATCGCAGAAAACGCAATCGCCATACGCGCAGCTTTTCCGCATTCCCGGCACGAAGGCGTTCTGCGTGTCCGGAGCCATCGCGCGACTGCCGATGTCCATGATGGGCCTCGGTATCGTGCTCGCGCTCAACCACATGTACGACAATTGGACGATCGCCGGCGTGATGAGCGCCGCGTACGTGCTCGCCACCGCCGCGGTCACGCCGCTGTACGCGCGCCTGTTCGACCGGTTCGGCCAGCGCAAGGTCGGTCCGGTGATCCTGACGGTGCAGATCATCGTCATGCTGGGCTTCGCGTTCGCCGCGCTGATGCGCGTGCCGATTCCGCTGCTGTTCGTGCTTGCCGTGGTCATGGGCATGACGCAGTTCTCGTTCGGCGCGCTTGTGCGCACCCGTTGGGCGTACGTGCTCGACCGCGCCGACAAGGAGGACCTGCTCAACACCGCGTATGCGCTCGAATCCGCCATCGACGAGATCGTGTTCATCTTCGGGCCGATTCTGGCGGCTTTCCTGGCCGCGTCCGTGCATCCCGTATCACAGCTGTTCGTGCCGACCCTCGCCTGCGCGTTCGGCGGTGCCGTGTTCTTCGCATTGCGTGACACTCAACCGCCGGTATTGCGCGAAATCACGGTCGTCGCGGCTGATGCCGACGATGCTGACGTGCGATTGGCGGCCGCTGGTGCCGCTGCGGACGGTACTGCTGGTACCGCTGCTTCCGCGAATCGTTTCGACCTCGACCGGCTCAAGACGGACGGCCGCGACCGCAACAAGCGCAATGTGCTCACCTATGCGGGCGTGCTGCCGCTTCTCGCCGTGTTCATCGTGTTCAACATGGCGTTCACCGCGTTCGACACGTCCATGACCGCCGTCATGAAATCGCTGCACCTCGACTCCGTGCTGGGCGTGCAGCTGGCCATGCTGGCCGTCGGCATGATCATCAGCAACGTATGGCTCGACGAAATCATGGCCTTTTTGACGGCGCCGGCAGGCAAGCTTTACTTCATGAAACCGGCCGAAGCCTTTTTCATCTATTTCAAGGTCATGCTGACAGCCGGTGCTATCCTGACGGCACCGGTCCTTTTTTACGAATTCTGGGCCTTCCTGGTGCCAGCCTTTACGGCCCGCGAAAAGACGACCCTCATGGTGCTGGTCCCGTCATCACTGGTCCTGTTCCTGACGGGCATCGCCTTTTCCTGGTTCATCGTCCTGCCCCAGGGGCTCCGCTTCTTCCTCACCTTCTCGTCGGACTTCGTCCAGCCCATGCTTTCCATGGAAAGCTACCTGAATTTCGTCTTCATGCTGGTCCTGCCCTTCGGCGTCCTCTTCAACCTGCCACTGGTCCTCATCGTCCTGGCCAAGTTGGATTTCATCACGTCTGCCATGCTGGCCAAGAAACGGAAATACATCATCCTCCTGGCCTTCATCGCAGCCGCCGTCATCACGCCGACGACAGACATCCTGTCCCAGTGCCTCCTGGCCCTGCCCATGATCGCCCTCCTGGAAATCAGCCGCCTCATCATCCGCTATAGCCTGCATCGGTAAGGGTTCGTGGCTAGTGGCTAGTGGCTCGTGGCTCGTGGTTCGTGGCTCAGAGTTTGTAGTTTTCAGTAAAATCCTTTAAATTTAAAACCATCCGCTGACTGCTAAAAAAGGCACTGTCTTCGTGCGACAGCGCCTTTTTTGTGCTATACTAACGACGTACGTCATTTTGACGAATTTAGGGTAAAGAGGAATGACAGCATGGAAAAGAATTTCGACATCAATCAGCAGGGCTACAGCATCCGCTGCAAGCTGCTCATCAATGATAATGATAAACAGACGCGCACTTTTGACAACGTCGTCATCGTCACGCACGGCTTCGGCAGCCACAAGGACACGGCCGGGACGGTCCATTTCGCCGAACACTTGACGAGCAAATACAAGAACTACGCCGTCATCGCTTTCGACTGGCCCTGCCACGGCGCCGACGCCCGCAAGAAGTTATCCCTCCCGGAATGCATGAACTATCTGACCTGGGTCGTCGACTACGCCAAGACCGAGCTCCAGGCCAAACACATCTACAACTATTCGACGAGTTTCGGCGCTTACATCACCCTGCGCTACCTCATCGAAAAGGGCAATCCCTTCCAGAAAATCGCCCTGCGCAGCCCAGGCGTCAACATGTATGAAAGCATGAGCAACCATGTCTCCGACGAAGGCTTTGCCAAGCTGAAGAAGGGCAAGGAAATCCAGGTCGGTTTCGAACGCAAGATGAAAATCGACCAGGCATTTATGGATGATTTGAAGAGCTTCGACGTCCGCGGCCACGAATACTTCGATTTTGCCGACGACATCCTCATCCTCCACGGCACGAAGGATGAAATGATTCCCATCGACCTCGTCCGGGAATTCGCTGAAAACAACGTCATCGAATTCGTTCCCGTCGAAGGGGCCAACCACCCCTTCCAGAACCCGAACCACATGGCCCTGGCCATCCACAAGATCATCGAATTCTTCCACGACGACAAGGCCTGATGGCGCCACCGCCG
>OKUO01000071.1_pt1 | contig 37975 bp, 19 predicted proteins | sample 1606481 | NCBI WGS metagenome assembly OKUO01 (sample SAMEA3882503, study PRJEB24775) | human gut metagenome | biome: human-associated habitat; feature: intestine environment; material: feces | place: Netherlands | collected 2009/2010
GTACTTTAATAGATAAAAAGCCGCGTCATTATGTACTAAATGCCATAGCAAACAAGTTGCTAAGGATCATATTCACCCTCGTGGAAAAAGGTGAATACTATGACGCAAACTTCATCAGGCAAGACCCAAGGGTCGTTAAATATAATTAACGTTAAAAAATACGCTCAAAGCTTGCTCAATTAGAGTAAAACAGGGCGTATTGGGTAATTTCAGCCGTACAGTTCAAACGTCTTCAGGAGTTGATGGTTGGCATCAGCAAGTTGTGGGTCGAAGAGGCTCTTTATGTAGATCATGGTGGTGGAGGTGCTGGTGTGTCCCAAAGCCTTGGAGATAAGTCGTACATCGAGGTCGTGCTGATAGGCAATGCTCGCCCAAGTGTGTCTCACCACATAGGAGGAAAGGGGCTGGCTGGCAGAGATGCGCTTCGACAGGCACGACAGGTTGTAGTTGTAGCGACGAAGCTGGTTTTGGTATTGCCCATGTGCCAATACTGCATCGGGAGAATTGATGATGGGAAAAACATACGGAGTATTGCTGTAAGCCTCATACTTTCTGATGATCTCGTTCATACACGGTTCTATCGCCACCACTATCTCTTGTCCTGTTTTGTGGCGGGCATAGTGAAATCTTCCGTTTCTGATTTGTTCCTTTCGCAGATAGGCAATATCTACGAAAGGCATTCCCATGGCATAAAAACTGAAGAGGAATATGTCGCGGGCAAAAGCAAGCGATGGCTTGTCTTCGAGATTGAGGTGGCTCAGCCGCAGAATGTCCTCTTCTTGTGCACTGCGTTTGCGAGTATGTTCCTTCCCAGTGAACACTTTGCGGAAAGGTTGCGTGTCGGCAGTCATCTGCAAGGCTACACCTCTATTATATAAGGTACGCAAGGAACGCATGTAGCACGAAATGGTGTTCATGCACAATCCCCGGTCTATAAGCCATCGTTGATAACGTTCCATTTCTTGCGGCAAAATGTCTGCCATTGTCCAGTCGTCTCTTTGCCAGAAAAGGGTCAGCGAGTTGGCTGCGGTGCGATAGTTGGCTGCAGTCTTGTAGCACTTTCGTGCCTCGGCGCTCTCTACCTCCTTACTGATGAAGTCCCAAGCAGGCTGTGCTTTGGAATTTGTTTTGTTCTCTGCACGATGCTTTCTACCTGGCAGGTGAAAGCCAAATTCTAACTTAAAATATACCATACTATAAAATCTTTTAGGGTTTATCTTTTGTCACTCAACTTTTACCACTTCAGAAGTTAGCGGAGTTAAAGAAAGTGATCGTTTCCTCCGGTCGGTTGGGAAGTTAAGGGACAACAGCTATGGAAGGAATTTTACTGAAGTTTCGCAAGTTTTATCCCACACGCCCTGAAAGGGCAGAAGCTCTTGGAACTTTTGGGCCTTCAGCCTGTACTTAAACCACTTGCGAAACTTGAGTGTTTTCAAGTCCACAAAAGCTGTTGTCTTAACTCCTTAACTCCTTAACTTCCTTAACTTCCCGATTAGCACATCGTTTTTTCCACCTCGGGGCACGAGGTGGAGACAAAGATATGAGAAAAGAATAAACTTTATACATTCATTTTTAAAAAAAGAGAGAGATTTATGGAAAAAAGACTCATGACGTTTATCGCCTGCCTGTTCCTTAGCATAGGAATGGCTTTGGCACAAACTCAAGTTTCCGGAACGGTCACCTCTTCCGAAGATGGCTCGCCAGTTATCGGCGCCAGCATCAAGGTGGTAGGCACCAATACCGGTACTGTTACCAACATTGATGGTAACTTCTCACTGAACGTATCAGCCAACGCGAAGTTGGAGGTATCGTACATCGGCATGGTCACTAAGACCGTAAAGGCCGCAAAGAACATGAAGATTGTATTGGATCCAGACAACCAATCTTTGGATGAGGTAATGGTTGTTGCCTATGGTACTGCCAAGAAGAGCGCCTTCACAGGTTCGGCAGCTGTAGTAGGTTCTGAGGAACTTTCCAAGAAGGTTACCACTAACGTAGCTGATGCTTTGGTTGGTTCTGTATCTGGTTTGCAGATGCGCGGTAGCTCAGGCCAGCCAGGTGCAGGTCAGGGTAGCATCAACATTCGTGGTATCGCTTCTATGTATGCAGCTACAGACCCATTGGTAATTGTCGATGGTGCTCCTTATTCAGCAAGTCTTTCTAATATCCCTACAGATGATATCGAGTCGGTTACTGTATTGAAGGATGCAGCTTCTGCTGCTCTTTATGGTGCACGTGGTGCTGCTGGTGTTATCATTGTTACAACCAAGAAAGGTGCTAACAAGGAAGGAAAGATCAACGTAGATATGAAGTGGGGTGTTAACTCTCGTGCCGTTCCAGAGTACGATGTTATCACAGACCCAGGTCAGTATTACGAGGCTGTATATTCAGAGTTCTACAATAAATATTATTATAGTGATGGCATGAGTGCCAATGCTGCAAATGTGAAGGCTAACACAACTATGTTAAACAAGTTGGCCTATAATGTATATTCTTATCCTACTGGTGAGCAACTCATAGGCTTGGATGGCAAGTTGAACCCTAATGCGACATTGGGTCGTATGGTAACAGCTGCCAATGGCCAGTCTTATTATTTGACACCTGATGACTGGAGCGACGCTGTGTTCCAGAACTCTTTGCGTCAGGAGTACAACGTAAATGCAAGTGGTGGTACAGAACGATCTTCTTACTATGCCAGCTTAGGTTACCTGAATGATGAGGGTATCATTAAAAATTCAAGTTTCGAACGTATCACTGCTCGATTGAAGGCTGACTATCAGATCAAGAAGTGGTTGAAGTTGGGCGCTAACATTGCATTTGTAAACTCTACACAGGATGCCAATGCCCACTTAGGTACCAGTTTGAGTTTCACATCCAGCATGGCTCCTATTTTCCCATTGTATCTGCGTCAGAAAGATGAGAATGGCAACGTATATATCCCAACCGATGAGAGGGGCTTGCCTTTGTACGACTTGGGTTCTTCTACATTAGGTGTCAACCGACCATTCCTCAACAATACCAACCCTGTTGCTTCCAACAACTACGACAAGAGTCAGACCAAGGGTCATCAGTTGAATGGTACATTTACTGCAGACTTCCAGATTACAGACTTCTTAAAGGCCAACTTGACCAGTACCATTATTTGGGGACAGAGCAACTCGACAGCCTATGCCAACCCATTCTTTGGCGCAAAAACTGTAGTGAAAGGTGAACTTGGTAAGGCTTCTTCAGAAAGCTGGCGTCAGAATCATGTTCAGACCCTTACCTATTTCGACAACTTTGGTAAGCATAACGTAACCTTGATGCTTGGTCACGAATATTACAAGATTAACACTACCTATCTTTCAGCTACAGCTGAAGGTGGTTTCTCTCCAAGTATTCTGCAGATTAGTGCTTTTGCTAAGAAGAAAGACAGTAGCGGTTATGAAAGTGGATACAACGTAGAAGGTTACTTCGGTAATGCGCAGTACAATTATGACAACAAGTACTTCGGCTCTTTCTCTTATCGTCGTGATGCATCATCACGCTTTGCCAAAGAGAACCGTTGGGGTAGCTTCTGGTCGGTAGGTGCTGCTTGGCTGATCAACAAGGAGGCATGGTTTAATGCACCTTGGGTAGACGAGTTGAAGCTGAAGGCTTCTATCGGTCAGCAGGGTAACGACAATATCAGGCCCTGGGCATATACTGACGTCTACACCTTGTCTCAGGTTTCAGATACAGAGATGTCTGCATCTTTTGCTCGCTTAGGTAACAAGAATATTACTTGGGAAACCACTACCAACTTCAATATTGGTACAGAGTTCAGTTTCTTCAAGGGTCGACTGAGTGGTAGTTTCGACTTCTATACCAAGAAGACTACCGACTTGCTCTTCTGGCTGAATGTTCCTGAGTCACAGGGTACTCGTGGTTACTACAACAATATAGGTGACATTCGCAACACTGGTGTTGAGTTGACTTTGACAGGTCACATTTTCCGCACTAAGGATTTCGACTGGTCAATTACAGCCAACTTGGCACATAACAAGACAAAGATCTTGAAGCTCGACTCAAGTAAAAAGAACCAGTATGGCGGTTTCTATGAGAAAAGTGCTATGGATTATACCTTGTATTGGTATAAAGAGGGAGGTCCTCTTTATAATGGTTACCTTCACAAGTATGCTGGTGTAAACGAAAAGGGCGAAGCCCTCTATTGGGTAGATGAAGATGTTGCAGAAAATGAGATTACCGGACATCCTGGTAAGAAGTTGTCTTATACTACTACAAACGCTTCCAAGGCCAGTATGTACGAAACAGGTTCTCTGCTTCCTAAGGTTTCAGGTGGTTTGAGCACGACAGTTTCTTATAAGGGCTTTGATGCTTCGCTTAGCTTCGATTTCCAGATTGGCGGTAAGGTGTACGATATGAAGTATGCAGGTTTGATGAGTCCTATGACAGAAAACTCCTCTGGTGGTGCTGCCATCCACAAGGACTATCTCAAGTCTTGGAGTACAAACAACACTTCCAGCAATTTGCCTCGCTGGCAGTTTGGTGATGACAACGGTCAGGTATCTGATCGTTTCCTCACCAATGCAGGTTACTTCAACTTCCAGTCATTCACATTGGGTTACACTCTTCCCAAGAATCTGGTACCTTACTTCTCTAAGATCAGAGTTTACTGCTCCGGAGAGAACTTAGGCTTCATCTCAGCCCGCAAGGGTCTGGACCCACGCTTTTCTTATGATGGTGTGACTGGCACAAGTTACTCACCTACACGTAATATCTCTGGTGGTATTCAATTGACGTTCTAAAAACATTAAAAGACGAAACAATGATGAAAATAAATAAAACAACATGGGCTGCTCTTGCATTGGCTGCTACTTCGCTCACCAGTTGTATCGAAGAAATTGACCCACAGAGCAGCACTGTCACCGTCGGTCAGGTTTCTACTGCACCTAACTCGTTCAACAAATTCGTTTCTGCCATCACGGCAGATATCAATGGACGTGCATGTTATGGTGGAGATCCTGGCGACTTCAATTGTGATTTCGGTTATCCTTCACAGATGATTCAGCGCGATTTGATGGGTCAGGATATGGCTTTTCCTTCACAGCATAGTGGTTTTAGTTGGTTCACCGTTTGGTATAATTATTTCGATGTATTGACCCCATCATATGCGGCATGTCAGATTCCATGGACTGTTTATTATGCGTGGATAAAGAACTGCAACCTTGTTATCAAGATGGGTGCAGCCAATCCTTCTGCAGACCACAAGACTGGTGTGGGTATCGCATATGCCATGCGTGCTTTCTTCTATGAGGATATGGCTCAGATGTATGCCAACGAGACCTATACCAAAAATCCTCAGGCAGAGACCGTTCCTATCGTTTCTGATGACGAGAGTATTGATATGAACAACAATCCTCGAGCTACCAACGAAAAGATGTGGGACTTCATCATCTCCGACCTCGACAAGGCTGAGGAATACCTTGCAGGATACCAGCGTCCCGACAAGACCACTCCCGATGTATCTGTGGTTTATGGTCTGAAGGCACGTGCCTATCTTGTCATGGGCAAGTGGGACAAGGCTGAAGAATATGCCAAGAAGGCTCAGGAGGGTTACTCTGTCATGACTGCAGCAGAGTACACTGACCGCGATAAAGGCTTCAATACGCCTAACGAGGCTTGGATGTTCTGCGTAACCTATAAGGATACCGACCCATGTATTAAACTCAACGACGGTGATACTTCATGGGGCTCGCAGATGACTCTTGAGATTGATCCTGTGAATTCACAGTGTGGCTATGCTGCCAACTATGGTGATGCTAAGTTGATAGACCGTCATCTTTACGAAACAATGCCTGCTACCGACTGTCGTAAGAAGTGCTTCGTAGACTTCTCTACCAACGATATGGAAGGTGAAGAGCTGACTAATAAGTTGAAGGAATATTCAGATTATCCTTCTTGGTTGATAAAGTCTGCCTCTGCTGCCAGTTGGCCGGGTACAGGTGGACTTTGTTTGAAGTTCCGTGCTGCCAATGGTGCAGAAGGACATGCCAATCAGCATTTAGGATTCCTCCAGTCAGTGCCTTTGATGCGTGTTGAGGAAATGAAGCTTATTGAGGCTGAGGCTGCCGGTATGCAGGATGAGGCACGTGGTAAGCAGCTCCTTGAAGCTTTTGCCAAGACTCGTGATCCGCAATATGTATACGGAAAGCATGTCAACGATAAGTATGGCAACAGCAGTAACTCAGGCTTCCAGAACGAGATATGGTGGCAGCGTCGTGTAGAACTTTGGGGTGAAGGCTTTGCTACTCTCGATATCAAGCGTCTGAACAAGGGTGTCATTCGTAGCTATGCTGGTACCAATCATACCGAGGGTTATCGTTGGAACACTACAACCGTACCACAGTGGATGACACTGATGATCGTAGAGAGTGAGGGTGCATACAATGCTGCTTGTACTCAGAACCCGATGGTAACAACTCCTACAAGCGACTCAGAAGAGTATGCATGGTAAAACTTTAGTTTAACAGATAAAAGAAAAGAAAATGAAAAAATATATTTATGGACTGTTCTTTGCCCTCGTTTCGGTAGCTATGTTTACCGCCTGCTCTGAGGATGAAGGTTCCGACATCGGTTCTGACAGCCAAGCTAAAGCAACTCTTTATCAGTACACAGCCACAGAGCCTAATGATGCTGATATTGATACGCAGATTCGTATCGCTACCAACAGCGCTACACAGAGTGCTTATCTGCTGGTAGAGAAAACTGCTGATTATGAAAGTCGCCTTACTCAATTGGGCGAGGAAGGCTATAAGGACTATGTGGTTGAGAATGGTGAGAAGATTGAAGGCGCAGAAGGTGCTGCCAATATTGACAAGACCATCAAGAATCTTAGTGGTGACAACACTATAGCCGTGGTAGCTGTAGGTGGTGGAAAGTCTTTGGCTACAGTACAGTTTACTGCCAACAGCTGGACTACAGTAGCCGAGGGTACTTACAATTTCAATGGTGCCGGTGCTCAGTTGTTTGGCGCTTCCAAGGCTGCCACCTTGCAGGTAAATGATGCCAATCCGAAACTCTTCCGCTTCAAGAACTTCTGGGGAACAGGTAAGCACATGACCTTTAATCTTACAGATAATAAGGGAACAGACCAAAATGGACTTACCATCACCCAGCTTGTAGTTCCTGAGCAGGCTACTCCATGTACTTATCCTGACTACGGAACAATCTATTATGCAGATGGCCTTACTCGCCAATCGGTAAACTCACCCAGCTTCATGTACGATGACTATTACTGCAAGATTTTAATGCAGTGGTATGTAAGTGTAAGTAACTTGGGGCAGATCTCAGGTTACGATACATTCGAGCCCAACGAGTAAACAAAATGTTTATTATATTCTATAGAGAATGGCGAAGCCACAAGTGCTTCGCCATTCTTGTTTAGAGTCAGTTTTACCTCCAAATAAATTTATATAATATGAGAAAGACTCTTACACTTTTTATTGCTTCTCTGCTCGCTATGCCAAACTTCGCTAACGACCGAAGCGAAGAGGAAATGCAGACAATAGCACAGCAAGCACTCTGTGCCTCAAATCTTCAGGCAGGTGGAGCCAAGAAGGCAACAGCCAATATTGCCGTTGAGAAATATCAGTCATTAGATATGGTCAATGTCTATGGAATCAAGGGTAAAGGTGTGGTGTTCATCAGCAAAGATGACGACATGGAGCCTGTGCTTGGAATTTCTGATGAAGACTTTGATGTAAATAATATGCCTTGTGGCATGAAGTGGTGGCTGAATACTGCCAACAAATCACTTGAAAGGATGAAAGCCAAAGGTATTACTTATAGTGCTAGCCCAATGGCTGCGAGTGGACGCCCCACCTATTTTATCAAGACCTACTGGAATCAGGACAAACCCTTCAACAATCTTTGTCCTCAGATTAATGGCAGCGCAGCCCCAACGGGTTGTATAGCTACAGCTATGGCACAGATTATGAAGTACTATCAATATCCTGCTACAAGTAAGGGTACAGGCATATATTCCGTAACTACGTATAAAGATAAAAATGACAAAAAGGGCACCACTAAGTGGTATAAGCGAGAACTGGGACATACTTATCAATGGACAGCTATGCTGTCAAGCTATGGAATATTGTCCGACGACAAGAATGATGCCGTAGCCACACTGATGGCTGATGCCGGTGCTGCCAGTCAAATGAATTATCAGACTAATAGCAGTGGTACTATAGAATGGTATGCTGCCAAGGGATTTGCCGAGAACTTCAGATATGATTCTTTGGCTATCAGTTGTCTGCAGCGCGACTTCTATACCGATGCGGAATGGATGGAAATGGTACGTAAAGAAATGGAAGCCAAACAGCCAGTGCTCTATTGCGGTAGTGATGCAAATGAAGGCGGTCATGCCTTCTTGCTCGACGGCATTCAGAGCGATGGTAAAGTACATGTCAACTGGGGATGGGGAAAATCTGGAGACGGATGGTTTGATATTGATGTTCTGAAACCTAATATCACTGGGTTTACCGGAGAGGGCTTCAACATAGGTCAGGGCATGGTTTGCGGCTTCAAGAAACAGGAGACTCCGAGCGCTGATGAGGAAAACATTTCGCAATGGGTAACAGACGGATATAGTTTCTATATCAGCAATAACGAACTGCACGCCAAACTGACAAACGCCTATAATTACAGTCATCGCGTGTTCGAGGGTAGATTAGACATCGTGCTACAGGGCATGGGTGACAACAGCAGCAAGCTCTATACTGATCCTATTTTCGAGACGGATACAAAAACTCCTTATGTAGACATGTTGAGTGGTTTTAATTACGGTGACAAAGATCATCCTGAAGTTGACTTCAATCGAAGTCAGGAGCCTGAGTTAGAGAATATTTCTGCAGGCACCTATAAGCTGTTTGTTGGCTCTAAGTCGACGAAAGAAAAAGCCTATCAATGCTTGCGCAGCGTAGGTGGCACCATCATGTACACACTTACCGTTGCTGCAGATGGCACGATGACATTATCACAGGATGGCACTTCTGCTATCTCTGCCGTTTCTGTTAAGCAAAACATCTCTGCTCCTTACACCTATATATATAATATGCAAGGTCAGGAGGTGTATAAGTCGAAGACACAGGACTTCAGCCTCGATGATGTTCCTGCTCACGGCGTATTGATTGTGAAGCAAGGCGACACAACGAGAAAGGTTGTGAAGTAAAAAACTCTTCTATCATTCATCATTCATTAAATACATTGCCCACCCATGGTTACTTACCGTACCAAGGGTGGGCATTATTGTTTTTTTCATCATTACTTTTCCCTAAGGAATATCGCAGAACAAATCATCGGATGTTGACTTTACGTACTTCGCCATTGGCGTAACGAACGATGCAGACTCCAGGACGAGGACCATTGAGGCGAGTTCCATTGAGCGAGTAATAAGCTACGATGCCATTCTCTTCGCCCGCCACGATGTCGTGAATGCCTGAGTCGATGGTTGGGTCAACTACCTTCACCTCGTCGAGGAAGAAACGCTTCCTGTCGGCCTTGAAGGTAACCTTTACTGTGCCTGTAGCTGTGATGTTGACACCAAACTGTTTCCAGGAGCCTTTTGGAATCTCAACGGTAGTCTTCGACAACGTGCCATTGTTGACAGAAAGCGTCAGGGAGGTGGCATCATTAGTGCCTTTCCACCCTCCTGCCTTGAATGACAGATAAGCCGAGCCATTGACGGAAAAGGCAGGAGTCGTGATAACACCAGCCGTACTGCTGTTGCCCAATCGTACACATTGATTGCCAGAAAAGATCTTATTAGAACTGGTCCAGCCATTATTGTCGAACTCCATACTGAGGGCTTCAGACCCAGCTACTCCATTGCCACTCCACTTATTATCATTGCCACCCGTTCCACCACACTTATCAAACGACTCGTACAACAAGACTGAGCCAGATGGTGTGACAGGAGTATCGGGATCGGTACCGCCACCTATGTCACTCCTATCTGCCTTGCTAAAGGTGAGCGAGGCTGTTCCGTCTGATGCCACACTGATATCCGTGATGTCGATGTGCATATACTTGGTGCCGTCGCTATTTTTATTATATAAGGTGGGAGCAGGATTGGACTCGGCGGTAAGACTGTTGTTGGTGTTATAGGGATAAAGGTCGGAAGTAACGCCATCATCTGACGTAGACTTGCCTGCGCGGAAGATGGTTAAACGCTGATGATCGTTATAATAAACATTTTCATTTTCATCATAGTAATTCCCCTTGGTATTGGGCATATTATTCCACCAGATATAGGCATCGTAGTCCACATGGGTGATCATCACACCTTCAGAAGGCAGATAAGCATCCCAGCCTGTATTTTGACGATTTTCCACGATGTAATATTCGTCCTCGTGTGCCTTATTCTTTACGACATAAGCACTACCACCCTCGCTAATGGCTTTCAGTCCTGCGACATGAAGGTCTTCCTCTATATGGGTAACATCCTGGAATGTTATCCAGCCACATTCATGCTTCTCGTAAGCCGAATAACCTGCAGGACATTTGCCGTCATTATTGTAATTGCCTGCACACATCAAGTCGTAATCGCCCATTCCGAACCATCCTGAATAGCCGGTATCATATAAGTCAGGGAATCCCATGCAGTGGGAGAACTCATGACAGAAAGTACCAATACCATCGAGTTTGCCACGACCATTCAGCTCTGCACTGCAGGCATAGGTGTCAACCTTGACACCATTGAAGGAAAGAGACTTGCCATAATCGGATTCAGAAAGATAGTACATGTGTGGCCAAACAGTAGAAGTAGCACCGCCATCAGCCTCACCCTTTCCTGCATAAAGCACAAACACCTGGTCTACTTCCCCATCGCCATCCCAATCGTATTGAGAGAAATCGATGCCTTGAGTGGCTGCCCACTGACAAGCCTCAGCCACCATCTCGCCAGCACGAAGGTCGTCGCCAGTAGAAGTATTTCCTCCATAATAGGAACATGGGTTCTTCAGTGGACAGATACCTACGACATCAAAGTCGAGTTCGAACTGTCCTGTACTCTGCGCCTTGAAGTAATCTTTCACGCTGCCTTTGAATCCATTGTCGGTATAGTTCTCTGCATTGGCTATCTTGTTGTACAAAGCACGGTCGTGACCACTCTGAAACTTGGAGTCGGTAAACTGTGCCAAGATGATCAGTCCCTTCTTCGTGCCTTGGAAAATATTAGTAACATCAGCCTTTCGCCTCACTGCGCGACGGTTGTTGGCCTTGGCTCTCCGTGCCACAGCCTTGCGACGAGAATTCGAGAATTGGCTATCAGAATAAACCTGATAAGTTGCTGAAGCAGCATCATAGAGATAACGTGTTCCGTCCGCACTCTGGTAATAGTGCATAAACTCATCGCCAACCAACTGTACCTTGACCTGTGTGCCATCAGTAAGCGAAATGGTGCGCCAGACTCCTGGCTTGGCGGGTACTGCCATTGCCGACAAGACAACAAAGAGCACAACCCATAGTGTAAACCATCTTTTCATCGTAAGTCTTTTCGTTGTGTTTTAGTAATTGAATGTTATAGAACTTCAGCAAGTTCAGAAGTTATAGAATTTGTGTAACCATCCGTTAAGTGACGCAAATTTACACATTTTATTTTCACCCCACAAGATTTTCTGCATAATTCTTGAAAAAACTATCGACTTTTCGCTAATGAGGAAGTTATCTTTCCCCAAAAAGACACTACATAGAAATGTGGGATAGAAACAGAAAACCAAAAAGTCCCGCATCACAAACATGACACGGGACTTTATGGTTTATTATCCTATCCTACAGAGAACCCAATAAGGCTCTCTGATGGATAGAAGTCAGAAATTACTTGAGTGCGAACTTAATGGCAGAAACCTTGCCATCGATGTCGGCTACGAGGTGATAAACACCAGCAATAGAGCCAGACAGGTTAAGGCTAACCTTATCGCCTGCATGTACAGGAGCGGCTATCTGCTGAGCCATCAGCTGACCGGCATTGCTGTAAACACGGAGCACGGCCTTGTCGGCATTGACATGGAGAGTAACCTCACCATTCTCGTTGACCGTTACATCACCCTTGTTGCTGCCATCGGCCTCAACACCGTCGATGCCTGTGGTCTCTGATACGGTCAGAGAGATAACACCTGTAGAAGAAGCACCATTGGCATCGGTAGCCACTACGTTGATTTTGGTCTTACCTGCTGCCTTGCCAGCCACGATGAATCCATCTTCCGACTTGAAGACAGTAGCTACAGAGGCATCCTCGACAGAAGCTGTGTAGGTCATCTTGTCGCCATCCACATCCTTGAAGAGTTCAGCGAAGTTGTACTGACCAGAGGTTTCGCCAACCTTCATAGCCAACTCTGTGGCACCTACGTACTCAGGAGCACGGTTGGTATGTTCTACATTGTAGTTGACAACAGCTGAGCTTACATTGCCAGACTCGTCCTTGGCATTAACAGCGAAAGAATGCTTTCCAGCTGTACCGTAATCAGGAACAAGAACGACACGGAGCTTCAAGCTGAAGCCTTCCTCAACAGAATAAGTACCATTGCTTTCAGAAATACCTTCCTGAGTACCGTCCTCATTCTCATAACTCTCAACAGCAGCGATGCCGTCTGCATCTTCCAGACTTACAGTGAAAGGCTCACCCTCAGCATCAGCAACAGTTACATCAACAGCTGCCTTGCTTGCCTCAGGAACGGTGGTCTCACCCTCTGGAGCGGTGATGGTAGGAGCTGCATTCTTGTCGAGATAGATGTGATAGTTGTAGAGCTTGTTCATAGGATCATTGCTCTTCACTACGAGAGTAGCCTTGTTGTTCTTAGAGAAGTAAGCGCTCTTGGCATTCACCTCGAACTCTACAGGAATAGCCTCGCCTGGAGCAATCTCACCTTCCTTATTCTCGTTGAGCAACTTAATCCATGGCTCACCCTTCTCCTTCTCGATACAAGTCATGAAGTAACCGAAGGCACCATAGCTGTAAGCATTGTCGTAGAGTGTCTCTATGTCAACCCAGCCACCCAATGACTTCAAGTGTGCCATATAGCGATTGGTCTCCATATCTCCATCCTTGGTAGCCATCATGGCTGATGATTTGTAGCCGGCAGGATACTTCAATACGACATAGAAGGTATCGGCAGGATTGATGTAGATAGGGTTGTCAAACTCCAACATACGTGCAGCACCCTGGTAGCTACCATCATCACGAGGTTCTTCCTTGACAATATGAATCTTGCCATGACCGATGGTCTTCTCTGTAGCAGTAACATCATTGCCCAGAATAACAGAAGCCTCGATGTCTACATTCTCCAAGTCGCCTACAGTACCGACGAAGTAGAGATGGGTAAGATTGAAACCTTCAGCAGGAGCCTCATAGCGAGTTGCTGCATAGAAGTTCTCATCCAGAGCAGTAGCACCCGTACCCATCAGGGCTGCCTGAGCATTGGCTACAGGGTTGAGTACCGGATAATAGAGCGCATTGCCCTCATAGCCTGTAGGCAAGTCGTAGATGAACTTCTGATCGTCCTTCACCTTCTTCAAGCCAAGAGCCTTCACCATGCCCTTCTTGCCGGAAATCTTCTCTACACAGGTAGCAACGAAATTCTTGGCTGCATCCTCAGAAGGATAAGAGATGACGTTATAGGCAGGAGCAGGATCGTTGCCGTCCTCATACTCATTGCCAGCATCACGACCAGATGGATCGAGACTCAATGAGTAAGTAAGCTTATAGGCTCCATCATTCATCAAATTGACGGTACGAGTGCCCTTATAGTCAGAAGCCACGTTCTCAATGTGCAACTCCTCTGGGTCGAAGGCCATGACAGGAGCCTCAGTGATATTCAACTTGATGGTAGAGGTGTGTGTCTCCTCATCCAAGCCCTCTACAGTAAATACGAGAGGGAAATCCTTCTTATGTACCTCATAAACATTATAAGGAGCGATTCTGAACTTCACGGTGTCGGTACCTACTACGATAGGAGCCATCGTACCGCTCTGGTATGGAATCCATGCCTTGGCAGTGGCATCATCAGCAAGTGCCATTGGACCTGGGTCGATACCGTCGTCACCGCCATAGTTGCTTTGTGCAGTATAAACCTCAAGTTTACCTTCTGGATCAGAAGGCTCCTCAACATCAGGGTCATCAGACTCCGAGCCAGTAAACATCTCAGAAGCAACGTCTGTGATAGTGAATGCCTTGGTTCCCTTATTGACTACATAGAATTCATAGTATGAAGGATCCATTGCGTACTCATCTACAGGCTGCTCGACATTGATTACCTCTGGGAACACAGGCTGAGCCTCACCAGTGATATTCAGCGTAACAGGAATCTTGACGCTTGGCTTAGAAGGATCGTTGGTGGTAACGTTCAACTCATAGTCGTAAGTATCAGCCAACTGGTTAGCCTTCAGCTCAACCGGCATTTCTACCTGCTCACCTGGAGCCACGACATAGTTCTTATAAGGAGTAAACTCAACGGTATTGCCGTCGGTGATATACATATCGGCAGGAGTAATACCACGGGTACCGGTATGATCCATGATACCACAGAGACCGAATACACCCAACTGGAATCCATCAGGATCTACATTGTACTGGAACTTGAAGGAACCGTCCTTGCGGAGAATCACCTCGAAGTTCATACCCTGCATCATCGTATTGCCATAATTCTTATAGCTTACGATGACCTCATCATCCTTTGCCTTGTAATATACACCATCAGAAGATGGAGTATTCATAGAGTGGTTACCCCAGAATGGGCAGATGATGTTGGTATAGAAGGTTTCTGTTGTTGGCAGACTGGCTGGTGGCTCAGGGAACTGCTTGTAATCCTCTACCGGCGCATCGAAAGATACGAAACCAGTATTGTAGATATACATCTCCTTGTACTTCTTGCCATAGAATGGGAACTCGAATGGAAGTTCCACCTTCTTGAAGTCTGTCTTATCAATATAGTATGCATAAGGCATGTGCTCGGTATAGTCGTTGGTGATGTCTACCCACTTGTAAGGCACATCGAAGCCATCGAGCTTAGACTTGAACACATAGTCTACAGTAGACTTATCAGTAGCCTCCTGGTCGGAAGCAGTATACCAAGAAGCAGGTTCAGCAGAGAACGTAAGGTTCTCATCGCCCTCGTTGGTTACCTGGATTGTCTTTTCTACGTTGGTACCATAAGGAGTTTCAACCTCCAGGCTCTCTGGATTACTCTTCCAGGTAGGATTACCAATCACCTCAGCCTTCAATGGGATTTCCTTGGTTGTACCAACCTGATAGGTGATAACGAGCACATCTTCTACAGTACCCTTCTCGGCAGTAGGCAATGTTACTACGATATCCTTGCCCTGACCTGCAGGAACAGAGAATGCCGCATTCATTTCTTCAGCAAGAGTAAACTTGCCGTTCTTGACAGATACGCCAGCTACCTGGAGAGCATCCTTACCATTGTTACTCAACAAGACGGTGCGCTGCTGGGCAGAAGTGCGGAATACCTTACCAAAATCTACGCTGGTAGAATCGAGAGCAGCCTCAGCCTTCAGGTTGTCGCCAACGATGTTGGCTGTCAACTTGACAGATGCACTTGGGTTGGTTGGATCGTTGGTGATAACGGTGAGATAGTTGGTCAGAGGTCCTGCCACCAATTCATCGTTGGCTGCCAATGTTACCTTGATTTCCTTGCTTTCACCATTGCCTACATAGCCATCAGTGCTTGACAGGCTCTTGATCATAGACTTGGCAGGAGCCACAATCTTGATGGCGCTGCCTGTAACGATATCATAATAAGGAGCATCCAGACCACCATTGCTCTCCTGTACCTTGTTGGCATCAACAAATATACAAGGATCGGCAGCAGCAATATCGCTGACACCTACGAAGTTGTGACCACCAGAGCCGAATACGCCTGCTGGATTATAATCATCATAGTAAACCTCTACACTTCCGTCTGGGCAAAGAGCCATGTGGAAGCTGATGGTTGTGGTCTCGCCGGCACCATTGGTTGCAGGAGTTACCACATCCTTGAACTTGATATAGAGTTTACCGTTCTTATGACCATAGGTAATCTTACTGTTGGCACCCATGTCCATCCAGCCAGAGTTGGTATAAGCCGAAATATAGCCCAATCCCTGTACACAATCGCCGGTAGGAACCATACAAGAGATACGGCCATCCGCCTGCTGCATGGAGACACCACCATAAGAAGATACGTAAATCTGCTCGTAGTCCTTGCCATAGAATGGGAACTTGAAGCCCACCTTGATAGGACCTGACTGCCAGTTGTCGTTGGTAAACTGAGAGGTGATGTCCTTCTCGTCAGCCAACTCTGGTGCTGGCTCATACTCGAATGATTCATCACCGGCAACATTAGAGATGGTAGTATAACCAAACTTATGTACTTTGGCAGTAGAACCTACTATCTTCTCGGAAGAGAACTTAGGGAAGACATACTGCAAAGGATAATTACCCGTGTTCTTGATAGTGATGGTAGCAGTCTTATCCTCACCGCCTACCTTCAGGTCGCCTGCATCGTAAGACTCAGGAGTTACATTCTGCTTGGCAGGAACTGAAGCGACACCGCGAACCAGGAATGAATACTGCTGGCCATTCTTATCGGTCAGGGTGATGGTACTGCTGAAGTTGCCCTCCTTCTTAGGAGCGAACGTCACTGGCAACGTACCGGTAGAGCGGGCTGCAATATTATTGGCACCCTTTGACACATTGAACTGATCGGATGAAGACTTCACTTCGTTCCGTGAAGCCTGGAGCCTACCATATTTACCAGCGAACACACCATAACCGCTATTGGTCAACTCTACATCAATGGTCTTGGTCTGACCAACCAGCAAGTCACCGAAGTCAACCAGCTGCTGGCTGTGCAGTTCAGGCTTATAGCCCTTCACGGTCATAGACAAAGCAACCTGCTGCTTGGAATCAACAGCCTCATTGCTCTTGACATGGATATTGAAGTTGTAAGTACCATTCACCAGTTTCTGACCATCATTCTTCAGAGTAACCTTCTGGCTTTCGTTAGGACGAACCTCACCGCTAATAGGCTCAGGGTTGAGCACCTCACTCCAGTCTGGGTTCTTGCTGATGGCCTGTACTGCCCATGTGAGCTGACTGGCTACAGCCTCGAAACTGGTGCCCTTGAGCACCTCACTCAACTGAGTCCAGGTTGTACCGTTATCAGAGCTATAGAAGCTGTACTGGGCAACATCGGTTCGGGAAGTCTTGCCTGTAGCCAATGGGTTCTTGGCGCCAGCAGGGAACTTAGCCACTACCCAGAAGCTTGAACCAGGAGCAAAGTGAATCTGCTCTTTCAGGGTAATAGGATAATTGTATGCCCAGAAGTTATAATTAACCTTCTGAATCAAACTTGCAGTAGAGATAGAACGAGATCCGTCGTAAATCTCAATCACAGGATCCTGTCCGTTCTGTCCCTGAATACGAAGATCGGTCAGGTTGAAACCATTAGGATAAGTTGCCTTATCTACATAGAAATACTGAGCCAAAGCATTTGGCAGCTTGGTATCAGTTTCACCGATATAGCTGTACACCTGGTTGGAATAGGTCAAAGTGTCTGGCCAGTCCTTTGCCTGATAGTTGGAAGTAGCCACAGCATTGCGCTTCACAAGTGTTGGGCTGACTGTACCGCTGAAAGGAAGAACCTGACCTGGGTTTGGATTCTTGATACGACCGCTGGTAGACATAGTAGCTCGGGTCGTAGCAGTAGTAAGCTGATACTTCAGCACGCCCTCACCGGCATTCTTTACATTGAAAGAAGCCTCGGCTGTGGAAGCCTTGGTGGCATCTACGGTCATATAAAGGTTCTTCTTGTCTACCTGAACCTTAGGACCTGCATTGGTGGTAGCCTCCTTGATGGGAGAAACGGCAGAAGCCTTACCCCAACGGTTGTAAGCCACAATGGCGAAGTAGTACTTGGTAGAAGCCTTCAAACCATCCAACTCATAAGACATCTTGTCGCCTGAATACTTGAACTTGGTATCTACAGATACTGAGCTCAACTTGTTCAAGTCGTCTGTAGCAGTGAAAGCCTCTGTGCTATAATAAATCACATGATGGTCGATGCTCTTCTCTTCGGTTTCAGGAATCGTCCATTCGATGAGAGCATTGTCGTGAGATGCAGTAACAGTGAAGTCGGCAACAGCCTCAGGCACGCTACCCTCCTTGCCCTGCAAAGCCTTGTAAGCATCGATATAACCGGAACCCATCAAGCCCTTGTACTCAGGATTCTGAGTATACAGGTCGTTTACCGAAGTGGTAAGCAAGGTGCGGAGAGTCTCATTAGAGAACTGCTTGTTACCATACTTGGAAAGAATCAAGGCTGCAATACCAGATACATGAGGACACGCCATAGAGGTTCCCTCGTTGTAACCATAGGTACTGTTAGGCAAGGTACTCAATACGCCATACTGCTGACCATTGTCCTCCAAACCACCAGGGGCTGTAACATCAACCCACATGCCACGGTTGGAATAATAAGCCACGCTTCCGTCTGGAGCCATGGAACCAACAGCCACAACCTTGTCAAGACAACCAGGATAATAGTTGCCTTCCTCACCATTGTTACCGGCAGCAAAGATACAGAGACCACCGTTCATCTTGTCGCCACCACCATTCTTGGTGAAGTAATCTACAGCCTCGGTAACCGACTTATCCTCATCGTCTGCAACACTGGCACCCCAAGAACACTGGGCAATGCTGGCACCGCGGTCGGCAGCATAAACAATGGCAGAACCGAAATCAGCTACTGCTGAACTGCTGGCACGGCTGTCGAACACCTGGCAGACCATCATCTTGACACCGCCCTTACCGTCGCTACCACCGGCAACACCGCAGACACCGATACCATTATTATTGGTGGCACCTACGGTACCTGCTACGTGAGTACCATGAGAGTGAGCGTTGATATCGCTTGAATTGATAACGAAGTTGTAGCCGTAGATATCATCCACATAGCCATCACCATCATCATCAACACCAGGCTTACCGTTCAACTCGGCTGCGTTGATCCACACATTGTCCTTCAGGTCGGGGTGATCTACCTGGAAACCACCATCAATGATGGCAACCACAACATCCTTAGAACCGGTAACACCTGTTTCCCAAGCCTTGAACACATTGGCATCGGCACCCACCTTGGTACCTGCAATATGACCATCGTTGTTGTAATGCCACTGGTCATTGAGCAATGGGTCGTTGAAAGGCATGGTAGAAGCAGCCTTGGCTGCCTTTGCCACTGCTGCTGGCGAAACCTCAAGGAAACGCTCACCGCCTATGGGTTTGTAAACCGGTATGCGCTGGGCATAAGCCACACCCTCTGTAGAACGGAGCAAGTTACGGGCTTGTGCCAGTTTCATACCTGATGCCTCGTAGTGGACATCGTACCAAAGATCCAGTCCTGCTGCCTTGTGCTTAGCCTCATCCTTACCGGCATAAGGGAAAACACGGGTCATAGAGACTGCCTTTACTTTCTGACTGACCCTGTCGAGCGGGGTCACGCCAGTCTGAACATACTTCTTGCTCGTACCTTTTACCGACAGCGGAAGCTTGGCAGCCACCAAACGGTCGGCTATCTCGCGCTGGAGTTTGACACGAACGACACCCTCTACGTAATTTCCATCAGCAGAGGTTGCTGTAGAAGAAGATACAGACTGCGCCTGAATACGTACGCTACTGCATAGACACAGCATCGCACATACTAACAAAAGTAATCTTCTTGTCATCTTGAAAATGTTGTAAAAAATAAATATAAAACAAATAATAGTATATTATAATGCTATCCGTAAATAAGTGTCGAAACAATCTGATAAGTGTTGATACGCCCTCATGAGTGTCTGTACGACACTAACTTTTTCTCTCGGGTGCAAAAGTAAATAAATTAATTGATATACGCAAGCATTTCTGACAGTTTTGTATAAAAAGATAGTAAAAATACATCATTTTGCACTTAATTACGGCTGCAACTTACAGCCGCCCCATTTATCCATACTTTTACTTACGGAATATTATTTTTAGTTGTTCTGAAATTAAGAGGTTATCGCATGACTGAGGTATTAAGGAATCAATTCCTCGAACAAAGATCATCTGTAATGGAAGTTAAACTCGTTAAAGGAAGTTAGAGAATAGGTTGTCTTCACCATGGAAAAGAGAAAAAGGCGTACCTTTACAAAAAATAACACGCAAAAGAAAAACAAAGCAGAAAAAAGAAAAGAGAGAAATGTTATGAAGAAAACATTCGCATTATTATGCTTTCTGTGTGCATTCATCATGAATGCCACGGCACAGACATGGGTAGGAACCTGGGCTACAGCTCCACAAGCTGCCGTGAAGAGCAAAGTGTTATACAGCAATACGCCCCACTCCATCAGACAAGTGGTGAAGGTATCATTGGGCGGCGAGGTGATACGACTGAAACTAAGCAACATCTACAGTTCTGAACCCGTGGTGATACGTTCGGTCTATATCGCCCATGCCAAAGACTCATTTGGCGTAGACGCCAAGAGCGCTGAGTACCTGAAGTTTCACGGCAAATACAAGACTGTGATTCCTGCTGGCAAGGCGATAGAGAGCGACCCACTGAAGTTCAACCTCAGACCTTTGGAGCGCGTTGCCATTACCATCAACTACACCTCATCGCCAGCCAAGCCCACCATGCACCCTGGCTCCCGCACCACCTCCTATATCATGAAAGGTGTCACCAATGCTCACTCCAATTTCAAAAAAGCACAACGCGTGAACCACTGGTACACTATCGCTGGCATTGATGTGTACACGATGAAAAACAACCTGAGCGCCATTGCCATCATAGGAAACTCAATAACCGATGGTCGCGGAACAACCGACAATGCACAGAACCGATGGCCCGACATCATGAGCGAGATGCTGCACCTGAAACATAAGATTACCAATCAGGGCGTACTCAACTTAGGTATCGGATCCAATCAGGTGGTAGTGCCCGGAGGAATAGGAACATTGGCCAAAGACCGATACGACCGCGACATCCTGGGACAATGCGGTGTGAAGAAGGTGATTATTTTCGAAGGTGTCAACGATATAGGAAACACAAAGAGCGGAAACAGCGAGACAACAGCCCGACTGCTGATAGAGAGTTATCAGAACATGATAAAGAAGGCAAAGGCCAAGCGCATGAAGGTGTATCTTGCCACCATCACGCCTTTCAAGGGTGCAGGCTATTACACTTATTTCCACGAGGCATGCCGACAATACGTGAACGAATGGATACGTAACCAGGGAAAAGAGAAAAAAGTGGATGGCGTGCTCGACTTTGCCAAACTGATGCAAGATTCTGCCGATGAGCACAGAATGAAGAAGGAATATGTATGCAGCGACTGGCTGCATCCCAACGCCGCAGGATATAAGGTAATGGGAATCTATGCGGCAGAAATAGTCAAATAGATTTGGAGGAGTTAAAGGAGTTAAGGCACTTGAGGTTTGGAGGAGTTAAGGAGTTAAAGGAGTTATCGCTCCCTGCGGTCGCTGAGGAGTTAAGACAACAGCTTTTTTGCTTAGCCTTCAAACAATAAGGCATTTGTCTTAACTCCTTAACTCCATGAAATAACTCAAAAAAAATAACCCCTTACTTCAAAACAATCTTGCAGTCTTCCAGGCTCTCAACCGTAGCGAGCGCCTCATAGCGCATTCCCTCACGGCGCAGGAAGTCGCCACCATGCTGGAAGGCCTTTTCGATAATGAAGCCCATCGCCTCTATCTTGGCGCCAGCCTTTTCGCAGAGTTCCATCACGCCCTTGGAAGCATTGCCATTGGCGAGGAAGTCGTCGATAAAGATGACATGGTCATCGGGAGTAAGATAGCTGTTGCTCACACAAACCGTATAGTCGCGGTCCTTGGTGAAAGAGTGAACCACAGAAGTAATCATACCCTCCATCGTCTTGGGCTGTTTCTTCTTGACGAAGACCACTGGAAGATGGGTCAGATAACCTACCATGATGGCAGGAGCGATACCCGATGCCTCAATGGTAATGATCTTGTTGTACTTAATGTCCTGGAACAGACGAACAAACTCCTTCGCCAAATCCATCATCAAGATAGGATCCATCTGGTGATTTACGAAACTGTCTACTTTTAAGATTCCACCAGGAAAACATCTGCCTTCCTGCATAATTCTTTCTTTCAGCAAATCCATTATGAATAGAATTTTATAGTAATATTAGCAAATAATTCTCTTTTTATTGTTCCAGATCCTTTGGCAACACGAGGTTGAGAACCACAGCAAGCAGGAAGACCACAGCCACGCAGTTGTCGGCAAACACCGTGCGGACAATCTCAGGGAAGATGTTGAACATGCCTGTAGCCTGGGTAAAGCCAAGACCTACACTCAGCGAAAGGCTCACAATCACCATGTTGCGCTGTGAGAAACCCGTACGCGCCATCATACCGAAACCGGCAAAGAGGATGCTACCAAACATCATAATGGTGCAACCGCCCAAAACAGCCTGAGGAATGGTGGTGAGCACATAGCCTATGGCAGGGAACACACCACCGATAATCATTATCAAGGCTCCCATGGCAATGGTGAAACGGTTGACCACACCCGACATGGCTGCCAATCCCACATTCTGACTGAACGAGGTGATAGGAGTACAACCGAAGAGACCAGACACCGAGCTGACGAAACCATCGCAGCAAACGGCAGAGCCCATCTCCTTGGTCTGAGGATTGCGCTTCAGCGCACTGTTGCAAAGGGCAGAAGTATCACCTATCGTCTCTGTGGCTGACACAAGATAGACGGCTACCACCGAGAGGATGGCACCGATATGAAACTCGGGAGTGAAAGGCAGAAGCTGGGGCAAGGCAACGAGCGAGAGACCGGTGAGTCCGCTGAAATTGACCATACCCATGAAGCAGGCAAGAATGTAGCCTACTATCAGACCCATAAGAACAGACAGCGAACGGAGGAAACCCTTGGCAAAAATCTGGCAGAGCAGACAGGCCAACAAGGTAACACTTCCAACAATCCAGTTGTTCACACTGCCGAAATCTGCAGCACCCTGTCCTCCAGCAAACGAGTTGGCACCTACAGGAAGTAGCGAGAAACCGATGGCGGTAACCACCGTAGCAGCCACAACGGGCGGAATGAGTTTAATCCAATACTTGGCAAAGAGTCCAAGTGTTCCCTCTATCAATCCACCAATGATAACTGCACCAATGAGGGTTCCCATGCCCTGAGAACCGGCAATGGCGATGGCCAGAGAAAGGAAAGTGAAGGAAATGCCCATCACGATAGGCAGGCGCGAGCCAATGCGCCAAACGGGATAAAGCTGTACCAACGTACCGATACCGGCTATGACCATACAGTTCTGGATAAGCACGGCGCTCACTGAACTGTCCAAGCCTACGGCTCCGGCAAGAATCATAATAGGAGCAATGTTGCTCACAAACATGGCCAGCACATGCTGAAGGCCGAAAGGAAGTGCTTTGGCGACGGGCACTCTGCCGTCGAGCTTGTAGAGATTTTCTATTGACTGTTCCATTGTCACATATATATATAATTTCAGAAAGATGCGGCAAAAGTACAAATAAAATCCGAGAAATACAGCCCTTTCATCACATTATTTGAACAACAGGAGAAAAAATATGCATCAATAATTTTGTTTTCACTGCAAATAACTGTACTTTTGCATCATCATTCCGGATAAAACAACAAGCAATGGAAAATCAATACATCAAGCAGTTCCCTGACCTGATGCAGGGCAAGAAAATCATGTATGTGCACGGCTTCCTCTCCTCGGGACAGAGCGGCACGGTAAAGATGTTGCAGGAGTTGATGCCTAATGCCACACTCGTGGCTGAGGACATTCCCGTGCATGCCGAAGAAGCCATAGAGATGCTGCGGGACATGCAGCAGAGGGAGAAACCCGACCTGATTGTAGGCACCTCCATGGGTGGTATGTTCACTGAGATGCTCCATGGCACCGACCGCATCTTGGTAAACCCTGCTTTCGAGATGGGCAACACCATGAGCAGTATGACGGGAAGACAGGAGTTTCAGAACCCGCGCAAGGACGGAGTGCAGGAGCTGATGGTGAACAAGGGACTCATCAAGGAGTACAAGGACATTACCGCCCTGTGCTTTCAGAATGTAACACCCGAGGAACAAAACCGTGTCTACGGACTCTTTGGCGACAAGGACCCTGTGGTTCATACCTTCGACCTCTTCCACGAGCATTATCCACAAGCCATCCGCTTCCATGGTGAGCATCGGCTGATAGACAAGGTGGCATTCCATTATCTCGCACCCGTCATCCGATGGATAGACGACAAACAGAACGGAAAGGAACGCCCCATCGTGTATATCGACTTCGATGCCCTGCACGACAGTTACTGGAAAGCCACCAGCTCAATGCACAAGGCCTATGAGATGCTGATAGAATATTATAATGTGTACATTGTGGCACAGGCACCCACCAACGACCATGACTATATGGCTCGTGTCATAACCTGGGTAGAGGAGTACCTATCTGCCCCAGCCTACAACCACGTCATTTTCTGCAACCAGAAGGCATTGCTCTATGGCGACTACTTCATCGACCCCTGTCCCGACAAGGGCTTCATGGGCACAGCCATCGAGTATGGCAGCGATGAATTCAAGACTTTTGAGGAAATCATCACCTTCTTCGAGCGCTTGGGAGGACAATAAAGATCCTCTCCTTATTCGAACTCGATGAGGAAATCGGTGAGCGACTTGTCGGTAGGAATGCCCAACTTCTTTCTGAGTCGGTATCTTGCACCTTCCACACCACGGATGGTAAGGTGAGTGAAGTTGGCAATATCCTTCGTATTCAGGTTCAGGCGCAAGAGGGCACACACTTTCAGGTCGTTCGACGTGAGGTCGGGATATTTCTCACGCAGACTGCGGAAGAACTTCTTGTGTATCAGGTCGAAGTTGTTTTGGAACGTATTCCAGAACAAGTCGTTGTCGCCACTCTTCATCTGCAACAACAGTTTGCTGGCATTCTTGGTGGTGATGGTTCCCTTGCGCATGCCTTCAAGCAAAGTTTCCTTCGCCTCACTGATGGAGTTGTTCATCGCCACCATATCGAAAGCCATGCTTGCCACGTCCTTTCCCTTAAGGGCGAGCTCGTTTTCTAAGAGTTGTTTCTGTTGCTCAGCAATGATACGTTCCTGTTCCAACGATTTCATCTTCTGCTCCATCAGCTCTTTTTCGGCAATCTTCTTATTGCGACGAATAATCTTGTTGGTGCGCCAGCGAATAAAGCCATACACCAAAGCCGAGAGCAACAACAGATACATCAGCCACGCCCACCATGAGAGCAGGAAAGGTGTGGGGAAAGAGAAACAATAGACAAGAGGCTTGCCTATGATGTCGCCCTTGAGGTTTTTGACCACCACCGTCAGTTCATAATCTCCAAAGCCGAAGTTGCTGTACACGATTTCTGGCGAATAAGAAGACTCGGTAAGCGTATTGCCTCCACCCTTCAGCGTATAGCAGAACAGCAGCTTGTCGTTATCGTAGTTGGGGAACGACACCCTGAGCCGAATGTTACCCCATGCCTTCACCTTGCCATCGCTGACCACAGGCAGCTGATGCGCCACATTATCACGGTCCTTTGTCGTCACCTCGCTGAATGAAGCCTGATAGCAGGCGGGCTTCTTTCCCATTTCAGCACCTGTGCCCAAATATCTGCCTATACCATCGTTGAGGAAGAAATAGGTGGCACGACCCGAAGCATACATCGAATGTCCATAGATGTTGCACTCCTGCCCAAACGAAGAGTTGGAGATAAAGAACACCGGCAGGTTCTCCTTACTGCCCGACTGCATGAGCCAATAGCCATCGCTATTGAGCAACCAGAAGGTTTTCTTATCAAGGAAGGCAGACGACATGATGCCCATGTCGCTCAACCTGCCGCAACCATAATAGGGCAATATCTGCTTGCGTATATCATCGTAAGTAAAGAGACGGCCACCATACGAGAAGACCACACGTCCCATGATGGTCATCACATGGAATGCATCACCCTTGCTATTGGGCAGCGAAGAATAGAAGTTCACCCTTTCGAATCGCCTCATATCCCTGGAAAGTTCCAGTCGATAGAGACCTTTGCTCATGTGGGCTGCCCAGATGACACCCTGGTTGTCTATTTCTATCTCTCTGATAGGAGCACCGAAGCCTTTCACCGTCCAACCATAGCGCCATTTGTCGCCATCGCGTAAATAAATGCGGAAACTGTTGTAGGAAGACTCTATCAATGCATGCTGACCATAATGCTGATACTCACGCATCATAGTACTGCCCTGATTGTCGTTTAAAAGGTCGAAAGACTGATTGCCCACAAGGGCCTTTGTGCCTAAATTGTTGCCGGCAAACACCTGGTTGTCAAACTGAGATACATACCAGTTTTGTCCTTCGCAGCCATTCACTGGAACTATATTGTGTTCCTTCATGTCATATCGCCACACCGACTGGTTGGTGGCAATATACATATCGCTTCCCAAGGTAGCCACATCGTAGACCATACCGATGCCTTCGAGCTTCATCACCGAGAGGGGCAAACCCGTATGGATAAGGGCGATGCCATTGTCCAAGGCTGCCCATAAGTTGCCCGTTCTGTCCACCAGGAGGTTGAGCACGGTATTGTTTCCCAGTCCGTTAGCCTTGCTGTAGTGCCACAACACCTTATTGGTATTGAGGTCGATGGCAAAGATTCCACTCTTGATGGTTCCCACCACCAAGGTATGCTTATTGAGCATGACAGTACGGTTGATCAAGGCTTGTCGGAGCAAAGCATCGACATCAGTACGAATAGGCTTCACCTGCTGTCCGTCGTATAGGAAGAGTCCATTCTGGTTGGTGGCCAACAAGAAAAGACTCTTGCCCAACTGATGCAAGCCCATCACATGATCGTTGCCATAGTCTCTACGATGTAGGATGGGGGGGGTAATACGTCTTGCTGACCCGGCACAATCCGTCGGAAATCAATTGAGCATAGAGCTGACCGCCTGTCTGGAAAAACCAGAGCGGCAGATGCTCCTTTATATAATAAGGTGTAACTTTCTTGCCATCGTAAACGAAATAAGAGCAGAATGACTGGAAATAAATATGCCCATCAGCACCCTTCACGATATTCCATATCTCGTCATTATGCGACTGATATTTTTGGGGCCAAAGAGAATGATACACCATCTTACCCCATTCATCACGCACAAAATAACCGAAGTCGGTATAAGAGCCGACATAGAAACGGTCGCCATCAGCAAGAATTGATCGCACCAATCCCTTGCTGGGCAAGGCTATGGTGCGCCACGAATAGCCATCAAAACTGAGCACACCATTATTGTTGGCAAAGTACATAATGCCCCTATCATCCTGCGTACAGCACCAGTTCTGCATGCCATAATGATAAGTGAACGAGTTATAGTATGAGATAATAGGCATAAAAATCTGTGCCTTTGTCATCATTGGACATAGACAAAAGATTAACATGACAAGCCATAAAAACTGCTTTTTCATTCTTTGATTTAGACGGGTTTGTGGTTATGTATTTGCAAAATTAATAAATTTATACCATCTACCAAAGAAAAAAGGCAAAATTTTGTTGTTTTCCTATCTTTCTCTTTTCCAAACGTTTAGAAATGGGCATCGTAGTAAAATCGTAGTGCCAAGAAAGCGCATCGTAGTTATATCGTGGCAACAAATTTGCCCAAACCTTTAAAAAGTATTTACTTTGCACTGCAGTTTTGAATTAACAATTATCTTAAAACAAAAAAACATGAAAAAGAACCTATTATTATTCATTTGCGCTTTTGTAGCCCAGTTGGCATTTGCCCAAGCTCAGGCTGTCAAAGGTACTGTCTTGGATAGTTCTGGCGAACCAGTCATTGGCGCCACTGTCAAAGTACTCGGTACAAAGCAAGCTACCGTTACGGACATAGACGGTAACTTCACCATCCAGGAAGTTAATCCTAACGCATCTATCAACATTTCTTATGTGGGTATGCAGCCTGTTACCCTCAAGGCTTCAGGCAACCTCAATGTCACATTGAAGGATGATTTCCAGAACCTCAACGACGTAGTTGTCATCGGTTACGGCTCTGCTAAGGCTAAGGACCTCACCTCTCCTATCACCGTGGTTAAGGCAGCCGACATCCAGTCTGTTCCTTCCGCATCACCTATGACAGCCCTTCAGGGTAAGGTGGCAGGTGTGAACGTGGTTAGTTCAGGTGCACCTGGTAGCGCACCTACCGTACGCATTCGCGGTGCTGGCTCTTTCAAAAACTCTTCACCTCTTTATGTAGTAGATGGTATGTTCTACGATGACATCACCTTCCTCAACAACGACGACATTCAGGACTTCACCATTCTTAAGGACGCTTCGGCTGCTGCCATCTATGGTGTGCGTGCAGCAAATGGCGTGGTGCTTATCACTACAAAGAAGGGTGCTAAGAATCAGAAAGCACAGATTACATACGACGGCTATGTAGGTTTCCAGAAAGCCTCCAACGTATTGGAACTGTGTAACGCTAAGGAATATGCTACTATGATGCTTGAAGGTAACTACGATGCTTATGTTTCTCATTTCAAGAAGAGTATCGACAACTATGGTGGTAGCTATTCAGATCCAGATTTCCACAACTGGACTTACAACACCGACAACGATTGGTATGATCAGATGCTTCGCACAGCCCTCATCACCAACCACAGCCTAAGCATTGCCGGCGGTTCAGACAAAACCACTTATTCTTTGGGTGGCAGTTACCTCTACCAAGATGGTATCATGGATGTTGACAACAACTATAAGCGCCTCAACTTCCGTGCTGCTGTAGACTATAACGCAACCAACTGGTTGAAGGTGGGCTTCAATGGTGTATTCAGTCAGTCAGAGCAGCAAGTGCCAAACAATGCCGCTTGGCAGAAGGCATTTAACTGTCCTCCTATTGTGGCTCTGTATGATAAAAACAATGACAAGGCCTTCCCGAACAAGTATGGTTCACCCGACGTATTAGGCTACTCTTCCAACTTCTACAACCCAATTGCTTTTGCTGAGTATTACGACTCTAAGAACGAAAGCTATCAGGCACTGACCAATTTCTATGCACAGATAGACTTTATTCCTAACAAGTTGAACCTGCGCAGTAACTATTCTTACAGTTTCCTCTCAACACAAGGTCGCGAGTTTACACCTGCTTACTATGTGAGCAGCTGGCAGCAGTCAACAACAACCAAATTGAGTAAGAGCGAGAACAAATATTACAACCGCATCTGGGATAATACATTGACTTACAACGATCAGTTTGGCAAGCACAAGGTAGGTGCCATGGTTGGTATGTCCATGCGTGAGGAACAATGGCGTAATCTCAATGGTTCTGCCAGCAACGTACCCGATGGCGAGGATGAATACTGGTACATTAAGAACGGTGACGCTACTGGAGCCACAGTAGGCGACGACGGCTATTGCTACCGCGGTCTGTCTTACTTCACACGTCTCAACTACAACTACGATGACAAGTATATGCTCGTCTTCACCATGCGTGCTGACGGTTCTTCAAAATATCAGGAGAAATGGGGTTACTTCCCATCAATCGGTGGAGCCTGGGTTATCTCACAGGAAAACTTCCTGAAAGACCAGAAATGGCTCGACATGCTGAAACTTCGTGCAAGCTGGGGTAAGCTTGGTAACGACCACATCGCAGCTTCTGATGGTTTCAACTCTATAAGCACAGGTAACAAATTCTCTGGTGTATTTGGTAACACCACTATTCCTGGTTATGAGAACTCAAACTACTTCAGTTGGCTGAAGTGGGAGGTTGTAGAGGAGTGGAATGCTGGTTTCAACCTCATTGCTCTCGACAATCGTTTGAACGTTGATATCGACTATTTCCACCGTATGACCAACAATGCTGTGATTTCTCCATTGTTGCCTTTCAGCACACAGACATTGGCTGGCAACTATGGTAAGATTTTGAACCAAGGCTTTGATATCACTCTCAACTGGAACGACAGAATCGGCAAGGACCTCAAATATCGTGTTGGTGTCAATATGTCAACTCTTCGCAACCGCGTAAAGGAGCTTAGTGGTCATAGTATCATCAGAGGCGGAAAGACCGTGAATATCGTAGGCAAGGAGATGAATTCATTCTACGGATTCAAGATGATTGGCGTTTACCAGACACAGGAAGAGGTTGATGCTGACCCTATAGGCAAAGCCAATGGTTGCCAACCTGGTGATTTAAAGTATGCAGACCTGAACCATGATGGTGTGCTCGATGGTAATGACCGAACCACATTGGGTTCATATATTCCAAACTTCACTTATGGTATCAACCTTGGATTAGAGTGGAAGAACTTTGATTTCGAATTGACAACTTACGGACAGACTGGCGCACAGATGTTCAACCGCAAGCGTGCTCTACGTTATGCTTCACAGAACTACAACTTTGATAAGGATCAGTATGAGAAGCGTTGGACAGGTCCAGGCTCTACCAACTCTGCTCCATCTGCTGCGGCACTGCTTCGCACATGGAACGTGAGCGACCAGAAGTACAGTTCTTACTTTGTTGAGAGCGCTGACTACTTCCGCATCCAGAACATTACATTGGGTTACACCTTCAAGAACTTGAAGTTCGGAACATACACATTGCCATCTGTCCGTCTCAGCATGACGGCCGATCGTCCATTCACTACATTCAAGGCAAACACCTTCTCACCAGAATTGACCGATCCAGAGGGATGGGATACCGAAGTATATCCTCTGACTTCTACCTACACGTTCAACGTGAAAATCAATTTCTAAAGATCAACCTCAATTAAAATTTGCTACATTATGAAAATTATCAAAAATACAATCATATTAGCGGCAGCTGCCCTCATGATGGGCGCAGTTTCGTCATGCAGCGACTATCTTGACAAGACGCCGGAAGGCAAGGTTCCTGACACACAGGTCGACTATGCCAACTTAGACAATATGTATCAGCCCGCATCTGGTATGTATGCCCGCTTCCGTAATAGTGCTCTGCACTGGGTAATATGGGAGATTACAACCATTCGTGATCAGGATGTGTTCAGCGGTCAGTGGAATGGTAGCGACTATTACAACTTATCAGAGTATAAGTATAACGACTCTTTCTGGGGCTTCAACGAAATATGGATGCAGTATTATAACATCATCAAGAGCGCCAACTCAGCCATTGAGGCTCTTGAGGGCTATGCTCAGCACTGCACCACAGAAGCTCAACAAAAGGCCAACCGTGCCTACATTGGTGAGGTAAAGTTCATGCGTGCTTACGCTTACTTCCGCCTCATTCAGGCATTCGGAACTTGCACTATTCTGCGTGATAACAACCAAAGCGATCTGAGACGTTCTACCACAGAGGCTGTTTATAAGTATGCTTTGGAGGATTTGCAATATGGCATGGACAACATGCCTCGCATCCGTCCTAACCAAAGCGAGCACAAGGGTGCTGTAACTGCATTCACTGCTGCCACATTAGCTGCTAAGATTTATCTCAATCAGGGCAACTACCAGAAGGTGGAGGAGCTGACCGATGACATCATCGCACATGGTAACTTCCATCTCTATCCAGACTACTATCAGTTGTGGAAAATTCCTGGAAAACTATGTGACGAATCTATTTTCGAAAGCCAGTGTACAGACTTCGGCAACGGCTCAGGCGAGTTGATAGACCCCGACCAATGGTTTGGTTGTCAAGGTCCAAACAACTCAGGCAGCAACATCTCAGGATGGGGCGACTGCGGTATCTTGAAATCGTTCCGTGACTGGGCTTATGGCCGTGGCGAGACCATTCGTGCAACCACATCGTTCTTATTGGCTGGCTCAACCACCCCCGATGGTGACTACATCAAGCCTCAGGACAATCCTACAAAGACCGATTGCTGGAACGGCAAGGCTTATACACCAACCACTCAGCTCACTCCTGGACGTACAAAGTATGGCACAAACAACAACATCCGAGTACTTCGCTATGCAGATGTCCTGCTGATGAATGCAGAAGCAAAGGTTAAACTTGGTAAGAATGGAGATGGTCCTTTCAATGAAGTTCGCCGTCGTGCTCACATGCCTGAGCTTACTAATGTTACCTTCGACCAGATTATTGACGAGCGCCGCATGGAGCTCTGCTGCGAATGGGGTGAGCGTTACAACGACCTCGTACGCACAGGCAAGGCTGCCACTGAACTTGTAGGTTGGTCTAAGGAGAAGGCTCTTATCCCACTACCTTTCAATCAGGTAACAGCAACTCCTGACCTTCTGAAGGATCCTATCGACGAATAACGAGAAAACGTCATTCATATTGAATAATTCATAAGCTCTATTTCGATTTCATGAGCCAGTCCTTCGTTACAGAAGGCTGGTTCATGAATCTTCCGACAACTCTTTATCACTATTCACTACTCACTTTTCATATACTCTATACACACTACTATGCATATCTTCAGAAAAACTCTCTTCTTACTTTCTCTCTTCGTTGCAGGCTTTACATCGCAAGCCAAAGCACAAATCAGCGTCATGTCGTTCAACATACGTTTGGACGCCTCGGTAGACAATGAAAACCGTTGGGACAACCGTAAAGGCGAGGTGGCAAAGATGCTCACCTATTATCAGCCCGACCTCTTGGGCATGCAGGAAGTATGCCCCAACCAGATGGCAGACCTCAAGGCTGCTCTCAATGGCATGTACGAGGGCATCGGTGTAGGACGAGATGACGGAAAACATCAGGGCGAACACAGCCCAATCTTCTATAACAAGCACAAATTCAGTATGGTAAAGCATGGCGACTTTGCCTTGAGCGAGACACCAGAACAGTTCGGAAAGAAGGGCTGGGACGCTTCTTACAACCGTGTTTGTACCTGGGCGATACTGAAAGACAAAAAAACTGGCAAGCAGGTGGTATACTTCAACACCCACCTCGACAACGACGGTAAGATAGCACGCAAGGAAGGCATCAAGCTCATCCTTTCCATGATGAAGAAAGTAGCTAAGAACATGCCTGCCATCATCACCGGCGACTTTAACTGTACCGATGAGGAAGAACCTTCGGCCATACTGAGAGCCAACAAAATGGAAAATGCCCGCAACAAGGCTGCCATCGTTTATGGTCCAGACTGGACATGGCACGACTACGGCAGACTGCCACTCAACGAGCGAAGCATTATCGACCATATCTTTATCAGCAACCAGCTGAAAGCTACTCGCTACAGAGTTATCGGTGATAAGCCCGACAAGGTTTATCTGTCCGACCACAATGCAGTATTCGTCAACTTAGAATATACAAAATGAATTTTACCAAGCTATCATTCGCCACATGGATGCTGGTAATAGCCGCTCCATGTTTCGCCAGCCAGGACTCCGTCAAGGTTGTCAAGGGACAGGTGAGCGACTATTACATCCCTGTGGTTAACGAATATGAGCTAACTGGTATAGTTACCGACGAGCATGACCAGCCCTTAGAGAGACCCACCTCATTTGCCAACGATGAGGAAATGCTCGACTACATTGAGAAGACCCACCTTAATTATATGTGGGATGGAGCCAACCCCAACTCCGGACTGGCACCCGAGCGCATTCACCTCGATGGTATCTATCCACAGAACGACAAGCATGTGGTGACTACCGGAGGAAGCGGATTTGGCATAGCCGGCCTGCTGGCAGGTATAGACAGAGGTTACATCAGCCGTACCGAGGGTGTGCAGCGCCTTACCAAGATAGTAGATTTCTTAGGAAAAGCCGACCGATTCCATGGTGTTTGGTCGCACTGGATAGACGGCAATACAGGAAAGACCGTTCCTTTCGGACAGAAAGATGATGGTGGCGACCTCGTAGAAAGTTCGTTCCTCATGGCAAGTCTGCTGTGCGTACGCCAGTATTTCGAGAATGGCAACGAACAGGAGAAACTCTTAGCAAGCAATATTGACAAGCTGTGGAAAGAGATGGAGTTCGACTGGTACCGCCGTGGCGGACAGGACGTGCTGTACTGGCACTGGTCGCCCAACTATGGATGGGATATGAACTTCCCACTCGAAGGCTACAACGAATGCCTCATCACCTATATCTTGGGAGCTTCCTCACCCACCCATTCTATCCCGGCAGACTGCTATCACAAGGGATGGGCAAGGAGCGGAGGCATCAAGAGCAATGCCAAGCCTTACGGCTATCCGCTCGAACTGAAGCACAATGGCGCCGAACAGACCGGCGGTCCGCTGTTCTGGGCACAGTATTCCTATATCTGCCTCAACCCCAAGAACCTGAGCGACACGTATGCCAACTACTGGAATGTGGTAAGAAACCATGCCCTCAGCGACTACGAATACTGCGTGCGAAACCCAAAGGGATACAAAGGCTACGGCAAAGACTGCTGGGGACTGACTGCAAGCTATTCGGTAAACGGATATTCTGCCCATGCACCCAACAACGATCTGGGAGTCATCACACCTACCGCAGCCCTGTCGTCATTCCCATATACTCCTACTGAGTCGATGGCAGCCCTGAAGTATTTCTGGAACAAAGGCAGTTGGATTTGGGGCAAATATGGCTTCTACGATGCCTTCTCGGAGACTGCCCACTGGACAGTACCCCGCTATCTTGCCATAGACCAGCTGACCATCACCCCTATGATAGAGAATCATCGCTCGGGACTGCTCTGGCGACTCTTCATGAGCTGCCCTGAGATACAACAGGGACTCGAGAAACTCGGATTCAAGAACAATTAAACAGACTTAGACATATGAAGACAAAAAACATTCTTGCAGCATTTACCCTGCTGGCAGCAAGCCTCTGCCCCACCATGGCACAGGCCCAAAGCGATGAGGCTAAGATGAACACCTTCATCGATAACCTGATGAATAAAATGACGCTGAAAGAAAAACTCGGTCAGTTGAACCTTCCTGTTACAGGAGATATCGTTACCGGCCAGGCAAAAAGCAGCGACGTGGCAAGCAAAATCAAGCGTGGCGAAGTAGGCGGACTCTTCAACCTGAAAGGTGTTGAGAAAATCAAAGAAGTACAGAAGATTGCCGTAGAACAGAGCCGCCTGCACATCCCACTGCTCTTCGGTATGGACGTGATACATGGTTACGAGACCGTATTCCCTATCCCCTTCTCGCTCTCATGCTCATGGGATATGGAAGCCATCAAGCGTACAGCCCAGATAGCAGCACAAGAATGTTCGGCAGATGGTATCAACTGGACTTTCAGTCCTATGCTCGATATCTGCCGCGACCCACGATGGGGACGTATGGCAGAAGGAAGCGGTGAGGACCCATACCTCGGTTCTTGCATCGCCAAAGCCATGGTGGAGGGTTATCAGGGACAGAATCTGGCAGCTCCCAACACCGTGATGGCTTGCGTGAAGCACTTTGCACTCTATGGCGGTGCAGAAGCAGGACGCGACTACAACACAGTGGACATGAGCCACTGGCGCATGTTCAATTACTATATGCCTCCCTACAAGGCTGCTGTTGACGCCGGCGCTCTGAGCGTGATGACCTCATTCAATGTGGTGGACGGCGTTCCCGCAACAGGCAACAAATGGTTGCTTACCGATGTGCTGCGCAAGATGTGGGGATTCAAGGGAATGGTGGTAACCGACTATACTGCCATCCTGGAAATGACAGCCCACGGACTGGGCGACCTGCAGCAGGTTTCAGCCATGGCACTCAATGCAGGTACCGATATGGACATGGTGGCTGACGGATTCTTAGGCACTATAGAGAAGTCTATCAACGAGGGCAAGGTTACGATGGAAACCGTCAATACAGCATGCCGCCGCATCCTGGAAGCCAAATACAAGTTGGGACTCTTCGACGACCCATACAAATACTGCAACGTGAAACGCGCCAAGAAGGAAATCTACACTCCACAGAACAGAGCCTTCTCACGCGAGATAGCTGCCAAGACTTTCGTACTGCTCAAGAACGAAGGCAATCTGTTGCCTTTGCAGCGCAAGGGTAAGATTGCCCTTATCGGTCCATTGGCAGACAATTCCAAGAACATGTCGGGTACATGGAGCGTTGTGGCCCGTCTCGATGACAACAAGACCATCCTCGGTTCTATGAAGAAGGCACTGGAGGGAAAGGCAGAGGTTCTCTATGCCAAGGGCTCCAACCTGATGTATGATGCCAAGCGCGAAGCTGATGCCACCATGTTTGGCAGAGAAATGCGCGACAGCCGAAGCAACGAGGAAATGCTGAAGGAAGCACTCGACGTGGCTCAACAAGCCGACATCATCGTTGCTGCTGTGGGCGAGTCGTCAGAGATGAGTGGCGAATGCAGCAGCCGCACCAATCTCGAGATGCCTGACGCACAGAAAGACTTGCTCATAGCCCTGAAAAAGACGGGCAAACCTATCGTACTCGTCAACTTCTCGGGCCGTGCCACCGTCATGACATGGGAACAGGAGAATTTCCCAGCCATCCTCAACGTTTGGTTTGGTGGTTGCGAATCGGGCGATGCCATCTGTGACGTTCTCTTCGGCGACAAGGTGCCAAGCGGAAAACTGACTGCCACCATGCCTAAGAGTGTAGGTCAGATACCTCTCTACTACAACCATCTGAATACGGGACGGCCACTGAAAGAGGGTAAATGGTTCTCTAAGTTTACCAGCAACTACCTCGATATAGACAACGACCCACTGTACCCATTCGGTTATGGTCTGTCGTACACCACCTTCAAATATGGCAAGCCTACGCTCTCAAGCAACACAATGACCAACAACGAGACGATCAGTGTAAGCGTAGACATCACCAATACGGGAAATTACGATGCTGACGAAATAGCTCAGATGTACATACGCGATCTGGCTGCCAGCGTTTCTCGCCCAGTAAAGGAGCTGAAAGGCTTCGAACGCATCTCTATCAAGAAGGGAGAGACCAAGACCGTCACCTTCACCATCACCCCTGAAGACCTGAAGTTCTACAACCAGGAGTTGGAATACAAGAACGAGCCTGGTGAGTTCGAGGTAATGGTAGGTCCTAACAGCAAGGATGTACAGACCCTCACCTTCACATTGAAATAACGACTTATACGACGGAATATGAAGAATATGAAAAATATCTGGCTTATATTGACATTCCTCTTGGCATGGGCTTTTCCAAAGGTCCATGCCGAGAATACGGTAAAGATTCTCGCCATAGGCAACAGCTTCTCGGAAGATGCCATTGAGCAGAACCTGCACGAGTTGGCTGATGCCGAAGGCATACAGACCATAGTGGCCAATCTATATATCCCCGGATGCTCGCTCGAAAGACACATGCAATGCGTAAAAGGCGACCTGAAGGCATATAGATACAGAAAGACAGGAATAGACGGCAAGATGGTGGAGACACCCAACAAGCAGGTGAGCGAAGCCTTGAGCGAGGAAGACTGGGACTATGTGAGCGTACAGCAGGCAAGCCATTTCTCTGGAGTCTACTACACATACCAGCCCTATCTCAACGAACTGATTGCCTATGTGAAACAAAAAGCACCCAAGGCTAAGATTATCTTCCATCAGACATGGGCTTACGCTCAGACTTCCAACCATGACGGCTTCCGCAAGTATGGCAACAGTCAGGCCACCATGTTCTCTTCCATCTTAGGCGCAGCCAAACAGGCTCTCAAGGATGCACCTATCGACATCTTGGTGCCGGCAGGAACAGCTATACAGAATGCCCGTACATCGAGCTTGGGCGACAACCTGAACCGTGACGGCTACCATCTGCAGTTGGTGTACGGAAGATACACTGCTGCCTGTACTTGGTTTGAGGCTATCTTCAAGAAGTCGGTTGTAGGAAACAGCTATGCACCCGAAGGAATAACACAGCAACAGAAGAGCATCGCACAGAAAGCTGCCCATGCTGCCGTAAAACATCCTTTCGTGATTACGCAGATCAAGCAATAGGCTTCAACTGCTTACGAAGCCGCTTTCATTGCTCTACGAAATAGGCTT
>OKUO01000087.1_pt1 | contig 34664 bp, 28 predicted proteins | sample 1606481 | NCBI WGS metagenome assembly OKUO01 (sample SAMEA3882503, study PRJEB24775) | human gut metagenome | biome: human-associated habitat; feature: intestine environment; material: feces | place: Netherlands | collected 2009/2010
TTTCCCTGTTCTCGGTGCGCACGTCAGTGGAGCCAAATTCATGTATCCCGACCTCATTTGGAAGGAATTATTCGGTATGATGAAAAACCTCGTGGCCGATTCATGCCGTAATAAAGGACAGTTTACAAATATTTGATTATGATCCCAAAAGACATCTTCAATCACTTCCCTAACTGGAGAAAAAAAATTCCCCAGTTGGGAAAATAAAAAAAAATATTTGCTTCGTCATCTTCAAAATCAAACACTAACCTTTTTAAGTTCAGAAGTTATAGAAGTTAAAGAAGTTATCACTCCCTTTGGTCGTTCGGGAAGTTAGGGGACAACAGCCCTTTTGGAATGGGAGTTTGGGGCATGTCCACAAAGGCATTAGTCCCTTAACTTCTCTTAACTTCCCTCTAACTTCCCTTAACTCCTTGGGGAAAATATTCCCTCAAGACATATGGCTTTCACTTCGCGTTTTCGTTTTTCAAGTTATTAGTGTTAAAAATGTTCATTTTCTTTGTGGAATAAGAAAAAAGTATTACTTTTGCAATTGTTTTTTAAAGAAAAGGAAGATTGGCAGAGTGACCGAATGCGCTGGACTCGAAATCCGGTATACCCTTTTCCGGGTATCGGGGGTTTGAATCCCTCATCTTCCGCAAACCTATGGTGAAACCATCATGAAAAAATTAATCATTTCCATACTCTTATTTTTGCCCTTGATGTCTGTTCAAGCGCAAAGTGTTCTCACACCCCAACAGCAGTTGGAGGAGGCTCAGAAAAAGCTTGAGGAAGCCAAAAAGGCGGTAGAGGAAGCCAAGCAGAAGGCGGAAGCTGCCAAGAAGAAGGCGGAAGCGGAAGCTGCCAAACAAAAGGCTGCTGCCGAAGCTGCCAAGAAAAAAGCAGAGGAAGAGGCTAAGAGAAAGGCGGCTGAGGAGGCAAAAGCCAAGGCCGAAAAGATACAGCAACAGATAAAGGAAGCTGAGGCTGAGACTGCAAGACTGAAGGCAGAGGCGGCAAGACTGAACGCAGAAGCCAATGGTGCTGCGGCAACAACAGCTGCTCCTGAGGCAACCACTGCCCCAGCGGCTCCTGCAGCAACCACAGCGACTCCTGCTCCTGCCACCACAGCATCGCAGGGCTCGGGATGGGTAATCCCTACGGCAACAAAGAAGGAGACACCTAAACCTGCTGCTCAGGTTAACGGCGCGAAACTGAAGGAAGACCCCAAATACCTGGAAGGCGCCATCACCTTCGACGAACAGGGCAAAATCGTGTTTGACACAGAGATAGAAGCCCCCGGCAAGAGCGCAGCCCAGCTTTACAACCTGGTGTTCGACTACATGAGCGGCCTGACTCAGGACAAAGAGAGCAAGGCAAGCCGAATGGCGCTGGTGAACAAAGACGAACACATCATCGTAAACACGATGGACGAATGGCTCGTGTTCAGCAACTCCTTCATCTCGCTCGACAGAACAGAATGCAAATATAACCTCATCGCCAAGATAACAGATGGAAAGGTGAGCCTGTCGATCAACCACATTAATTATATTTATGAGGAGGGAAGACAGACCGGATTCAAACTGCCAGCCGAAGAGGTGATCATCGACAAGGTGGCGCTGACCAAGAAAAAGAACGACCTGGCACGCATCTTCGGTAAGTTCCGCAAGAAGACCATCGACAGAAAAGACCAGATTTTCAACGAAATAGCAGCTTTGGTGAAATAAATTTCGAGGGAATAGAACAGTAACAAACGCAATATGACAACAGAACAAAATAACAACAATGCTGCCGAAAACAAGGAGCAGCAACAGCAAGAGGCTCAGGAGAAGACAACCTACGCCGTGAGACCTCACCACCACTATAAACGACTGGACTACAGCGACCCGACCAACCTGAAAGTGCGCAACAAGTTGAACACGGCTTTCATCCTATTGGTCATCGTGGGCATCACGCTGTGGTACACAATGGACACACACACACCTGCCTACGTAGTTCTGCTCGTAGGAGTAGTGGTGAAAATCGCCGAAGTATGTATTCGACTATTCAGAAAATGATGAAGAAAAGTAAAGTAATCCTTACGATAACTCTGTTTTGTGCTGCGACATCGCCTGTCGTGGCACAAACCGATTTTAGCAACAACGAGGACTCGATGTTTGCACCCGTCAACAACAGGAACGTCAGAACCGACTCATTAGGGTCGGACAAGGAAATACCCAAGGGACTGAAGGTGTGGACCATAGACGAGCGATTCGGCGACCGACAGGAGGCACAGGTGGACACCCTGCAGCATATGTACATGAACACCCCATTCACCTCGGGACTGAGGGGAGAATACAACTCGCTGGGCAATCTGGGCTCGCCCCGCATCAACCGTATCTTTATCGACCGACGGCTGGACCAGGGGCAGTTTATCTTCGCACAGCCCTTCGACTGCATCAGCACGCCCGTCAGCGAATTCCACTTCACCAACACCTACTCGCCCATCACCAACGTGACGCTCAACAGCTGCGGAAACCGTACCAACGGCGAGGACGACTTCAAGGCGATGTTTGCCGTCAACGCGGGAAAACGACTGGGCATGGGATTCAGATTCGACTATAAGTACGGACGTGGCTACTACGACAGCCAGAGCACCTCGCACTTCAAATATACCATGTGGGGATCGTACATAGGCGACAGATACCAGGCGCACCTGCTCTTCTCTACCCTGCACCAAAAGGCGACAGAGAACGGCGGAATCACCAACGACGACTACATCAAGCACCCAGAACTCTTCGAAGACACCTATGCCGAGAACGAGATTCCTACCGTGCTGCAGCAGAACTGGAACAGAAACAACAGCATACACGTGTTCTTCAACCACAGGTACAATGTGGGATTCAACAGAAAGGTGCGCATGACCGACGAGGAGATCAAGGCGAAGAAGTTTGCCATGGCCTCGAAAAAGGAGAATGCCGCCGAGGACGCCAAGGAGGAGGCAAGGAAAAAGGCTCGCCAGGAGGGCAAGAAGTTCGACGAGGATGCCTTCGGCAAGACACCTAAGTTTGCCGGACGACCCGACGACGCAAAGATTGCGGGCGACGAGCCTGCTGCCGACAAGAAGGATGCCAAGCCGACAGAGCGCATCGCCGTGAACGGTAAGAGCGCCGCCGACAGTATCATGGCACAGGAGAAGAAGGCGGCTCAGGACACGGCCTGGATGAAAAACGAATACGTGCCGGTGACAAGCTTTATACACACCTTGAAGTTCGACAACTACAGCCGTACTTATATCGCCTATCAGACCCCTGCCGACTACTATCTGAACGAATACTACACGGCGGGAAAATACGAGGGCGACTCCATCTACGACAACACCAAGCACTGGGAGATGAAGAACACCCTGGCGCTGGCTACGCTGGAGGGATTCAGCAAGTGGGCTAAGGCGGGACTGAAGGCTTTCGTGAGCTACGACCTGCGCCACTTCGAGTTGCCTGACACCGAGGGCGGTGTGATGAAATACAACGAGCACTCGGTGAGTGTGGGCGGACAGTTGAGCAAGCGACAGGGCAAGTTGCTGCATTATAATGCCGTGGCCGAAATCGGTGTGGCCGGCGAGGATGCAGGAACCCTGGCGGTCGACGGCGACGTGGACGTGAACATCCCCTTCCTCGGCGACACATTGTCGGTCATCGGTAGTGGTTTCTTCCACAGAATCACTCCTTCGTTCTACTTCCGCAACTATCACGGTCGTCACTTCTGGTGGGAGAACGACCTCGACAAGATTATCCACACACGCATCATGGGAACGCTGAAGTTTGCCAAGACAAAGACGATGCTCAGAGTGGCTGTGGACGAGATAAAGAACTATGCCTACCTGAGCCAGAGCTACAACGTGACGGACAACAACCAGGCGGCACGTACGGGAGTAACGGTGCAGGCCAAGCAGAGCGGGAGCCCCGTCAACCTGCTGACAGCCCAGCTGTTCCAGGACGTGAGATGGGGAATACTGAACTGGGAGAACGTCATTACCTATCAGCACTCGAGCAAGACGGACGTCATCCCCGTGCCTGCGCTCAACGTGTACAGCAACCTGTATCTGAAATTCCCTGTGGTGAAGGTGCTCAACATCGACCTGGGTGCCGACGTGAGATACTTCACAAGCTATGAGGCACCCGACTATTCGCCTGCGCTGAGTCAGTACACAGTACAGGACAATGGCGACAAGAATGTGAAAGTGGGCAACTACCCCATCGTCAACGTCTATGCCAACGTGCACATCAAGCATACACGTTTCTTCGTAATGATGACACACGTCAACAAGGGTTCGGGCGACAAGAACTATTTCTTCGTGCCCCACTATCCGCTCAATGGCAGCGTGTTCCGATTCGGTGTTAGCTGGAACTTCTTCAATTGATGATTGCAACAAATTCGATAAAGGCCTGGTTTTTGGCAGCGCGCCCCAAAACGCTGTCAGCTGCGGCTGTACCCGTACTGATAGCCATCGCACTCGCTATGCGCGACTGCTATCTGATGGAAACAGTTGGCGATGCTGCACAGCCTCACATCCTGCACATACCAGCCCTACTGTGTCTGCTCTTCGCATGGGTGATGCAGATAGACTCCAACTTCGTGAACGACTACTTCGACTTTAAACGGGGAAATGACGACGAGACACGATTAGGCCCCAAGAGGGCCTGCGCCGAAGGATGGATCACCGAAAGCGCCATGAAGACGGGTATCATCGTGACCACGCTCCTTGGATGCGCCATCGGTCTGCCACTCGTCATCTACGGAGGAATGGCCATGATATGGGTGGGAGTGGCCTGCGTAGCGTTCTGCTTCCTCTACACCACAACCTTCAGCTACCACGGCATGGGCGACATACTGGTGCTGCTGTTCTTTGGCATCGTACCGGTGTGCTGCACCTATTATGTCATCATGCCCGAGGGCTACAAGACAGTAAGTACTGAGGTGGTGATGGCCGCTATCGCCTGCGGACTGGTGGTGGACACACTCTTGGTGGTGAACAACTTCCGCGACAGAGACAACGACCGCGAGGCTGGCAAACGCACACTCATCGTTAAGTTAATCGACAGATGGGACGAGAAGAGTGCACTCTGGCTCTATCTGCTCTTGGGGTATGTGCCCCTCGCCATCATGATGGGCATGGGAATCCACGATGCCGTAGTGCGCGACACCTCTACCTTCGCCCTCCCCCTCTACGCCGTCTACGCAGCCATGCACCATACTACCTACCGGCAGCTGAAAGCCATCAACCACGGCAGGGAACTCAACAGGGTGTTGGGAAGTACGGCACGCAATATTTTCATCTATGGACAAATCGTTTTCCTGACCATCGTCCTGGGATTCGCATTGGAAATATAATGAGGAGAAAAAGCAATGATACAACAAGTAAGTATGGAAATCATGGAGTTTGTGGAAACACAGATTCTGCCAAAATATACAGAGTTCGGTGAAAGCCACGGACTCAGACACGTCAACAGGGTGATCAAGAATTCTCTGGAGTTGGCACGCATCACGGGTGCCGACATCAACATGGTGTATGTCGTGGCTGCCTACCACGACCTGGGAATGAGCGGACCGAGAGCTATCCACCACATCACGAGTGGAAAGATTCTCATGGCAGATGCCCGGCTGAAGCGATGGTTCTCCCAAGACCAGATAAAGATCATGAAAGAGGCGGTGGAAGACCACAGGGCCTCGTCAAGCCGTCAGCCCAGAAGCATCTACGGCAAAATCGTGGCTGAAGCCGACCGCGACATCGACACCCACGAGATTTTCCTCCGTGCCATCCTCTATGCCAAGGAAAACAATCCCGGTAAAGACAAGGAACAAATATGGGAACTCTTCGCCCACCACATGGACGAGAAGTACTCAGTACATGGATACATCAAACTCTGGATTCCCAACTCGCCCAACGAGAAGGAACTGAAAATGCTGCGCGACATCATCGAGGACAAAGCGCTGCTAAGACAGGAATTCGACAAGATTTACGAGAGCATTCTCTGAAGTCAAGGAGAATTCAATGGAGTTAAAACAAAGGCTATCCTAACTCAAAAATTATTCTGAATGAGATATTTGATTCGAGCCAATAATTTTTAAGTCAAGAATTAGAGAATTTGAGAAGCATTCCTGACAAAAATAAAATATTCCAGCCTCTTCTTCCCCTTTATCTTCTTAACAAAAAATCGCCCTAAATGGTTACTATTTCAATTAAAATTAGTAACTTTGCACTCAAATATAAAAAAGATAAAGATTAGGATGAAAAAAATGTTATTTACGCTGCAATTACTGCTGTTCGCAGTTATTGCACAGGCACAACTGCTTAGCCCTGTAAAATTCACCAGTCAGTTGAAAACTAACGGGACAGCAGTTGCAGAGATTGTATTCAGCGGAAAGATTCAACCAGGATGGCACGTCTACTCTACAGGTTTGGGAAGCGACGGACCTATCTCGGCAACCTTCAACGTCAACAAAATGGAAGGCGTAGAACTCGTCGGCAAACTGCAGGCACGAGGCAACGAGGTGTCGAAATACGACAATATGTTCGGCATGAAGCTGCGTTTCTTCGAAGGAAGCGCCACTTTCGTGCAGAAGGTAAAATTCACTGCTGCTCAGTATGTTATCGACGCATACCTGGAATACGGAGCCTGCAACGACCAGAGTTGTCTGCCTCCTTCAGAGGTCAACTTCAAGCACACAGGCAAGTCGCCTGCCATAGACAGCAAAGCTGCTCTGGAAGCCAAGACCGACAACAAGCAGGACGCAGCACTGGCTGCCAAGGCAAAGGCCGACTCCATTGCCATGATGCAGGCTGCCTTGACCGACACCGCACAGCAGAACACCGTGGACAGCGCAGCCCTGGCTCAGGCTGCAGAACAACTCGACACCAAGGCGCTGTGGCAGCCCGTAGTGAAAGAGTTGCAGGCGTTCGGAGGCGCCAAAGACATAGCCAACCACTCGCTCATCTATATCTTCCTGATGGGACTCGTGGGCGGACTCCTCGCACTGGTAATGCCTTGCATCTGGCCTATCATTCCTATGACGGTGAGTTTCTTCCTGAAACGTGCCAAGAACGACAAGAAGAAGGGCGTTCGCGATGCTTGCACCTACGGACTAAGCATCGTGGTCATCTATCTGACTTTGGGTCTCGCCGTCACAGCCATCGCAGGTCCAAGCACACTCAACGCTCTGTCTACCAGTGCGGTATTCAACATCATTCTCTTCGTACTCTTGGCGGTGTTCGCCTTCTCCTTCTTCGGATGGTTTGAAATCAAACTGCCCGACCGCTGGGGCAACGCCGTAGACAACAAGGCATCGAGCACCACAGGACTGATCTCCATCTTCCTGATGGCCTTCACCCTCGTACTGGTGTCTTTCTCGTGCACAGCACCTATCATCGGACTGCTGTTGGTTCAGACGGTGACGTCGGGCGACTGGCTGGCTCCTACCGTGGGCATGCTGGGATTCGCACTGGCACTCGCCCTGCCCTTCACCCTCTTCGCACTCTTCCCTTCATGGCTCAAGTCGGCCCCTAAGTCGGGTTCATGGATGGAAACCATCAAGATTGTTTTGGGATTCGTCGAACTGGCGTTCTCATTGAAGTTCCTCTCTGTGGCCGACCTGGCTTATGGCTGGCACATCTTGGACCGCGAGGTGTTCCTGTCGCTCTGGATAGTCATCTTCGGCGCCTTGGGTCTCTACCTCATCGGTAAGTTGAAGTTCCAGGTAGACGCCATCGGTGGCGAGATAGACAAACCTATGCCCGTGCCCTGCATCATGCTGGGTCTGTGCTCGCTGGCCTTCGCCGTGTATATGGTTCCCGGTCTCTGGGGCGCTCCCTGCAAGGCGGTGAGTGCATTCGCTCCTCCTATCAACACACAGGACTTCAACCTGAACACCAAGACCGTGGAACCTGCCTACAAGGACTACGAGATGGGAATGGCAGCTGCCAAGGCTCAGGGCAAACCTGTGCTGATAGACTTCACCGGATTCGGCTGCGTGAACTGCCGCAAGATGGAAGCTTCGGTATGGACCGACGCCAACGTGGCTGACAAGCTGACCAAAGACTACGTGCTCATCTCGCTCTATGTGGACGACAAGACGCCATTGCCACAGCCTATGGAAGTGACATTCAACGGCGAGAAGTACACCCTGAGAACCGTCGGCGACAAATGGAGCTACCTGCAGGCAAGCAAATTTGGTGCCAACGCTCAGCCCTTCTACGTGGCTGTCGACAACAACGGCAATCCTCTCACCGCAGCTTTCAGCTTCAAGGAGGACGTAAACGCATATCTTGAGTTCCTGAATAAGGGACTCGACAACTACAGAAAGTAAAACTCGAGTAAAATAAATAAAACTATGAACAGTAGAAAAGAAATTCCAGTCCTGTTGCTTACAGGCTATTTAGGCAGTGGAAAGACAACACTACTCAACAAGATTTTGGCTAACCAGAAAGGCATCAAGTTTGCAGTCATCGTCAACGATATCGGCGAGGTAAACATCGATGCTGCCCTCATAGAACAAGGAGGCGTGGTAGGAAAGAAAGACGACTCGCTCGTGGCTCTGCAAAACGGATGCATCTGCTGTACGCTGAAGATGGACCTCGTGGAACAGCTCAAGGAAATCGTCGACATGCAGAAGTTCGACTACATCGTCATTGAGGCAAGCGGCATCTGCGAGCCTGCGCCTATCGCACAGACCATCTGCTCGATTCCTACACTCGGACCACAATACGTCAAGAACGGAGTGCTGAGACTCGACAGCATCGTTACCGTTGTGGATGCTCTGAGAATGAAAGATGAGTTTGCAGGCGGCGACGACCTGATGAAGGACAACATCGACGAGGAAGATCTGGCGTCGCTCGTCATCCAGCAGATAGAGTTCTGCAACATCATCCTGCTCAACAAGGCTGCTGAGGTGGAACCCAAAGACCTCGACAAACTGAAGCACATCATCAAAGCCATACAGCCAAAGGCTGAAATCTTCGAGTGCAACTACGGCGACGTAGACCTCGACAAGATTGTCAACACACGTAAGTTTGACTGGGAAACCGTGGCCACATCGGCTGGATGGATCCAGGAGATTGAGGCAGAACGCAACGAAGATCATCACGATCACGACGATCACGATGATGACGATCACGACGATGAGCACGAGCATCATCACCACGACCACGACGATGAGCACGAGCATGATGAACACGAGCATCATCATCACGACCACGACCATCACCATCATCATCACCACGACGATGAGGGAGAGGCTGAGGAATACGGCATCGGCACCTTCGTGTACTACAGCCGCAAGCCTTTCGACCTGGGACTCTTCGACGACTTCGTGGCACGCAAATGGCCACGCGACGTGGTAAGAGCCAAGGGAATCTGCTACTTTGCCGACGAGAGAGACATGTGCTACGTGTTCGAACAGGCTGGAAAACAGAAGACCGTGAAGCAGGCTGGACAATGGATAGCCACCATGCCTAAAGACCAACTCGACGAGCTGCTGGCACGTGAGGAACAGCTCAGAAAGGAATGGGACGACAAGGTGGGCGACAGAATGATCAAGATCGTATTCATTGGTCAGCATCTGCAGAAAGAGGCTATCTGCAAGGAATTGGACAAATGCCTCGTGGATTAAGTCGACACACAGCAGAAAAATTACATAAATACGCAACTGAACTTCAGCAAGTTCGGAAGTTAAACACAACATAATACGCAACAAAAAGAAACAGCATGAAGATTGATTTTAGACCAGCTTTCATGAAAGACTTTGACGGTTGCTGGATGGTCATCAACGAAGCCAGAGAACAGATGATCAAGTCGGGACGTCACCAGTGGACAGAGCAATATCCTGCCTACAAGGACATCCTGGCAGACATCAACAACGGCAATGCCTATGTGCTCACCGTGAACGACCAGATAGCCGTTTACGGAGCGGTGGTGCTGAACGGAGAACCTGCCTACGAGTTTCTCGAAGGAAAATGGCTCACCAACAGCAACTATTACGTCATACACCGGTTCGCAACCCTGCCCAAACTGCAGAGAGAGGGATACGCACGCATTTTCATCAACAAGGTGTGCAGCCTGTGCGAAGTGGAGCACGTGCCCAGCATCAAGGTGGACACCAACTACGACAACCTGCCCATGGTGAGCCTGCTCTCGTCTATGGGATTCTGCCTTTGTGGAAAGGTGAGCTATGGTGAGAGAGGGCTGAGATTCGCCTTTGAAAAAATCACCATGCGGCCCAAAGGATAAAAAGAAGAAACTCCCAAAAATTCAGGAGAAAGAAATACAACGATGATCAGCAAGAACAAGATAAAATATATCAAGTCGCTCGAACTGAAGAAAAACCGCAACAAGGAAGGTAAGTTCGTGGCTGAAGGACACAAGGTGGTGGACGACCTCTTAGTACTGCAGCCTGCATCGCTTATTGTGGCTACCGAAAAATGGCTCAAAGACAAAAGCATTGACCCAAGGACGGAAGTGGTCACGGTAAGCGAGGAGGAACTCAGAAAGGTGAGCTTCCTACAGCATCCGCAACAGGTGCTCGCCGTCTTTGACCAAAGGGAAAACAGAGACTTCGCTTCTGCCAACGTCGACTTCAACTGTCTGAACCTCGCCCTCGACGGAGTGCAGGACCCGGGCAACCTGGGAACCATCATCCGCATAGCCGACTGGTTTGGCATAGAGAACATTTACTGTTCGCCCGAAACTGCCGATGTGTATAATCCCAAGGTGGTGCAAGCCACGATGGGAAGCATCGCCAGAGTGAAGGTCCTGTATGGCGACCTGATGGCGCTGTTCGCCTCGCTGCCTGCCGACGTGCCTGTCTACGGTACCCTGCTCGACGGTGAGGACATCTATGCACAACAGCTCGACAACCGTGGATTCATCGTCATGGGAAACGAGGGAAAAGGCATCTCGCCCGAACTCACCCAGAGGGTGAACCGCAGGCTGCTCATCCCCAACTTCCCTCCAGAAAGACCTACTGCCGACAGTCTGAACGTAGCAATAGCCACGGCCATCACCTGCTCGGAATTCAGAAGACAAGGAAGGAGATGAAACTAATGTTTAGTGTTTAATGTGCAGAAAGGTTGTTATCCCACAATTAAACACTAAACATTAAACATTAAACACTAAGCATTCAATGAAACTATGAAGATAAATGATTTGATAAAGCATCGCAGTGTAACTGCCTGCATGAAAGAAGCTTACAGTCTGATGACTGGCAATGTGAAGAACCTGCTGAAAAGTACATGGTGGGCTTTTATGATCTATGCATTCATGGTGGCATTCATGGTTTACCTGCGCACACCCAACAAGATGCTTCACGACTGGGGCGAGGAAAACATGATGCTGTCGTTCTGCCTGCAGACGGTCGTTTACTTGGGTGTCATCGTGGCGGCTTTCCTCATGGGAGCAGCAGCATGGCGCTGGCTGACCGACAAGCCTTTTGGCAGAATGTTGAAGCGGTTTACTACAATTTATCTCGCTTCGGCTGTCGTCAGTTTCGTCGTCACATTCGCCGCAACGTTTGCCCTAACTTGCTTTTACCTTACGGCATTTCTCACAGCCGCAGGCTCGGCTGCTACGGCAGATTCGGCAGCAGGCTCGCCCTCGCTCCTCATCATCGTGCTCTTTGCACTCGCCATCGTCGCTGCCACCGCCCTCTGCATGGCGGTGAGTCTGCCTTTCGCCTATCTCACTCCCAAATACATGTTGCAGGAAAAGGGTGAGAAATTACGCCCCTGGAAATCATTCAAGTGCGGATTCCGCCACATGGGTTCCATCTTCAAGATGGGTTTCCTGGGCAGTCTTGTCATCCTGGTGGCAGGTATCCTGATCTACATTCCTCTCGCCATCCTGATAGGCGCACAGGTATCGGCACAGATGGGCACTCTCGAAGGCGACCCGGTAGGAACGCCCTCCTACTTCACCTTCCTCTTCATCGTCGTGACAGCCCTCCTGCTGTTCATCTTCGCATACATCCTGCACTGGTTGTTTATCTCGTACATCTATCTCTATGGCAGTATAGAGAACGACGAAATGAAGAAAACTGAAATGCTAAATGCTAAATGCTAAAAATCATTCAACATAAAAAAGACATAGACATGAAACAAACCAGACTGCTATTCATCGACCGCGACGGAACCTTGATTCAGGAGCCGGAAGATGAACAGATTGACAGCTTCGAGAAGCTTGTCTTCACCAAGGGCGTGATGAGAAACCTCAGTTTCATTGCCCAACACACAGACTATCAGCTCGTCATGGTGAGCAACCAGGACGGATTAGGCACCGACTCCTTCCCGGAAAACACTTTCTGGCCTGTGCACAACTTCATCATCCAGACACTGGAAAGTGAGGGAATCCACTTCGAGGAACAGCTGATAGACCGCCATTTCCCCGAGGACAACTCGCCCATGAGAAAGCCTGGCACCGGCATGCTAACCCACTATATTGACAATCCAGAATACGACTTGGCCAACAGCTATGTCATCGGCGACCGTGAAACCGACGCTCAGTTGGCCGAGAACCTGGGATGCAAGAGTCTAATACTGGGCAAAGATGGCATGGACTGGGACAAAATAGCCGAAATTCTCTTTGCCGGCGACCGCATCGCCGAGGTAAAACGCACCACCAAGGAGACTGACATATATATTAAGGTGAACCTCGACGGTTCGGGCCACTGCGACATCTCCACAGGACTGGGCTTCTTCGACCACATGTTAGAGCAGATAGGAAAGCACGGAATGATGGACCTCACCATCCACACCAAGGGTGACCTCTACGTGGATGAGCACCACACCATCGAAGATACAGGCATCGCACTGGGCGAATGTCTGCTTCAGGCATTGGGCAACAAGAGAGGCATCGAGAGATATGGCTACAGCCTGCCTATGGACGACTGCCTGTGCCAGGTGGCTCTCGACTTTGGTGGACGCCCCTGGCTCGTTTGGGACGCTGAGTTCCATCGCGAGAAAGTAGGCGAAATGCCCACCGAGATGTTCAAGCACTTCTTCAAGAGTCTGAGCGATGCTGCCAAGATGAACCTCAACATCAAGGCAGAAGGCGAGAACGAACACCACAAGATAGAAGGTATCTTCAAGGCACTCGCACGATCACTCAAGATGGCAGTGAAGCGAGATATCTATCACTTCGAACTGCCTTCATCGAAGGGAATGCTGTAAAAAAAAGAAGAACAAGCAGAAAGAATGCTGTAAAAAAATGCCAAAAAATTTGGCTGCATCAGAAGAAAGCAGTATCTTTGCAAATACATAAGGGTCGTTTCGGTTAGATTGGGATACTCATCACATTACAAATTATGAAACCGAGAAGACTTCTCTTGCCTATGGCGGGCCACTATAAGCCGGACTTCGTTCGGTGAAGCTGCAAAGCCGGTGGATTACAAAAGCGGGGGGCTCTCAAACTTATTGCTAAGTTCGGAGTTTCATCACATCATCGGGCGACCCTTTTCTTTTTATTCTTAGAACTTTGTCATTGAATACTCTCATCATTCTTTGAACAATATTCAACATCATAGAAAACATTCATCAACATTTTAAATTCATACGAATATCACATCATGTTTAGCGGAATCATAGAAAACATGGCTACTGTCGTGGCTGTGAAAAGGGACAAGGAGAATATCGACCTTACACTGGAATGCCCGTTTGCTGGCGAGTTGAGTATCGACCAGAGTGTGGCGCACAATGGAGTATGCCTCACGGTCGTGGCTTTAGAAGGAAACACCTATACAGTTACTGCCATGAAGGAAACACTCGACCGTTCCAACCTCGGACTGCTGAAAGAGGGAGACAAGGTGAATGTGGAACGTTCTATGATGCTCAACGGCAGGCTCGACGGACACATCGTACAGGGACACGTAGACCAGACTGCCACCTGTATTAACAAACGTGATGCTGATGGTTCCACCTACTATACTTTCGAATACAGACTCGACCGCGAGATGGCTCGCAAGGGCTACTTCACTGTCGACAAGGGTTCGGTCACTGTCAATGGTGTGTCGCTCACTGTCTGTGAGCCTACCGACAACACCTTCACCGTGGCTATCATTCCCTATACTCACGACCACACCAACTTCTGCAACATAGAAGTGGGAACCGTTGTCAACATCGAGTTCGACATCCTGGGCAAATACATCGCACGCCTGCAGGCTGTATCGAAAGACTGATAAATCTCTCTATCCTCACTCTGCTTAAAAGGCAAGGCAAACAAAAAGGGATATAAAAACAAAGGGATATAAAAACAAAGGGATATAAAAACAAAAGGAAGTTAGCTTCACTCGTCATGGAAGCTAACTTCATTTTTTTTATTCCAGATACTCGGTCTTATCCTCGATGCCGGCTTCGGCAAGAGCCTCCTTGCGCTCTACACACGTACCGCACTTTCCGCAATGCTTCTCGCCACCCTTATAGCAACTCCAGGTCTCAGTGTAGTCTATTCCCAATCGCTTGCCTATACGGGCAATGTCCGACTTGGTGATGTTGGTATAAGGAGCTGACACGTGCACATCGACAAAGGTTCCTGCCTGGGCAGCCCGGTCGATGGCAGAGATAAACTCCGGACGACAGTCGGGATAAATAGTGTGGTCGCCTCCATGATTGGCTATCAACACCTTCTTCAGGTTGTTGCTCTCAGCTATGCCGATGGCAATGCTCAGCATGATGCCGTTGCGGAAAGGCACCACCGTCGACTTCATGTTCTCGTCGGCATAATGTCCTTCTGGAATAGCATCGGCGCCTTCTAAGAGCGAGCTCTTGAAATACTGATGCATGAAACCCAAGTCGATGGTGATGTGCTTGATGCCCAAACGCTCACAGTGCATCTTGGCATAAGGAATCTCACGCTCGTTATGGTTGCTGCCATAGTTGAAACTGATACCCAAGGCTATCTCGTCTTTTTTATCGTAGAGCAGCGTGATACTGTCCATACCGCCGCTCACAATGATTACAGAATCCTTCATTTTGTATTTGAATTTATTATTTATAAAATTATATTGCAATCCAATATTAGCAAAATCTGCGTAATCCACGAAATCTGCGTGCACACTTATCCGAACAGACAGCGGAGCGCCTCTTCCACCTTCCTCACAGGATGGATGGTGATGTTGTACTTCGACCTGTCGAGCGAATGATAGTTGTAACGGGGAATGATGATGTCATGAAAGCCCAACTTCTCGGCTTCGGCGATGCGCTGCTCGATGCGGCTCACCGGACGAACCTCACCACTCAAACCTACTTCGCCAGCCATACACCAGCCAGCCTCGATAGGCGTGTCCACATTACTGCTCAATACGGCGGCTATCACACTGAGATCCATCGCCAGGTCTGTGACACGCAGTCCGCCTGCTATGTTCAGGAACACGTCCTTCTGCATCAGTTTGAAGCCTACCCTCTTCTCGAGCACAGCCAAGAGCATGTTGAGCCGACGCTGGTCGAAGCCCGTAGCCGAGCGCTGTGGTGTGCCATAGGCAGCGGTAGATACAAGCGCCTGCGTCTCGACCAGAAAAGGACGGACACCCTCGATGGCACTGCTGATTGCCACTCCCGACAAACCGTCATGATCGTCGGTAAGCAAGAGCTCCGAAGGATTGCTCACCTGTCGGAGTCCACCCTGCTGCATCTCGTAGATACCTAACTCTGAGGTACTTCCGAATCGGTTTTTGATACTGCGCAGGATGCGATACATATAATGCTGGTCGCCCTCAAACTGTACCACCGTGTCGACAATATGTTCCAGAATCTTCGGTCCGGCCAAGGTTCCCTCCTTATTTATATGTCCGATAAGGATGACAGGTATGCCGCTGGTCTTGGCAAACCTCAACAAGGCAGCTGCGCACTCACGCACCTGGGAGATACTGCCTGGCGAGCTCTCCACCTCGTCGGTGGCAATCGTCTGTATGGAGTCTATTACCACCAGTCCGGGAGCCTGTTCCTGTATATGCGTGAAGATTTTCTCCAACGATGTCTCGCAAAGAATAGACACATTGTCGAGCGAGGCCCTGCCAGCAGCACTCTCATCGCCCACCGATGCAGAAGCCAGTCGGTCAGCACGCAGTTTAATCTGATGGGCACTCTCCTCGCCGCTCACATACATCACTTTCATGTCGGGCAGATGAAGAATGGTCTGAAGTGTGAGTGTACTCTTTCCGATGCCCGGCTCACCGCCCAGGAGCGTGATACTGCCAGGAACCAGTCCTCCACCCAGCACACGGTTCAGCTCACCATCGTGCATATCAATGCGCGGCTCATCATGAGCAGAAATATCGCGCAGACGTACAGGCCTTGCTCCCCCATCGCTGTGATTGCCGCCAAACATCGTGGCAGCACCTCCATGCCGCATGCTCATGCCAGCGTTGCGGGCAGCCTGGGAGCCCGTATCATTGGCTATACGAATCTCCTTGAACGTATTCCATTGTCCACAACTCGGGCACTTGCCTATCCATTTCGACGACTCCTGACCACAGTTGCTGCAAACATAAGCTATCTTGTCTTTTGCCATATTCTGATGAGTATTAAAATCAAGGACAAAGGTACATTATTTTTTCACTTTCGCCAAATATTCGCCACACTTTCACATCAAAAGGTTATATTTTGCAAAGCCGATATTACATTACCAGCCTCTTTGATAAAAAAAATCCTTAAAAGAACACCAAAATTTGCAACATTCAGTTATTTTTCATACCTTTGCCTACAGTTTCAGCAGAGTCGACTTCAAATGAGTAAAACGCCTAAAAGGCAACACCCACGACAGTTGGCACAAAGTCTAAAACACAAGTCCTGTTCATCATTGTCATGGAGAACAATAAACAGACAGAACGAACGAGACAGATTACAACAAAAAACATTCTATTCATAATATAGAGAGAAATTAAATAACTAATAATAAAAACGTTAGGTAAAATGAAAATCGAAGATTTTAACTTTGCCGGTCACAAGGCAATCGTACGCGTTGATTTCAACGTGCCATTGGATGAAAATGGTAATGTAACAGACGACACTCGTATCCGCGGTGCCCTTCCTACATTGAAGAAGGTGCTGGCCGATGGTGGTGCTCTTATCATGATGAGCCATATGGGTAAGCCAAAGGGCAAAGTTAAGCCAGAGCTTTCTCTTTCACAGATTGTAAAGAACGTATCCGACGCTCTCGGCGTTGAGGTGAAGTTTGCTAAAGATTGCGGCAATGCTGATGCAGAGGCTGCTGCGCTGAAGCCAGGTGAGGCTCTCCTGCTCGAGAACCTTCGCTTCTATCCTGAAGAGGAAGGCAAGCCAGTAGGCGTTGAGAAGGGTACTCCTGAGTACGATGCTGCCAAGGCTGAGATGAAGGAACGTCAGAAGAAGTTCGCTGCCAAGTTGGCTTCTTATGCTGATGTATATGTAATGGATGCCTTCGGTACTGCTCACCGCAAGCACGCTTCTACTGCTGTCATCGCCGACAGCTTCGACAAGGACCACAAGATGCTCGGTTTCTTGATGGAGAAAGAGGTAAAGGCTGTTGACGCTGTACTCGGCAACATTAAGCGCCCATTCACTGCTATCATGGGTGGTTCTAAGGTTTCTACGAAGATCGGTATCATCGAGAACCTCTTGACAAAGGTTGACAACCTGATCCTCTGTGGTGGTATGACATACACATTCTCTAAGGCTCTCGGCGGCAAGATTGGTTTGTCTATCTGCGAGGACGATAAGCTCGATGTAGCTCTCGACGTAATCAAGAAGGCTAAGGAGAACGGTGTAAACCTCGTACTCGGTACTGACTCTATCTGCGGTGATGCTTTCAAGAACGACTGCAACACACAGGTTTGCCCATCTAACAATATCCCTGACGGCTGGGAGGGTATGGACGCTGGTCCTGACACTCGCAAGGCTTTCGCTGCTGCCATCAAGGGTGCTAAGACTATCCTCTGGAACGGTCCTGCCGGTGTATTCGAGTTCGACAACTTCGCTGGTGGTTCTAAGGCAATCGCTGAGGCAATCGCTGAAGCTACTAAGGAGGGTGCATTCTCACTCATCGGTGGTGGTGACTCTGTAGCTTGTATCAACAAGTTCGGTTTGGCTGACCAGGTTTCTTACATCTCTACAGGTGGTGGCGCTCTGCTCGAGGCTATCGAGGGCAAGGTATTGCCAGGCGTAGCTGCTATTGAGAAGTAATTCATCAGAATGGAGATTCGTACACATACAATTCTTGATGGATGAACAAAGAAATATCTATCTTGTTTTGTTGTGACGAAGTATTGATTTATTGGATTCAATAGGTTACAATATATCAAACACTTTCAAGTCGGGGACACCCTTTATACGTGTCCCCGATTTTTCCATTTTTATTCACCCCAACTAAAAATCCTAAAATAAACATATTTTCATTTAGAAGACAGATCAATGGATTGGATTATCAACCTTTTTACGAACACCGAATCGGTGGCTCACATCGCCCTACTCTATGCCATTGTCATAGCAGTGGGCGTGTATCTGGGCAAGATTAAGATTGGTGGCATTTCACTTGGCGTTACCTTCGTGCTCTTTGCCGGCATCCTGGCAGGACATGTAGGCTTCACTGCTCCCAAGGACATTCTGACCTTCATACAAGACTTCGGACTCATTCTCTTTGTCTTTATGATCGGTTTGCAGGTAGGTCCGGGCTTCTTCGAAAGCTTCAAGAAAGGCGGTGTGACGCTCAACCTGTTGTCGACGGCTGCGATATTCCTCAATGTCTGTGTAATGTTCGCATGCTATTATCTTTTCTTCGACACCAGCAACCCCAACAACTTGCCAATGATGGTGGGTACACTCTATGGAGCCGTCACCAATACGCCAGGTCTTGGTGCCGCCAACGAGGCGCTGCTCAGCGTCTTCCCCAATGGTGCCCCAAGCATTGCCAACGGTTATGCCTGCGCTTATCCACTCGGTGTGGTAGGCATCATCGGTGCCACCATTCTCATCAAGTACATCTGCAAGGTGAACACCGCGGATGAGGAGGAGAAACTAAACGAAGAAGACGCAGCCAACCCACATGCCAAGGCGCACAACATGCACCTTCGTGTGGAGAATACCTATATCGCAGGACGCACTCTCCGACAGGTTTCCGAGTTTCTGAACCGCGACATCGTATGCTCACGACTGCTCCACAATGGCGAGGTGAGCATTCCTAACAGCCAGACTACCTTCGAGGTGGGCGACGAGCTGCTCGTTGTATGCGCCGAGGCTGACGCCGAAGCCATCAAGGCCTTCATCGGTCCTGAGATAGAGGCCGAATGGGATCGCGAGAAAGATGAGGTTCAGCACTTCGTGTCGCGCCGCATTGTCGTTACACGTCCTGAGATGAACGGTAAGACGCTGGGCAAGATGCACTTCTCAAGTGTGTATGGCGTCAACGTCACCCGTATCTCACGCCAGGGAATGGACATCTTTGCCGGTCGCAACCACCACTTCCACGTGGGCGACAAGATTCTCGTTGTAGGTCCCGAGGAGAATGTAAACCGTGTGGCTGAAATGATGGGTAACTCTGTGAAGCGACTCGATGCGCCTAACATCGCCACCATCTTCGTAGGTATCATGATTGGTATCATCTTCGGCAGTCTGCCTTTCGCAGTTCCAGGAATGCCTGTTCCGCTGAAGTTGGGTATTGCTGGCGGTCCGCTGATCATCGCCATCCTCATTGGCCGTTTCGGTTATCACTTCAAACTGGTTACCTATACTACCACCTCTGCCAACATGATGCTGCGAGAGATAGGTCTTGTGCTGTTCCTTGCGAGTGTGGGCATCAAGGCTGGTGCCGGTTTCTGGGACACTGTGGTACAGGGCGACGGTATCAAGTATGTGTACACAGGTTTCCTTATCACCATCATTCCTATCCTTATCGTGGGCACCATAGCCCGACTGAAGTACAAGTTCAACTACTTCACCATCATGGGTATGATAGCCGGAACCTATACCGACCCACCAGCCCTGGCTTATGCCAACGCTTCCTGCTCTAAGGAGGCTCCTGCCGTGGGTTACTCTACCGTTTATCCGCTGAGTATGTTCCTCAGAATCTTCTCAGCCCAGATAGTGGTACTTTTCTTCTGCGGAGCATAGCGAATCATTTGCTAAGCAAAGACTCTCCGACAGCAGAAAGTTCACTTACTATATTTGAATTTTTATAAACGAAAATTTATAAATTATAAAAGAGGTGCACATTTAAGAAAAAATGTGCACCTTTTTTGTTGCTTATTCCAAAAATCTTTGTAACTTTGAGGCTGTAAGAATACCTATTGATACACCAACCTTCAAAAAGAGAGAAAGCCTATGAAGAAATTTGGAATCCTACTAAGCCTGTTGGTCACTGCCACCTTGTCCACTTGGGCACAAGGAGCTAAAAGCATCCGCATAACGGAGGTGATGCCCAACAACCAAGCCAGTATCGTCGACGAGTATGGTGCCCACAAAGCATGGGTGGAACTGTCGAACACCTCGTTTACTACTTATAATATCCGTGGCATGTTCCTTACCACCGACCGACGTGTGCTCGACAAGAACATGTCGCCCGAGGAACGTCGCAAACTCATGTCTCCCCTACCCAACAATGAGCCGCGCACAACCCTTGCTGGCAAGAAAAGCGTGATCATCTACGACCGATACCTCTGGCAGGAAGACTCAGAGAAGACGTGTCCCGACTGTTTTCCCAAGGGCAAGGGACACTTCAGATGGCCAAGCGAGGGCAATGGTCCTTTCCATTTGAAACTCGGACTGGTGCCTCTCAAGGAAATAGCGGATGCTTTCCACGAGAAGAACAACTGGATAGCTCTTTACGACGGCAATGCTGTCGACCTGATAGACTCTGTCAGCATTCCCTGGATGGCAGCCGACCAGTCATATGCCCTCAGCAAAGACCTCAGCAGCTGGAAGGTTTGCGCTGCCAAGGATGTCACTCCGGGCTATCTTCCACAAGACACAGGACTCAGCAAGCCACAGATTCTCAAGACGACCGACCCTCATGGCTTCGGCATTGCAGCCCTTTCCATGGGCATTGTCTTCTCCTGTCTGGCCCTGCTCTTCGTCTTCTTCTGGCTCTTCGGTGCTTATATGAAGCACAAGCAGCGCATCGCACGTGCCACAGAGAAACACGCCACCTTATTATATAAGACGGGCAAGAAGACCATTGAGCTGACCACAGAGATCGGTCATAAGACCAACGTGATGCTGAAGGAAGGCCTAACCACCAAGGGCATCGACAAGGAAATCTATATGGCTGTCATCTCGCTGGCTCTCAAAGAATACTTGGAGGATGTGCACGACATCGAACCGGGCATCATCACCATTAAGCCCAAGCAGACGAGATGGAACGAACCGAGATTCAATAATAAGTGAAGAGTGAAGAACGAAGGGTAAAGAACGAAGAGTGAAGAACGAAGGGTGAAAAAATCAACAGCTTTACTGATACAAAATAAAAATATTAAAGAATAAAACTATGGCAAAATACCAATATAAAGTAAAAGGCGTAGACTACGAAGTAGAGATACAAGATATAGAAGGCAATATCGCCAATGTAACCGTCAACGGCATCCCCTTCGAAGTGGAGATGAAGCAACCTGTCAAGGCTGGCAAGCAGAAGTTCCGCATAGCGAATGAGGCTACTGATGACAAGGGCGGAGTATCGTCTGCCGACAGTGCCAAGACTAACCCAACAGGCAGTTCTGCCTCCTCTGCAAATGCCGAAGCTGCTGCCAGCAAGAAAGCCTCAGCCAGCGCTGGTGGCAAGCCTGTGGTAGCTCCACTGCCTGGCACCATCAACGACATTAAAGTAAAGGTGGGCGACAAGGTGAGCGCAGGAGATACCGTAGTGATTCTCGAAGCCATGAAGATGCAAAACAACATCGAGGCTGAGACTTCGGGCACCGTCGCAAGCATCAATGTCAACAAGGGCGATGCTGTCATGGAAGGCGACACCTTGGTAACGATTGCTTAACCCCAGAGAGCATTGCTCTTGCCAAGAATCCATCAACATAAACCCCAACTTAACGAACAACTATTATGGATTTCATCATACAGAATTTTCAGGAGTTCCTGACCTATACAGGCTTTGCCAATGCCACGGCAGGAAACCTCATTATGATATTGGTGGGAATCGTCTGCATCTGGCTCGCCATCAAGAAAGACTTCGAGCCGTTGCTGCTGGTGCCCATAGGTCTCGGCATCATCCTGGGCAACATTCCCTTCCGCACCGACGCCGGACTGGAGATAGGTCTCTACGAAGACAACTCGGTGCTCAACATCTTCTATCAGGGTGTGCGACAAGGCTGGTATCCCCCACTCGTCTTCCTCGGCATCGGAGCCATGACCGACTTCTCGGCATTGATTTCCAATCCGAAGTTGATTCTCATCGGAGCCGCAGCCCAGTTTGGCATCTTCGGAGCCTACATGATAGCCTTGGCTTTAGGCTTCGAGCCCAACCAGGCAGCAGGCATCGCCATCATCGGAGGTGCCGACGGCCCTACAGCCATCTTCCTGTCGAGCAAGCTCAGTCCTAACCTCATGGGAGCCATCGCCGTGTGCGCCTATTCCTATATGGCACTGGTACCTGTCATCCAGCCCCCGCTGATGCGACTGCTCACCACGAAGAACGAGCGTGTCATCAAGATGAAGCCAGCCCGACAGGTGAGTCAGACCGAGAAGATACTCTTCCCCATCATCGGCTTGCTGCTCACCACCTTCATCGTGCCCAGCGGTCTGCCGCTGTTGGGAATGCTCTTCTTTGGCAATCTGCTGAAAGAGAGTGGCAAGACCACACGCCTGGCCAAGACTGCAGGCAGCAGCCTCAACGACGTGATAGTGATGCTCTTGGGACTTACCGTAGGCTGCTCCACCCAGGCTTCAGAGTTCCTTTCCCTCAACACGGTAAAGATCTTTGCCCTCGGAGCCTTGGCGTTCATCATCGCCTCAGCCAGCGGAATACTGTTTGTCAAACTGATGAATGTGTTCTTGCCAAAGGGCAAGAAGATCAACCCACTGATAGGAAATGCCGGAGTGAGCGCCGTACCTATGAGCGCCCGTATCTCCAACAACCTGGGTTTGGAATACGACCGACACAACTTCCTGCTCATGCATGCCATGGGACCTAACGTGGCGGGTGTCATCGGTTCGGCCGTAGCCGCAGGAGCTTTGCTGGGTTTCCTCAACTAAGCTCCCGCTTCAGAGCCTCCCAAACCTTCGCCTGACACACAGTAAAAAAACATTCGGAGCCAGTTAAGCCTTCGCTTAGCCGACTCCGATTTATATTTCATAGCCTGCCAAGCCTTCGCTTGGGGCTCTGTCTGACTTCTTTCTTGCTCTATTAAGCTTCCTCTTCGTCGGCCAGCTGCTCAAGTGAGTGCTTGCTGCTTCCATCGAAACAATGGGTGCACACTTGGCTTTTGGGCAGTCCGATAGCCTCTATGAGCTGCTCGATGGTATTGAACTTCAATGTGGTCAATCCCAACTGTCGGGCTATCTCTGCCACCATTCGCTCATATTCAGGTGAGCCTGTGGTGGCATATTTGTCAAGGTTCTTATTCGCATCGCCCTCAAACTTCTCGATGATGCGGCGTGTGATCAGCTCCATGTCGCTCTTGGAGGAGGTGAAGTTGATGAACGGACAACCGTAAACCAATGGAGGACAGGCGATACGCATGTGGCACTCCTTGAGTCCTGCCTGTTCGAAGAGCACCTTCACATTGTCGCGCAACTGGGTGCCTCGCACGATACTGTCGTCGCAGAACAGCACTCGCTTGCCTTTCAGCATATCCTTGTTGGGGATGAGTTTCATCTTGGCCACCAATGAGCGCATGGCCTGGTTGGAAGGTGTGAACGAACGTGGCCAGGTGGGAGTGTACTTGGCGATGCAACGCTGGTAAGGCACTTGCTTGCCGGCAGCATAACCCATCGCCATACCTGTGCCCGAGTCGGGGATACCGCTGCAGCAGTCCACCTCCACTCCGTCGGTCTTAGCCATGTTGAAACCATTCTTGAAGCGCACTTCCTCCACGTTTCTGCCCTCGTAGGTAGATGTAGGGAAACCATAGTACACCCAGAGGAATGAGCAAACCTGCATGCGCTTGTTGGCAGGACGTATCTGCTCCATGCCGTCGGCTTTGATCTTGACAATCTCGCCCGGACCTACATTATACTCCACCTCGAAGTCGAGATTAGGAAACGAGGTCGACTCGCTCGAAGCCGCATAGGCGCCTTCCTTCTTACCTATTATAATAGGTGTGCGTCCCCAGCTGTCGCGTGCACAGATAATGCCGTCCTCGGTCAGGATGAGCATGGTGCATGATCCCTTGATGTGGTGATATACATTTTCGATACCCTCTTTGAAAGTCTTGCCTTGAATAATGAGCAAGGCAATGAGCTCCGTAGGGTTGGTCTTGCCCGACGACATTTCAGCGAAGTGCATGTTCTTGTCGAGCAGGTCCTTGGTAAGTTCCTCTATATTCAGAATCTTGGCCACCGTACAGATGGCGAATCTGCCAAGATGCGAGTTCATGATGAGTGGCTGGGCATCAGTATCGCTGATGACTCCGATACCCGATGTGCTGCCTTCGAACTTGTCGAGTGATGGCTCAAACTTGGTGCGGAAGTAAGAACTCTCCAGGTTGTGAATGGACCTTACGAATCCCTTCTCCTTGCTGAATGTTGCCAAACCGCCTCGACGTGTGCCGAGATGTGAATTGTAATCGGTGCCGTAGAACAGGTCTGCGACACAGCTTTTCTTGGATATTGTCCCGAAAATGCCTCCCATAAAATTTTATGTTAATGTATGTAAGAATCAAAATTCCGGTGCAAAGGTAATACAAAATTTGCGATTATGGAATATTTATGTATAAAATGTTACTATCTTATTGCACTTTTTTTCTAAAAATGCATTCTTACATCCACTCCACACTGTATGGGATTGCCTCTCTGGGCAAAGTACTGCTTGGTGCCTGTGGCAGCATTGTCCACGGCGAAGGTGTTGTAGCGGGTGTTGCTCAGGTTGCGTCCCCACAGGCTCACCACCACCTTACCCATGTCGGCATCGATATGTGCGCCTGCCACGGCATAGAACTTCTGCGCATAGGTGTTGGCGTTGTCCCAGTAGGTCTTGCCCTGTGCGTTGACGTTGGCACCGAGGGTGACACTTCTCAGCCAAGGCTTTTCCACGTCGAAGCGATAGTCGGCCGAGGCTGCCAGGGTGTGCTGTGGCACATAGGGCACGTACTTGTCCTCGTAGCTCACAGCCTCATCTCCCTCACCGTCCACATACTCGTCGAACACGGCACGGGTATAGCCATACGACAGCATCCAGTCCAAGTGTCCGTCCACGACCTGTCCCTTGGCCGACAGCTCCAGTCCGCAGCTATGGCTCTTGCCGGCATTCACCATCATGCGTCCGAAACCATAGTTGCCCGCCATCACCGACAGTTGCTGGTTTCTCACCTTCATATAGTAGGTGCTCACATCCACATGCAACTGGCCGTCCATGAGGTTGAGATGCGTTCCCGCCTCATAGTTCCACGAGGTCTCGGGCTTGTAGGCGATGGTGTGGTTCACGTTGTCATAGTCTTCCGGTGTATGGGGCACGTCGTAGCTTCCTCTCATGGCCTGCTGGCGGTTGGCGTTGAGTTCGGTCTGCAGGATATCGCTGAACATCTGTATGTTGTAGCCTCCTGCGCGATAGCCTTTGCTCAGGGTGGCATACACGTTGCTGCCCTTTGAGCCTAAGCGGTAGCTCAGTCCCAGCTTGGGCAGCAGCTGCTCGAAGCCATCGTGTGCCTTGCCGTCGAGCATCGAGCGCAGCGTGTTCTCGGCCTTTGTGCCCATCACGTTGGCATTCATCTTCATGTATGCCATGCTCTCATAGTGTATCTTGGTGAGCATATAGTCGTAGCGGGCACCGAGGGTGAGTACCAGTCGTGGGGTGATGTCGATGTTGCTCTCATGATAGAAGCCGATGTTGTACTGGGGTGTATGGTAGGTTCCGGGTGCTCCCATCTCCACGTTCATGCTCACGCCTCCAGCCCGCTCTATCATCTGTGCAGCCAGGGCGAGGGCCTGTTCATGGGTCATGCCGGGACGCATCATGCGCTGGGCCATAGCCTGCAACATGGCGCCATACATCTGCTGCTGTATGGCATTGCCTATGGGAGTGGTCATGGCAGAGTCGAAGAACACGGGGCCGTTGGTCTTCAGCCATTGTGCCGAGAAGAAGGCTCCCGCAGCCCAGTGCCACACGCCTCCTACGGGTTTGCGGCTCTTCAGCGAGAACTCCTGTGTCATGGCGTTCTGCAACTGGTCCTGCATCATGCGCATATAGTCAGCCTCCAGATAGTCCTGGTCCATGTACATGTGGTCTTTCAGATACTGATAGCTCGTGGTGGATGCCAGCGAGAAGGTGTTGGCATCGTAGCTCAGCGTGAGTCCGGTGATGAGATTGTTGCGGCGATAGCTGCCTGGGAAGGTCGATGCTGGCTGCTCTGCCTTGCCCGTATTCAGGTCGAGCGATCCATAAGGGAAGGCACTCTGGTCTACATACTGATAGTCGGCCGTCACATTCACCTTCCATCCCGAATGCAGTCTGCCGGTCAGCATCAGCTTTCCGCCAGCCTCCTGGTAGTCGTCAGCCCTCTCGCCCGTGGTGGTATTGCGGAAGAAGCCTGTCTGCGCATTGTAGAATCCGCCCACCATCAGGGCTACGTCCTCTCCTAAGCGCTGATAGTGCGAAGCCTCAAGATTGCTGTAACGACGGCTGCCATAGCCTATCCTCACGTCGGTGCCCTGATAGTCGAAGGCATTGCGCGAATAGAGTCTCACCAGTCCGCCCTCGGTATTCTGTCCGTAGAGTGTGCCCTGCGGACCTCGCAGCACGTCCACACGACTCAGCTGATAGGTGTGCAGATTGAAAGCCGACTTGCTCATCACGGGTATTCCGTCCACATACACACCGATGGCAGGACTGTTCACACGGCTGCCTATGCCTCTCACATAGACTGCCGACGAGAGACGGCTGCCATAGTTGGGCATTACGAAGTTGGGAATATACGACGACAGCTCGCGCAGGTCGCGGGCTCCCAACCTGTTCATCTCGAAGTTTCCGAAAGAAGTGCTGCTTAGTGGTTGCTGACGCAGGCGGAAAGCCTCCTTGGGTTGCGACACGACGACCACCTCGTCTATGTCGTACACCTTACTGCTATCCACCGAAATACTCTCTGCCTTGCCTGTTGCTGCTGCCAATATCATGGCAACGCCCATCATGATTCTTTGTGACATGTACCTTTACTTTTTTTTGTAAACTTTCGCAAGTAAGCTCCAAACGCCCTGAAAGGGGCAAAAGCACCACACGCCCTGAAAAGACAAAGCGCCACACGCCCTGAAAAGACAAAGCGCCACACGCCCTGAAAGGGCAGAAGCTCTTAGCCCAGGGCAGCGCCCTGGGTTATTCCAGGCGTTAGCCTATCGCCCTGTAAGGGCAAAAGCTTTTAAAGCTCCTGGCAATACATAAAGCTTTTGCCCTTACAGGGCGTGCTGCTCCTAAGAGCTTTGGGCTTTCTGCCCGTACTTGAACCACCCTGCGAAAGTTGAGTTCTTGTATTATTTTTTTCGCTGTTTTCTGTTTTCGGGTGCAAAGGTACGTAGTTTTTCTGCACTGTGCAATCCCCATTTATATGGAAAATGAAGGGTTAGCAGGTTCAGAAGTCAGAGAATTCAGAGAGATCAGAGTTTCTTGAATCCAGAGCCACCACAGTATTGACAGGTGATTTTTCCACCGCAGACTTTACACGGAGTACGATCCTTGGAGTTGGAAGTGGCTTTGCCCGGATGGTTTTTGCAAGACTGGCATACGCCTTTGCCATTGCATGCAGTACACCTGGTAGCGGTCTTGGTAGAAGCAGAACTGCCAGCCGCTGCCGTACTTGCCGACGAGACTGCACCTCCACCGCCCGAATAGGCCGCACCAGACGACTGGTTGCTGCTGCCAGTGATGTTGGAAACCGTGGTGCCCAATGCACCCAAGAGAGCTGCCGCAAAAATTGCATTGTTGCGTTCGCGCTCTTCCTGCAGAGTCTGACATTCCTTGCACAAAGTCAACATCTTGGATTTAAAATTAGTCTCTACGTCTTCCGAGACGCCTGCACACACGACGATAGATTTCGACTGAGGAGAAAAATACATGCCGTCGGCCAGATAGTCGGCCCTCTTCAGATAGTCCATAGCAGCGAGCACATCATTGTATTTCTTTAATTCCCTGTAACATTCCAGCTGCATATATTTCAGCTCATAAGCGAACATTCCGTTTCGGTCGTTCATACCATCAATATCGAATGCCATAAACTGCTCGATACAGTGCAAAGCCTTACGGTATTCGCCCAAGGCATAATACCTTTCGGCATCTTGCACCCACACATTATCCTTATACAGTTCTCTGTCGTCCGACACCTTACTCGTGTAATAATAATGCTTCCACCGATCCATATAGTCGGCATACTCCATGCTTTCTGCTTTGGCGCTATCCTTACGGCAAAGGTCGGCAACCTGCAGAGAGTTCAAAGCATTGATATCGATAACCGAAAAGAAATATTTGTCGTCGAGCGAAGCCAAAACGTTCGAATAACCAAAAGACTCTTTGATATTAGACAGGGCACTGTTCAGAAAAGGCTGATAGACGATTCCGTCGAGACTGTAGGCAAGAACATTTATCACACCCCTGTTCACATTATACAATTGGATGGGCTGAGTTTCCATCATCATATTGCGTATGGCAAATACGGAGTCGTTGTACCTGCACAAGGGCACCAATTCCTCAGGAATGGGCAAAGGCTTGCCCAACAAGTCGCACGACTTCGTCTGTCCCTGTATCCACGTGCCATGCAGGATGGCATTGTCTTTCTTTGCCATCTTGAGCACTTCTTTCGGAATGTCTTCACGATACTTGTAGGCAGCTTTGCGCAGCCGCTCTTTATCCTTCTCCAACGAGAACGAAAGAGCATTCACCAGCGACTTCGACTTAGCTTTGTCGTAGGCTTTCTGATAGGCACTCTGTGCTGAGGCACCAGCACAAAACATCATGCAAAACAAAGCCAAAAGGGTTGTCATTTTCTTTTTCATAGGCTTTTTATCATTTATTGAATGTATGACAAAGATAGCCAATTTCTTTGTCATCTGCAAACGCCTTTCGGCCCAGACGGTTTCAAAACATCAGTAAAGATGCCTAAGCGGACAAATTCCGTGCTTATCTGGTCTTAAAAAAAATCCCCCAGACCCTGGGTGATTGATATAGGGTCTGGGGGGAAAAGATACTGAGGGCTGCCGATTACTCAGCATCGGTGCCTTCTCCGCCTGGAGGATTGGTACCACCCGTGGCGTCACCGCCCGAAGGAGTGCTGCCGCCAGTAGAAGGGGTGCTTCCACCACCCGAAGGCTTGTTGTCGCCAGTAGAGGTGCTGCCTACGGTGGCACTCACCTTGCGCACATTGGCCTGGTTGTAGAGGTTGGCATTGCTCAGAGTACCCGTGGCACGGGCACGCAACTTCAGTCCGCTGATGTTGCCGGCTACGGTGAACTCGGCCTCGGTCTTGGCGCCCTCCTTGTTGCGGATACCCACGGAGAAGATGGCCAGGTTGTCGATCTTCACATTCTTGCCAGCCAGGAGCTGCTCCTTGATACACTTCACCATGGCGGTCATCATGCCGAGACACATGGCCTCAGAGAAGCCGGTGTTGTGTTCCTCCATGTGCTTGGCGAGGTCGGACAGGTCGATAGTTTCATCGGCTACAGGAAAAGCATACCACTTGCCGAATGCAAGGCTCTTCTTGTTCTTGTTTTCCTTTAATACATACTTAATCATAGCTGTAAAAATTTTGAGTTAATCACTGCCGATTCAGCCTCCACCCCTCTCACAGGCTTAGGATCCGTCGCCTCTGTTCTTGGGCTTGGAGAGCCTCATCGGGTAAACCTCCTTGATTTACATAGCAAAGATACCACTTTTTTCATGGCCGATATGACGATAGCATACGTTGCGTGAGATGTCATACTTTAAGGGGACATTCCCTTGCCATAGCCTCAGCTACAGGCAGGAAATGCCCCCTTTCGTGTTATGGTTCACCGAGGTATTCCACGATCTTCCCCACTTCCTTTGGGGTGAAATACTTGGCCGATTTGCGATAGCCCAGCCGCGTGAGCTCCTCCGTCAACACCGGATTGCGCCGAATCCACGACATGAGATGGTTGACCGCCGTGTGGGCTGACGCCGCCTCTGGAAAATATTGCAGGGCAAGTTCTGACTTGCCGTATGCCTTGATTTTAAATTCGTGCATAACTATTATCGATCTTATATGGTCATACGATATACTGATTGCAGCCTGGCATTACAGGGCATAAGTATCATACTAAGCGCGGCCAAGTGCATACCTGGCACTCACAAAGATGATACTTACGCCCCCAAGCATGCTGATTAATCCTCCCTGGGGGCTGCCTTACGGTACACGCCACGCTTCACTTTAGCGATGATGCGATAATTATCGCACATCTGCGCAAGCATACGGTTGGCGGTTCGAATGGGAACTTTCTTTGCCTCTGCCAAAGCTAAAAAGTCGGCTGTGCAAAACTCGCCATCAGGAAGCGACCGGTAGATGTCAAGTTCGTTTGGCTTTATATTCACACCCATGTTGGCAAAAGGATTCTCATTCTCCTTGGCCAACACCGCATATACACGAGCTGTATGATTGATGAGACACTCCGTGATGCACATCGCCGCATGAAAATCACGGTCATCGCACACCAAGGCCCGCTCATCGGCTGGGAAGAGGTCGTCCTTCTTGTTCCAGTCAGACAAACGACGCAGTGCCGTCAACACCATCGCATAGCGAAAGTTGGCGAGAGCCATACGAAGCACAAAGGCACTGATGCCGCTTCCCAACATCTGGAACTGCTCTTTCAGCATCTCACCGAAGGTGGAGAGGAACTCCTTCTTCTGTGATGCGCTCATGACAAAATGGATAGGATTGCCCTTTCTCTGCGACAGGGCGTGATAGAGGGGCAGCAGCTCCTCGCCCATCTGCTTGTAAGCATCCTCCAAAGGGTCGTCGCTTTGGGCGAACACATCATGAAACTCCACCTTGTCGTCGGGCAGTTCATAGAACTGGAACCTGCTGCCCAATCCATTCTCAAAAGACGGGAAAAGACGTGGAACCTGCCCAGGGGTACAGGTGATGAAAGCAGAGAGGCGAGGACTTTCGATGTCGATATGAAGCTTCTCGCTCACACGGTTCATGGAAATGGTTTCGTGATGATACACCTTGCGCAAACAGTCTGAGTAGTCGCCATAGTCGGAACTCATCATGTTGGACACAGTGTCGGCCTCAGTCTCAAACATGATGCCCCATCCCCCATTGGCATCAAGGGCACGATATACGGCAGAGGTAGAGCTGTTGCCAGGCATGAATGGATCTCGAAAGGCTGGTTCCTTGGGGGCCGGCCCACGCTCACCCCTGCCTTTACCCTTGCCCTGAGCCTCATAGGCAGCAAGCTCTTCATCGTATTGGGCTTTCGCTGCCTCATATTCCCGGCGCATCTCCATTTTCTCGGGCCGTGCCAACAGCTTGCAGAATATCAATTCGCCCTTCTTGGTAGCGGCAGAACCATACATGAGGGTAAAGAGCGGTGCATACACACGGCGACCATCATAGATGCCATAGATACCACTTTGCTCTTCTACCGAGCCATTGGCTCCACCCATCAGTCCCGACACCACATTCAGAACACCCAGAATCATTTTGTCTCTGCTCACGGCGTCATGATGAATGGTATAGATATCTCGAAGGATACCGGGCCAATTATCCTTCTCCATTTTGTCGGAGAAAGTGTAACCAGTAGCATAAGTTTGTGCCACTTGTGCCAAAGTGCCATGTGGCATTTCAGTACCAAAAGTACCATAAATACTGGTTTTTCCTATATTTTCTATATTTGTGCCACTTGGCACATTGGCACAAGTGGCACAAAGTGGCCTGTCGTTCAGCTCCTGGAGATGTTCGGAACGCACCCTCTGTCGTGCCAATTCGCTCAGGTTGATGCCTGCATCCTGTGCCATCTTGAAGAAAGTGCCGATGGTGATGCCTTCCCTGCCACCCCTCAAAAGACTGGAATACTTCTTGTCGCACTCCTTCTGTTCGTACTCCGCATTCATAGCGCTCAGCTGGTGGAAAAGCTCTCTGCCCCTCTCACCCAACCCATTGGCAAGGGCAAAGCCAAGGTGTATCCAGTTGTCATAGGGTGTGGTGATATCGATACCGCGAGAAACAATTTCCCTGGCTACGGCCGTCACCTCATCATACGTATCGTCGGGGGCAGCTGAGGCGTTCATCACCTCGGGTGACAAAACTCTACTGCGCTCGCTTTTATCAGCCTGATGCGATATGTGAGCGAAACCCTCTAAATCGAAGTCATTCAGATTGACCTCCTTGTTTATGTTATTGTTATTCATAACTTTTACGATTTTAAAATAGATTAAACTTAGGATTAATTACCATACTTGCATCCCAGCACAGGAAACAAGCCGAAGCCACATTGGCTGGAGCCGAGTCTGCCTGCAGACCGTATGTCTGCGCGAGATATGTGCGTATCGCCAGGTACCATTTCTCATGCGGTCCACGGGTCAGGTCGATTTTCGTAACCCATTTAACTCCGTCGCCCCGAGGACTGGTAAACATAAGCATGGTTTCTAAATAAGGGTCATTCTCCAACTGTTGTCTCACCCTCCATAAGTTCTCCCTGCCACCGAGGTGGTCGAAGTCGAAACATTGGAGTTCGGAGTGCTGGATAAGTCCCTCTTGCCTGCGATAGTCGAACATGCCGCTGAATGTCACAAATGGCAATCTGCTTGCCTTGAACGCCTTCTGCTCTTTCTCGTCCTTGATGCCACGCAACTGTTGTGTAAGCAGCATCAACTTCGTGGAGTTCATCCAATTATAGACATCCATGAATGTCCCCTGCTTGTAAGGACGCTGCCCCTTCGGTGTGTTGATACCTGGTGCAAAGAGGCTGAACCGATGTTTCATTACTTCTTCCATGGCGCAGTATCTTTAGTCAGTTCGTCACTAACGACAGCCTCAGCATAAGCCTTCTGGCTCTCGCATTCTTTTTCAGCCACCCCTCGCTTGCGATAGGCTATGGCCAATGGTGTATTGGCGTGGAGAAGCATCTCCGTAATGACTTCTCCAAGTGATAATACCTTGTTCATAATTTTATCTTGGTATTACTTCTTTCCGTTGTGAAGCGGTTTAGCATTCAGACAGTCCATGTCCTCAAGCTTCTTTGTCAGGATGCTTGTCTGCCTGCAAGGTTATATGGGTACACGGAGGATACTTTACAACCTTTGATTTCCAGCCCTCTCAGCCTCTTCGTGTTTACTAATGAGATAAAACGAAAAAAGCCAACAAGAACTAAATCTCGCTGGCAAAAATACAAAAGGTCATTGTTAGGTTCCAAATGACCTAACAATGACCTAACAAAAAAATTAATATCTTTTAAGCTTATCCTTTATTCTGTTTTCTACTTTCTCTATTTTTATAGTACCCTTTAGCCGCTTCCTCCATTTCTTTAAATATATCATCTTTTTTAAATTTGTCCTCCATTTCATAAAATTTGGTGATGAGCGCGGTCATGTACCGGCTCAGTGTCTCGCCGGATTCCGCCTGTCGCTGCCGTACTTTGGTATGCAGCTCCAAAGGAATTTCCGCGCAGAGGTTGCGCGTTTTTTCTGCCATAGCAGTTCCTCCGATCTTTTGAATGGTAAAGCCAAGATACCCGAAAGCAAGTGTGAAAGCTATTACCAGGACCAACTAAAAATCCCATTCCAAATCAAGCGTAATGACCATAGCCACCCGCTGCATGAGGTATTCTACACAGGGGATGGCCACGCTGTTGCCGAGGGCTTTGTAGCGTGCGGAGTCCGAAGCGCCAGGAACATCGGTCCAGCCATCCGGATAGCCCTGGAGCCGTTCACACTCCAAAGGCGTTAAGCGGCGAATGAGATTCCGGCAGTCCGTATCCCAGGTAGAGGGTAGCTGGCAGATGAGGTCTGTAGCGTCCTTGTGCTGCCGCGCGCTCTCCGTGGAGGCGATCTCATCATCCCTGAACTGATCTACCCGCTGGCGAGCATAGACGCTGTGGCGATCCGAGGTGGTCAGGGTATAGGAAATGTCCCGCTGCCAGCCGAAGCCGTTGCCGCCGTTTTGCGGCTGCCGGTCAATGGCGTTGCCTGCAATGCAGATGACCTCCTCCGGCACCTGTTGAACAATCGAGGTGTTCAAACCGCCCGTACCCATTCTGGCTGAAAGCGTTGGTGCTATCTTATGGGGGCCTGTATAGCGGCTGTCTATTCCATAGTTTTAATACAGTAAAGGCTTTCCCGGACGCAGCACTAAAGGCTGATGTCCATGCTCCTGCGCCCGCAGCGTGCCGGATATATTTTCAGAGCAATTCATCACGCTGCCGCCCTGGTCGTTGAGGCACAAAACAGACGGCATACAGTTCCCTCCGGGGCTGCCCTTGAGTGTGGGAGCAACCGATTCGTTGTATCCAATGCCGCCCGCGCTGGCACCTGCCCCGGCAGAAAAACCGGCGACGAAGGTCTGCTGCTTCATTCCCGGCTGTGCAAGGACGGCAGAAT
>OKUO01000098.1_pt1 | contig 33507 bp, 29 predicted proteins | sample 1606481 | NCBI WGS metagenome assembly OKUO01 (sample SAMEA3882503, study PRJEB24775) | human gut metagenome | biome: human-associated habitat; feature: intestine environment; material: feces | place: Netherlands | collected 2009/2010
TGACCCCATTCTTTTATCGCCGCGTCCAAGCCGGCTCATTTCGGTGAGCGGTTCGCGGTTTGGACATAGCGATAAACAAAAATCAGGAGGTTCCCCATGGGTGTTCTCAAGCAATGGCTGCCCTATGTCCTGTCGGGCATTTCGGCCGGCGGCCAATATGCGCTGATCGCCGTCGGCTATACGATGGTCTACGGCATTCTGCGCCTTATCAACTTTGCGCACGGCGATATCTTCATGGTCGCCGGTCTCATCATGGTCTATCTTTCGGCGACGATGCCGCTGTATTTTGCGCTGCCCGTCGTCGTGATTCTGACGGTCGCGCTCGGCTTCGCGGTGGAGCGCTGTGCGTATAAGCCGCTGCGGCAGGCCCCGCGTATGTCCGTCATGATCTCCGCCATCGGCGTGAGCTATCTGCTGCAGAACCTCGCGTATTACGTCACCGGCGGCGTCCCGAAGCAGTATCCCGAGCTGCCGTGGATCTCCGACACCATCACGATCCTCGGCGCGTCCACGCACTGGGTCACGGTCATCACGCCTGTGCTCGTGATCGTACTCGTGCTGCTGCTGCAGTGGCTCATCAACCACACAAAGATCGGCATGGCCATGCGCGCGGTCGCGAAGGACTTCGAGACCAGTCAGCTCATGGGCATCCAGATCAACAAGGTCATCTCCGTAACGTTTATCATCGGCTCGTTTCTGGCGGCTGTCGGCTCGCTGCTGTACTTCACGAACTACCCGACCGTTATCCCCACCTCCGGCGCCATGCCCGGCCTGAAGGCGTTTGTTGCGGCGGTGTTCGGCGGCATCGGTTCGATCCCCGGCGCCGTCATCGGCGCGTTCATCATCGGTATCTGCGAAACGCTCATCAAGGGCACCAGCATGACGGTGTTCTCCGATGCGTTCACGTTCGCACTGCTGATTGTTGTCCTTGTGGTCAAGCCCACCGGCCTGTTCGGTGAAAAGGCCACGGACAAAGTCTGAGAGGGGGGATCACTGTGCTGAAAGCGAAAGACAAAGAAGCGCGCCGCGGCAATCTGATCACCTTTGCTATCGTGCTCGTGCTCACGCTCGTGACGATGGTGCTGGAGAATGTGATGTCTCCCGGCTCCCTGCTTTTTACGGTCATTAAAAAGGGTGCGGTGTACTCGCTCGTCGCCGTGTCCATGAACCTGCTCAACGGCTTTACCGGCCTGTTCTCGCTCGGTCAGGCGGGCTTCATGCTCCTCGGCGCGTATGCCTACGCGATCTTCATGATCCCGGACGCTGCGCGTGATGGCGTGTATTACCTCTTCGAGGGTTCGAGCGTCCACTTCTCCTTTCAGGAGATGTTCCAGCATCTGTTCGGCGCCACCGGTTTCGGCGGCGGCGTGAGTCTGGTGCTCGGCGTGATAGTGGCTATTATTTTCGCGGGTCTGGTCGCCGCGTTCTTCGCGTATCTGATCGGTCTGCCGGTCCTGCGCCTCAAGAGCGATTATCTGGCCATCGCGACGCTCGGCTTTGCCGAGATCCTGCGCGCCATTTTCCAGTGGCAGACGCTCGGCAAGGTCACCAACGGCGCCAACATCCTCAAGGGCTATCCGACGTTTGCGGATTTCAACATTACGAATGCTTCCGGCAAGGTCCTTTTCCGCCTGAGCGCGGTCGTGCCGATTTTGCTAGCCGGTATCTGCATTTTCCTTATTGTCCTGCTCATCAACTCGTCCTATGGCCGCGTCTTCAAGGCCATTCGTGACGATGAGATCGCGGCGGAGGCCATGGGCGTGAATCTCGCCAAGCATAAGAGCCTGTCGTTTGTCATCAGCTCGTTCTTTGCGGGCGTGTCGGGCGCGCTCTTTGCGATGTTCGCAACGACCGTGCAGGCCAAGGTGTTCACCTCGGCCATGACCTATGAGATCCTGCTCATCGTCGTCATCGGCGGCATCGGCTCCGTCTCCGGCAGCTGCATTGCCTCCTTCCTGTACATCGCCTGTTCCGAATGGTGGCTGCGCTTCCTCGACAACGAGGCATACATCGGCGCGTTCAAGGTGCCGCTGCTGCGCAACGGCTTCCGTATGGTCGTGTTCTCGGTCATCATCATGATCGTTGTGCTCTTCTTCCGCAAAGGCATCATGGGTGAGCGCGAACTGCCGGATCTGTTCCGCAAGCGAGCGAAAAAGGCAAAAAAGAACGTAGTTGAGGAGGGCAAAGCAGATGAGTAAAGACATCCTCAGCGTGGAAAATATCACGATGCAGTTCGGCGGCGTCGTGGCGGTCAACAACCTGTCGCTGCATATCCCCGAGGGGCAGATCGTGGCGCTCATCGGCCCGAACGGCGCCGGTAAGACCACGGCCTTCAACTGCATCACCGGCGTGTATGAGCCGACGAACGGTCTCGTCAAATTCCTCGACGAGCCGATGGTCCGCAACCATCCGACCGGCAAGATGAAAAAGCTCTATAAGGGCGAAAATCCGCTGCTTTACACGGCGGAGTATCATCCGGAAGACGAGACGAAAGAGCAGATGCTCGCGCGCGACCCGCTGGCCGGGACGGGCAAGATCGTCTCGCCGACACCGGATAGGATCACGAAGCTCGGCATCGCCCGCACGTTCCAGAACATCCGCCTGTGGAAGAGCATGACGGTGTTTGAAAACGTGCTCGTGGCAAAGCATATGCGCGCCAAGCAGAACGTGTTTTCCGCGACCTTCCGCGGCAACGCCAAGGAAGAAAAGCGCATGCGCGACGAGACCATGGCCCTGCTCGTGGAGCAGGGGCTGGAGAAATACAAGGACGATATCGCGACGAGCCTGCCTTACGGCATCCAGCGCCGGCTGGAGATCGCCCGCGCGCTGGCGACGGATCCGAAGCTGCTGCTGCTCGATGAGCCGGCGGCTGGCATGAACCCGCAGGAGACACTCGAGCTCGCGGCGTTCATCCACGAGCTGCGCGATAAATACGGCCTGACGATCTTTCTGATCGAGCACCATATGGATCTGGTCATGCGGATCTCCGATTACATTTACGTCATCGACTTCGGCAGCAAGATCGCCGAGGGTATCCCGCAGGAGATCCAGAACAATCAGCACGTCATTGACGCCTATCTGGGGGTTGTGGAAGATGAGTGAAACGATTCTGAAAATTGAAGACCTGCAGGTGAACTACGGCGGCATTGAGGCCGTCAAGGGCATTTCGTTCGATGTGCAGGAGGGCCAGATCGTCACGCTGATCGGCTCCAACGGCGCGGGCAAGAGCTCCACGCTGCGCACGATCTCCGGCCTCGTTAAGCCGAGCGGCGGCAAGATCACGTTCCGTGGCGAGGACATCACCGGTAAGGCTCCGACCCAGATCGTGACACAGGGTGTGACGCTCGTGCCGGAGGGACGGCGCATTTTCCCGGACATGACCGTGCTGGAAAACCTCAAGATCGGCGCCTACCTGCGCAAGGACGATCTGTCGGAGGATCTCGAGTGGGTATACAGCCTGTTTCCGCGCCTGAAAGAGCGCAGCTGGCAGGCCGGCGGCACGCTCTCCGGCGGCGAGCAGCAGATGCTCGCGGTCGGCCGTGCGCTCATGAGCCGCCCGAAGCTGCTCATGATGGATGAGCCTTCGCTCGGCCTTGCACCGCTGGTCGTGCGCGATATCTTCTCTATCATTCAGGAGATCAACAAGCAGGGCGTGACCATCCTGCTCATTGAGCAGAACGCGAACATGGCCCTCAAGATCGCCGATGTCGGCTACGTGCTCGAGACCGGCCGCATCACGCTCACCGGCAGCGGTGAGGCGCTGCTGACCAATGATGCGGTGCGCGCGGCGTACCTCGGCGCATAACTGTATACACAATCAGACGGGAGGATGCCTGCGGGTGTCCTTCCGTTTTTTCGGAACATTTCTTGACCGTGCGCGTCCAATCCTGTACAATGTAGTTGAAAATCATCGAACCATAGAGGTGTACTATGAAAAAGTTTCTTTCGGGATTTCTGGTGCTGTGCCTGTCGCTCGCGCTGCTGACTGCCTGCGGAACCGGCGGCCAGACCGGCAAGACGGTGACGGCCGGCGGCCTGACCTTTGCCAAGAGCTACAGTGAGGTCTATTCCGCACTGACCGATGCGCAGAAAGCGATCGCTGACCGCAGCAAGTCGCTCAACATGTCCGACGGTACCTCCGGCGACCCGGAGACCGGCGGCAAGGGCGACGGTGAGGGCACGTTCTACTCCGGCACGAACGTGCAGGTCGCGGGCGTCGACGAGGGCGACATCGTCAAGACCGACGGCACGTATATCTACATCCTGCGCGGCAGCGAGCTGATCGTCATGCAGGCGGACGGCACGGATGTTGCAGACGTGTCCAACGTGTTCGTCGGGCAGGACTGGGAGCAGACGACGACCGAGGACGGCCGGGCGCACACGCAGGAAAAGCTGCCGCTGGAGCTGTATCTCGCAGATGGCCGTGCGGTCGTTCTCTCGTCCTATACCGACTGGACGGGCGGCGATGCTTCCTCTGACGGGATTGCGGGCAGCGGCAGCAACTACGTCACGGTCGATATTTATGACGTTTCCGATCCGGCGGCTCCGACGCTGGTCCAGTCACTCGGGCAGGACGGTTATGAGATTGCCTCGCGCATGGTCGGCGGCGTGCTCTATCTGTGCACGTCCTATTATCCCGATGCGCCCGAGAAGGGCGACGAGGCTACATTCGCGCCCCGGCTGTACGATGGGGACACGGCGTCGGTCGTGCCGTGCGGCAGCATCGGCCTCATGCCGTATGAAAACTCCATGACCTATGCGGTCGCGGCGTCGTATGACATTGCGTCCGGCACCCGGCTCTCCAGCCAGTCTGTGCTCGGCGGCGGGGAGACGGTGTATATGACGGCGGAGAATCTCTACCTGTGCACGAGCGTTTACGATGACGGCGCGGGCAAGAGCTATAAAGACGGCAGCTACACGGTCACAGACTATACCTCGAGCGTCAACACGGTGGTTAACCGCTTTGCGGTCACGGACGGCAAGCTTGCCTTCGCCGCCAACGGCGCTGTGGCCGGCGCGCTCAACAACCAGTTCTCGCTTGACGAGCGGGATGGTTATCTGCGCATGGCCACGACCGAGCAGACGTATGCCTACAGCATCTACCGCGATGAAAAGCACGACTTTGAAAACACGAAAACAAATGACGATGCCACGCAGACGCGCAACGATGTCTACGTACTCGACAGTGACCTGAACACCGTCGGCAGCGTGGCCGGACTTGCGGAAGGGGAGACGGTGTTCTCCGCGCGCTTTGACGGGGATTACGGCTATCTGTGCACCTACCGCCAGACGGATCCGGTCTTTGCGGTCGACCTGACCGACCCGGTGAACCCGAAGGTCGTCGGCGAGCTTAAGCTCAGCGGCTATTCGGACTATCTGCACGTCTGGTCGGACGGGCTGCTTTTCGGTCTCGGCATGGAGACGCAGGCGGTCGATGGCACGACCGTGGACGGCATGAAGCTCGTCATGATCGACACGTCCGATCCGGCCAAGCTGCACGATCTGCACACACAGACCATTGATGCCGACTACAGCGAGGCGCTGTATAACCACAAGGCCATCCTGGTCGACAGCGGCAAAAATCTCATCGCTTTCCCGGCCGAGAACAGCTACCTTGTCTACGGCTATTCGGCGGACGACGGTTTCACACTGCGCAAGGAAATCCCGGTCTCGCAGTGGGATGAGAACAACCGCGGCCTGTACATCGGTGATTACTTCTATGTCGTTGGCTCCGACCAGGTGAACGTGCTCGACCTGGGCACGCTTGAGAACGCGGCGCAGGCGATCATCCCGCGTGGATAAACACGAGAATCATCCCGCTTGGTATGCATTTATGAATCGAGAAAAACGGAGACGGCTGATCGGCTGTCTCCGTTTTTTACCTGCGGAATCGAGTTGACGGCGGTAGAGCAGCGTGCTATGCTGAGCGTGAGAAATGAGAATGCGCCCTTGGAAAAGGTGCGAAATGGAAAAAGGAGAAAAAGAAATGAAGTATCAGACTGCGTATTTTTGCGGCTATGCCAAGCTGCCGTCGGCTTTGCCGACCACGACGACAAACGGAAGCATCACGCTCGGACTGAAGATCAATCTGGAGACTGCATGTATTGAGGACGTGTCGGTCACGTTTCTGTCGAATCTGGCGCTGAGCATGTGCAAGGAGTATTTTGTCGGAAAGAATATTCTGCGTGATTATGATGAGATCGTTGAGGAGATCGGCTACCGCCATCAGGGCGCCGCGGCCAAATCCATCATCAAGGCGTTCGGGGATATTCACCGCAATTATATTGAGTACATGGAGAAAAACGGGCCGTATCTGCGCGCACACAGCTGAGCGGAGCGCGCCGGCAGGGGAGATGCCGGGGCGATGGGTCTATGAGAATTGCACAGTTTTTTTGCGCAAATTTCGTGTACTTATCTGAAAGTTTTACAAGGTCTTGTTTTTCACTGAGGAATGTGCTACTTTGAATGCGTAGGAAGCAAATCGCAATTACATAAAGTATGAGTTGTTTGATTGTCAGCGTCTCTCTCCCGAGACGGAATCGACTTTCCAAGACCAACTGCAAGAGATTGTGGTTGGTCTTTTTTTATCCGGTGGGAGAAACTGACAGCACAGCTGGAGCCGGCGCCTGATTGCGTTTTGCCGCGAGAAGAAACTGAAAGAGAACAGGAATTGGAGTGTAAGAAGTGAAAAAACAACAGAGAAACCGCCTGATCGTAGCGGCCGTCCTGACAGTGCTCTGCGCGCTGCTGGCGCTGGTACCGTTCACGGGGCTTGAGGCGCAGGGCAAAGGCGTCCTGATCGTTTTTGTGTGGGCGATTCTGATGTGGATCGTCCGGCCGATCCCGGAGTATTTGATCGGCGTTCTGGCTGCGGCCGTCCTCGCAATTTTCTTTGGCATGAAGACCAATGTCGTCTCCGGCTTTTCCAGCTCCGGCTGGTGGCTGTGCCTGTGGGCCGGATTCATCGGTTCTGCCATCAAGTTTTCCGGCCTCGGTGAACGTGTTGCCTACTGGATCCTCGTGAAGATGGGCAAGACGGAGCTCATGGCCAACTACGCGACTTCGATCGCCAACACGGTCCTGTCGCTGATGATCCCCTCCAACACGGCGCGCGGCGCTGTCATGTCGCCGATCTGCGACAACATCTGCGAAGGCATGGGCTACAAGCGCGGCGAGCACAAGGGTGACGCGGCGATCATGCTCTCGAACCTCTTTACCAATACCACCAACACCTGGCTGTTTTACACGGCCGTCGGCGCCAATGCGATCGGCATGGCGCTCGTGACCGAGGTCACCGGTCAGGAGATCTCCTGGACGGGCTGGCTGCAGGCAACATTCATTCCCGCAGGCATCACACTCCTGCTGATCCCGATCCTGTGCCACCTGCTCTTCGGCGCCAAGAAGGGCGAGAAGCGCGAGATCGACATCACGTTCGCGAAGGAAAAGCTCAAGGAAATGGGCCCCATGAGCAAGAATGAGAAGAAGGCGGGCCTTTACTTCCTGCTGACACTCATTGCTTTCTGCACGAACAAATGGCACCACATCGCTCCGGACTACATTGTGTTCGTGACCATCTTCCTGATGCTCTGCCCGGGCATTGGCGTGTGCACGTTCAAGGATCTCAACGGCACGTTTGCCTGGCCGGCTTTCCTGCAGCTCGGCTTTGCGATGTCGCTGGCGACCTGCGTGAACAAGACCGGTGGCTTCCAGTGGCTGGTCGATGCGATCTTTACCACCAATCCGGCGTTTGCCGCGATGAACATCAACACGTTCCTCATCATCTGGCTGAGCTTCGTGGTCGTGCTGCACATCATCTTCGCCGGCATGAACGCGATGGAAGCGGTCATGGTCCCCGTGAGCATGACGATGGCCTCTGCGCTTGGCTTTGACCCCTACACGATGGGTCTTCTGACCGTCATGGCGATCTCCGCCGGCGCGTTCTTCCTGCCGTTCAACAGTGCGCCGAACCTGATCTTCTATTCGACCGGCCGCTTCAGCACGGCACAGGAGCTCAAGGGCGCGATTCCGATCGCACTGCTGATCATTATCGGACTGATCTTCAGCGTGAAGGTCTGGTTCCCCGTCATCGGTATTCTGTAAGCTTTTGTTTATGATCTGACCTATGAACCGAAAGAAAATCTGGCTGATTCTTGGCCCGGCGCTCTTTGCGCTCAGTTTTATCCCCTATGGCGGCCTGACACAAAATGTGCGGCTTGCTCTGGGAACGGTTCTGTGGATGGGTGTCTGGTGGGTGGCAATGCCCGTACCTCCGGCGATCACGGCGTTTTTGCCGGTCGTCGTCAACGCGGTCTTTGCCCTCACCGACATGTCGAGCATTACGAACTGCTATTCGGCGGAGCTGGTGTTCCTGCTGGCGGGCGCCGATATCATCACCATGGTCTGGGAGATCACCGGCGTGGACAAGCGCATTGCCGCGCACAGTCTGGCGCTGGTCGGCACCTCCGTCAGGCAGCAGGTCGTGATCTGGTTTTTGATCTCGACAGTGCTTTCGGCTGTGCTGCCGAACACGGTGGTCGCGGCCGTGCTGTGTTCCATCGCGATGGCGATGCTCAAGTTCGTCGGCGAAGGCGACGTGGAAAAAAGCAGCGCCGCGAAGCTCGTGCTCCTGGCGATCGTCTGGGGCGCTAATAACGGCGGCATGTTTACGCCGCTCGGCGGCGCTATGAACCTGATCACGGTCTCGTATATCGAGGAACTGACGGGCGCGGAGTTTTTGTACACCGACTGGGTGCGGGCACTTTGGCCGTTCGCATTGGCGGTAACGGTGCTGACGCTTGTATATTTGCTGCTGCTGCCCTGCAAAAAGAAAACGCTTGAGGGCTCGAAAACATATTTCAGTGATCTGTGCAAAAGCCTGCCGAAACTCAGCCGCGCAGGCCGCATCTCCCTGATCGTGTTTGCGGCGGCTGCGCTGCTGGCGTTCACGCGGCAGCTGTATCAGCGGCAGTTCCCGGTGCTCAAACCCGGCTTTGTGTTTCTGATCGGCGGCCTGCTCATGTTCTTCCTGCGTGACGAGGAGAAAAAGCCCATCATCACGTGGGAGCACGTGGAGCGGAACCTGATGTGGGGGATGTTTTTCCTTTTTGCTGGCGGCACTGCGCTCGGTGCGCTCGTCAACGGCAGCGGTGCATCGGAGGTGTTTGCCGGACTGATCGCCCGGTTCCCGGTGCACAATACGTTCCTGCTCGTCCTGATCATTGTGACGCTCAACGTTGTCCTCTCGGACGTGATCAACAACACGGCCTGCGCCGCTGTTACGATCCCGATCGTGATCGGGATCGCGCAGGGTCTCTCCCTGCCGGTGATCCCGTATCTCTGGGTCGCGACTGTGTCCTATAACCTGTCCTACACGCTGCCGACGTCGATCCGTTCGATACCGATCGGTTACGGCCTGAGCCCGCGGTACATGTTTGTGCGCGGCATCGTGCTCACTGTCGTCATGGTGCTGGCGGTATCCGTCATCGGCTGGGCACTTATCACGTTCTGGCCCGGGTTCAGTGTGCTTACCAATGTTGGGTAACATCCGCGTGGAACCAATTTCATATCTGCTTGGCGTATTTTGGCGGCGCGTTTCCGCGCGCAGCATAAGAGATATGCTTCCGGCAAAAAACAGTCTGCTCGCGCTCGATGCCAGACTGCCTTTTGCCGGATTTTTTTATCTGGAAACCATTCAATTTTTGAGAAAACGAGGTTATGGCTTATGAGTATGCAAAAAGTAAGCAACAGCGGCCCGAAGCTGATGCAGGGCAACGAGGCCTGTGCGGCCGGTGCGTTGGCAGCGGGCTGCCGCTTCATGGCAGGCTATCCGATCACTCCGGCAACGGAGATCCCCGAATATCTGTCCGACAAGATGTTCGCCGCCGGCGGCGTGTTCATGCAGATGGAAGACGAGCTCGCCTCCATCAATGCGGTCATCGGCGCCAGCTGGGGCGGCGCGCGTGCCATGACGGCCACGTCCGGCCCGGGCTTCACCCTGATGCAGGAGGGCATTGGCTACGCCATCGTCTCCGAGACGCCGCTGGTCATCGTCAACGTCATGCGCGGCGGCCCGGCGACCGGTCAGCCGACCTGCACGGCGCAGGACGCCGTCATGCAGGCGCGCTACGGCGGCCATGGCGACTATGAGATCATCGCACTCACGCCGTCGTCCGTGCAGGAGACGTTTGACTTCACGGTCCGCGCCTTCAACCTGGCGGATAAATATCGCGTGCCGGTGTTTGTACTCTCCGACGAGACCGTCGGCCATACCCGTGAGAAGCTTGTCATCCCCGACGAGGTCGAGATCTTCGACGAGAAGTTCGAGGGCAAGTGCACTGCGTATTTCCAGCCCGACGAGCACAAGATCCCGCCGCGCATCCGCTGCTTCGAGGGCCACAACGTCCTCGTCGACGGCCAGCTGCATGACGAGCGCGGTATCCGCGCCGGCACGGATCCGAAGGTCTGCGCCGCTGCCATCCACCGTTACTGCGACAAGATCCTTGACAATATCGACGACATCACGTCCGTGGAAGGCTTCTTCCTGGATGATGCAGAGACCGTGGTCGTGGCCTATGGTTCCGTCAGCCGCAGCGCTCTGTCCGCCGTTCGCCGCGCGCGCGACGAGCAGCACAAGGTCGGCTTGCTCAAGCTCAATACCATCTGGCCCGTCCCGGAAAAAGAGATCCGTGCCGCCTGCGCCAACGCCAAGCGCGTGATCGTTGCGGAAATGAACGTCGGCGACTACGCCCGCGAAGTACAGCGCGTCGTCGGCTATGACAAAGTGGAGACGTTCAGCTCCATCGGCGGTGTGTTCCCGGCACCGACCGCGATTTACAATCAGATTGTTGAGGTGAAGTGATATGAACAGCATCGCAGAAAAATACATCCGTCAGGAAGCACTTCCGTTCATCTTCTGCCCCGGCTGCGGCCACGGCATCGTAGTCAACAGCTTCATCCGCGCGATCGATGAACTTGGCATAAAGGAAAATGAAATGGCGCTCGTCAGCGGCATCGGCTGCTCCTCCTGGAGCCCGGTGTACCTGAAGTTCGACTGTCTGCACACTCTGCATGGCAGAGCGCTCGCGCAGGCCGAGGGCCTGAAGGCGGTCAATCCGGACAAGCGCATTGTCGTGTTCTCCGGCGACGGCGACTGTGCCGGCATCGGCGGCAACCATCTCATTCACGCTGCCAAGCGCAACGTGGACATGACCGTCATCATGATGAGCAACTATATTTATGGTATGACCGGCGGTCAGCGCGCCCCGACCACGCCCTACGGTGCCACGACCAAGACCTCTCCGCTCGGCAATGAGGAGCACCCGTTTGACATGTACAAGCTCGTGACCGGCGCCGGCGCCACGTTCTATGCCAGAGCCAGTGTCACCAACCCCGTGCAGCTCCAGCACATCATCGTCAGCGCTATGGAGCACAAGGGCTTCTCGTTCATCGAGGTGCTCAGCCCGTGCCCGACGACTGCCGGCCGCAACATTTTCAACTTCAAGACCCCGACCGAAATGTACGACTGGTACGCAGCGCAGGTCTGCAATGCCAAAAACGGCGAGAGCGTGTCCGAGGACGGCAAGATCACGCTCGGCGTGCTGTATGAAGACACGCACAAGGAAGAGCTCTGCGACGTGCAGGCGGAGAAACAGGAGGCAGCGAAGAAATGAAGATCACGATCGACAGCAAATGGTGCAAAGGCTGCGCACTGTGCGTGCGCGCGTGCAAAAAGGGCGTGCTCGCCATCGGTGAGCAGCGCAGCAGCGGCGGCTACCTGATGCCGTATGCCCAGAACCCGGATGCCTGCATCGCCTGCAAGATGTGCGAGCGTACCTGCCCCGATGTCTGCATCGAGGTCACCAAGGAATAAGAGGAGGACAGAACCATGCGTAAGGATTTTCGATTCGGCGGTTCCGGCGGCCAGGGCGTTATCTCCCTGGCGGTGCTGCTGGCAAACGCTTATGGTGTGCAGAACAACTATGAAGTCGCGCAGACGCAGAGCTACGGCCCCGCTGCCCGCGGCGGCGCCTGCAAGGCGGAGCTCGTCGTTTCCGACGAGCGCATCGACTACGTTAAGGCCGATAAGCTCGACTCATTCGTTGCGTTCAACAAGCCCAGCTTTGATAAATTCAAGGGCGACATCAACCCCAATACCCGCCTGTTTGTGGACAGCACGTTTGTCACGGCGGAGGACGTTTCCGGCACGCCGGCCAAGCAGGTCTTCCTGTTTCCGGCCACGAAGTACGCTGAGGAAAACTTCCGCGTCGTGTGCACGAACATCGTCATGATGGGCTATATCGTGGCGCACAATCCGGACATCTCGCTTGAGAATGCGCAGAATGCCATCCGCGCGGTCATGAACCCGAAGGTGGTCGATCTCAACCTCAAGGCGCTGCAGTTCGGCTACGAGCACGGCAAGGCGGATCTCGCCTGATCTGCCGGGCCGTCAACGAATTCAACAATCAGGAGGAACCCATGGAAAGAGTACCGGAACTCTTGAAAAGCAAGATCATGTCCGCGGATCAGGCGGCACAGTTGATCCGGACCGGCATGACCATTGGCGTGAGCGGCTTTACCAGCGTCGGCTATCCGAAGGCCGTTCCCGAGGCATTGGTGCGCTCCGGCCACGCGCGTGACCTGACCATCTGCGTCGGCGCCGCCGTCGGCGACGAGATCGACGGGGCAATGGTGCGCGCCGGCCTGGTCAAAAAGCGCTACGCCCACCAGTCGCATAAGGACCTGCGCAATGCCATCAACGCCGGCACGGTCGGCTACAGTGATGTGCACATCTCGCATTTTCCCATGCACATGAATCAACATACCGGTCCCAAAATCGACGTGGCTGTGGTAGAATGTACGGCGGTGAGCGAGCAGGGCCTGTACCTGGCCGCTTCCGGCGGGAGTGCAGACGCGGCTGTGCGCAATGCCGATAAGGTCATCGTGGAGGTCAATGAGACGCTCCCGGAGGGCCTGGTCGGTATGCACGACATCTTCGAGATTGGTCTGCCGCCGCATGCGCGCATCATCCCGATCACGAAGCCGGACGACCGTGTCGGCACTCCGTACATCCCGTGCCCGCCGGAGAAGATCGCGGCGATCGTTCTCACGGACCGCCGTGACGAGCCGCAGAAGTTTAAGCCCTATTCCGAGGCGACCAGGACCATCGGCGTGAACGTCGTCAAATTCCTCAAGCAAGAGATCGCCGCCGGCCGTCTGCCGGAAAATCCGGGCCCGATCCAGTCGGGTGTCGGCTCCGTCGGCAACGCGGTGCTCAGCTGCCTCGCCTCGAGCGGCTTCCATGGCCTGAGCATGTACACCGAGGTCATGCAGGATTCGGCGCTGAACCTGATTGAGCAGGGTGTGTTTGACTTTGTGTCCACCAGCTCCATCGCGCTCGGCGAGGAAAACCGCCGCCGTTTCTATGAGAACATTGATTTCTTCAAGGATAAGATCCTGCTGCGTCCGCAGGAGATCACGAACCATCCGGAGGTGGTGCGCCGCCTCGGCGTGATTTCGCTCAATACCCCGATCGAAGTGGACATCTACGGCAACGTCAACTCCACGCACATCATGGGCACCAAGATGATGAACGGCATCGGCGGCAGCGGCGACTTCGCGCGCAATGCACGCGTGTGCATCTTCGCGACGGAGTCCGTTGCCAAGGGCGGTCTCATCTCCTGCATCGTGCCGATGGTGTCGCATGTGGACCAGACCGAGCATGATGTGCAGGTCATCATCACTGAGCAGGGCATCGCCGATCTGCGCTGGAAGACGCCGCGCGAGCGTGCCGAGCTCATCATTGAAAACTGTGCACACCCGGATTACCGGCCCATGCTGCGTGAATATTACGAGCACGCGCTCGACGTTGCGGCCGGAAAGCAGACGCCGCACGATCTGGCCCAGGCGCTGTCCTGGCACCAGCGGTTTTTGGCCACAGGCACCATGAAGCCTTGAGCAGGCGCGGTGCCTAAACGAAAGAAGAAAACAGAACAGAAACAGAAAGAAAGGAATGGAAAACCTATGTCGAACGTAGTTCTTTATTGTGAAAAACTCCCGACGGAGGGAATGGAGACCCTGATTTCTGAACTTTGCCCGAAGGAGCTGGACCTCCGCTTCCTGTACCCCGTGAAAAACGGCAAAAAGGGCGACTTTGAGGACGCCGATTACATCCTGGCCTCGATCTGCAAGATCGGCAAGCCGGAGATGGACCGCGCCAAGAATCTGAAGCTCATCCATGTTCCCGCGACCGGCTATAACCACGTGGACATCGCCTACGCCAAGGAAAAGGGCATCCCGGTGTGCAACTCCGCCGGTGAGAACGCCTCCACGACTGCGGAGTTCACCATTGCGCTCATGCTCGCCTGCATGCGCCGCCTGAGCATGATCGACCGCCGCTGCAAACAGGGTGAGTGGCACAGCTGGACCTGGCGTCACGACAGCTATGAGCTGCGCGGCAAGACGGTCGGCATTGTCGGCGGAGGCGCCATCGGCCGCATGGTCATGCAGCGTCTGCAGGGCTGGGACTGCAAGCTGATCTACAGCGATCCGTACCGTATGCCCGAGGAAATGGAGAAGAAGCTCAACTGCGAATATGTTTCGCTCGAGACGCTGCTGCGCGAGTCCGATGTCGTGTCCCTGCACTGCCCGCTGACCGAGCAGACCCGCGGCATGATCGGCAAGGAGCAGCTTGCCATGATGAAGCCGAACGCCATCATCGTCAATGAGGCGCGCGGTGCCGTCATCGACGACAAGGCACTGGTCGAGGCGCTGCAGAACGGCACCATCTGGGGTGCCGCCATCGATACGTGGGAGAAGGAGCCGCTCGATCCCAACGATCCGCTCGTGAAGATGGAGAAGGTCATCACCACGTCTCACCTCGGCGCGGCGACCCGCGAAACTGTCATTCGCTGCTTCAGCATCGGCTATCAGAACATTCTCCGCCAGATCCACGGGGAGGAACTCGTCAACCGCATCGTGTAAACGATACCCATCTGTCTTATTGCGATATTCTCTCGACTCTCTCCTCTTTACCTAACCTACATTTTCTTTTGTTTTGCATTTTTGACGAGTCTCTCTGTTTTTGCGAGAAGCGCCGGCCTATGGCCGGCGCTTTTTGCGCGCTGTGGCCTGTTTACATTTTTGCGCCGCTGTGGTAAACTGATACATTGAGCGAATATCGCAACAAGGGAGGCGGCGCTGTGCTCGAAAAGCTGCGACAAATTGAAAACCGATACGCCGAACTCGAGAGCAAGCTGGCCGACCCCGCGTACTATTCCGACCCTGCGGTGTTCACAAAGCTCTGCCGTGAGCAGCGCGAGCTGCAGCCGGTCGTGGAGGCCTACCGGGCGTATACCGCCTGTCAGGCGCAGATCGCGCAGGCGGAGGCGCTGCTGGGCGACCCGGAGCTGCACGAGATCGCGCGCGAGGAGATCGAGCAGGACAGGGCCCGCTGCGCGGAGCTCGAGCAGCAGCTGCGTGTCCTGCTGCTGCCGCGTGACCCGAATGACGACCGCAACGTCATTCTGGAGATCCGCACCGGCGTCGGCGGAGAAGAATCCGCGCTCTTTGCGCATAGTCTTTATCGGATGTACAACATGTACGCCGATGCGCACGGGTGGAAGACCGAGATCGCGAACCTCAACGAGACGGAGCTCGGCGGCGTGCGCGAGGCGAGTCTGCTCATCAACGGGCAGGGGGCCTACTCCCGCCTGAAGTTTGAAAGCGGGGTGCACCGCGTCCAGCGCGTGCCGGAGACGGAGACCGGCGGCCGCATTCACACCAGCACCGCCACCGTGGCCGTGCTGCCGGAGATGGACGCCGTGGAGGTGCATATCGACCCGAAGGATCTGCAGATCGACACCTACCGCAGCTCTGGTGCCGGCGGCCAGCATGTCAACAAGACCGAAAGCGCCATCCGCATCACGCACCTGCCGACCGGCACGGTCGTCGAGTGTCAGGATGAGCGCAGCCAATATAAAAATAAAGATCGCGCGATGAAGATCCTGGCCTCGCGCCTGTACGCCGCGGAAAGTGCCCGGCAAAACGCCGCGCGCTCGGCCGAGCGGCGCAGTCAGGTCGGCACCGGCATGCGCAACGAGCGCATCCGCACCTACAATTTCCCGCAGGGGCGGGTGACGGATCACCGCATCGGGCTGACGCTCTATAAGCTCGATCAGGTGCTCGACGGCGATCTGGATGAGATCATCGATGCGCTCACACTGGCCGATCAGGCCGAGAAGCTGCGCGCATCCGCGGAGGAAGCATGAACACGAAACGAATCACAACCGAGATCGCGCAGGCAGCGGACGCCATCCGCGCCGGTCAGCTCGTCGCCGTCCCGACGGAGACGGTCTATGGCCTTGCCGGCAACGGGCTGGATCCTGCTGCCGTCGCGCAGATCTATGAGGTCAAGGGCCGTCCGGCTGTCAAGCCGCTGTCGCTGATGGTGCACGACGCATCCGCCATGGTGCGCTACTGCGCTGATGTGCCGCCGGCGGCGTACTCGCTCGCCGAGGCGTTCTGGCCCGGGCCTCTCACGATTGTGCTGCGGGCGCGGGACTGTGTGCCCGAGATCGTGCGCGCAGGCGGGGAGACCGTCGGTCTGCGCTGCCCGGATCACCCGGCCACGCTTGCGCTCATCGAGGCTGCGCAGCTGCCGCTGGCCGCGCCATCCGCCAACCCCTCCGGTGCGCCGAGCCCGAAAACGGCGGACGACGTGCTTGCGTATTTCGACGGGCAGATCGCGGCCGTCATCGACGGCGGCCCCTGCGGCATCGGCCGGGAGTCCACGCTCGTCGACCTCTCGCGCACGCCGTACCGCATTCTGCGCTCCGCCGCCGTGCCGGACGACGCCGTCTGGGATGCGCTCGTGCAGAAAATGCACATCGTCGGCATCACGGGCGGCACAGGCTGCGGCAAAACGACCGCGCTCATGGAGCTCGAGCACCAGGGCGCGCTCGTCATCGACTGCGACGCGGTGTATCATGAGCTGCTGGCGTCCAATACCGCCATGCTCGCGGAGATCAACGCCCGTTTTCCGGGTACAATAGAAGATGGGGTGCTGCAGCGCAAGAAGCTCGGCGCGGTCGTGTTCGCGGATGCGGCGGCGCTCGACGATCTCAATGCCATTACGCACCGGTATGTCCGCGCCGAGGTGCAGTCTCGTCTGCGCGCGTGGGCGCGTCAGGGCGGCACGGTCGCGGCGATCGACGCCATCGCGCTTATCGAGAGCGGGTTGGCGGAGCTGTGCACCGTTACGCTCGGCGTGACGGCGCCGCGCGAGGTGCGCATCGAGCGGCTCATTGCCCGCGAGGGCGTGACGCGCGCCTATGCCGAGGCGCGCATCGACGCGCAGAAGCCCAACGAATGGTTTGCCAAACATTGCAGCTATGTGCTGGATAACGGCGGCACACTCGCCGATTTTCAGCGCCGCTGCCATCAACTGATACAGGAGGTGCTCTCATGAGCGAAGATAAGGAACTCAAGCAGTGGAAGGAAAAGCTGTTTTACCAGCCGAAAAACGGCTATGATCAGATCGGCGCCGAGCAGACCGGGGAGATCTTTGCTTACGCCGAGGGATATAAGCAGTTTCTCGATGCCGCACGCACCGAGCGCGAGGCCGTTAAGGAAGCGATCCGCATGGCGGAGGAAGCCGGCTTTGTGCCCTATACGTTCGGCATGGCGCTGCAGCCGGGCGCGAAGGTGTATGTCAACAACCGCGGCAAGGCGCTTATGCTGGCCGTGCTCGGTCAGCAGCCGCTCGATCACGGCTGCGTGATCGCGGGCGCGCACATCGACTCGCCGCGCCTCGACCTCAAGCAGACGCCGATGTATGAGGATTCGGAGCTGGCGTATTTCAAGACGCACTATTACGGCGGCATCAAGAAGTACCAGTGGGTCACGATCCCGCTGGAGCTGCACGGTACCGTCGCGCTCAAGGACGGCAGCACGGTCGACATCGCTATCGGCCGCGAGCCGGATGAGCCGCAGTTCGTCATCACCGATCTGCTGCCGCACCTCGGCAAGGATCAGATGCGCAAGACCATGGAAGAGGGCATCACAGGTGAGGCGCTCAACATCGTCATCGGCAGCATGCCGTATGCCGGCGAGGGGCGCGACCGTGTGAAGCTTGCCGTGCTGTCCCTGCTCTATGATGAATACGGCATCACGGAAGAGGACTTCCTGTCGGCGGAGCTGGCTGCCGTGCCGGCGTTCCCGGCGCGCGACATCGGCTTTGACCGCAGCATGATCGGCGCCTACGGTCAGGATGACCGCGTGTGCGCCTACGCTGAGCTGCGTGCCATCCTCGACCTTGACGGCGCGCCGGAGCGTACGGCCGTGTGCATCCTCGCCGATAAGGAGGAGATCGGCTCCGATGGCGTGTCCGGCATGCAGTCGCAGGCGTTTGAGGCCTTCATGGCCGACCTCTGCGAGCAGCAGGACGTTGCGCTGCGCCACTGCTTTGCCAGGAGCTTCTGCCTTTCGGCGGACGTCTGCGCGGCCTTTGACCCCAGCTTCCCCGAGGTGAGCGCCAAGCGCACGGAGGCTAAGCTCAATTACGGCATGGGCATCTGCAAGTTCACGGGTGCGCGCGGCAAGTCCGGCACGAGCGACGCCTCGGCTGAACTTGTGGCCTATCTGCGCCGCCTGTTTGCCGATAACGGCGTCGTCTGGCAGCTGTCCGAGATGGGCAAGGTCGATCAGGGCGGCGGCGGCACGATCGCCAAGTTCATGGCCGACCGCAACATCGACACCATCGACGCCGGTGTGCCGGTGCTGAGCATGCACGCACCGTTCGAGCTCGTGGCAAAGTTCGACTGCTGGATGACCTACCGCGGTGTGCTGGCGGCCTACTGCGACACGCAGGCGTGACCGGATATAACGGGGGAAGGCGGGCACTATGCCCGTTTTCTCTTGTGATGAGAAGGAAATCGTGTTATAATCAAACATTCATATCTGCACATTGGGAGGTATGTCCGTGAGCATCTGGAATGCGATTATACTCGGTCTGGTGCAGGGCATCGCAGAGTTTCTGCCGATCTCCAGCTCCGGCCATCTGTCCATCCTGCAAAACCTGTTTCATATGTCTACGACGGAAAACGGTCATCTGTTCTTCGATGTTCTGCTGCATCTGGGCACGCTCATTTCCATCTGTATCGTCTACTGGCGGGACATTGTGGCCATGGTGCGTGAGGTGTTCGCGTTTTTCCGCAACACGCGTCTGCCAGCCGCGCAGCGGCAGCAGGAGCTTCCCGCTGCGCGCATGGTGCTCATGATCATTCTGGCGACGCTGCCGCTGTTTCTGATCCTGCCGATCAACGACAAGGTCGAGCAGCTCTACTATCATACCTTCTTCATAGGCCTCATGCTCATTCTCACGGGTTTTCTGCTGTTCGTGGCCGATAAAACGCCCAAGGGCACGCGCACGGAGAAAAACATGCGCGTACGCGACGCGCTCATCATCGGTGTGTGCCAGGCCGTGGCGACGATCCCGGGCCTGTCCCGGTCGGGCACCACGATTGCGGCCGGCATGGCCACGGGGCTGGACCGCAGCTTTGCGGTGCGCTTCTCGTTTTTGATGTCGCTGCCCGCGGTGCTGGGTGCGAACATCCTGTCGCTGGCCAAGGCGGCCAAGACGGGCATTGATGTGTCGCTCCTGCCGGCGTATCTGATCGGCATGCTCGTGGCAATGGTTTCGGGCATCGCGGCCATCGGCCTTGTCAAGCGCCTGACGTCGAAGGGCCGCTTCGGCGCGTTTTCCTACTATTGCTGGGGCGCGGGCGCACTGACGATGATTCTGTCTCTGATTTTCTGAGAGGACGTTATATATAATGGCAACTTCATCATCCAAAAAGAAAACCGGCGCGGCGAAGAAGTCCGCCCCGGCTGCAAAAAAGTCTGCCGCAGCACCCAAAAAGCAGCCTGCTGCTGCGGCGGCGCCTGCACCGACCGCACCGACGTGGCCGTATGCCATTGTGTGCATCGTGCTGTCGCTGTTGGCATTCCTGGGCCTGTTTCATGCCGAGGGCGTCATCATCGACGGCTTTGCGGGCTTTTTGTGCGGCATCATGGGCTGGGGCTTTTGGGCATTTCCGTTTGCGATGCTGCTGCTGGCGTGGGTCTTTGTGCGCAATCCGGAGCGGCATTTCGGCCTGCGCGTGACGGCGGCGCTGCTGATCGCGCCGCTGTTCGGCACGATCGTGCATCTTATGCTCTGCCGCGTGGCGTTCACGGCGCAGACGTTCGGCGCGATCGTCGGCCAGCTCTATGACGGCGGTAAGGCGCTCACGTCCGGCGGTGTGATCTCCGGCGGCGTGGGCTATCTGCTCAAGGCCGGCATCAGCGTGTACGCGGCGCTGCCGCTGACGATGGCGGCATTCGTGGTCTGTGTGCTCGGCAGCATGGATCTGACGGTCGGCAAGGTCATCACCCAATGGCGCGCGCACCGCGCGGCACAATACATCCCGGACGACGGAGACCAGCCGCTTTTTGATGACGAGGATGAGCCCGCCGCGCAGCCGCAGCCCGAGCCGCAGCGCCGCGCGCGCCGCGCAGCGCCGGACAAGCCGGTCGCGAAGAAAAAAATCATTGACATCCCGGTCGAGGAGACCCCGGCGGAGCCGGACGACGACCCGATCGACCCTATCCCGGTCAAAAAGCCTGCCCGCGGCGCGAAAAAAGCCGTGCCGGCGGAGGCCACACAGAATGTCGAGCCGCTGTCCGTGGAAGAGGCGGCCGACATCTGTGGCGTCACCGTGCCGGCCACGCAGGAGATCCAGGACCCGCCGAAGCCGTCCAGAAAGGCGGCCAGCGCCGCCGTCGCAGCGGAGACGGCCGCCATCACCTCCGCCATCGAGCGCGAGAATGCCGACCACTCGGCCTATCAGCTCCCGCCGGTGTCGTTCCTGCGCGCGGGCAAGAAGGACCAGACGGACGCGACGGAGGAGATCCGCTTCAACCGCGACCGGCTCAACACTGCCCTGAGCAGCTTCGGCGTCAATGCCACCATCCGTGATGTGACGCGCGGCCCCACGGTCACGCGCTACGACCTCGAGCTCGAGGCGGGCGTGAAGCTCAACAAGATCACGAACCTTTCCGGTGACCTTGCGCTCGCGCTCGGCGTGGAAAACGTGCGCATCGCGCCGATCCCGGACAAGATTTCGACCGTCGGCATCGAGGTGCCGAACAAGATCGTCAGTGCCGTGTGCCTGCGCGATATTATTGACTCGCCCGCGTTCCGCAATGCCCGATCCAAGCTCTCGTTTGCCGTCGGCAAGGACATCGGCGGCAACTGCATCATCGGTAACATTGCCAAGCTGCCGCATATGCTTATCGCCGGTACGACCGGCTCCGGCAAGTCCGTGTGCATGAATTCGCTCATCCTGAGCCTGCTCTACAAGGCGACGCCGGACGAGGTGCGCCTGATCATGATCGACCCGAAGATGGTCGAGCTCGGCATCTATAATGGTATCCCGCACCTGTTCATCCCCGTTGTGACCGACCCGAAGAAAGCAGCCGGAGCGCTGCAGTGGGCGGTCGTGGAGATGCTCAAGCGCTACCGGCTCTTCTCCGAGGCGCAGGTGCGCGACCTCGCCAGCTACAACGCCCTGCAGAAAAACGAGCCCGATGGGCAGACCCTGCCGCAGGTCGTCATCGTCATCGACGAGCTGGCCGACCTCATGCTCTGCGCCGCCAAAGAGGTGGAGGAGAGTATCTGCCGCGTGGCACAGATGGGCCGCGCCGCGGGCATGCACCTCATCATCGCGACGCAGCGCCCGTCCGCGGACGTGATCACCGGCCTCATGAAGGCAAACATCCCGAGCCGCATTGCCTTTGCGGTCTCGTCCTCGCTCGAGAGCCGCATCATCCTCGACACCTCCGGAGCGGAAAAGCTCATCGGCATGGGCGACATGCTCTATGCGCCCATCGGCATCGGCAAGCCCCTGCGCGTGCAGGGCTCGTATGTGTCGGACGAGGAGCGCGAGGAGGTCGTGCGCTTTATTAAGCAGAACTCCGAGGCGCAGTACAGCGACGACATCATCGCCCAGATCGAGAAATCCGCCGCCGAGGCCGACAAGAAGTCCGGCCCCGCGCCCGAGGCGGACAAGCCTGCCAAGAGCGACTATGACGAGTTGCTGCCGCAGGCCGTGGACGTCATTCTCGAGACGAAGCAGGCGTCGGTGTCCATGCTGCAGCGCCGGCTGAAGCTCGGCTATTCACGCGCCGCGCGCATGGTCGATCAGATGGAGGAGATGGGCATTGTTGGCCCGTTCGAGGGCTCGAAGCCGCGCAAGATCCTCATCACGAAGCAGCAGTGGCAGGAGATGCAGTACGTGCAGGGCACTGCGCCGAGCGAGGTGCTGCAGGCACAGACGGATTTTGCAGATGTGAATGAAGAGGAACCCGAAGACGATGAATCATGATCTTCACACGGGGCGGCCGGAGCGCCGCCCCGTCGGCACGATTGCCTTTCCGGATGGTGCGGACTTTGCCCCGGAAATGACGCCGGCGCAGGTCGGCGCCTACAGTACGCTCGCCCTTGCGCACATCGGTGACGGGGTGTACGAGCTCATGATGCGCACGGCCCTGTGCGCCGCCGGGCTCACGGCCGTGACCGACCTGCACCGCGAGACGGTGCGCCGTGTCAACGCGCCCGCGCAGGCGCGCGCGGCGGAGGCCATTCAGTCCGCGCTCACGGATGAGGAGCGCGCAGTCTATAAGCGCGGCCGCAATGCGAAGGTGAACTCGGTGCCGCAGCATGCGGATGTTGCGCAGTATCACGCGGCCACGGGGCTCGAGACGCTCTTTGGCTGGCTGTATCTGCTCGGCCGCACGCAGCGGCTGCGCGAGCTCTTCGGCAAGATCACGGAGGTGCTGTAACATGCCAATGGACGCAGTTTTTCTGCACGGCCTGACGCAGGAGCTGACACAGAGCCTGACCGGCGCGCGCATCGACAAGGTGCAGCAGCCGGAGCGCGACCTGCTGCTGCTGTCCGTGCGCACGCAGAGCGGCAACGCAAAGCTGCTCGTGCACGGCGGCGTAGGCAGCGCGCGGGTGCATTTTACGGCCGGGACGTTTGAAAATCCGGCCGAACCGCCGATGTTCTGCATGCTCCTGCGCAAGCACCTTGTCGGTGCGCGCATCACGGGCATTGCTCAGCCGGACTTTGAGCGCATGCTCGTGCTCGACCTCGACGGGCGCGACGAACTCGGCACGCCGGTCAAAAAGCAGCTCATTGTCGAGATGCTTGGCCGCCAGTCGAACGTTATCCTCGTCAGTGCCGACGGGCATATCATCGACTGCATGCGCCGTGTGGATTCCTCCATGAGCGAGACGCGTCAGGTGCAGCCGGGCCTGTTTTACCGCCTGCCGCTGCGCCAGGACAAGCCGGTCCTGTTCGATACGACGCCGGAGCAGCGCACACAGCTGCTTTCCGGCCCGGTCACGGCGGCGACGCTTGATAAGTGGCTGCTGGGCCTGTTTTCCGGCGTGTCGCCCCTGCTGTGCCGGGAGGTGTGCTTCCGCGCGCTCGGCGATGCCAGCCCCCGGCTGGAGCGGCTGGACGATGCGCAGCGCGCACGCCTGGAACACGAGCTGGACGCGCTTGTGTTCTCGGTCGAGACGAACAATCTCGCGCCCACCATGCTGCTCGACGGCGACCGGCCGAAGGACTTTTCCGCCGTGCCGATTCTGCAGTATCAGGGCGCGCTGCAAAGCCGCGGCTGCGGCTCGTTTTCCGAGCTGCTGGATGAGTTTTATCTCCGCCGTGACAAGGCAGAGGCTATGCGCCGCCGCTCGCAGGAGCTGACGCATCAGGTGCGCACCCTGCGCGACCGCACGGCCAAGAAGCTGGCCATCCAGCGCTCGGACCTGCTGCGCTGCGCCGACCGCGAGGCCCTGCGGCAGAAGGCCGACCTCATCAAGGCCAATCTCTACCGCATCCATAAGGGCGACCGGACCGTGACGGTGCAGGATTACTATGCCGAGGGCTGCCCGGATGTGACGATCGAGCTCGACCCGCGTAAGAGCCCACAGGAGAACGCCGCCGCGCTCTATAAGTCCTACCGCAAGGCCAAGACGGCTGAGCAGCACCTGACCGGCCTGATCGCGGAGGCGAGCCGGAACCTCGACTATCTCAACAGCGTGCTCGATGAGCTCGCGCGCGCCGAGAGCGAGCGCGACCTCGCCGACATTCGCGCCGAGCTGCGCGCGACCGGGTATCTGCGCCAGCCGCGCAATGCAAAAAAGGAAAAAACGGCGCAGCGCGCGCCGCTCTCCTTCGTCTCGAGCACCGGGTATGAGATCCTGGTCGGCCGCTCCAACACGCAGAACGACGAGCTGACACACCGCACCGCCCGCCGCACGGACATCTGGCTGCATGTGCAGAAGGTGCATGGCTCGCACGTCATCATCCGCGCGCACGACACAACGCCGGACGATCAGACGATCGCTGAGGCGGCGAGCCTCGCCGTGTACTATTCACAGGCGCGCGGCGGCGGAAAGACGCCGGTAGACTACACCATGGCGCGCTTCGTGCGCAAGCCGTCCGGCGCGCTGCCGGGCATGGTGCTCTACACGGACTATCAGACCTGCATGGCCGAGAGCGACGAGGTGCTCGCAGAGCGCCTGCGCGTGCGATAAGGCAGCAAAAAGCTCCCCAGCAGGGGAGCTTTTTGTGTTTCTCCTGAGGTATGCAGCAGCAATTTTGACCGTACTGGCCGGATGGTTGACGGATGCGGAAAACTGCGGTATGCTTTTGGCATTGTTCATAGTTGGCATTGTTCATAGAAAGGAGCGCCTGTATTTAAGGCGAACGGATCATGAAAAAACTCATTGCCTATTACTCCCGCGCGGGAGAGAACTATTTTTCCGGGGCGCATCGCGCCATCGCCGTCGGCAACACGGAGCAGGCGGCGCGGCTGCTCGCCGAACTCACCGGTGCGGAGCTGTTTCACATCGAGCAGAAGGTGCCGTATTCGGACGACTATGACACCTGCGTCGCCGAGGCGCGGCGCGATCTGCGCGCCAACGCCCGTCCGGAGCTGACGGCACTGCCGGAGAGCCTGGACGACTATGATGAAATTTATCTCGGCTATCCGAACTACTGCGGCACCATGCCGATGGCGGTCTACACCTTCCTAGAGCACTATGACTGGCAGGGCAAGACCATCCATCCGTTCTGCACGAATGAGGGCAGCGGCCTGTCGAACACGGAGCAGGACATCCGGCGGGCAGCGAAGGGCGCGCGGGTCGCGCGCGGCCTGTCGCTGCGCGGCAGTGCGGTCGAGGGCGCAAAACCGGAATTGGAGCTGTGGCTGCGCGGATAACACGCGCGTTCTGACAGGCAGAGAGGAAGGAGGCTGTGCATGAGCCGAAACGCAAAAATTCTCATCGATCTGGCCGTGCTTGCGGCCGCTTACGGCATCTGGCTGCTGCCAAAGTGGCGGCCACTGGGGCGCAGAACGCTCACGGTCTATACGCTCATGTATGGCTGCCTCGCCGGCATCGCGCTCTTCACGCTCATGCCGGTGCTGGCAGTGCTCCCGTTCTGCTTTGACCATCCGTATGTCCCCATGCACATGGCGCCGTTTGAGGACGTCATTCTCCGCCACGGCGATTATGTCCGGCAGATCGTGCTGAACATCGCCCTGTTTGTCCCGTTCGGTGTTTTGCTGCCGCTGTGCCGCAGCTGCCGCGGCAAGCGGTGCAGCTTCTGGCGCTGCCTGCTGCTGACGCTGGCACTCAGCGTCGGCATTGAGGTCGTGCAGCCGCTGCTGCATGCGTTTCGCAGTTCAGATATCACGGACGTGATCACGAATACGACCGGCGGTGTGCTCGGCTATGCGCTCTGGGCGATCGTGCACGCTTGCCGGAAAAAACAGAAAGATTAGCTTGTTCCTCGATATACCGGCGTACTGCCGGTATCTTTTTTGTTGAAAATGTGCCGCTGTTTCGTTATACTATTACAAAAAGCGGAATTTTACGGTCAAAAACGGAGAAAAACAAAAATCGGAGGAGAGAAACATGGACGAGCGGATCTATCGCGAATACGTCGCGATCCTGAAAGAGGAACTGCAGCCCGCCATGGGCTGTACAGAGCCGATCGCCGTGGCGTACTGCGCGGCGCTGGCCCGCAAGACGCTTGGTGCGCTGCCGGAAACGGTCGAGGTGCTCGCGAGTGCAAACATCATCAAAAATGTCAAGAGCGTCATCGTGCCGAATACGAACGGTCAGCGCGGCATTGCGGCGGCCGCGGCGGCGGGCATCATTTCTGACAATGCCGACGCACAGCTGCAGGTGCTCGCGAGTCTTACGCCGGAGCAGGTGGATGCGGTGGGCATTTATCTGCGGCAGGCGGCCTTTACCGTCCGGCGCGCGGGCAAGGACTACGTGTTCGACATTCAGGTGCGCGTCACGGCGGGGGCGGACAGCGCGTCCGTTGAAATCGCGGGATACCACACGAACGTGATCCATATCGAGAAAAACGACATCGTGCAGTTTCACAAGGACTATCAGGAGTCCGGCAGCCAGCACGCAACCGACCGCAGTTTGCTGACGGTCGAGCAGATCATTGCCTTTGCAAACGAGATGGACATTGCCGACGTGCAGGAGACGCTTCAGCGGCAGATCGACTACAACTGGGCCATCGCCGAGGAGGGCTTGCGCGGGGATTACGGCGCGAACATCGGCCGCATCCTGCTACAGTCTTACGGCATGAGCATCCACAACCGCGCCAAGGCCTACGCCGCGGCCGGGTCGGACGCGCGCATGAACGGCTGCGACCTGCCGGTGGTCATCAATTCCGGCAGCGGCAATCAGGGGCTGACGGCGTCGCTGCCGGTCATCGTCTATGCCAAGGAGCTGGGCGTCACGCAGCAGATGCTCTACCGCGCGCTCGTGGTGTCGAACCTCGTCACCATCCATCTGAAAACCGGCATCGGCAGCCTGTCCGCTTACTGCGGTGCCACGGCGGCCGGCTGCGGTGCGGCCGCAGGCGTGACGTATCTGTACGGCGGGCAGTACCGCGAGATCGCGCACACCATCGTTAACGCCATTGCCATTGATTCCGGCATGATTTGCGACGGTGCGAAGGCAAGCTGTGCGGCCAAGATCGCCTCGGCGGTCGAGGCGGGCCTGCTTGGTATGCAGATGCAGATGCACGAGAGCCAGTTCTACGGCGGCGACGGCATCGTTGTCAAGGGCGTGGAGAACACGATCCGCAACATCGGTACGCTCGCGAGCGAGGGCATGCGCGAAACCGACCGCACGATCATCCGCATGATGATCCAGGAGCATTGAGATATGTACCGCTTGCCGGCTGCCGATCGGCAGCCGGTTTTGCGTTCTTTTTCGCATCGGCGGAGAATCCCCATTGCATTTTGCGTGCGGCGCGCGTATAATAACTCATATTTCTTTTTCTGTCGCACTGCAATGTGCAAAAGCAACTTGTATCCAAGGAGGCGCGCCATGCGTTTATTTGATATTCTCGGGCCGGTCATGGTCGGCCCGTCCAGCAGCCATACGGCCGGGGCCGTGCGCATCGGCCTGACGGCCCGCAAGCTGCTCGGCGATCAGCCGGTGCACGCGGACATTTCGCTGCACGGCAGTTTCGCCCTGACCGGTCACGGTCACGGCACGGACTGCGCGCTGATCGCGGGCCTGCTCGGCATGCAGCCGGACGATCTGCGCATCCCGGGCAGCTTTGCAATCGCGGCGGAGCAGGGGCTGACGTTCGCGTTTCAAAATGTGCAGCTGCGCAATGCGCACCCGAACACCGCGCGTCTGCAGCTCACGGATGCCAAAGGCCGCACACTGGACATTGTGGCCGAGAGCGTCGGCGGCGGGCGCATACGCATCCGCTCCATCGACGGTATCGAGACGAACTTTTCCGGTGAGCACAACACGCTCATCGTCCACAATCAGGACACGCCCGGCCATGTCGCAGCCGTGACGGCGGCACTCATGCAGCGGCACGTCAACATCGCCACCATGCAGCTCTACCGCAGCGAGCAGGGCGGCTACGCGGTCATGATCCTTGAGTGCGACCAGCCGATCCCGAAGGACATTGAACAGTGGCTGTCGCACATCGAGGGCATTCAGAAAATCACGATCTTTAACCAGGAGGAACCGGTATGAGCTTTTCGAGCATTGCAGCCATGCTTTCTGCGGCGCAGGTGAGCGGGCAGCCGCTCTATGCCGTCATCCGCGACGCGGACTGTCAGGAAAACGGCTACGACGCCGCGGCGTCCCACCGCCAGATCGCGGCGCTCTGGGCGGCAATGCAGCAGTCAAGCCGGCAGTACTGCGCATCTGACCGCTCCAACAGCGGGCTCATCGGCGGCGACGCGGCCCGGCTCCGCGCGGCGGCGGAGAGCGGCCGCCTCCTCGGCGGGACGTATTTTCAGCGTGTGACGGAGCAGGCGCTCAAGGTCGCCGAGTGCAACGCCTGTATGAAGCGCATTGTAGCCGCCCCCACTGCCGGCAGCTGCGGGGTAATTCCAGCCGTGCTCATCACCTATCAGAAACAACAGGGTCTGCCCCGCCGAGAACTGCTGCGTGCTCTGCTGGTCAGTGCCGGGATTGGTAGTGTAATCGCCGAGAACGCCTCCATCAGCGGTGCCCAAGGGGGCTGCCAGGCAGAGATCGGCTCTGCAGCCGCCATGGCCGCCGGTGGTCTGGTATATTTGGCAGGGGGCGACAACAACGCCATTGCCCAGGGCGCCGCTATGGCGCTGAAAAATATGCTGGGACTGGTGTGCGACCCGGTAGCCGGGCTGGTAGAGACCCCCTGCATTAAGCGCAACGCCGCCGGCGCCGCCAATGCGGTGGTGGCCGCCCAAATGGCGCTGGCGGGGATCCAAAGCGTGATTCCCCCGGACGAGATAATTGACGTCATGTACGAGATCGGCTGCCAGCTGCCCGCCTGCCTGCGCGAGACCTCACAGGCCGGACTGGCCACCACTCCCACCGGGCAAAAAATTGCCGAAAAGCTGGGGCAAAACCAGTTCTAAACTGCAAAGAAAAGCTAAACCGCCCGCTGCACAAAGCAGCGGACGGCCTTTTTTATCCCCAGGACCACTCAGCCCAGCGCCACATCCATGGCCATCATCAAGGCAAAGCCGGCTGCACTGAAGGGTCAGTATATTAAGTCCGTTGCCGTGGCTTCCACCATGGGCCCCGGCGTGCGTATCAACCCCAACAAAGTTGGTACTGTTTCTGCTCAATAAGTTTTTGGGTATTGACAAGGCTCGTGCCTTGTGTTAAAATACTATCGCTGTTCAGCCAAAGACAGCAGGTGCCGTTTGGCGTAAGTTGATCGCCTGCCGAGGAATGAATGTGCATGGTTCGCACCCTGCGGTGCAATATCTATGTCATTTTGTGCATTCCGAGGTACATCGGAATGCACTTTTTGTTTTGCTAAACAGCCATAAAGACCGCATTTTGCGGCAAATACTTATGGAGGTTATGTTTTATGCCAAGTACAGCAGTTCTTGAAATGAAAAAGCAGCAGGTTGCCGCTCTTTCTGACCGGATCAAGAATTCCTGCGCCGGTGTAGTGGTTGACTACAAAGGCATCACCGTGTCCGATGACACGCAGTTGCGTCACGAGCTGCGTGAGGCCGGTGTGCACTACACTGTCGTAAAGAACACCCTTTTGGGCAGAGCAGCTGAGGCTGCCGGTCTGGAAGGCCTTGAGTCTGTGTTGGAAGGCACCACCGCCATCGCCACCTGTGACGATGACTATGTGGCATCTGCCCGCATTCTGCAAAAGTTTGCAGACGGCCACGACAATTTTGCCATTAAGTCCGGTTATCTGGACGGCAAAGTGATCGCTCTGGACGAGGTTATTGCGCTTTCCAAGCTGCCTTCCAGAGAGGCCATGCTGGCTCAGATCGCAAGTCTTGTTGTTGAGCCCATCGCCTGCATTGCCCGTGCCGTTGCAGCACTGGAAGAAAAGGGCGGTGCAACACCCGTCGCTGCAGAGGCCGAAGAGGCTCCCGCAGAGGCTGCTCCCGCTGAGGAAGCACCTGCTGAAGAAACAGCAGAATAATTTAATTTTTATTATAATTTACGGAGGTAATTATCATGGCAACCGAGAAAATCACTGCTATTGTAGATTCCATCGCAGAACTGAGCGTTCTGGAGCTTAAAGAGCTCAAAGAAACAATCGAAGAGACCTTTGGCGTTACTGCTGCCGCAGTCGCCGTTGCAGCTGCTCCCGCTGAGGGTGGCGCCGCTGCTGCTGACGAGAAGACCGAGTTTGATGTTGTGCTGACCGATGTTGGCGCCAACAAGATTCAGGTGATCAAGGCCGTTCGTGAGGCTACCGGCCTGGGTCTGAAGGAAGCTAAGGCTATCGTTGACGGCGCTCCCGCTACCGTTAAGGAAGCAATGCCCACCGCTGACGCTGAGGCTTTGAAGGCTAAGCTGACTGAGGTTGGCGCTACCGTTGAGCTGAAATAAGTTCACGCCAAGCAACCTACACGGACACTCCCTTGAGTGTCCGTGTTTTTTTGTCTTGGTGCAGCAAATGCGTTTTGTTTTTTGCTGTGTGCGATACACGCCGCTTTTTTGATTCCTATTGTAATTCTCGGCGGAATTTGCTATGATGGGCATAGATTTTCATAATGGAGGTACGGTTATGACCAACTGGGGATATAAGGCGGTGCGCAAAGTGCTGCAAACCTTTGGCGGGGCGGAGCTGGCGCAGCAGCAAAGCGGACGGATCACCGGTGAACCGGGCAATCCGGAGGTGGCGACGCTGGCCAGACGGGCCGGTGCGGAAAGCTGCGTGCTGCTGAAGAACAACAACCACACTTTGCCCCTGGATCTGTCTGCGCCGGTGGCGCTGTTTGGCCGGGTGCAGAAAAACTATTTTTATGTCGGCAACGGCAGCGGCGGCGATGTTTCCGCCCCGTACAGTATCAACCTGGTACAAGGGCTGGTAAACGCCGGTGTGCAGCTGGACAGCACCGTACTGGCTGCCTATGAAAGCTGGTGCACCGCCTCTGTCAACGACCCGGACCCGGGATTTTGGGGGCACTGGCCCCGCTATTATGCAGAAATGCCGGTGAAGCAAGACTGGGTACAGGCGGCTGCTAAGCGGTGCCAAACCGCCGTGGTGGTGATTGGCCGCAGCGCCGGTGAGGACCGGGAAAACACACTGAAAAAAGGCAGTTTTTACCTGACGAATAAAGAAAAAGCCTTACTGGACGCAGTGACCACCGCCTTTCAAAAAGTGGTGCTGGTGCTGAATATCGGCAGCATTATGGACTTTGCGGAAATCGACGCCTACTGCGACAAGATCAGCGCCATTTTGCTGGCCTGGCAGCTGGGCATGGAGAGCGGTAACGCGGTGGCGGATGTGCTCACCGGGCAGGTGAACCCAAGCGGCCGCCTGACGGACACCATCGCCAAAACCTACGCCGACTACCCGGCACAGAACTTTGGCAACAAGGCAGAGAACCGCTATACAGAAGATATTTTTGTGGGCTATCGGTACTTTGAGACCTTTGCGCCGGAGCGGGTGCTGTACCCCTTTGGTTACGGTCTGTCTTACACGGACTTTGCCTGCAAAGTGACAAAAACAGAAACAAAAGACCAAACGGTCACCGTGCAGGTGCAGGTGGAGAACATCGGCGCGCTATCCGGCAAACAGGTGGTACAGCTGTACGCCTGCTGTCCCTGCGGTGCACTGGGCAAGGCCGCCAAGGTGCTTATTGCCTTTGGCAAAACGGAGGAACTGGCCCCCGGCAAGCACCAAAGCCTGACCCTCACCGCTCCTTATCGGCACTTTGCCAGCTTTGACGACAGCGGTGCTGCCGGGCACAAAAACGCCTGGTTGCTGGAAGCGGGGGACTACGCTTTTTGCTTAGGTACAGATGTGCGCAGCGCTGTCCCCTGCGGTGACCTGCACCTGGCGGACACGCTGGTGCTGGAGCAGTGCTGCCAGTTGCTGGCGCCCCCGGCAGACAGCGGCTTTGACCGACTCACCGCCACAGTACAAAACGGCAAAATGACCCGGACCTACGCCCCGGTGCCCACCGCCACCGTAGACTTAAAGCAGGAGATCCTGGATCATCTGCCCCCTGCCCTGCCGGTCACCGGCAACAAGGGCTTTGTGCTGGCAGATGTGGCCGAGGGCAGCGTCAACCTGGACGACTTCGTGGCGCAGCTGTCTACCACAGAGATGGAGCTGCTCAGTCGCGGCGAGGGCATGATGGACAGCCCACTGGGCGCCTCCGGCAATGCTGGCGCCATGGCCGGGGTCAGCGAAAGCCTGCGGCAAAAGGGCATACCCCCGGTGATCACCACCGACGGCCCCTCCGGGATTCGCCTGCGGGCCACCTGCTCCCTGCTGCCCAGCGGCACCGCCCTGGCTTGCAGCTGGAACCTGCCGCTGGTACAGGACCTGTACGCCGCCATGGGGCGGGAGATGGTGGACAAGGGCACCGATGTGCTGCTGGCGCCGGGCATGAATATCCACCGCAATCCGCTGTGCGGGCGCAATTTTGAATACTTCTCCGAGGACCCGCTGGTCACCGGCAAGCTGGCCGCCGCGGTGGTACAGGGTCTGCAAAGCGCTCCGGTATCCGCCTGCCCCAAGCACTTTGCCTGCAACAATCAGGAATATAACCGCAACCACAACAATTCCGTAGTCAGCGCCCGCGCCATGCGGGAGATCTATTTGCGGGGATTTGAGATCTGCATAAAAGAAGCACATCCTAAGAACCTGATGACCAGCTACAACAAGATCAACGGCGTGTATGCTTCCGAAAACAAGATGCTGCTCACCGACATCCTGCGGGACCAATGGGGCTTTGAGGGGTACGTCGTCAGTGACTGGGGTGCCGCCAATGACCGTGTGAAAGGCTTGGAAGCGGGTCTTGACCTGGAGATGCCTTCCTCCAACGGTTACAACGATGCCAAGATCGTCGCGGCCGTACAGAACGGCTCGCTGGACGAGGCGGTACTGGACCGCGCGGTGGAGCGCATCCTGAAGGTCGTGTTCTCCTATGTGGATGCCCGCCGCCCCGACACCGTGTTCGACCGCGCCAAAGACCACGCCGAGGCCGTTGCCGTCGAGACGCAGTGCGCGGTACTGCTGACCAATCAGGGTGTTTTGCCGCTGGGCACGGATCAGAAGATCGCCTACATCGGCGAGTTTGCCGCGGCACCGCGCTATCAGGGCGGCGGCTCCAGCCACATCCATCCCAGCCGCGTGACCTCCGCGTGGGAGGTTGCGCAGCAAAAGGGCCGCAACGTCTGCTACGCCAAGGGCTTCTCGGCGATGCGGGACGAGATGACCGACGCAGAGTTGGCCGAGGCCATTCAGGCGGCACAAAACGCCGATGTCGCCGTTGTCTTTGCCGGTTTGCCCGAATCGTTTGAGTCTGAAGGGTATGACCGCACTTCGATGGAACTGCCCGCCTGCCAGAATCGCCTGATCGACGAGATCGCAAAGGTCCAGCCCCATGTGGTCGTGGTCCTGCACAACGGCAGCGCGG
>OKUO01000099.1_pt1 | contig 33435 bp, 22 predicted proteins | sample 1606481 | NCBI WGS metagenome assembly OKUO01 (sample SAMEA3882503, study PRJEB24775) | human gut metagenome | biome: human-associated habitat; feature: intestine environment; material: feces | place: Netherlands | collected 2009/2010
TGCGAATTCATTTTTGATTTTAGTAGATGGCGAAAACTCTGGTGAGGTATTCAGGACTCCTATTGATGGTTATCAAGGTAGTACATTCAAACAATTGTCTATCAACGACAATATGAATACGGATTATGTTTTACAAGTTATTAACCTACATCGTAAGATTTTACGAGAGAACAAGGTTGGTTCTGCCATTCCTCACTTGAATAAGAAACTATTCAAAGCGATTGAAGTGCCAATACCTCCTTATGGTGAGCAGAAAAGGATTGTGGAGGCAGTAAATCTTGCTTTTAAACGACTGGATGTAATAATGGAGAGCCTATAAACTCTCCATTATTGTATCTAACTTGGCAAATGCTGTATGAATAGTATCTACAATTCGCTTTTGTTCTGCCTTTGGAGGGATTGGGATAGTCAGTTTAGAATATTCCGAAATCCAATATCGTTTATGGGTATCGCCAATTAAACGTGTTGTGTTCATAAACATTGCAACATATTCTATTTCAATACCTTTTCTTACCTGCAAAATCTTCATGGCGGATGATTTTACTTTAAAAGGGAAATCTACAAATTTTGAATCTGTAGTAAAGTCGTCAAAAATAATACAAGGCAATTTTGAGTATATCCCTTTCTCTTCATTAGTATAACCTATGATGAAGGATTTCCCTGCTGTTAAAACTGGTATTGGATAGCTATCATTATAACTTGTTGAATTAACAATATATGCCGTAGGTTGCTCGTAATCTACAATGTCTTCTAACCTACATACGCCCCATCCATCTGGCAAGTTCTCATAATGCCCGTTATCACAAGGAGTGAAGTCGGGATTTATACGCTTCAAAAGTTCGATGGCAGGCTCATCATTGGGGTTTTGTTGCACTAACTTTCCATGAATAGCGAGGTCGAGTATTTTGGATTTGGCTTGTTTGATAACTGTTTGCAAGTCCGATTTACCATGTTCTACTTGGTCAATCAAAGCAAACCATTTCTCTATCTCCATTACAATACGTTGTTGCTCACTAAGAGGCGGTAAAGGAATAAAGGTATTTACAATTATTTCTTTTGATATATTGGGTTGCGCTCCGCCACCGCCTTTTGCGATAAACTCATTTCTTTGAGACAATAAGAAATAGAATAGGTACAATTGAATAATAGCATTAAACTCGATACAAGCGCAACATGCTTGATTAGTGGTAGCAGGAAATGTAAGTATTCCTAATTTCCCAATTGTTGCACCATACATTGCAATTAACACACTTCCGGTAGGATTAATTTTAGCAGAAGAGTTTGCGACAGCTTCCTCTGTTATACTTTCTGGAATATACGAAATCAATCCATCATTTAATTCTCCTGTTTTAAGCCAAGGTATATTTCCACCATAATATGTTTTGTTTGAACGACTAGGAGTTCCGCCTGATTGCCAAGTGCCTACTTCGCCTAATGTTGTCCACACCCATCCCTCCGGCACCTTAAACGGCACATTCTCATAATGGGGCGTATGTGTAGTTAAATTATAGTGTGCTGTAACCTTTTGCTACAACACACCCAAAGGAATAATTATCTTCTCCTATATCCGCTTTACAATAATCTTCCGTTTTTATTGTAATTTTGCGTCATGACAGTAACGGACAACACGACAGAGGTTTTGGAAGTCGCTTCGGTCGCAGGGCACATCCTGCTGGAGAACGGAGCCGAGATTTCCCGTGTAGAGGACACTATGGAACGGATCGCATCGCATTACGGGGTGGATTCCGGACATTTTTTCGTGCTCAGCAACGGCATATTCACAACCGGATCACTCGGGAAGTACGCCAATGTCGAGTTCATTCCTATTCGTGGAATCCAGCTTTCAAAAGTAGTCGCTGTCAATAAGTTAAGTTACGAGATAGCAGCAGGGAAACACACCTTGCCAGAGGCCAGGCAACGGTTGGAAAGCATAAAAGACGCTCCTGTCAAACCGGCTTGGGAACAAATCGCCGGATCTGCTTTTGGAGCAGCCGGTTTCTGCGCCGTGTTCGGCGGAGGGTTTATGGACTGCGCCGCTGACTTCGTGATCGGTGCGCTGCTCTATGTATTCTGTCTCTTCGTAAGCGGTTCATTATCAAAAATTGTTGGAGGCATCTGCAACGCCCTCGTGGCCACAATACTCTGTCTCGCTTCCTACAGATTAGGATTCGGCGACAGCCTCAGCAACATCATCATCGGAGCGGTGATGCCGCTCATCCCCGGAGTTCCGTTCGTGAACGGAGTCCGGGATCTGGCCAATTCAGACTACATCGCCGGGCTGACAAGGCTCACGGATGCGATGCTCGGATTCATCTGCATCGCCCTTGGCGTGAGTATCAGCTTCATAGCAGACGGATGGATATTCGGAGGAATGATAAAACTCAGCGGAATGACCATCAACCCGCAGACCGCCGGAATCATGTGGCAATGCCTTGCCGCGTTCGTCGGCACATTAGCCTTTGCGATCCTGTTCGGAGCACCACGCAGACAGTATTTCACGGCAGGAGTGATCGGAGCCATCGGCTGGGTCATCTACCTGATGCTCACAAGGTTCTGCCACAGCGGACCGACAGTGGCAATCATCGCAGCGACCACAATAGTCTGCATCCTTTCACGCTTCGCGGCGGTAAGGGACAAATGCCCAAGCACGGTCTATCTACTCTGCGGAATATTCCCGCTCGTCCCTGGGGCCGGAATATTCTGGTTCACCTACTACCTCGTCTCAAGCCAGTTCTACCTCTCCGCTTCAGCAGGATTCACCGCTGTCAAAGGCGCGATAGCGATTGTGCTTGGTATCATCTTCGCGATGGAACTGCCGCAACGACTTTTCTCCGGAAAAAGGAAAGGCTAATCCTCAAACTCGATATCGTGAGACGGCAAGGCCTTTTTCTTGCGGAAGACGACCCTCTCGCTCATAAAGAAGTTAAGTCCACCTGACACGCACAGCGCCAGAAGGTTACACCACACGACATTCCACCGGAACATCCTCTGGATCAGAAGCAGGAAGGCCATCTTGACCAAGAACGCCCCGATGCAGGATAGATTGTAGCCGCCAAGATGTCGGAAGAACGACCTTCTGCTCCGACATGACACCCTGTCTTTCCAGATAAAGAAATATGCCACAGCGAAATTGGTCACGGCCGCGCACTCGAACGAGATAGCCGGGGAGATGATGTACTGGCCGAAATACGTGCTGAAAACCCATTTGGAGAAGACCCAAAGCACAACCGTGTCCACAATCGTCCCCAAAAGGCTCGACGCGGAAAACTCTGCGAATCTCTTGACTAATTTAAGCCACGGTCTGGTCATCACTCTCAGTTTCGGACGGCAAACTTACGGAAAAAACGTGAATATTTGGATAAAAAGCCAATCTATTCAGTAAATTTGTCGTTCAGCAAGCGGTGATTGCCGCGAATGAGACATTTAAAAACGAACGAACAATGTCAGAAGAAATGAATATAGTCCGTGACCTCGCCGTGATTCTGATCTCGGCGGGAGTTTTCACGATAATTTCAAAGGCTCTCAAACAGCCTCTTATCATCGGCTATATCCTCGCTGGTTTTCTGATCGGCCCGAATGTCAGCTTCTTTCCTGGAATATCCAGCGAGGCCACCATGCACCAATGGTCGGAGATAGGCATCATATTCCTGATGTTCGGACTTGGTCTTGAGTTCAGCTTCAAGAAATTACTCAAGGTCGGCGGAAGCGCCATCGTCACGGCGGCGGTAAAATTCGTCGGCGTGTTCATCATCGGCTTCGTCACCGCACAGGCCCTTTCATGGAGCTTTATGGAAAGCGTCTTCCTCGGCGGTCTGCTGTCGATGTCCTCCACGATGGTCGTGCTGAAGTCCTACGAAGACCTTGGCCTTAAGAACAAGCCATACGCCGGAGTCGTGTTCGGAACGCTGGTCGTCGAGGATCTGATAGCGATACTGTTGATGGTGCTGCTCTCGACAATGGCCGTCTCACAATCCTTCGCGGGCAAGGAGCTGATAATGAATATAGCGAAGCTCGTTTTCTTCCTGATTCTTTGGTTCCTCGTCGGAATCTACGTTATCCCTACCCTGCTGAAAAAGGCCAAGGAATATCTCAACGACGAGATTCTCCTTATTGTCAGCATCGGCCTCTGCTTCGGAATGGTCGCATTGGCCACATCGGTCGGTTTCTCGTCCGCTCTCGGAGCCTTCGTCATGGGATCAATCCTCGCCGAAACCTCTGAAAGCGAACACATTGACCATGTCGTTGAGCCTATCAAGAACCTTTTCGGAGCCATATTCTTTGTCTCCGTCGGAATGATGGTCGCTCCGTCGGTGGTCGCCGAGCACTGGGCGATGATCCTTCTGCTCTCCATGATCGTCATAATCAGCCACATCATTTTCGCAGGAGCTGGTATAATCCTGACCGGCAAGGGTTTGGACAATGCCGTCCACACTGGGTTCAGCCTCGCGCAGCTCGGAGAGTTCGGATTCATCATCGCCGGAGTCGGCTGCACCCTCGGCGTGATGAGGGATTTCATCTATCCGGTGATCATAGCAGTCTCCGTCATAACAACGTTCACGACTCCGTTTATGATAAAGCTGGCGGATCCGTGCTATAATCTGTTAAACAAACGGTTACCGGCCAAATGGATCGACAGGCTCGCCCAGATGAACGACTCCGGCAAACAGACCGCCGCCGAGCACAACGAATGGAAAACTCTGCTGAACGCCTATTTCACACGCATCGTCCTCTATGGCGTGATCCTGATAGCGATCTACATAGGATCAAAGCTTTATCTCAGACCTGCTGTAGAGAAATTTTCCCCGGAGCTAAGCGTGACCATACATAAGGTTATCGAGGTCGGAATAACCCTTGCGGCGATGCTCCCGTTCCTTTTCGGTCTCGGAGTCCATTCCGGCTCCATCAGCAAATCCGCCCCTAAACTCCTGAAAGAGAAGCCGAGTAACATCTGGCCGTTGATGGGGCTGATCTTCGCGCGCTCATTCCTTGCCGTGGGAATCGTACTGGCTGTGTTGTCGTCATATTTCCACCTCGCAGGCTGGACGGTTCTGGCAATCTTCTTCGCCGGCATAATATTCATTCTCTTCGCCCGCCAGTCCATCCATAAATATTCAGCGTTGGAGATGCGTTTCCTTTCAAACTTCAATGAAAAGGAGGAGAATGAAAGGCGCAGCAAGCCGGTCGCTTCTTCCGTTAGCCAGAAACTCGCCGACTATGACGTTCACACAGAGACGCTTACCATCTCCCAGAATTCCACCTACGCCGGAAAGGCTCTCAAGGATATTCCTTTCAGGGCAGAAACGGGGGCGAACATCATCAAAATCACCAGAGGGTCAATGAATATGATCGTTCCGTCCGGTGATGTGTCGCTGTTCCCGGGCGACCAGATGCTCGCCGTCGGCACATCCGCCCAACTCGAATCCTTGAGGAATATGATGGCGTGCGCCGTCGCTCCGGAAATTCAGGACTCTGGAAATAGTTTCAAGATCGTGCCTGAGGCACTTACCGAGGAATCGTTCCTGACCGGAAAGACCCTACGCGGCACGAACCTCCGGAAATATCACTGTATGGTCATCAGCGTGCTCAGGGGTTCAGAATTCATCACCAACCCGGAACCCGATTTCAGGTTCCAGGCCGGTGACACTGTCTGGATCGCCGGCAATCTGGCCGAGCTGGAGACCGTCTAGAACTTCACGAATTCAGGATTGAGATACGGTTTCAAGTCAATCCAGAAGACCGTAACCTCAATGATGCCTTCAGCGTAGCTCGCGATCTCGTAAGGCTGGTAGTACCAAGTCACTCCCGCGCCTGACACACCGCAATGTCCATTAGGAACCAGGCCTTCACTGAACATCACACTTTCATTAATGTCTTCAACTCCCCTGTCCAACGCAAGCTTGGACTTGATCAATTCCGTTACCGGAGCGACATAGCCAGGCTTGAACAATTCGTTTTCCGTCACGATCTCGCCAGTCTTCAGGTTGATGATGTCCGGAATCAGATAATGCATTCCGTGGGCTCCGCCAAGGTAGTTCTCGCTGTACACCTGGTAGGTCTGGAGATCCATGAACCCTTCCGCGAACTTTCCCTGAACGGTGTAGTACCAGTTGCAGGTCATCGCCGCGCTATAGTTATAGTCATAGTCTAATCCATTCTCCTTGGCGTAGGCGACAGCATCGTCGTAGACACTTCCCGCCTCCCTCTGGTAGTTGGCCATCAACGTGTCCGACACGGCATCGGAAGCCTCCTCCACCGAAAAACCGTCATATTTCTCTCCGAAACAAGCCTTTACGATAGAGTTGTTGATCTTCTTCTTCAAAGCGTTACCGCCCTCGAAGCTCTTGTAGTACTCGACAGAATGAACTATTTGCACCGAAGCGGAGTCACTCTGCGCGAGCGTCTGCTCGTAAGTGTTGGCAAAAGTGGCGACCTCAGTCTCATTGTCAGAACAGGAAGCCAAGGTCAGGGTCAGGGCCATCGCGGCGACGGCGAATGGTAAAATTCTCTTATTCATCTCAAATAGTATTTGGTTTTAAGTAATCATTAAAAAAAATAACTAGAACAAATTGTATATCTTTATGGTCTATATTTCTTTTCTCATCAGTCGTGTACCTCCAGTACACTCCTTCTTCCAAAAGAAATCTATCCTCATAAATCTGATAAAAATTTAGTTCAACTTATTTTTTAACGCTTACTTAAAATATTCACGAATATGTCAGACCCTCTGGATATGAACAACTACCGCCTCGAAAAGCTTCCGAAGATGCAGAAAAGCGGCTTCGAGATCTGGATGGCGCGTCTCGGCGGCCCGCTCGCCATACTTGCCTTTGTCCTTATCTACTGGTTCGGACATTTCGGCTTCATCGACAGCCTCACCGCTGAATCCGTGTCGGGAAAGGCCCTGGCACGGCTGAACGAGATAGGCCTGCCCGCGTTCATAAGGTCCAACTATGCGATGTTGGCCATATTCACGGCGGGCCTTATCCTTTGGATGACCGAGGCGATTCCGAACTATCTCACCTCGCTGATCATCATCCTGCTCATCGTCCTCTGCGGTGTCACGACCCAGAAGGAGGCCTTCGCCCAGCTGGGACATCCGGTGATGTGGCTGAATATCCTTTCCTTCGTGCTCGCCTCGATGCTTGTCAAGACCAAGTTCGCCAAACGCCTTGCGATGTGGTTCGTGATCAAGTTCGGCAAGACCGCTAAGGGAGTCCTGTGGAGTTTCCTCATAATCAACATCGTGCTATCGATGTTCATCTCCGCCACGACCGTCAAGGCCACGATAATGCTTCCGATCTTCATGGTTGTCTGCGCCATCTACGGAGCGTCTGACGGTCACCGAAACAATTTCGGGCGCAACCTCGTGATCCAGAATCTGTTCCAAGTGAACATCGGAGCGAATGCCTTCTACACCGGAAGCGGCGCCCACCTGTTGGCCATCTCCTTGATCTTCGGCGCCGCCGGGGCGAGCCAGTTCGGTTACTCGGACTGGCTGGTGTCCTGCGGCCCGATGAGTTTCCTGATTCTGATCATCAGTCTTCTGATGGGGATGTACGTGTTCTTCCCGATGAAGAAGGACGAGCAAAAGCCGCAGATTGACGGCGGTCTGGAGCGTCTGAAAACCGAACTGGACGCGATGGGCAGGATGACCGTCGAGGAATGGAAGGCCGTTGGAATATTCATGGGTGTCCTTATCCTTTGGTGTACTGACAGCCTGCACGGGATCGACGCCACGACCGTGGCCTTCATCGGTGCCGTGATCGCCCTGATGCCGGGAATCGGGGTCGTGAAATGGAACGACGTTGACATCCCGTGGCATCTGATGCTGTTCTCCGCAGGAGCCTACACCTTGGGAGCCGGCTTGAACATCACCGGTCTGCCCGGCACGATGGTAAACGCGGCCTTCGACTCAATGGGCATCACCGACAACACTCCGTTTTGGGTGCTGTACGTCATCCTGACCTTCCTGATGATGTACTCAGGTCTGGTCTTCCAGTCCAAGACCATCAGGACGATGATCTTCGTGCCGATCTCGATGGGCATAGCCGAACGGTTCGGCTATCCGGTCATCAGCCTCGCGCTTCCTGTCTCGATGCTGATCGAGCACGTCTATGTGCTGCCGTTCAACAGCAAGCCAGCCGCCCTTCTGTACAACACCAACCAGTACAGTATGACGGACGCCTTCAAGTTCGGCATCACGATGATGACCATCTCCTGGCTGATAATCCTCCTTTGGGGCGAGACCGTCCTCAAATGGCTCGGCATCACCCCGGGTTTGTTCTTTGTGGGATAATTTGTTATATTCGCAAATGTATGCCTAGGCTTTTTTGAAAGCCGCATCGTTATGGCGGACGGTGAAGAATGAGGCGGTTTTTTGTTATGATCGAGATTGACACCAGAATCCACGACCGCTACTCGATAGAGCTGAAAGTCGGCTTCGTCACCCGCAAGAAACTGCGGATGAACGACTTCTCTCTGGCGATGTGGTTCTTTGTGCCCGGCAGTCTCGACATAAACAGGGCCACCTATCCAAAGGATATGTTCTACCAGGATGTAAAGTCGAACATCCGCCTGATCACCCCCGTTTTCCTGCTCCGCGAGATAGTGGAAGGCCCGGCGTTGCCTCTTCGCAACATCCGCGAGGCGTTCATCCAGATGGCGTCCAACCCGACCCGTACCCTGATCTCTGAATATGAGTACCAGATCAAGATGTTCGCGGCCATCGTCAAAAGCGCCCTGCGCGACGAATTGGCGCACATCAAGCAGAACCGCATCGGCTCGGACACGGAGACCCTGTGCGATGGCTTCATCCGCAACGCCGGAAAAATCTGTGATGAATATGTCGGACTGCGCACCATCATCAACGCTCCGACCGTTCCAGAGGGCGTGATGAGGATGTACCTTTCCGGGGACGAATTCATTTGCGACATCACCTGCAAGCATATTCTTGAACTCATCGAGTGGCTGAGAGGCAGGAAGTTGGATGAGTTGGCCGGCAAGGCGACGGCGCTTTACCGCAGGATCGGGAAGCATATGAGGCAGCTCGGCTACCCGGAGATCCGGAAAGATGACCGGCTGCACAACCGCATATTCATTCATCGCTTCAGCATCCTGAAAAAGTACATCGAGAGCGACCTTTACCTCCGCGCTCCTAAGCGGCGGGACGGGGTGATCGTGGAGCAGCTTTATTTCAGCATCGCCGCCGGTCTGGCGATGTTGTTCGCCACCGTGGTGAGCTTCGCCTTCCAGAAGAAGTTCGGCTCGCTGACCCTTCCGCTGTTTATCGCTCTCATTATCAGTTATATGCTGAAAGACCGCATCAAGGAGCTGATGCGTTACTATTTCGCCCACCGTGTCGGCAGCAAGTACTTCGACAACAAGGCGAAGATCATCCACAAGGACACCGAGCTCGGCTGGCTGAAGGAGGGCGTGGACTTCATCGAGCCGGAAAAGGTTCCCGCCGATGTGATGACCCTTCGCAACAGCTCGCACCTCACCGAGGTCGAGAGCAGCAACGTCACCGCCGAGAAGATCATCCTCTACCGCAAGTCCGTCCACATCGACAGGGACAAGCTTCAGGCTAATTCTGAATATTCTTTCAGCGGCATCAATGACATCATCCGCCTGAATGTCACCAATTTCATCAAGAAGATGGACGACCCGAGCGTCCTGATGCGCACCCTCGGCGACGATGGATCCATCCAGACCGTTGATTGTGACCGTGACTATTACCTAAACCTCGTCCTCCAGTACCAGTACGACAACACCGCCGAGTTCAAGCGCTTCCGCATCGACCTCTCCCGCGACGGCATCAAATCCATCGAAGAGGTGGTCGGGTGATGTTCGTGGAGGCTAAAACGCTGTTTTACAATTGAATAATTGCCTATCCTCCCTGCTGTATCGGTGGGGAGGATGTATGTATTATTGATTGAATGTCAGGTGTTTGCCCTCCACGCAAATGGAATAATCCTCTCCTCTCCGTTCGTGCGCAAAATTGCCCCAATCCTGCTCACAAGATGCTGTTGGCGAACTCGTAAGTGGTTCGCTTGATTTCACGCACGGGCTAATGATTAGATACGGCGAGAGTTGGTTCTGGCCCAAGGGATGACGTAGGCGGGGGACATCTTGCGGGACAGGAGGTCTTTCATATAGTCCATGTAGGGGGCGACGTGGCTGAAGAACATCTTGTAACCGTCGCAGAGGGCGTTCAGGCCGGTCTCGATCCTTAGGCCGCCTCTGCCTTGGCGGGACTCGTAGGTGTTGAACCGATGCTTGGGGCATTCTCCGTTGCAGGCGAAAAGCCATTCGCACTTAAGGCATTTGGTGGGGAGCTTGTTCCGCTTGTCGATGCCGAAGGCGGTCTGCTTGTCCGAGCGCATCATCTCGGCGATCGGCTTTTCGGTGATGTTGCCGAGGAGATAATCCTTATAGACAAAATGGTCGCAAGGGTAGAGGTCGCCGTTGTGCTCGATGACGGAATTGCCGCCGCAGGTCTGGGCGAATGTGCAGGTGCCAGGCATCTCCCCGACCCAAGTGGCCAGAGTGGCGTCAAAGTTGGTGACGAATATGCGGCCGACATCATTCCTGACCCAATAATCGAATATGTCGCAGAGGAACCGGCCGTAGCCCACATCGCTCACCGACCACGGGGCGATCATCGCTCCGTCCGCTTTCGGGTCCACGATGAACGGACGCTTCTTCTTGTCCGGCTTCCCGGCCCCGTTCAACGGGTACTTGACGTGCTCGACCACAGGCATAAACTGCATAAATCCGCTGCCGACCTCACGCAGAAAAAGATACGTCTCCAATCCCCGACCTTCGCTGGCGTGGTTGACCGTGGACATAGTGTTGAACTCAACTCCTTCACCTTTAAGAATATTCAGACCGCTCATCACCCTGTCGAAGGTCGGGAACCCACCCTTATCCTTGCGGTACTTGTCGTGAATATCCTTGGGGCCGTCCAGGGATATTCCCACAAGGAAATTGTTCTCGCGGAAGAACCTCGCCCATTCCCGGTTCAGGAGGGTGCCGTTGGTCTGGATGGTGTTGTGGATGACCTTTTCACAGGCATATTTCTTCTCAAATTCCAAAGCCTTGCGGTAGAAATCCAGCCCCAGCACCAACGGCTCGCCACCGTGCCAGTTGAAGGTCACTTCCGGCACACCGTTCGCGCTGATATATTCCTGAACCACTTTTTCGAGCATCGCTTCGGTCATGCGGGGTTCCTTGCCGCCGTAGATCTCAGCCTTGTCGAGATAGTAGCAATATTTACAGTCCAGATTGCAGAGTGACCCGGCGGGCTTGATCATGATGTTGAACGCCATCGGTCCGGAAAGGCGGATGGCGTCCCCGAGGGTCAGTGTCTTTTCAAATGTCGCGTCTGACATATCCCTGAAAAATATAGAAGTAATACTTCGGCAAATAAGTCATCCAGTGTGACTTGGGATTGGATGTCGTTGAAATATTCATTGTGCCTGACACCGTAGGTTGTCACCATTGTGATGTGCACGGCCTTGCGCGTGTTTGTCTCCTCTATGAAGCGAGCCTTTCTGGAGCGTTTCCATTTTGCAAAAATATGAATATTATTTGAGATAACTGCGGTATCTTGGAATTTTTGCCACATTCCGCACGGTTATCGAAAATAAGGCTGCGGAATCTTTGGTTATTTACCACATTCCGCATGGTTATTATTTACGGAGTCTTTTCAGCGGGGTGCTCTTCTGGTCGGGACGGTCATCCCGCCATTTGGGTCAAGGAAGGACGTATCTTGAGAAATCATTTCGATTGAAAGTTGAATAAAAACAGATTTTCTTCAAAAACAGGATTATCTTTGCCGATTGGAAATCACCAACCTGACTACAGATAATGCTTGGAAGAATCATATCCGTACCTCTCGCCTTGATTTTGGCTCTGCCGGCTGGCTCGCAGAGTCTGTCAGACGGTTCAGCTCCGTCAAATCTGCTCCCTTGGTGGCAGACAGGGCGTCACGCAACCTCTTCGTCAGACAGTTCCGACCTGTCCGACCTGTCCGACCTGTCACCGACAGCCGCACAATCATATTCACAGTCGCCTCAAAACATCCGCACAGGCATCGAGTTTCCAAAGATGCGGTTGGGGAGGGTGGCTGTCGTGAGCGCTCCGCTGATCGCGGAAGGGCTGGTGGCCAAGAAATTGGACGGACGGTTCCGGGGATTGAGGAACGATTATATTCCTGACTTTAAGAAAAGCGCCGATGACTACCTGCAATATTCCCCGCTCGCGGTGATGGTCGGACTGAAAGCGCTTGGGGTGGAAAGCCGCAGCTCGTGGGAGAGAATGGCGGTGTCGGACGCTATTTCCGCCGTTCTGACGGCTGGCATCGTCGGCACGCTGAAGAACACCACCAACGTCACCAGACCGGATGGTTCAGATGACAGATCCTTCCCTTCGGGACACACCGCCACGGCGTTCATGACCGCCACAATGCTTACCAAGGAATATGGCAGTGTGAGTCCATGGATCGGTGTCGGGGCCTATTCCGTGGCCGCCGCGACCGGGCTTATGCGTGTCGCGAACAACAAGCATTGGCTCAGCGATGTGCTGACGGGAGCCGGGGTCGGAATCCTCGCCACGGAGGCCGGGTACTGGATCACCGACTTGATATTCAAGGATAAAGGTTTGTCTGCCACTTATGCCGACTATCCCGATGATGTAAGTCCGAGTACTTCTTTCTTGGGTCTTTATCTCGGGGTGAATCTGCCGTTTAGTGATTACGATATAGACGAGACCAACGAGTTCCGGACTTCCACCGGAAGCACCGCCGGCCTTGAGGGGGCTTGGTTTCCTTGGCGGCATTTCGGGATCGGGGGACGCTTCACGGCTACCAACACGTTGATATTCACTGATGACGATGAGGCGAAAAACTCTTTTGATGCCGTCTCTTTCTCTGGAGGAGGCTACTTCTCCCTTCCATTGTCTTCCTTCTGGTCAGCCGGAGCAAAACTGCTCGGCGGCTATGTCCGCTATCCGAAACTGAGCCTTGCCGGCAAGACAGTGCCCTCAGCCGGAGGTTTCACCTTCGGCACCGGCATGTCTTTGTCCTTCAAGGTCAATTCCTCTTACGGAATGAGACTTTTCCTGGACTACAACCTCCTCCCGCCCCACAGCAAATCTTCTAATGAATATATGAATATGCTCTCGCTCGGCACCTCCTTCGTTGTCCTGCTGTGATCCCCGCGCGGGCATCGGACCTTGAACTCACCACGTCGGTCACTGAGCCTGTCGAAGTGACCACCTTTCTCGGCCGGAGTCGTCATCGGGTCACCAAGATAGACACTGATGTGCTCGGTGTCAATGCAGCCTGCACGGTTCTCCTTCTCACAGTAGTTGATCATCTTCTCCCAGACGCCGGAATGATCTACACCCTTGTAGTCTCCGGTCAACGCTTCAGAAAAATGAAAAATGTACGGCGGAAATTTGGTCAACTGAAAAAAGTGTCATACCTTTGGCGGAACAAGATGCTACCCGTCGCGGTGGTTATATATTTTTCGGAATATTCCGAATAATGTGAAAGATTGTAGTCGCCGAGGGTTGATTTTGTTTGAGATTGACACATAATTATTAACACGCCCCTGAGGTACAGGGACACTGATGACTTATTTATCGTACATTTCGCTATGGAAGTAAAGAACGCTGTAGCCGGAACGCTGGAGTCAGGTGACATCATGATCCAGATCGCCCCGGCAGAGACGAAAGGTCTGCACATTGACCTCGACAGTTCTGTAGCCGCTCAGTTTGGCAGGCAGATCCGCCGGGTCATAGAAGAAACACTCACCGAATTCGGCCTTGAGGACGCTGACATCAAAGCGGTTGACAAGGGTGCCCGTGACTGCACTATCCGCGCCAGGGTGACCGCCGCCGCCGTGCGCGCCACCGGTAAAGATGTTTGGGCTTAGTTTAGGTTGAGGAATAAGTCGCGGCGCCAGGGACCAAAGGTGCGCGGGTTATTCCGATAATCAGTTACGATTATGGAAAGATTAAGAAGAACAATGATGTTCGTTCCGGGCAACAATCCCGGAATGATGCAGGATGCCTTCATCTACGGGCCGGACTCGATCATGCTCGACCTGGAGGACTCCGTGACCATGGCTGAGAAAGACGCCGCGCGTCTGCTCGTCCACAACGCTCTGAAGTCAATCGACTACGGTGACACCGAAATGGTTGTCCGCATCAATCCTCTCAGCACACCTTACGGACGCAAGGACGTTGAGGCTGTCGTGAAGGCCGGCGTGCAGGTGATCCGCATGCCGAAGACCGAGACCGCCGACGAGGTCCGCGAGCTGGAGGCGGAGATTGAGAAGGTCGAGAAGGAACTGGGATGCCTTGGCAGAACCCGCATGATGGCCGCCATCGAAAGCGCCGAGGGCATCTGCAACGCCTTCGCAATCGCCAAGGCTTCCAAGAGGATGATGGGCATCGCCCTCGGAGCCGAGGACTATTGCGCCAACCTCAAGACCCAGCGTACCCCGGGTGGAGCCGAGCTGCTCTATGCCCGCGAGACCATCGTGGTGGCCGCCAGGGCCGCAGGGATCGACGCTCTCGACACGGTATATTCAAACCTCGATGACATGGAGACTTTCCGCAAGGAGGTCGAACTCATCAAGACCCTCGGATTCGACGGCAAGTCCATCATCAACCCTCGTCAGATCCAGATCGTGAACGAGGTGTTCGCCCCGACCGAGAAGGCCATCGAGAAGGCTAAGAAGATTCTCGCCGCCATCAAGGAGGCTGAGAAACGCGGTTCGGGTGTCATCGCCGTCAACGGCAAGATGGTTGACCGTCCTGTCGTCATCAGGGCTCAGCGTACCATCGATCTTGCCATCGCTTCAGGCATATTAACAAAGGAGGAAGTTTATGAGTAATATAAGGGAAAGGGCGGCGCTTGTCGATAAGGTTGCCGCCGCAATGGGCAAGAAGGTGTACTCGGGTGAGACCCCGAAAAACACCACATTCCGCAAGGATCTTCAGAAGGTTCAGTCCAAGGTGGTTACACTTGAGGATGCCATCAGGCTCAGCGGCCTGAAAGACGGAATGACAATCTCCTTCCACCACCATTTCAGAGGCGGTGACAAGGTTGTGAACATGGTCGTTGGCAAACTGGCCGAGATGGGATTCAAGAATCTCCACCTCGCCGCGTCCAGCCTTTCCGACGTTCACGCTCCGCTGATCGACCACATCAAGAACGGAGTGATTACCAAGATTTCCACATCCGGACTTCGCGGAGAACTTGCAAAGGAGATCTCACACGGTCTGATGAAGGAGCCGGTTGTGTTCCGCAGCCACGGAGGACGTGGAAGCGCCATCGCCAACGGTGACCTTCACATTGATGTCGCGTTCCTGGGCGCGTCCTCCAGCGACCCTGCCGGAAACGCCAGCGGTTACTCCCGCTCCGAGCACGCCAAGTCAATCTGCGGTTCCCTCGGCTACGCCAAGCCTGACGCCCAGTACGCTGACAAGGTCGTGATCATCACCGACGATCTCGTTGATTATCCGAACACTCCGAACTCGATTTCCGAGCACGATGTCGATTACGTTGTCCTCGTGGACTCAGTCGGAGACTCGTCCAAGATCTCTTCGGGAGCCATCCGTGACACCAAGAACCCTCGCGACATCCTGCTCGCGATGAACGCCGCCAAAGTCATTGTCAACAGCGGTTATTTCAAGGAAGGATTCTCGATCCAGACCGGATCCGGCGGAGCCTCGCTGGCCGCTGTCAAATATATTCGAGAGGAAATGATCAAGAGGGGCATCCACTCCAGCTTCGCGCTCGGAGGAATCACCGCCCACATGGTCAAGATGCACGAGGAAGGCCTCATCGGACGACTCATTGACGTTCAGTCATTTGACCGCGTCGCCGCCGAGTCCATCAAGAACGATCCTTTCCATAAGGGAGTCTCCGCCAATGAATATGCCAGCGCGGATGAACCTGGATCAGCCGTGCACTATCTTGACATCGTGATTCTCTCGGCCCTTGAGGTGGACGTGAACTTCAACGTCAACGTGCTTGTCGGCAGTGACGGAGTCATCAGAGGAGCCGTCGGAGGACACCCTGACACAGCCGCCGATTCAGCCCTCTCGATCATCGTCTGCCCACTTATGCGTGGACGCATCCCTTGCGTTGTGGACGAGGTCACGACTCTCATCACTCCTGGCTCGACAGTCGATGTTGTAGTCACTGAATATGGCATCGCGGTCAACCCGCGCCGTCCTGAGATCGCCGAGCGTCTGAGGGAGGCCGGACTGAAGATCGTGGACATCCATGACCTCAAGGAACTGGCTCTGAAGTCCATCGGAGTCCCTGATCCGCTTCCGTTCGGAGAGAAGGTCGTGGGAGTCGTGATGAACCGTGACGGCTCCGTGATGGATGTCATAATGAACATCGAGGACTAAGACTGTTTTTTATGGAGATTACGCTTGACCAATTGCTGGCAAGTCGTGAGGAACGGGCTTCTTTCCAGAAGGAACTTTTGAAAGGTTACCCTGGAAAGACCCTGGTCTGCCTCACGGTCATAATGCCGGGTAAGGTCAAGCGTAATCTGCAATCGCTTGTGGTCGCCCAGGCTGCTGTCACGGCTCTGGTCTCGGCTTTCGAAGGCTCGACGCTGAGTCTCCGGCTCCGTGACCTGCCTACCGGCTACGAAGCCTATCTTGTTACTCCGCTCTCCAACGAGGAAGCCAAACGGGAGACGTGCCGGATTGAGGACACGCATCCTCTTGGCCGTCTTTTTGACTTGGATGTGATTGATGCTGACGGAGTTCCTATGTCAAGGGAGTCGGTGGGCCTGAGTCCGAGAAAATGTCTTGTCTGTGACAACGAGGCTCGCTATTGTATGCGAAACCGTACCCACACTATGGCTGAGCTCACCGCGAAGATTGACGAAATGATTGAGTCCTATGTGCGATAACCGTCACTACATAAGCGAGGCTCCGCTGTCGTTGAACTCTGTCCGGAGACGGGTCGAGGCTTTCCTCGCCGCCAACGGGCTGAGACTGGCTCCGCTGGACCGTTATGTGGTGGTGACACGCGACGAGGACGGAGACGAAATCCTTGCCGGTGGCGGGCTTGACGGCAATGTCATCAAGTGCGTCGCGGTGTCGGAATCCGCTCGCAGCGAGGGACTTATGAACATTTTGGTGTCCCGTCTCATCGCCATCGCCCGTGAGGAGGGCAGGGAATCGGTCAAAGCTTTCACAAAGCCGGAGAACGAAGGAATATTCAAAAGCCTTGGGTTTACGTTGCTTGCGTCCTCGCCGAAGGCCATTCTGATGGAGAACGGCAGTGGAGGGCTTCCGGAGTACAGGAAGTACCTGGAGTCGCTCGCCCGTCCGGGACGGAACGGGGCCATCGTGATGAACGCCAATCCGTTCACCAAGGGGCACAGGTATCTGGTCGAGCAGGCCGCCTCGCTGGTTGACAATCTCTATGTGATTGTCGTCAGGGAGGACAGGTCGCGCTTCCCTTATGCCGAGAGGAAGGCCATGATCGATGCCGGTTGCGCCGGACTTGACAACGTGATCGTCTGCGAGGGAAGTGACTACGCCATCTCGGCGGCGACATTCCCGACCTATTTCCTGAAGAAGCTGGACGACGCGACGGACACTCAGATTGCCCTTGATCTGGATCTGTTTGTGAATCATATCGCCAAGCCTCTTGGAGTTACGGTACGTTTCGCCGGCAGTGAGCCGGAGGATGCGCTGACCCGCCGCTACAACGAGTTGATGGCGGAGATATTGCCTAACTTCGTAGAGATTCCAAGACTTGAGCAAAAAGGCAAACCGCTCAGCGCCACTTCGTTGAGGCTGGCTTTGGACAAAGGCGGCTTCAAAGAGGCGATGGAATATATTCCAAAATCCACCATCCCTTACTTGGTCGCCGACCTTGCCGAGCGTGCGTTGAGGTTGGAACTCGACACGACCCCCAAACCGGGACTCGTGGACAGGCGGGACAACGGTGCCCACAAAGACATGGACTATGCGCTGATGTCCAAAAGCATCTCAGCGTTAAGACCTTATCTGACAAGACTGGCTGTGGAGTCCGCCAAAGACATTGACCCGGCAAAGATAAAGGAGATCGGCATCGAGGCTGAAAAAGCGATGCTGAAGGCCACCGGCGGAGTGAATACCCACAAAGGAGCCCTCTTCTGCATCGGACTTTCCGTGGCCGCAGCCTCAAACTTGGCATCAGCAACGGGATCCGTGCAGGTATATTCATTTAAGGAACTTGTGTCGCGCGCCGCGTCGGAGATTCCGGCCGCACAAGGTACGCACGGTGCCGAGGCAAAGAGAAGTTTCAAGGTCGGTGGCGCGCTTGAGAACGCCCGTGGGGCCTATCCGGAACTGTTCGCCGACTGGCTGCCGTACTATCTCAGCTTGGAAGGCGACCCTTTCCGCTGCCATAAGACGCTGCTTCACATAATGACGACCCTTGACGACACCAACATCCTCCACAGGAGGGGAGAGGAAGGTCTCGCCCGCGCCAAGTCCGAGGCCGCAAGGCTTCTTGAGGACTTCAGCGAGAGCGGCCTGTCGTCTTTGAACAAGGATTTCATCAGGGAGAACATCTCGCCTGGCGGAAGCGCCGACATGCTGTCCCTGACAATATTTATAAATAGTATAATTAATTGCTAACTAATAATTTATTAACACAAAACTAATTTTATTATGGTAGAATTGATTCCCAATGGCGTTTACCTGAAAAATGGCAAGACTATCGTCAACGATGCCGCAGGAATGCCATCTGCCGATGAGGCCCGCGAAAACACTATCGCCTACAGAATTCTCCGTGCCCACGATGTGGACGGAAGCAAAGGCAAGAAGATGCGCATCAAGTTCGATGCGATGGCTTCACACGACATCACTTATGTCGGAATTATCCAGACAGCCCGCGCCAGCGGACTTGACAAGTTCCCTATCCCTTACGCGATGACCAACTGCCACAACTCTCTGTGTGCTGTCGGCGGTACCATCAACGAGGACGACCATATCTTCGGACTCTCCGCCGCCAAGAAGTACGGAGGTATCTATGTTCCTGCCAACCAGGCTGTCATTCATCAATATGTCCGCGAGGCTCTCGCCGGTTGCGGCCGCATGATCCTCGGTTCCGACAGCCACACCCGCTACGGCTCGCTCGGCTGCATGGGTGTGGGCGAAGGTGGCGGTGAGCTTGTGAAGCAGCTCCTCCACAACACTTGGGACATCAACGCTCCTGAGGTTGTGCTGGTTTGGCTCGAAGGCAAGCCTAAGAAGGGTGTCGGCCCTCACGACGTGGCCATCTCCCTCGTCAAGGCCGTGTTCGAGAACGGTTTCGTGAAGAACAAGGTGCTTGAGTTCGCAGGCCCTGGCGTGGCCTCCCTCCCTACTGATTTCCGTAACGGAATCGACGTGATGACCACCGAGACCACCTGCCTAAGCTCTATCTGGGTGACGGACGAGAAGGTTGAGGAGTATTACAGGATGCACGAGCGTCCGGAGGCTTACAAAGAGCTCCAGCCGGGCGAGATCGCTTACTACGACGCGATGATCCGCATCGATCTCTCCAAGCAGGAGTCAATGATCGCCCTTCCGTTCCACCCATCCAACGCCTACACGATCCACGAGTTCCAGGCTGATCCGGAAGGAATCCTGAAGAAAGTGGAGGAGGATGCCAAGAAGCGTTTTGGCGACAAGATCACCATCGATCTTGAGAGCAAGGTGAAGGACGGCAAGGCTTTCGCCGACCAGGCCATCATTGCCGGCTGCTCCGGAGGTACCTACGACAACCTCAGCGAGGCCGCCGCGATCATGAAGGGCAAGACCATCGGCAACGACTACTTCACGATGTCCGCCTACCCTCAGTCAACCCCTGTCTATCTCGCGACCACCCGCAATCACATCGCCGAGGAGTTGCTTGAGGCCGGTGTTGTGATCAAGCCGGCGTTCTGCGGCCCTTGCTTCGGAGCCGGTGACGTTCCTGCCAACAACGGACTCTCGATCCGTCACACTACACGTAACTTCCCTAACCGTGAGGGCTCGAAGCCTGGACAGGGACAGATCTCCCTTGTCTGCCTGATGGACGCGCGCTCTATCGCCGCCACGGCCGCCAACGGTGGAGTCATTACGGCAGCCACTGACATCCAGTACGAAGATACGCACAAGCCATATTCATTCGACGACCGCATCTACAAGAGCCGCATCTACTACGGATTCGGCAAGGCCGACCCTACCGTCGAGCTCCGCTACGGACCGAACATCAAGGACTGGCCTAAGATGTACCCGATGCAGGATAACATGCTCCTCGAACTCGCCGCTGTCATCCATGACCCTGTCACCACGACCGACGAGCTCATCCCTTCGGGCGAGACTTCCAGCTACCGTTCCAACCCGCTGAAACTCTCCGAGTTCGCTCTCTCTCGCCGTGTTCCTGAATATGTCGGGATCAGCAAGCGCATCCAGGCGGAGGATCTTGAGCGCCGCGCCGGCAAGGCTCCTCAGCACGTGCTTGACGCCCTCGCCAAGGTGGGCGCCAAGCCGGAGGACACCTCGTTCGGCTCATGCGTGTTCGCCAACAAGCCTGGAGACGGCTCTGCCCGCGAGCAGGCCGCTTCCTGCCAGAAGGTGCTCGGCGGCGACGCCAACATCTGCTATGAATATGCCACCAAGCGTTACCGCAGCAACTGCATCAACTGGGGCATCGTTCCTTTCACCATCTCAAAGGAGACTCCTTTTGAATATGTAGCCGGCGATTTCGTCTATGTTCCCGGCATCCGTGAGGCCATCCTTTCGGGCAAGGAGGAGATTGACGCCAAGGTGATCAGCGCCGAAGGTGTGAAGGACATTCATCTCTACTTCCAGAATCTGACCGCTGATGAGAGGGAGATTCTCGCCGACGGTTGCCTGATGAACTTCTACGCCGCCCAAAGGAACAAGTAGTTGGAAATATTCACTTTAGGCTTGCGTCCATTTTTATGGCTCGCAGGCCTGAGGTGCCCAGGTAATCATATTCGTAAAACACTTTAATTTTTAATATTCAGTTATGAAAAAAATTCAGATGGTCACTCCTCTCGTAGAGATGGATGGTGATGAAATGACAAGGATCCTGTGGAAGATGATTAAGGATGAGCTTATCATTCCATTTGTTGATCTGAAGACAGAATACTATGACCTCGGCCTCGTTCATCGTGACGAGACCGGCGATCAGGTGACAATCGACTCCGCCAACGCCACCAAGAAGTACGGTGTTGCCGTGAAGTGCGCCACCATCACTCCTAACGCCAAGCGTATGACCGAGTACAACCTGCATCAGATGTGGAAGAGCCCGAACGGAACGATCCGTTCGATGCTGGACGGAACGGTGTTCCGCACACCTATCACCATCCCTTCCATCTCTCCGGCAGTGAAGTTCTGGAAGAAGCCTATCACCATCGCCCGTCACGCCTACGGTGATGTCTACAAGAGTGTTGACATCCGCGTTGAGGAGCCGGGAGTCGCCAAGCTCATCTTCGAAGGCGAGAGCGGCAAAAGGGAGGAGCAGATAGTCCACACCTTCAAGGGTCCCGGCGTTCTCCAGGGAATGCACAACACCGACGCTTCCATCCGTTCTTTCGCCCACGCTTGCTTCAAGTACGCCCTTGACCTCAAGCAGAGCATCTGGTTCGCCACCAAGGACACCATCGCCAAGAAGTACGACGGACGTTTCCGTGAGATTTTCGAGGAGGTGTTCGCAGAGTACAAGGACGCTTTCGAGGCCGCCGGCATCGAGTACTTCTACACCCTTATTGATGACGCGGTCGCACGTGTGATGCGCAGCGAGGGTGGCTTCATCTGGGCCTGCAAGAACTACGACGGTGACGTGATGAGCGACATGGTCTCCACGGCCTTCGGTTCCCTTGCCATGATGACCTCTGTTCTTGTCAGCCCTGACGGCAAGTACGAGTACGAGGCCGCCCACGGCACCGTGACCCGTCACTACTACAAGCACCTCCAAGGCGAGGAGACCTCCACGAACCCGATCGCGACGATCTTCGCATGGAGCGGCGCGTTCCGCAAGAGAGGCGAGATGGACAACATTCCTGAGCTTGTCAACTATGCCGACCAGCTTGAGGCCGCCTGCTTCGACACCCTCAACGCCGGCATCGTGACCAAGGATCTCGCCAACCTAATGGAAGGCGTGACTCCTCAGGTAAAGAACTCCGCCGACTTCATCGCCGCCATCCGCGAGCGTCTCGAAAAGCGTCTCGCGTAAGTGATTGAAAATCAGTTATAAAAGCGATGGTCTTTAGTCGTTATCAACTAAAGACCATCGCTTAATCCGTTGTGAAACAGAGTCTTATCCTCCACCGACAGAAGCTTAACCTTTGCGTAAGGTCGCACTGACCGGTCGCAGAACTAAAGGTTCGACAAAGTTTACCAGCCATCGAAGAGCCTCTCGTAAGGTTTCACACAGAGCCTTCTGGCCTCTGGTCAGATCACAGGTTCGGTCACTTAATTGATTACGGACTGGACACGTGTCTGGTCGCATGCCTGATCGCATACCTGGACGCGTGCCTGATTGCAAGACTGGTCACAGGACCGGACACGTGCCTGATCGCATGCCTGGACACATGCCTGATTACATGCCTGGACACGTACTTGATTGGAGGATTGGTCACAGGGTTGTACACGTGCCTGGTCGCTGAGCTTGTCGAAGCGACATTCCCGGTCGATGAATAAGAGCGCCATCTGCATGGTGGCACCAACGAAAAGGACTTCCCGAATTTTTGCACGTTACCAAAAATTCGGAAAGTCTTTTTTGCAGCCTTGTCCGCAGAATCGGATGCGCGACCCACTGTATACGTCCACTTGATCTTTGATCATATTCAATGATGTTATTTTGGTTTATATTGTAAACTTATTTATATTTGTAATGCCGTTGAGGTTAAAGCGCATAGTTGTTAATGGCGAAAAATAATGTAAATCAAAATGTTATGGAAACAAACAACAATCTTTCCGCTGAACAGAGTCTGAAAATCATCAGCGAGACAATGGCAAGAAACTGTCGGGCGATCGAGAAGAATCAAGGAACTTACTACATCCTTTGGGGTGTGATACTGACGCTTGTCTCGGCTATCATCTATCTATTGTGGAACGGGACGGGAAATCCGATCTGGAATTACTTGTGGTTCCTCATTCCGGCGATCGGATTGCCGGCTGCCATATTCATTTCAAAAAGAAATGATTGCGCTCCGAAAACTTATCTCCACAAGACGGTGGGCTTGATCTGGTGCGCCTTTGGGATCACTGCCGTTTGTCTGACAATCCTCACTTGCACGGTCAACCCCTTTGTGCTTGACACCTACCTCATCACCTCTTTGTTCGGGTTCACGATACTGTCCACAGGCATCGTCATCAAGAGTTGGCCGATCATCACTTCCGGAGCGCTTGTGGTTCTGCTCGGTGCCCTCTACACAAACTACGGGGGTGCGCAGATCTGCCTGATATGGCTTTTCAGTGGAGTCATCATGACCATCGGAGGAGCCATTGCCAAACTCATAAGGCGGTAGGCTATGTTCAGAAAACTGAATCCTCTGCTGCATTCCGAACTCCGCCTCGCCGTGATGTCAATCCTCATCGGGGTCGAGGAGGCGGATTTCGTCTACATCAGAAAGCAGACGGGCGCCACGGCCGGGAACCTCAGCGTACAGATAGACAAACTCAGCGAGGCCGGCTACATCACGGTAGAGAAGGGCTTCAAAGGCAAGAAGCCTTGCACCACCTGCCGCGCGACCGACACAGGCGTCAAGGCTTTCAATGAATATGTCGATGCGCTCAAGGATTACCTCTCCTTGCAAGACCGGCGATAGTATTGTCAATGAACAAGATAAGTGCGTACCTTAGACGACATATGAATATACCGATGTGCTCTTACCCTGTTCTTGAATATGCGAGGTCTGGCTTCAGAAGTCAGAGGCGTACATGCCCCCAGACAAAAGTCTCGGTGAGAGTTCCTGACTTTGACAGCCTAAAAATTCCGTTTTTCTTACGTTCTGATAATCAATATATTGTAAAAAGCGCGGATTTTTCAGGGTGCATCACCTTTCCGTGCCTTTGAAAGAAGCTTCGTACATAGGTGTAAACAAGTAGGGTGAATCATTGCCAAAGTCAGGAAAAACATCATTCTCTGTAAATCAGTCATTTAGTAAGCGTTAAAAAAAATAAGAGAGAAGGAATCTTTTATATTCCATTGCAACCATGTAAGTAATTCTGCCAAAAATGAAAGAGTGTGTCAATGAAAAAACTCGTAACTTTGTTGTGAATATATTAAAACCACAACGACGAATGAAGAAAATTCTGCTTGCCGTCGCCTGCTGCGCGATGACTCTTCTCGCCCAGGCGAACCCGGCCCACAAAGTTAAGATCAATGATGGCCTCACGGTCAGTGTGGAGGCATGCTCCGAGAGCATATTCAGGATCAAGGTGTCTCCGAGGAAGGATTTCACCGAGTCCCTGATGGAGCGCTACGAGCTCATCAAGACCGACTGGAGTGAGGTCAAGACCGACATTTCCGACAAGGGAGGAGTCTGGACGCTGAAGACTCCGGAATATTCATTGGCCATCAACAAGAAGACGGGAGTGATGACCGTGAAGGATGCCAAAGGCGGGAAGGTGATCCGTGAGGTTAGGTTCCTGCCTGAGAAGGAAGGGCTCTGCGGCGAGATGAGGTCATTCATCAACGAGAAATACGCCGATCTGAAGGTCGCTGACAACGGCGGAGGCATCATCGGCGACGACAACGGGAAATTCGGAGAGGTTGACAAGCACGAGATTCCGGCTGCGGACGCGGTCAGCATCCTCAGCTTCAGCATGGAGGACGGCGAGCGCTTCTACGGCGGCGGCAGTACCAGCCGCGACCACATCCAGCACAGGGGCGAATTCCTCAGAATGTGGACGACTTACCAGCAGACCGAGATACCGATGCCGTTCATGATGAGCTCGCGCGGCTGGGGCGTCTACAACAACTCGACCCGCAAAAGTTTCTTCGACATCGGTAACCAGCAGAAGAGCAAGTTCAACATTATCAACACCTTCGACGAGGCCGACTTCTTCCTGATGATGGGCAAGGACATGCCTGCAATCCTTAATGAATATACCCTCGTCACGGGCCGTACCTATGTCCTGCCGAAATGGGCCTACGGACTCTGCTTCGGACCGAACATGCGCGAGGAGCAGTTCGACATACTCAACGACGCCGTGCGCTTCCGTCAGTTCGACGTGCCTTGCGACGTATTCTGGCTTGAGCCTCAGTGGATGGAGAAGCGCTACGACTTCTCGACCAAGAAGAAATGGAACTACGACAGGTTCTCTCCGGAACCTTACTGGCTTCAGGATCAGTACCCTAAGACGATGCACAACCGCCTCTTCATCGGCAAGCTGCGCTCCATGGGCTTCCACCTCGGACTCTGGCTCTGCGAGGAGTATGACCTCAGCATCCAGGAGGAGGACATCATCGCCGAGCGCACGGGCGGCAAGCTTTCCGGCCAGGAGCATTGGATGGATCACCTGACCGTGTTCATGGATCAGGGTGTGGAGGGATTCAAGCTGGATCCTGCCCGAACGATCGACAACCACACGAACTGGGAATATTACAACGGACGCACCGACAAGGAGATGCACAACCTCAACCAGGTCCTTCTCCCGAAACAGATGCGTGAGCTTGGCCGCAAGTACAACGGCAAGCGTACCTGGCATCACTACTGCGGCGGTTGGTCCGGAACCCAGCGCTGGACAGCTTCGACCTCCGGCGACAACGGCGGCGGCAAAACCGCTCTGTACGACCAGCTCAACCTCGGCATGAGCGGATTCCTCAACACCTCCTGCGACGTGATGAGCGTTCCGCGCGAGCTTGAGATGCAGGGGCTTCATTTCGGTCTGTTCCTGCCTTGGGTGCAGATCAACAGCTGGTTCTCGATGATGCATCCGTTCTACTATGCGAAAGAAGAGCAGGACATCTACCGTTTCTACGTAAAGCTGAGATATTCATTGGCTCCATACATCTACTCTATGGCGCTTGAGGCTGCGCAGAACGGTATGCCGATCGTGCGTTCGATGCCGCTGTGCTTCCCTGAGGACCGCAACTGCGACGATATGACCTACCAGTACATGTTCGGCGACAATTTCTGCGTGGGAATATTCACTAACGAGATTTACCTGCCGAAGGGAACCTGGACGGACGCCTGGAGCGGCGAGAAGATTGTCAGCAAGGGGGAGACTTTCACTCGTGAATATCCTTCCAACCGCGCGGGGCTGCTCTTCATCCGCGAGGGCGCGATCATCCCGACACAGCCTGATGTTGAATATCTTGGCGCGCGTCCGTTCGACCGCGTCATCCTGAAGGTCTATCCTCACGGGGACAGCGCGTACACGATGCTTGACGATGACGGAGAGTCTTATGAATATGAGAACGGCGGTATCGCCTCGACGCTGTTCGAGTCGCATGAGAGGGATGGCGGTGTAGAGGTTGTTGTGAACCCGGTTCAGGGATCGTTCAAGGGAATGCCTTCGGAGCGGGAATATTCCTTCCGCATCCAGAGGGATTCGCGCCCGGCTTCGGTTTCGCTTAACGGCGCCGCCGTTCAGGATTGGACCTACGAGGACGGAATGGTCTGTCTGTCAGCGGGGAAGGTTGGCGTCGGAGAGAAGGTTGTTGTCTCTGTTAGATAGTTTGATTTTTGAAACTTTACTATAGTTGGCTATTGCCGCTTTATAACAGTTAGGTTTTGCCGCGAGGCGCATACCTCCGAGGGACCTGCGCTTCGCGCCCTTCCCGGGTGAATAGCCCCTCGGGGGAAGCGCCTCGCGGCAAAAAGAGTTTATTATTGAATATGAAAAGAATCGCGATAGTATTAGGACTTGCTGCGGTGGTGATGTCGTGCGCCAGAAAAGACTGGCGGGACGCTTCGTTGCCTGCGGAGGAGAGGGTACAACTGATTTTGAAGGAGATGACCCTTGAGGAGAAGGTCGGACAGATGTGCCAGTATGTGGCTCCGTGTTATGTGGAGCCGGGAAAGGGATCGGCTCGCAAGAACATCGACGCTACCGACGAGAACCTGGGCAACAAGGATTTGTCCGATAAAGTCCGCAGAGGGGAAGCGGGAGCGTTCCTGCACGTGATGACTTCCACGGAGGCTGTGGCGCTTCAGAAGTTGGCTCAGGAGAGCCGGCTGGGGATTCCGCTGCTGCTGGGGATCGACGCGATCCACGGGAACGCGCTGATCGAAGGGTGCACGGTCTATCCTACGAACATCAACATGGCTTCCACTTTCAATCCGGAACTGATGGAGAAGATCGGAGAGGAAACCGCGCTTGAGATGCGTCAGAGGGGGTTGTTCTGGACATTCGCTCCTAATCTGGACATCGCCCGTGACGCCCGCTGGGGAAGGATGGGCGAGACGTTCGGCGAGGATGCGCTGCTGACTTCCGAGATGGGGAAATATGCCATCTGGGGATTTCAAGGGCGTGACGGGAAATATTCAGGGAATCACGTGGTGGCTTGCGCCAAGCATCTGATCGCGGGTGGCGAGCCGGCCGGTGGACTGAACGCAGCGCCGATGGACATCTCCGAGCGCAAGTTGCGTGAGCTTTATCTGCCTCCGTTTGTGGCGGCGATCCGTGACGCTAAAGTCGGGACGGTGATGGCGGCACATAACGAGATCAACGGGATTCCATGCCACGGTAACAAGTGGCTGCTCAATGATTTGCTTCGTGATGAATTGGGATTCGACGGATTCGTGGTCAGTGACTGGATGGACATTGAGAGGCTTCATTCCATGCATCATTGGGTACCGGACTCGACCGAGGCATTCGTAGTTTCCGTGGAGTCTGGTATTGACATGCACATGCAGGGAGACAAATATTTCGAGACTGTTGTGGCCGCTGTGAAGTCAGGCAGGATTCCTGAACCTCGTATCGACCAGGCCGCCGGAAAGATTCTGTCCGTGAAATTCGCCCTTGGACTCTTCGAGCATCCTGTGCCGGAGATTCCAGAGGTTCTGGACGGTGCGGCCGAACATCGCCAAACCGCACTTGAGGCCGCTCGTCAGGGACTTGTGCTGCTGAAGAATGACGGAACGCTTCCGCTGAAGAATCCACGCCGGGTTTTCGTCGTCGGGCCGAACGCTGACAGCCAGACCATTCTCGGTGACTGGGCAGTGCCGCAATCAGACGATAATGTCATCACGGTTCTGGACGGTCTCAAGGCCGCTATGCCTAACGTCTCGATCGACACGCTATGTTTCGGTGGCAAGATCTCGAATGTCAATGCAAAAGGTGTCCAGATGGCTCGTTTCAAGGCCTCTGCGGCTGACGTTAACATCGTAGTGGTCGGTGAGAATTCGCAGAGATATTCAGCTTTCGGTCGCACCTGCGGTGAGAACTGCGATCGTGACGACCTCAGCCTTCCGGGGATGCAGCAACAGCTTCTGGAGGCCGTTGAGGCTTCCGGAAAGCCGACCGTTGTCGTGCTGATGACCGGCAGGGCTCTCAGCGTCGGCTGGGCGAAGGACAACGCCAACGCCATTTTGAACGTCTGGGAGCCAGGCCAGATGGGTGGACAGGCTATCGCCGAGGTGCTGACCGGTCAGGTGAACCCTTCCGGCAAGCTGCCGGTGACCGTGCCTCGCAACGTAGGACAGGTCCAGACTGTTTACAACTATAAGCATTCGCAATATTCCCGCCTGTTCGCCACCAACGAGACCGGAGCCCTTTGGCCATTCGGTTACGGATTGAGTTATAGCACGTTTGAATATTCAGACGCAACGCTCTCAAAATCAGAAATCGGAGTCTCCGAATCGCTCAAAGCCAGCGTGACCGTCACCAACAACGGCCCGTACGACGGCGATGATGTGGTTCAGCTCTACATCCGTGACGAATATGGTTCCGTGACCCGTCCGGTCAAGGAGCTGAAAGCATTCCGTCGCATCAGCCTCAAGAACGGTGAAAGCACCAAGGTCGAGTTCGACATCACACCTGAGATGCTCCAGTGCTGGGGTGTCTCCGAGAAGTGGTCCGTCGAGCCGGGAGATTTCACCATCCTCCTCGGCTCCTCTTCATCAGACTCCGACCTCACTCCCCTGCCGCTGAAAGTCAAGTAAACAGCCCTGGCAATCTGGTAACCACGCCAGTGCTTCGTCTGTCCCCTGTCACTGACCTTTAGGGAATCGCTTTGTCCGGCAGGACTCCTATTCCGCCGGATAAATTGCATATTACGTTCATTTTCTCCGGCAGGAAGGCTTCTCACCGGACAAACCACGGATTGCCTCTGGCATATTCTTTGGATAGGTTGGAGGCCTGACTAACTATCAATGAAATGAAAAAGTTACTTGTGGTGTTGGCGGTGATCTCGCTGACGGGAAGCGTGGCATCCGCACAGAAGGTGCATTCTGACAATCAGGACATCAGGTTCGCGGCTGGAGTAAGGATGCCGATCGAACGATCAAGCGCCAGCGATGAGACAGTGATGACTCTGACCTATGGACGATTCTTCGACAACGGTCTGGGATTCCGGACCGGAGCGCAATGGATGTTCAAGAACTATGAGATTGATGAGCACCTTGGAGTTCCCCTCTATCTGGCTTGGCGCAGCGGCAAGCGCACATTCAAGGAATCCGTGCGTCAGGGTGCTGAGAACATAGCCTGGGGGTCCTACCACAATAAATACTATTACGGCACAAATCCGGATGCCGGAACTGTTTTCGGGCAGTTTCTGTCCGGGCTGTTGAACCGAATCGAATTCTTCGGAGGATTGACTCCCGGCTACATTTTCGGAGCGAAAGAGGAGCCTCACGGAACAGGTTCCATCGGAAGCACGGGCGTGAGAACCGAAAAATACATGACCCTCAACAACAGGTTCAGTCTCACCGCGGACGCGGGCTTCGCCGTCTCTTTCCGAATATGGCGTTTCGAGCTAAGCGCAATCCCTTCCGTACACTATTTCATCACCGACAACTACCGCGAAGTCAACATCCGCCGCGACACTCACGACGGCAGCACGGATGTCTTCACCTCTGACAAAGCTCGCTCATGGCAGTTCTCCTTCCAAGGCGGTCTGAGTTTCACGTTCTAGAATATCTTCATTGAATATAACAAGGCATTCATCGCAAGGTGGATGCCTTCATTCTCTGCTAGTTTCTGATTGCTTCGATGGTTGGATAGTTATCAGAACCATAGGCTGGGCTGGGGGAGACTGTCTTAAAAGTTAAACATTCCTTCGCGAGAATCAAGAATTCGTTTTAGGTCGTGTATGGGGATACGAACAATTTCAGTCTTGCAAGGACTTTTCAGACAGTCTGGGGGGGAGGCTCGGTGGGTAAACGAGCTTGCTTTGAGGCCTAAAAAAGCCCATTTCTTGAAAAAGTAAAAACTATTCATGGGTTTCTCTGATTATCAGCAAGTTACAGGCATAAAATGTCCGATTAGAATAGTCGGGGCGGATGCAGAATGTCCGATTAGAATAGTTTTTTGTCCGATTAGCATAGTCCCATTACCGAATTTCACCCGTATTTTTGCAGCAGACTCAGCAACGTGTGGCAAAGCCGGAGACAGGCCTCCTTTGCACCCGCTTGCAAAAGGTGATTTTGCAGCAGGCTCGGCAACGCGAGGCAGAGCCGGAGACAGGCCTCATTTGCGCCCGATTGCGAAAGTGTTGGCGGAATCAAAAACATGATGCCCTATGAACGGGACAGAAAGAAAGATACAGCCTGAAGAGCGGCGGAGATCCGCCGAGGCGCGGCAGTTCTCGGAAGACCGCATGCAACTGCTCGACACCGTCCGCGAGATGATCGACATCGAGCTGGAGCGGTACGGAGTGACCCCCGGGGGCAACCCTCATCCCGAGAGCCTTCCGCTCGAGAACCCTCCGCCCGAGGACAGGGGACGCACGCCGCCCGATCCGCCGCCGCGCCGCACGCTCTGGCAGCGCATCGTGAGCCTCTTCACAGGCCGCCCGCTGTAAGCAAGCGATAAAGGAACAAGTTGGTAATCTTTTAAGGATTCCTAAATATATAAATATATAAGGAATAGGACAACATATCTCATCACCTATCTAAATCAAAAGCAGTATGAACAAAAGTCTAACAAAACCTCTCATCCGGCCGCTAGGCGGCCGATGGGCAAGAGTGTGTCTGACGGCGCTGCTCACCGCGGTCGTCACCGTCGGCGCACAGGCGCAGGCTACCTGCGAGAGTGGTATGCAGGCGCGGACTGCCGGCCATGGAGGCACACAGGCGCAGGCCACCTGCGAGAGCGGTATGCAGGCGCGGACTGCCGGCCAGGGAGGCGCACAGGCGCAGGCTACCTGCGAGAGCGGTATGCAGGCGTGTACTGCCGGCCCGGGAGGCGCACAGGCGCGGGACACCTGCGAGAGCGGCACGCCGTCGCGGACGCAGATGCAGGCGCAGACGCAGACGCGGGCATGTGCCGACAGCCTGGGAGGCTCACAGGCGCGGACCGCGTGCGACATCGTCCTGACGCCGCCGCGTGACCTGAACAGCGAGCTGCGCCACCGCACGTGGAGCGTCTACACGCAGGGCGGTCTTTCCTGGGCCACCGGCGTGTGGTACCGTAACCTCGACGCGAAGAGGAGCTACAGGCAGTCGGCGGCGGCCGGCGGCGGATTCGACCTCACCATCCGGCCATGGGTGCGCGTTGGCGCCGAGTACATCTGGTCGCGCTACCGCCGCGAGCAGCGCCCCTCCGCGCTCGACGCCGGCAGCATGCCCGTGAAGGCCTACGGCAACTACATGATGAACCTCCACAACGCCAAGCTCGGCGTGGGCCTCAACCTCATGGAGATGTGGCCGGAGCGCCAGGCGCAGTGGCTCAACATCTGGGCCGGGACGGGCGCGGGCTACACCTTCGGGCGCGGCAACGAGTACGGCATCCATTTCAGCAGCACGCAGACGCAGGGCGGGCGTACCACCCCGCTCACCGGCGGCGCGTCCATCGGCAACGACGACGCGGTGACGGTCACGGGCAACGTGCGCACGACGAACCGCCACGAGAGGTTCAACACATTCTACATCCCCGCCTCCCTCCACGTCGAGGCCGACCTCGGCCGGCGCCTCACCGTCGGTCTTAAGGGGGAGATGGACTGGCTCCTGAACCGCGGAGACATAGCCCCGGGGCGCTACGCCTTCGCCCTTGTCACCCTGCGCTACAACCTCGTGCCGAGCCGCGCCAGGGTGCAGCGCGCCTACTACGAGGGCGAGATCTCCGCGCTTGGCGGCCGCCTTGAGTCCCTGCGCCTTGAGGCCGCGCGTTCAAGTGCGCGCGCCGCCGAGGCCGAGGAGGCGCTCCGCCTGGCGGAGACGCAGAACGCCGACCTCCGGGGCCGCCTCTCCGACTGCGAGGAGTGCATGGCCAGGGCCGAGGCCGCCCCTCCGTCGCATTTCGTGCAGTTCGGCCACGGCAGCTCCTCTGTGGAGGGCTCCGAGGCCGAGCGGCTGAGGGCCTTCGCCCGCGGCGTGCGCGGCGAGAGGCTCTCCCTTGTCGCGGAGGCCAGCACCCCGGGCGGCGAGGAGTACAACGTCAGGCTCTCCGAGCGCCGCCTCCGCCGCGTGGTCGAGATCCTCGTCAGCGAGGGCCTCTCCGCGGGCGACCTGCGTCCCGCCACCGCCATCGGGGCGCGGAACGGCAAGGACTCGTCAGAGGGGAGGAGAGTGACCATCACCGTGGTCAAAGAGTAATAAGGAACACAGTAATAACACGAACGCCCACGCCCCGGCAGCGTTCCCTCCCCCTGCGGAGGTTCAAGGAGGGGCACAAAGACTCATGAAACGTATAAAATTAATTCCGCTCGCCATCAGCATGCTGCTGGCGGTACCCGCGTTCCTGACCTCATGCCAGGAGGACGCGCCGGAGATCAACTACACGATGAGCGTGTCAGTGGTCAACGACTTCACCAAGGTTGTGGAGGCCATCGACAGGGGCGCCCTCAAGAACGAGGAGGCCATCGCGAAACTCGCTGACGCCATCGACAGGATGATCTCCGACCAGCAGGCCAAGCTGCAGGCCATCCGTGACGTCCTCGTCTCGGCCAACACCACCCTGGAGACCAGGCTCGTCGCCCTCGAGGCGGCGCTCAAGGCGCAGACGCTGTCCATGGAGGGGAAGCTTGACCTGATCAGGGGCGTCCTCGCCGACCAGAACGCCACCCTCGAGACCAGGCTCGCGGCCATCGACGCCGCGATGAGGGCCCAGACGCTGTCGCTGGAGGGCAAGCTGGACCTGCTCACCGCCGCGGTCGGCAACCAGACCCTCAAGCTGGAGGATCTGGCGGACAGGCTGGCCACCGCCATCGACAACCTCTCCGACGACATGGAGGGGAAGCTTGACCTGATCAGGGGCGTCCTCGCCGACCAGAACACCACCCTGGAGACCAGGCTC